>Ga0187809_10001210_pt1 | contig 12387 bp, 12 predicted proteins | sample NC_wetland_sal_i_8_FD_132415 | JGI IMG/M metagenome (GOLD analysis project Ga0187809, IMG submission 132415) | Wetland sediment microbial communities from Neuse River Estuary, North Carolina, USA - ASW_4 | ecosystem: Environmental > Aquatic > Freshwater > Wetlands > Sediment | place: USA: North... | reverse complement strand
TTCGCCGCACTCGGCATCGACCCCGCCCCGCGGAGTTAGCCGACCCGGCTCGGCTTGCCTGCCTCGGGTTCGCCCAGCGGCCCCGGGCCGGGTCAGGTATCGAAGTTCGGGTTGTCGGCAGGGAGGGGCACCAGCCGGGCCGGCGGCTGGGTGATCACGACCGTCGAGTGAACGCTCAAGTCCGGCCGGATGTGCACGAGCTCACCGGGCGCCAGCATGCGCCAGCCGCTCTCCCCGTCAAGTTCCTCGGACGCCACCACCACGGATGGGGCGTCCTTCAATGCGGGTGCGTGCATCGACGAGGTCGCGCTGCGAACATGCAGCTCCGGGCCGGCGGGCCGGTCGAGGATGTGCAGGGCGTGCGCGGCCGGATAGCGCAGTGCCCACAGTTCACCCGGCGCCGCGACGATGGTGTTCAGCGACGAGACCGGCAGGTGCTCGGCGATCCAGCTGGCCGCGGCGGTGATGCCGGCTCCGACGTCACCGCCGTGCGCCTCGGTTTGCTTGGTGATCAGCGCGAAGTATCGCTCGGAGTCGGTGTCGCCGAGGACCAGGCTGGCGTAGGAGCCGAGCTGTTCCTCCAGGCGCGGCAGCTCACCGATCCCCCCGTTGTGCGCCATGATGCGACCCTGCATGGCGAACGGATGGGTGTTCTGGACCGTCCGGCCGCCGGCGGTCGCCCACCGTACGTGCGCGATAAAGGTCGCGGACTTGGCCTCCCGCGCCTCGCGGACGAACTCCTCATCGCTGAAAGCCGGCTCCGGCTGCTTGTCCAGCACGGGTGCGCCAGCAGCGTCGAAGAAGCCGACCCCGCTGCCGTCCGCGTTGCGGTGGCTCTGTACCTCCAGCGAATCGGGCGCGTCAAGCAGCCAGAACGTCACCCGGGTCGGCACCGTGCCCGAAGTCAGCCCGAATAGACGGCACATGGCGCTCCTTGATTGCTCGGGATCAGTTCACGCCATCACACGGGTTCCCGTCCACCCGTATCACCGAATCCCGGTCCGTAACGCGGCTCGAACCAGCCCGCCCTACCGGAGATCCATGGACCGGGGCTCACCCCGCACGGGCGGGAGGCCCGTGGCTGTGTAGCACCTTGGTCCGGTCCGGATTCCAGGCGGTCGTGGTCCCGTCCGGATTGAGCACCAGCGTCCAGCCCCAACGGTGGATCACCACCTGGTGGTGGAACGAGCACAGCAGCACGCAGGCGGTGACGCTGGTGGGACCGCCGTGAGCCTTGTGCTTGACGTGATGCACTTGGCAGGCCGCCGCGGGCTGGTTGCAGCCGCCCGCCCACCGGCACCGCTTATCGCGCAGGATGACCGCGTGGCGGATCGCGGCCGGGATGGTGTCGGCGTAGCCGATGTCCAAGGGCAGGGACGGCCCGGCCAGCCGGGCCCCCAGCTGGCGGGTCCGCAGGAACGACGCCAGCCCTCCGGGGCCGGACAGCAGGTCGGCCACTTTGACGATGATGGCCTGCTGGATCGCCTCCCGCGACATCCCGGTGAGCAGGGCCAGTCCGGCCGGCGGCTCGCTGGAGGTGTCGGCAGCATGGCCTGCCGGAGCGGCCGGGTTAGGCTCGTCGGCCGGGTCCGGGCTGGCCGCGTCCGCCGGGTGCGCATCCGGCTCGCCTGCCGGGTCCGCATGGCGGTCGCGCGCACAGTGGGCGCCGTGCCCGGCCAGCTGCAGGCACAGCCGAACCAAGTCATCGAGCGCGCCGAGGTCCACGTCGCAGGTTACGACCGGGGTGACCGAGGCGTCGCAGGCCACGGTGCGGGCCGCGGCGCCGTCCAGCCACGCGCCGCCGTCACCGCCACTGCCGTCGGCGGTCTCGGCGCGGCGGGCGGCCCACCGGATCCGCATCTCGGTGACCCACTCGGTCTCCAGCACCGACCCGTCATCTATGGCGCGCAGCTCGGCCAGCGAGACGTGTGCCCACACCTTGACCGGCTGCCCGGCCCGCTCGGGCAGCAGTCCAGAGGCCATCAGCCGGTGCATCGCCTCCTGCAGGCCGTCGTGGTAACGCTGCTCCCGGGTCCGGGTGTCCTCGGCGCCCATCGGCGCCGACAGCGACTCCAGCACCGCGGTCACCACCGCCGCGCATTCCGGAGTCAAGTCCCCCGAGATCACTCCGGCGCCGGCGAACGTGGTCTCCACCCGGACCTGGCGGTCCTCGAAGGCCGGCTCCGGGTCGTCCCCGGGGTCGGGCAGCGACCGGGCGTAGATCTCCGCGGCCAGGGCGGCCAGGTCCTCCCGCCGGGCCCCGGCCCGGGCGGCCGCGACCAGGATCTCATCGGCAGCAGGCCGGCACTCCCGCGGGACCTTGTCGGTCCACCCGCAGACGGTGCGGGCCATCGACTCGGTCAGCACGGTCCCCTCGGCCAGCGCCGCCGCCACCTCGGGGTGCGCCATGACCCGCCGCGCCCAGCCCAGGTGGCCCCGAGCCGCGCCTTTGGTCACCCGGGTGCGGTGAATCAGCCACGCCGCCGGGCTGTAGTCCGCGTCCTCGGTGTATCCCTGCCCGGTGGTGAACGCGGCGAGGAACCAGGACCGGGCGGCGGTAGAAATCGCATCGCCCTGCTCCAGCGCCCGCAGGCACTCAGCCTGAGCCTCGGCGGCCAGGGCGGTAGGGTCGGCGGCGGCCATATAGCGCAGCCCGGTCAGGACCATATCCATGGCCTCAGCGGTACTGGCGGGAGCAGGAGCGCTCATCCGGTTCTCACCTCCGTTCCGGCGCGAGCGACCTTTATCGACTTCTAGTTCGATATTAACCGTTCCCTACGACATTTCAGCTGAACGCCACACCGAATAAGGAAAATATCCTCCAAATAGATTTGCTGAGCCGAGATCTGGCCCCGCTTACGGTCACAATCCCCCTCCGGGGTTTGTCTTATCAGTGGCCAGTGTGATCCTGGAGTGCATCGAGACAGAGGAGCAGTCGATGACGTTGCCGCCCATTCTGGTCACCGGCGGGACCGGCACGCTCGGCCAGCAGGTCGTATCGCGGCTGCGGGAGGCGGGCCGCGACGTCCGGGTGCTAAGCCGGCGCAGTCGTACCAGCCAGGACGGCCTGGTGTTCGCGACCGGCGACCTGGCCACCGGCGAGGGCCTGCCCGCGGCCGTAGACGGGGTCGGGACGATCGTGCACTGCGCCAGCAACCGCAAGGGGGACGCCGAGGCCACCCGCAACCTCGTGCGTGCCGCCGCGCAGGAAAAGCAGGGAACGCGGGAAAAGCAGGGAATGCAGGGAATGCAGGGAATTCTGCCGCATCTGGTGTACATCTCAATCGTCGGCGTTGATCGCTTCCCGCGAGGCTATTTCAAGGCCAAGCTCGAAGCCGAAGGCGTGATCACCGATTCCGGACTGCCCTGGACGACCCTGCGGGCCACCCAGTTTTATGAGCTGATCGCGAGGGGCGCCGCGCGGTTGGCGAACCTGCCGGTGATACCGGTCCCGGCCGGCTTCGTGGTCCAGCCGGTCGACTCCGGCGAGGTGGCGGCGCGGCTGGCCCAACTCGCACTGGAGGAGCCGCGCGGCCGGGTGCCCGACATGGCCGGTCCCCAGATCCTCAGCTTCGCCGACCTGATCCGCGTGTACCTGAGCGCAACCGGCCGTCGGCCGCGACCCGTGGTGCCGGTCTGGACGCCGGGCATCGCCCCGATCCGGGCCGGCGCTATGTATCCACGCCAGGGGGCGGAAGTGATCCTAGGCCGGCGGACATGGCCGGACTTCCTGGCCGAGCAGCAGCCCGGCGAGCAGCAGCCACGCAAGCAACAGCCCGGCAAGCAGCAAACAGAGACCGGCTAGCTCTCCAGCGCGCGCAGCAGCGCCTTCATCCACGGGCCCAGATCGGCCGGGGTGCGGGCGGAGATGAGGTGCCCGTCCACCACCGTCGCCTGGTCCACCCAGTCGGCCCCCGCGTTGACCATGTCGTCACGGATGGCGCCCACACTAGTGGCCCGGCGGCCCTTGATGATCTTGGCCGAGATCGGTACCCAGCCCGCGTGGCAGATGAAGGCGATCGGCTTGCCCGCGTCATCGAACGCCCGGACCAGGTCCAGTACCGTTTCTGAGCGCCGCAGCTTGTCCGGCGCGTACCCGCCCGGGATGACCAGGGCGTCGAAGTCGCCCGCCGCGACCTGTCCGACGGTGGCATCGACGGGCAGCGGGCCGTAGCCCTTCTTGCCGCGCACCGGATGGTCATCCAGCCCGGCCACGGTCACCGCGACGTCTTCTTCTTTCAGCCGGTACAGCGGATACAGCAGCTCCATGTCCTCGAAGTCGTCGGCGGCCAGGATCAGGACCTTGCGCTGTGCGAGCACCATGGAACTGACCATACCCAGCGCCTGTCGGGTAGACCTAGGTACACCTGGTCTTCGGGGGCCAGCGTCACTTCCCGGCCAGACCGTGGCCGGGCAGACTGGCAGGAACAGACCACACCAGGAGGTGCATCGCCGATGGTCACGGGGAGCCAGCGCGTGCGCAGCAGGCCCCGGCTCAACCCGGCCGCGGGCCTGGCCGCCGCGTTCCACGGCGTGGCCTTCGCCGTGCTGATGCTGGCCGGGCTCGGCCTGCTGCTGGTCATGCTGGCGTCGGTGATCCTGACCGCGCTCGGATTCGGGGTCCTGGCCCTGGCCGGAGGGCTGCCCGGCGACCAGCGGATCCTGCTGGCCCTGCTGCTGGTGGGCGCCGGGCTGGGCATCGCCCGGTTCATCGTGCCCGCCACGCTGGTGGCCCTACGCGGGCTGGCCAACCTGACCCGGCGGCTGGCCGGCGAATGGTGCGGCGTAACGATCGCCGAGCCGTACCAGCCGCCGACCGCGGACGACACGCAGAACACGCAGCAGCTGTCCTATCCCGAGCGCATGCGCTGGCTGCTCGGCGACGTGGCGACCTGGCGGGACCTGCTGTGGGTGACGGTGAACGCCCTGGTCGGGTGGATCCTGGCCGTCGCCGCCGCGGCGCTGGCCGCGACCGGGCTGGTGGCGTTCCTGGTCCCCGTGGTGTCGCGCGCGGTCCCGCCGGCCGCCTTCCCGGGGAACACCAAGCCGACCCTGGCCGTCCTCGGGTTCGCGATGCTGGCCGCGGGATTGGCGGTGGCTCCGTGGTTGCTGCGCGGTTATGGCCTGCTGGCCAGCAGCATGCTTGCGCCGGCCGGAAAGGCCGAGCTGGCCTTGCGGGTCCGCCACCTGGCCCAGACCCGCACCGAGACCCTGGAGGGCGGGGCGGCCGAGATCCGCCGGATCGAGCGGGACCTGCACGACGGGGCGCAGGCCCGGCTGGTGGCCATGGGCATGACCCTGGACGCCGCCGGGCAGATCATCGACAGCAACCCCGACGCCGCGCGGGCCCTGCTGTGGGAGGCCCGCGACGCCTCGGTCAAGGCTCTGGCCGAGTTGCGCGCCCTGGTCCGCGGTATCCACCCGCCGGTGCTGGCCGACCGTGGCCTGGGTGACGCGATCGCGGCGCTGACCCTGGACACGCCGCTGCGCATTCACCTGGCCAGCGAGCTGTACGGCCGCCCGCCCGCTTGGGTCGAGTCGGCCGCCTACTTCGCGGTCAGCGAGCTGCTGGCCAACGTATCCAAGCACGCGCAGGCGCGTGAGACCTGGATTGACATCCGGCACTCCGACCGGATGCTCCGCATCGGGGTGACCGATAATGGGCACGGCGGTGCCGATCCCGCCCAAGGTACCGGGCTGCGCGGGATCGAGCGGCGGCTGGCCGCGTTCGATGGCGTGATGGCCATCAGCAGCCCGCCCGGCGGCCCGACCGCGGTAACCATGGAGATCCCGTGCGAGTTGTCATTGCCGAAGACCTCTTCCTCCTGAGGGACGGCCTGACGCGGATGCTCCAGGCCCACGGCCTGGAGATCATCGCGGCCGTGGACAACGGGACCGACCTGCTGGCCGCGGTGGCCAAGGATCAGCCCGACGTGGCCATCGTGGACGTCCGGCTGCCGCCCACCTTCACCGACGAGGGCATCCGGGCCGCCCTCGCCGCCCGCAAGACGGCACCGGGCCTGCCGGTGCTGGTCCTGTCCCAGTACGTCGAGCAGCTGTACGCCCGCGAACTGCTGGCCAGCGGCACCGGAGGCATCGGCTACCTGCTCAAGGACCGGGTGTTCGACAGCGCCCAGTTCGTCGACGCCGTCCGCCGGGTCGCCGCGGGCGGCACCGCCATGGACCCGGAGGTGATCGCCCGCTTGCTCGCTCGTAACACCGGCAACGCCAGCGTCGCCGCGCTCAGCCCGCGCGAGCGGGAGGTGCTCGCCTTGATGGCCGAGGGCCGGTCCAACGTGGCCATCGCTCAGCGGCTCGTCATCACCGAACGCGCCGTGGCCAAGCACACCGCGTCCATCTTCCTCAAGCTCGACCTGCAGCCCTCCGACGACGACAACCGGCGCGTGCTCGCCGTGCTGGCCTACCTGGAGGTCTGAGCCCGCGCATAACCTCGCCGCGTACGGGCAGGATCAGGGCACGAGCCGGTCCGTATAACCGAGGGGGTTCCCAGTGAGCGCGGAACCGCAACCCAGCACCCAGAAGCCGTCCCCGGTCGCCGACGACCCCCGGCTCGACGCACCACCGCCGGGGCCGCAATCCCCGCCGCAGCCAGGGCCGCAGCAACCCGGTCCGCAACAACCGCCGCACCACACGATCAAGCACACCAGGATCAGCGGCCTGTGGGTCGCCGTCGGCATCTTCGCCGTGGTGCTGCTGTTCCTGCTGATCTTCATCCTGCAGAACGGCCGGGGGGTGGACATTTCCTACCTCGGCGCGCACGGGCACATGCCGCTCGGCGTGGCCCTGCTGCTGGCGGCCGTGTGCGGCGCGCTGCTGGTCATCCTGGCCGCGGCCGCGCGCATGGCCCAGCTGCGGTCCACCGCCCGCAAGCACCGACGCACCGACGCCAAGCTAAGCGCGAAGGGCTAAGCGCGAAGCCGGGAGGGCCCGCGCGATACGCCAGGCCGCCTCGCGCAGCTGATCCGGCGTGTGGGCCGCGTAGCCCAGCACGAGCCCGGGCGGCCCGGGCCGGTGCCGGTGCCACGACAGCGGGTGTACCAGCACCCCGGCCTGGTGGATGCGCTCGGCCAGCTCGATGTCGTCCAGGGCCAGGTCCGGGAAGGTGATGAGCAGGTGCAGGCCCGCCGGCACGCCCTGAACCCGAGCCTGAGGCAGCAAGACGCGCACCGCCTCGAGCAGGGCATCGCGCCGGATGCGCTGCCGCTTGCGGACCGCCCGGATGTGCTGCTCGAGCTCGCCGGTGGCGATCAGGCGGGCCAGCACCAGCTGCGGCAGCGCGGGGCTGCCCAGGTCGGCGGCGTGCTTGGCCGCCACCAGGTCCGCGTGCAGCCGGGCCGGGGGAACCAGCCAGCCCAGCCGCATGCCCGGAGCCAGCGTCTTGGACGTGGTCCCGGCGTAGGCCACGTGATCGGGCGCCGCGGCCTGCAGCGCGGGAACCGGGGCCCGGTCGTAGCGGTACTCGGCGTCGTAGTCGTCCTCGATGATCAGGCCGTCGGCCGCCGCAGCCCAGTCCAGCAGCTCGCGGCGGCGCTGCGGGGCGAGCACCACCCCGGTGGGGAACTGGTGCGCGGGGGTCAGCAGCGCGGCCCGCAGGCCGTGGTCGGCCAGGTCTGAAACCGCCAGGCCGTGCTCGTCGACCAGGACCGGGACGGTCGCCAGTCCCCAGTAGGTGAGCTGGTCGCGCGATCCCAGGGAGCCCGGGTCCTCGACGGCGATCCGGCGGATGCCGTGGGCGTTCAGCCACCGGGCGAGCAGGGCCAGGGCCTGGGCCACGCCGCTGACGATGATGATGTCGTCGGCCACCGCCCGCAGGCCCCGGGTCCGGGTCAGCCAGCCCGCGAGTTCTCGGCGCAGCGCCTCGCTGCCGCGCGGGTCGCCGTAGCCGAGCTCGGCCACGCTCGCCTGGTCCAGGACGGCCCGCTCGGCCCGCAGCCAGGCGGCCCGCGGGAACCCGGCCAGGTCGGGCACGCCGGGGGACAGGTCCAGCTCCGCCCGCGCCCGCCAGGGCTGCGGCAGCACCGTAGCGCCGGCGCGCGCGGCGGCCGGCGGGGGATCATTTTTTACCGGAACGGTCCGTGGTGCCAGCCCCGACACCCGTGTTCCCGTCCCGGGCCGGGCGCTGACCAGGCCCTCGTCGGCCAGCCGCTGGTAGGCCTCCACGACCGCGCCGCGCGAGACGCCGAGGTCGCCGGCCAGCAGCCGGGTGGCGGGCAGCGTGGTCCCGGCCGGCAGCCGTCCGTCGATGATCGCGGCCCGGATTGCGCCGACCAGCCAGCTGGTCAGCCCGCGCGCCGGGGCCGACGCCGGGCTCAGCTGCAGGAAGTCGGCGCCGGGGGCCGCCTCGCTCATTGGTCCACTATAGAAGGGCTTCGTTGGTCCTGTTCGCTGGACCATCAGCGCCCTAACGTGGCGACCATGCCTGCTCCCGATGTTCTCGACGGCGTCCCGTCGGCGTTGTCGCCCGGTGATGTCACGATCGCGCGGCCCGATGCGTCAACTGCTACGAAGGCAGCGGTTACCGGGTCGGGGCGCTCCGCGGGGGCGGGCGTCGCGACCGGGACCGCCGCCATGGTCTGCGTGGGCGGCAGCGTCGCGGTCTCGGGCGTGCTCGCCCGCGCGCCGGTGTTCACCGCCGAAGGGCTGCGCTACGCGGTGGCGTGCCTGATCCTGCTGGCCCTGGCCCGGCTGACCGGCCGGCGGCTAGTCATGCCCCAGGGCGCGGAGTGGCTGTGGCTATCGGGCATCGCCGCGACCGGCCTGGTGCTGTTCAACGTGGCGCTGGTCGCCGGGTCGCGGCACGCCGAGCCGGCCGTTCTCGGCGTGGCGGTGGCCTGCGTCCCCTCGCTGCTGGCCGTGATCGGGCCCCTGCTGGAGGGATCGCGGCCGCGCGTCGGCGGCGTCGCCGCCGCCCTGGTCGTGACCTGCGGCGCCGCGCTGGTCCAGGGTCTGGGCCGCACCGACGGCGTCGGGGTGGCCTGGGCCGTGGTGGTGTTCGGCTGCGAGGCGGCCTTCACCCTGCTGGCCATCCCGGTCCTGGGCCGGCACGGCCCGTGGGGGGTGTCGGTGCACACCACCTGGATCGCGGCGGTGATCTTCGCCGCGATCGGGCTGGCCCGCGAGGGCCCGGGTGCCGCGGTCCGCCTGGGCACCGAGGACTGGCTGGCCATCGGCTATCTGGCCGTGGCGGTGACGGCGGCGGCCTTCGTCATGTGGTATTCCAGCGTGAGACGGCTGGGCGCCAGCCGGGCCGGCCTGCTCACCGGCGTGGCCCCGGTGGCCGCCGCGGCGGCCGGCGTCCTGCTCGGCGGCCCGGCACCGCGCCCGCTGGTTTGGGCCGGCATCGCGGTGGTCGCTGCGGGCCTGGCACTGGGCCTGCTAGGAAGGATCTGATGGACTTTCAGCATTCGGCACCGATCTGGCGGGACTTCCCGACGCTGGTTCCCGCGGTCCTGTACGCCGACGGCATCACCAGTGACGCGCCGGTCGGTCCGGCCGCCGACCGGTTCGCGGCCATCGCCAAGTCCCGGCTGGCCGCGGTCGCCGCGGAGAGCGAACTGCCCGAGATCCAGGCCTGGCGGCGGGCCTTCGCGCAGATGGGGCTCAAGCCGACCCAGTACCGCTGCGCCTCGGAGTCGCTGCTGCGCCGCTTCCGTAAGGAGGGGAGCCTGCCCCGGCTGCACCCCCTGGTCGACCTGTGCAACGCGGTCTCGCTGGCCTTTGCCGTCCCGGTGGCCGTCCTGGACGCCTCGGCCATCGCCGGCCCGCTCGAGGTGCGCTACGCGACCGGGGACGAGAGCTACCTGACCTTTGCCGGGGAGATCGAGCATCCCCCCGCCGGGGAGGTGATCTTCGCCGACCAGGCCGGGCAGGCCCACGCCCGGCGCTGGACGAACCGCCAGAGCGGCCTGTCCGCGGTCCGGGACTCCACCGCCCGCACCCTGATCGTGGCCGAGGCGCTACACGACTCGGCACCCGCCGACATGGCCGAGCTCATCGCGGCCCTAACCGCCGAGATCCAGGCGGCCTGGTCCATCACCCCGCAGACCGCCGTCCTGACCGCCACCTCTCCGCGCTTCACTCCTGGCGCGTAACGCGAGCGTGCTCCTTCGCCGGCACCCAGTCCGCCCTCCGATTCCCGCGGCCTAGCGTCGCCAGGCGACCCACCCGTCGGTCCGGTCCGCAAGCACGATCCGCCAGCCCGCCGGGGCCTGTGGCCAGCTCGCGGACGCGGGCTGCCCGCCCGGCCAGGCCACCTCGACCACGGTCGCGCCGGCCGGCGGCGGCTGAGCACCAGCGTGGAAGAACGTCAGCGGTGTCCACCAGACCTCGTATGCCTGCGGCATCCAGATCTGCCACGACAGTCCCGTGCCGATGGCCAGCTGCTGACCCGGTTTCAGCGCGGTCCCGGTCACCACGGCGGTGACGCTGCGCTCCTGGCCGGGCGTGTTGGCCTGCGAGATGTGGCTGGTCATCTGGACCGACGCCACCAGGCTGATCGCTCCCAGCCCGGCGAGCACCACGATCGGGCCGAGCCGCGGCCCCGGCCCGCCACGCCGCGCCGCGAGCAGCATCACCCCGACAACCGCGGCCAGCAGGCCCAGAGCCACCACGGTGGCCAGCAGCACGCTGGCCGTCGTCCAGTTCTGGGTCAGCACGGCGGGCTCGGCGAAGACGAACGCGGCGCCGAACCCCGACGTGGGCACCGACCCGCCCGTATAGGCCAGCACGATGATCGCGGCCAGCAGCGTCGGCGGAACCACGCAGGCGGCGCAGATGAGCATCAGGCGCGGGGCGCCGCGCAGCAACACCGTGGCGCCGACCAGGAAGAACGCCACCACCATGCCGTCCAGGTAGCGCCCGGAAGCCCAGGCTTGCGGCTGGGTCGGGGGCAGCGCGGCCGGCGAGGTGACGGCGGTGACCAGCGTGACGCCCGCCCCGAGCGCGGCCATGATCCGCGCGTCGGTACGGGCGGTGCGCTGGAAGATCACCAAGACGGCGGCGGCCAGGCCGAGCCCGGCGACACCCCAGCCATCAAGGACGAACCGCCACAGCTGACCCGCGGCCATCTCCAGGACGAAGACCGCGCCGTGCACGCTGCGCAGCCTGATCAGCGCCTCGCCCGCCAGCGTGCGCGGGCCGCTGGGGTACATGACCGAGGTCAGGTGCTGGTTCAGCAGGTGGGCCGTACCCAGCGGCAGGCCCAGCGCTACCGCCGCCGCCACCGCGCTGCGCCTTGGCACCAGCCGCCGCCAGGCCGCAAACACCCCCACCAGCACGTAGCCGGCCACGATCACCGCGCCCCGGGAGTGGACCGCATACGAATATCCCGCCAGCAGCGCCGATCCGATCGCCGCCGCGTACTGACCCCGCGCCGACCGGCCGGAGATGTGCACTGTGATCCAGCTGTGCACGGCCAGCAGCCAGGCCAGCACCAGGACCGGGTAGATCGCGTCGGTCATGGCGTACTGGCTGTAGAACAACGCGGCGGGCAGTAGCGCCGCGACCATGGCCACGCCGAACGCCATCGGCCGCTCCAGCCCCAGCCGGCGGCACGCCACGTAGCCCAGCGGCATGACCAGGGCGCTGACCGGCGCGTTGATTCCGAGCAGCACGGCGTGGTAAGCGGTGACCGGGTTGCTGGTGAACCAGAACACCGGCGCGATTAGCAGCGGGTAGCCCCCCGGGTACAGCGTCGAGTAGGAGAAGTTGGCGGTCACGCCGCCGGTCAGGACCCGCGCCGAGATCAGGTACGCGGACTCATCCGGAAGGGCCAGCGGCACCATCTGCGCGCGGCTGAGCCAGGCCCGCAGTCCGGCCTGGACCAGCCATCCGGCCACCAGCAGCAGGCCCCACCGCCGCCCCCGGGCGGCCGTCGCCGGCCGGGGCTCGAGAGCCGGGCCAGCCGAGCGGGCGATGTCCAGGGGGCGTACCACGGACAGTCAGCCTAGCTATGTAACCCTGCGGACACATGCGTAACCGCTAGGTCCGGCCGGTCAGGATTTCCGCTAGGTGACCCAGCCGCCGGCCTGTCCGGAGGCCACGATCCGCCATCCGGCCGGGTGGTTCGGCCAGCCGGCCGACGCGGGCTGCCCGGGCGGCCACCCGGTCTCGACCACGTTCACCCCGGCGGGCGGGGCCTGGGCGGGGTTGAAGAACTCCAGCTCGGTGCCTCCCGCGATCGAAGGTTGGCCCCGGCCTTGGCCCCAGGCGTCGATGGAGACGACGACGACGCGCATGCGGAGAGCTGCCGCTGATGCGCGTTCCATCAGAGTGGCCGTTTAATCTGTGCACAAGTTTGGTGAATTACGTGTCCAGGCTAGGAACTCGCTGGTGAGCCTCGCCGTTCCCGGGCCAGCCTGCGAGCTC
>Ga0187809_10001209_pt1 | contig 12389 bp, 10 predicted proteins | sample NC_wetland_sal_i_8_FD_132415 | JGI IMG/M metagenome (GOLD analysis project Ga0187809, IMG submission 132415) | Wetland sediment microbial communities from Neuse River Estuary, North Carolina, USA - ASW_4 | ecosystem: Environmental > Aquatic > Freshwater > Wetlands > Sediment | place: USA: North... | reverse complement strand
CTCTTTCTTGATCTGAGTGCGGCCGTCCGGCCAGGCGATGTCGAGGCCGCCGGCGGTGAAGGTGCCGGAGAAGATCATCGTCTTGGCATTCTGCGAGATGTTGATGAAGCCGCCCGGGCCGACGATGCGATTGCCGAAGCGGCTGACATTGACGTTGCAGCCCTGATCGACCTCGGCGAAGGACAGGAAGGCGAGATCGAGCCCGCCGCCGTCATAGAAGTCGAACTGGTAAGGCTGGTCGACCATCGCCTGGTAATTGCGGCCCGCGCCCGGCTCGTTGCCGGTCGCCGGCGCGCCGCCGATCAGGCCCTGCTCGTTGGTGAGGACGACGGCGTCGAGCGCGTGCTCCTCCGCGGCGATCGAGGCGATGCCGGTGGAGATGCCGGAACCGAGATTGCAGATCGCGCCGGAGAAGAGTTCGAGCGCGGCGCGGCGCGCCACCACCTTGCGCACGGAGAAGGGCAGCGCGGCGATCGAGGTGAGCGGCACCTTCATCTCGCCGGCATAGGCCGGATCGTGTACGGTGAAGAATGTCTGCGTCTGGCCCGGATCGACCACGATCAGGTCGACCAGCATGCCCGGCACCTTCACCTGCTTCGGCGGCAGGGTGCCGCGCAGCGCCATGCGCTTGACCTGCGCGACGACGAGGCCGCCCTGGCGGCGCGCCGCCTGCGCCATCGAGATCATCTCACCGAAGACGGCCTCGTGCTCCATGGTGATGTTGCCGTCCTCGTCCGCGGTGGTGCCGCGGATGAGCGCAATGTCGACGCGGAACGGCTTGAAGTGCAGGTAGTCCTGACCGCCGACCTTGATGAGTTCGACCAGGTCGTCGGTCGCCTTCAGGCTCTGCCGGCCGCCGCCGAGACGCGGATCGACGAAAGTACCGAGCCCGACATGGGTGACGAGGCCGGGCCGGCCGGCGGCCATTTCGCGCGTCAATTGCGACAGGCAGCCCTGCGGCAGCGTGTAGGCCTCGATCTCGTTGGCCTCCGCCATGCGCGCGACCGGCGGGGAATCGACCAGCGTGCCGCAGACGACGCGCTTCAGGCAGCCCGGATGCGCCAGATGGCCGATGCCGCGCTCGGCGCGGTCGCCCAGGCCCACCGGATGCACCGTGGTGAGATTGCGCGGAGCGCCTTCCGCCTTGAAGCGCTTGCCGATCGCGCCGATCAGCGTGTCCGGCACGGAGTGGCCGGCGCCGGAGCCGCCGATCAGCAGCGTGTCGCCGTCGGCGACCAGTGTCGCGAACTCATCGGCTGTGACGACGCGGGGCGCCATGTCAGGCCGCGACGCCGTAGGTGCGCATCACGTCGTTCAGACGCGATGCGGCGAGATCGGGATCGCGGATCAGGCCCGCGGCATCGGCGAGCTTGAACGCCTCGACGAGATGCAGGAGCGAGCGCGCGCTCTGCTGGCCGCCGACCATGACGAAATGTTTCTGGTGGCCGTTGAGATAGGCGAGGAAGACGACGCCGGTCTTGTAGAACTGCGTCGGCGCCTTGAAGATGTGACGCGACAGCGGCACGGTCGGCTCGAAAATCTTCCAGTAGGCGTCGAGATCGCCGCGCGCATGCGCGGCCAGCGCCGCCGAGGCCGCCGGCGCGATGACGTCGAAGATGCCGAGCAGCGCGTGCGAGAAGCCCTGCTCGTCGCCGTGGATGAGTTCGGCGTAGTTGAAATCGTCGCCGGTGTAGCAGCGCACGCCCTGCGGCAGGCGGCGGCGGAGCCGGATCTCCTTGTCCTTATCGAGCAGCGACAGCTTGATGCCGTCGACCTTCGACGCATTGTCGCCGATGACGTCGAGGCAGACGTCCATCGCCGCGACGTGGTCGACGTGGCCCCAGTAGCCTTTCAGCGCCGGGTCGAACATTTCGCCGAGCCAGTGGATGATCACCGGCTCCTTCACCTGGGACAGGATGCGGTCATAGACTTTGGCGTAATCGTCGGGCGACTTCGCCGCGAGAACGAGCGCGCGCGAGGCCATCAGCACGATGCGGCCGCCGACGGCCTCGACCGCGCCGATCTGCTCCTCATAGGCGCGGATGACGTCGTCAAGCGTGACGGAGGGCGATGCTGCGAGCTGATCGGTTCCGACGCCGGAGTAGACCGCGGCGCCGGGCACGTCGCGAGAGGCCTCGACCGAGCGGCGGATGAGTTCCAGCGCGTTCGGCCAGTCGAGGCCGCCGCCGCGCTGCGCGGTGTCCATGGCTTCGGCGACGCCGAGGCCCAGGCTCCACAGATGCCGGCGGTAGTCGATTGTGGCGTCCCAGTCGATCGCCGGTTTCAGCCACGGATCGGTGTCGGCGAGCGGATCGGCCACGACATGCGCGGCCGCGAGCGCGATGCGATCGAACTTTATCCCGGCGGCGGCTGCGCCGCCGTTGGGGGTTCCATGGCCATTCCAGGCCTGCGGGCCCTTGAGGCGGTAGGCCTCGGTGCCTCCCCCGCGCGTCGGCAAAGTCACGACCGGCATCGTTGCAACCAAGGTCGGTGTTGAATAATTATCTAGTTAGTTATATCTGGTGCCTGCCGAGACTGTCAACGCAATCCGGGGCTTGGACCCGGCCCGGCACGGCCTCGAACACACGGTTTGAACGGGAATTTTGGGACGACGATGAGCGCGCTGGTCAACGAGGAAGTCACGCAGGTCCATCACTGGACCGATACGCTGTTCAGCTTCACCACCACCCGCAATGCCGGCTTCCGTTTCCAGAACGGGCAGTTCGCCATGATCGGGCTGGAGGTGAACGGCCGGCCGCTGTTGCGCGCCTACAGCCTCGCCAGCGCCAATTACGAGGAGCAGCTCGAGTTCTTCTCGATCAAGGTGCAGGACGGCCCCCTCACCTCGCGGCTCCAGCACCTCAAGGTCGGCGACCGCATCCTGGTCAACGGCAAGCCGACCGGCACGTTGATCCTCGGCAACCTGATGCCCGGCCGCAATCTCTACTTGATGGCGACCGGCACCGGCCTCGCGCCGTTCCTCTCGATCATCAAGGACCCCGAGACCTACGAGCGCTACGACAAGGTCGTGCTGGTGCACGGTTGCCGCACCGTCGCCGAGCTCGCCTATGACAAGCTGATCACGCAGGACCTGCCGGGCCACGAATTCCTCGGCGAGCTCGTCAGCGAGAAGCTGATCTATCATCCGACCGTGACCCGCGAGCCGTTCCGCAATTCCGGCCGGCTCACCGACCACATCGCCAGCGGCCGCCTGTTCGAGGAGACCGGGCTCGATCCGCTCGATCCGGCGCACGACCGCATGATGATGTGCGGCAGCCCGAGCATGCTGAAGGATCTCGTGACCATCATTCGCGGCATGGGCTTCGAGGAAGGCAATTCCAGCGAGCCTGGCCAGTACGTGATCGAGAAGGCGTTCGTGGAGAAGTAGCTCTTATCCCTCCCCTGAAAGGGGAGGGTGGCGAGCGCAGCGAGCCGGGTGGGGTTTCGCTAGAATTGATACGTGACCCCACCCCCGGCGCTAAAGCGCCGGACCCTCCCCTTTCAGGGGAGGGATAAGAAGGCCCTCAATCCATCGCCAACACGCCCTTCGACTTGAAGATGTTGCGGATGCGCGTCGAATAGTCGTGGAACGCCGGCGGCAAATTGTCGAGCCGGCGTGGCCGCGGCAGGTCGATATCGATGATCTCGATGATGCGGCCGGGGCGCGGCCCCATCACCACGACGCGGTCGGCGAGCAGCACCGCTTCCGGAATCGAGTGCGTGATGTGCAACGCCGTCTTCCGCGTCTCCATCCAGAGATGCTGGATGTCCATCGATATCTGCTCGCGCGTCAGCGCATCGAGCGCGCCGAACGGCTCGTCCATCAAAAGCATGCTCGGGCCGTGCACCAAGGCCCGGCAGATCGACACGCGCTGGCGCATGCCGCCTGACAATTCGTAAGGCTTCTTGCGCTCGAAGCCGGAGAGCCCCGTCGCCTTGAGAAGGTCGCGCGCCACCGGCTCGTATTTGGCGCGATCCATCTTGCGGATGTCGATCTGGAGCATGACGTTGGCGAGGACGTCGCGCCAGTCGAGCATGATCGCTTCCTGGAACACGATGCCGACATCGGTCTGCGGCGCCTCGACGCGCTTGCCGCCGATGGTGATCGTGCCTTCGGTGTAGGGCTGAAGGCCCGCCACCATCTTCATGATCGTGGTCTTGCCGCAGCCGGACGGGCCGACGATCGCGACGAATTCGGATTGCTTGATGTCGAGATTGATTTCGGAGCAGGCGTCGACCACGCCGTCCTTGGTCTGGTACTGCTTGCCGACATTGGTCAGCCGGATGAACGGTTCGGTCGTCGCGAGCATCGTCTTTCCAATTTCAAACGAGGAGCCTCCCCGCGGATAGATCCGCGGAGAGGCGGCGGCGATCGAAGCCTTACTTCTTCATGTATGGCGGCTCGGACAGATACTCATTGGTGTAGTACTTCGCCATGTCCGGCTGCTCGGGCATCTTGGCGAACTTCTGGAGGAGATCCTGGCTCTCCTGCCAGTCTTCCTTCGCCGACCAGAACATCGGCTTTCCTTGCGTGTGCTTGGTGTGGATGATCGTCATCGTGCCGTTGATCTCGAGCAGCGCGATTTCCTTGTTGAAGGCCTTGGCGTGCTTGATGAAGATGTCGGCCGCTTCGTCGCGATGCTTGTCGGTGTATTCCCAGCCGCGCTGCGAGGCGCGCAGGAAGCGCTTCAGCTGATCCTGGTGCTTGGCGTCCTTGGCCCAGTCATTGTTGACGATGATCGCGCTCGACAGCGTGGTCACGCCGGCCATGTCGTAGAGCCGCGTCCAGCCCATCTTGACGCCGGACTGGAGCTGCATGCGCGGCCCCTGGTCCATGAAGTAGCCGAGCAGCGAGTCGGCCTGCTTGTTGAGCACGGCTTGCTCCTTCGCCGCCGGGTTGGCGACGGTGATGAGCTGCACGTCCGAGACCTGCATGTTCAGCTTGCCCATGAAGGCCGTGAAGATGGCCAGGCTGGCGTCGCCCGCGGTGATCGCGATGCGGCTGCCCTTGATCTCGTCGATCTTGGTCGGGCGCGGCGCGTCCGCGCGGTAGATGAACGACATCGGGCTCTGCTGGAGCGTGACGCCGGCGGCCTTGATCGGCATGCCGGCCGAAACGCCGCGCATCATGGTCGCGGCGTCGACGTAAGCGACCGGATTGGTGCCGTTGGCGACGAGTTGCGCCACCGTGGTCGAGCCGGAGCCTTCGAGGATTTCGACGTCGAGGCCCTCGTCCTTGTAGAAGCCCTTGTCGAGCGCGACGAAGAACGGCGCGTGTTCGCCGTACAGCGTCCAGTTCAGGCGGAACGGGAATTTCTCCTGCGCGCTGGCGCCGGTCGCGAACGCCGACACGGCCACCGCCGCAATCAGCGACAGCATCAGACCTTTACGCTTCATTGCCTTCTCCTCCCAATATGGCCTCGTACGGGACGAAGCCTTTGTTTATTCGGTCGCCCCGCCGCAGGGTTGAGCCCGCAACGGCCGCAAGTCACATCGTGCCGGTCTCCTGAACCCGATGGGTGACGTGCCACGGGATCAGGAAGCCCTCGAGAAGCTCGACGAGGTAGTAGAAGACGAGGCCGATGATGGTCAGCGCCACGATGGTGGCGAACATCAGCGACGTCTGCATGTTCGAATTGGTGACGAGCAGCAGATAGCCGAGCCCCTTGTCGGCGCCGACGAACTCGCCGACCACCGTGCCGGCGATCGCGAGCGTGGCCGCGACCTTCAACCCGCTGAACAGATAAGGCAGCGACGTCGGCAGGCGGAACTGCGCGAAGACCTGCCAGCGGCTCGCGCCCATCGACCGCGCAAGATCGCCCATTTCAGGCGACATCGAGCGCAGGCCGACGGCGGCGTCGATCACGATCGGGAAGAACGAGATCAGGAAGGCGACGAGAATCTTCGGTGTCGCGCCGACGCCGAACCAGACGAGGAACAGCGGCGCGATCGCCACCTTCGGCACGATCTGGAAGAACAGCATCGTTGGCATCACGAGCTCGTTGAAGCGGCGCGACGAAGTGATGGCGATCGCGAGCGGGATCGCCACCGCGACGGCGAGCGCATAGCCGGCGATCATCTCGTAGACCGTGACCCAACCGTGGCGCAGCAGGTCGGGCAGCTCGTTGATGAAGGTCTGCGCGATCGCCGTCGGCGTCGGCAGGAGATAGGGCGGCACCTTCCAGATGATGACGAAGAGCTGCCAGGCGAGCAGGAACGCGACGATGCCGAGGAGCGGCGTCAGCTTCCGCAACGCGCGGTAGCCGCTCGGCGGGCCGTTGGCCGTCACTTGTTTCGCAGTATCGCTCACGAGCGCCATCGTCCTTCCCTTAAATCCAGCGTCTGTCGCGCTTGGTTGTCATCAGCGTAGCAGAGCCCTCATGCCGGTAAAGCAGCCTTGAGCCGCGCGACGGGCTCGAGGCTGCGGCGAATTGCGTCGCCGACCGCGATGCCGAGCCCCGGCCCCGCCGGCACCGGCATGACGTCGCCGCGCGCGCGGAACGCGGCATCGCCGGTGCCGCGCTCGGCGATATATTGCGGACCATTCAGCGCAGCCGGCAGTTCGAGCCCGGCCCATCCGAAGAAATGCGCCGATGCCGCCATCGACAATTCCGCGTCGGTGAGGCCGGACGCGAACAGCAGGAGGTCGTGATTGCGCAGCAGCGTCGCGATGCGCGTCGCATTCCACAGGCCGCCGCAGCGCGCGACCTTCATGGCGATGCCGTCGAACATGTCGAGGGCGATGAACTCTTCGACCTCGGCCGGCGCGACGATGCCTTCATCCATCAGGATGGGCAGCGCGCCCTGCCGCTTGAGCGCGTGGTAGTCGCGAAGGCGGTTCGGCGGCAGTGGCGATTCCAGCGCCTTGAGGCCGAGATCGGCGAATTTCGGCGCCATCTCGCGCGCGGTGTCGAGGTCATAGCTCGTATTGGCGTCGCACCAGTGGAAGCCGTTCGGCGCGAATGACGTCACCAGACGGACGAGTTCGGCATCGTAGGTTGTTTCTTGAGGATAGCCGACCTTGACGTTGTAATTGGAATAGCCGAGCGCGCGGCCTTGTTCGAGCAGCGCCTCGGCGCCGGCGAGCGTCGGCGAATTGATGGTCCAGCTCAGGCGGATGCGGTCGGTCTTCGCCCCGCCGAGCAGCGCGGTGACCGGCTTCCTCGTCTGCTCGCCCCACAGGTCGTAGCAGGCAAGATCGATCGCCGCCTTGGCGATCGGCTGGCCGACCGAGAAGGACGGCCGGATGGCGCGCTCCATGCGCGCGTGGACGTCGGCAATGTCGCTCGGATCGGCGCCGAGGATGACGGGCGCGAGATAATGCCGCAGCGTGGTCTCGACGGACTCGGGCGTCTCGTAGGTCCACGTCTCGACCGGGACCGATTGACCCCAGCCCTCGACGCCGTTCTCGTCCGTCAGGCGCAGCACGACCGTCGGCCGCGCGGCGCCCTTGAAAAACTTGAACTCGCCGACCAGCGGATAGTCGACGCGCGCGATTTCGACGCTGACGATACGGGCCATTCGCCAAGAGCCTTGGGTCGATTCCTCGGGTCCCCCCTGTTTTTGAGCGCCCGGGAGGTTGCCAGCGAGTTTAACTATCTGGTTAGATCGGGGAAGCGAAAAATGCGCGCAGGGTCTTGGCCTTCCGTCGGATGGCGGAAAGACCGTGCGCGGTCAGGCAGATGATGAGGGACGCGTGAACGCCGGCGGCGCTCCACCATTCCGTGTGTGCGAGGTGCAGCTTTGCGAGCGGCCCGTGCGGCTGCGCATGCCGTTCCGGTTCGGCGTCGTCACCCTGCGCGAGGCGCCGCAGGGCTTCGTGCGCGTGCGCATCGAGGACGCACAGGGGCGCAGCGCCTGGGGGGCGAGCGCGGAACTGCTGGCCCCGAAATGGTTCGACAAGAACCTGGCACTGTCGAACGAGGACAATTTCGAGCAGTTGCGTCTGTCGCTCCAGCTTGCGGCCGATGCCTATACGGGCGACGCCGGCCCACGCACCGCTTTTGGGCATTTCGCCGCGCATTATGCGGGGCAGGTTGAAGCCGGCGCCAAGCGCGGCCTTAACAAGCTGACGGCCAATTTCGGCCCGGCGCAGATCGACCGCGCCGTGCTCGACGCGCTGTGCCGGCTCGAAGGCATGTCGTTCTACGATTGCATTCGCGCCAACCTTCCGGGGATCGACGCCGGCGCGCTGCCGGACGCGCGCGATCTCTCCGGCTTCGACATGCCGGGCTTCCTTGGCGGTCTCACGCCGGCAGCGAGCGTCGCCGCGCGGCACACCGTCGGCCTCGTCGACGTCATTGCCGGCCATCCGCAGGCGGTGAAGGACGGGCTGCCGGAATCGCTCGAAGAGGTCGTCGCCGCCTACGGCCACACCTATTTCAAGCTCAAGGTCGGCGGCGACGTCGACGCCGATCTGGCGCGGCTCGCCGAGATCGCCGCGGTGCTCGACACGATCGCGACGCCCTACGCGGCCTCGCTCGACGGCAACGAGCAGTACAACGATCTCGGCGCGCTTCAGGCGCTGTGGCGGCGGATGAACGAGGCGCCGGCGCTGAAGCGCCTCGTTGCCAGCATCTCCTTCATCGAGCAGCCGATCACGCGCGCGCATGCACTCGACGCCGACGTGTCGGCGCTGTCAGCGATCAAGCCGGTGATCGTCGATGAATCCGACGACGGCCTGGATGTATTCCCCCGCGCGAAAGCGCTCGGCTATCGCGGCGTGTCGTCGAAGTGCTGCAAGGGGCTGTACAAGTCGATCCTCAACGCCGCGCGCTGCGCGATGTGGAACGCTTCGGGCGGCCAGTATTTCATGACCGGCGAGGACCTGACGACGCAGGCGGGACTCGCGGTGCAGCAGGACCTGGCGCTCATCAATTTGATCGGGCTTACCCACGTCGAGCGCAACGGCCACCACTACGTCAACGGCATGGCCGACCTGCCCGAGGCCGAGCAATCGGCCTTCCTCGCCGCGCATCCCGATCTCTATGAGAAAAGCCACGGCGCGGTTCGGCTGAAAATCAGGGGCGGCCAGCTGTCGATCGGCTCGCTCGGCGGCACCGGCTTCGCCTCAGGCGCCATGCCCGATTGGGCGGCGATGGCGGTGATGGCGACGTCTCAGTTCAACCCTTCGTAGGACATTCCAAACTTTCGTCCCCGCGAAAGCGGGGACCCATACGCCGTGCCGTCTCGATAGACTGCGGCGTATGGGTCCCGGGCCTCGCGCAAGAGCGCTCGCCCGGGACGACAGCTAATTCCGCCCCTCATACAGATCCCGACCACGCGCCAGCGCGCGGATCTTGCCGTCGGCGATGCCGCGCTTGAGCATCCAGAAGCCGCAGTCCGGGTGGATGTATTTCACCCTTCCCGGGCCCAGCACCTTGTCGGCGCGCTCGATGGCGCGCGCGATCTGCTCCGGCGTCTCGACCACGGTCTGCTTGATGTCGATGACGCCGAGGCCGAAGCCGATCTCGGGCCGCAGGCCCTTGAACACGTCCAGCTCCTCGGCCGGGCGGTGCGCATTCTCCATGACGATGTGGTCGACGTGCAGCTCGTTGAGATAAGCGATGAGCTCGCCCCACCCGCCCTTCTGGATCGACTGGCCGCCGTAATTGCCGAAGCACAGATGCACGGCCGGCGTCGTCTTGACTGCCTTGAGCACGCGGTTCATCGCTTCGGCCGCCCATTTCCACTCCTCCGGTGAGCCCGGCAGGTTGGCCTCGTCGATCTGCACCACTTCGGCGTCGATGTGCTTGACCTGCTCGGCCAGTACGTCGGCGATGGCGAGCGCGAGCTCCGACACGTGCTTGTAGTGCGTGTCGAGCAGCATCTTGGCCAGCATGTGCGGGCCGGTGAGCGTGAACTTCAACGGCTTCGTCGCCAGCGCCTTGGCGCGCGCGCAGGCGGTCGGCAGGTCGAGCGAGCCCGGGCCGACAGGCCCCTCCACCACGGCCGGCGGCCGGGAGCGGAAGGCGTGCGGCTTCGACTGCTTGAAGGCGAGCCATTCGGCGAGCCCGATCTCGTTGCGGATGCCCGACATGGGCCGCACGAAATACTCTATCATGCCGTTGGTCTCGGGATGATTGACGTCGAACCGGTAGAGCTCGCCGTCGCAGACGAGATCGATATCCGCCATCTCCTGCGTATTGATGACGACGCGCGTGGCGTCGATCAGCGCCTGCTCCGACGGCAGCGCGACGAGCCAGTCCGGCACCGGATAGGAGCCGACGGTCGTGGTCTTGATGCGATGAGCCATAGGTGGATTGCCCCGATTTTGAATGTCTGTCGTGAGCCGTCAGGCGGCCTTGGCGCGCTTCGACGCGATCGCGGCGCCCTCGACCAGCGCCTGGAATTTCGCCCAGACGATGCTCTCGTGGATCTCGTCATTGCCGGCGAATGACGCAAAGCCGCAGTCGGTGCCGGCGATGACGCGCTCGCGCCCGAAGGCGCCGATCCAGTAGCCGAGCCGCTGCGCGATCAATTCCGGATGCTCGACCATGACGTTCGACTGCGTGATCATGCCCGGGATCATGACGACGTCGTCCGGCAGCTTGGCGTCGCGCCAGCTCGTCCATTCGTGTTCGTGGCGCGGATTAGCCGCCTCGAACGAGAACGCACCGGCATTGATGCGGCCGAGGATGTCGAGGATGTGCTTGACCTCGATGTCGTGCACGCGCGGGCCGAAATTGATGCCATAGCAGGTGTGGAAGCGCACGCGGTCCTTCGGAATGCCGCGCAGCGCATGATTGATCGCCTCGACGCGCAGGGAAATCCACTTGCGGCACTCGTCCATGCTCTTGTCGGGATGGCAGACGTAGTAGGTGACGAGATGCGGGTCGTCGACCTGCACCAGGAAACCGGCATCGACGATCGCCTTGTATTCCTGGCCGATCGCCTCGGCGAGCGCGAACAGGTAGTCCTCTTCGCTCTTGTAATAGGCGTTGCGGTTCCAGTCCTCGATGCTGGAGATGGACGTGGCCGGCACGAAGGCTTCGGCGACCTTCACGCCGCCGAGCGCGGCCTTGAGGTTGTCGAGATCGGTCTTGAGCTCGGCCGCGCCCTTGTAGATGACCGGCCCGGTGCAGATGAGATGCTTGTGCCGCGTGTGCACGTTCTTGAGCTGCGGCGCGTAATAGTCCGGGAACGCCTCCACCTCGCGCGAACCGACCCACGGGCTCTGGTTGCGGTCGGCGGAGTCGACATCGAAGCCGCCGAGGCGGTCGTTGATGTAAGTGATGAAGCTCGGCTTGCTCATCTCGCCGTCGCTGACGACGTCGATGCCGAGATCGGCCTGCTTCCTGACGATCGCCGAGACGGCGTCCTTCACGCGCGCGCGGTAGCCAGCTTCGTCGACCGCCTCGCCGCGCTGCCGGGCGGCGCTCATGGCCAGCAGATCGGCCGGCCGCGGCAGGCTGCCGACATGGGTCGTCAGAATGCGATCGGCGCTTTGGCGCATAGGCGTGCTCCCGGCCTGTTCTTGTTCTAACTAACTGGATTGTTACTCCGCGCGCGGCCGGGCGCAAGCGGGGTGGAGCGCTTCATCCCTCCCCCGCTCGCGGGGGAGGGTGGCGAGCGAATGCGAGCCGGGTGGGGGCGTTCTCAATCGCGACGCGAACCCCACCCGTCTCCGCGCGTTCCGCGCGGAGACACCCTCCCCTTTCAGGGGAGGGATTAAGAAGGGCTCAGCCCTGCACGACCGTGACGTGCGCGCCGACCGGAACGCGATTGTACAGGTCGATGATGTCCTGATTGAGCAGGCGGATGCAGCCCGACGACACGGCGTGGCCGATGCTGTCCGGCTCGTTGGTGCCGTGCAGGCGGAAATAGGTGTCGTGGCCGTCGCGATAGAGATAGAGGGCGCGCGCGCCGAGCGGATTCTCGAGCCCACCCTTCATGCCGCCCGAATACGCGCGATACCGCGGCATCGCCGCCATCATGGTCGCGGTCGGCGTCCAGTGCGGCCACTTCTCCTTGCGGCCGATGATCGCGCTGCCGCGGAAATTGGGCGCCTCCGCTCGACCGACGCCGACCGAATAACGCAGCGCGCTGCCGTCTTTGAGGACAAGATAGAGTTTCCGCTCGGGGATGTTCACGACGATGTTGCCCGGCTTCTCCGAACCGCGCCAGGACACCTCCTCGCGCATCAGACCCGGCTCCATCGAGTCGACCGGCGGAACCGTGTAGCCGCCGTCATTGACCGCGCCGTAGTCGCCGCCCGAGAGGACGTCAAAGCCTTGGCGGCCGCAGGCCGCAAGCAGGAGCGGCAAGGACGCGGCGAGGATCGTGCGGCGGCTGATTGTGTGGGCAGCGGGAGGGAAGCGCGAGGGACGCATACGGAGCACCGTTTTTCTTGCTGATATTGCAGCGCTATTGTGCGCAGCATTATGCCT
>Ga0187809_10001206_pt1 | contig 12413 bp, 12 predicted proteins | sample NC_wetland_sal_i_8_FD_132415 | JGI IMG/M metagenome (GOLD analysis project Ga0187809, IMG submission 132415) | Wetland sediment microbial communities from Neuse River Estuary, North Carolina, USA - ASW_4 | ecosystem: Environmental > Aquatic > Freshwater > Wetlands > Sediment | place: USA: North... | reverse complement strand
GGCGCTGCCGGCCAGGGTCAGCAGGCCGTAGCGCGGGCCGTACGCCACCGAGCCGGCGCCAATCAGCGACATGTCCGGGCCGGGGATCAGCATCAGCACGGCCGAGGCGAGCACGAAGCCGAAATAGAGGTCGAGGGGCATGCCGGTGGGTCCGGGTCAGGGGGGTAGGTGGCGGTGCGTACTACGTCGTGGCAGGCGGACGGCCCCCCATCCACGACTGGCTGGCGGAGACCCGGTGATGCAGGCTGGTGCTGCAGGCGGAGTCTCCCCCGGCAACTCGTGGTGGCGCGCCTTCCGGCCACGACGTGATATCAAGCCGCTTCGGCTTTCAGCACCAGGCGGCCGGTGACCTTGCCGTCCTTCAGGCGCATCAGCGCGTCATTGGCCTGGTTCTGCGGTACGGTTGCCACCGGCAACGCCTCCAGCTTGCCTTTCTGCGCCAGATCGACCAGCTCGCGCAGGTCGGTGACGCTGCCGACATAGCTGCCGCGCACCGTCAGGGCGCGGATCGCCATCAGCGGCAGGGCGACGGTCAGCTCGCCGCCGAACAGGCCGACCTGGATCAGCTTGCCGCCCTTGCGCAGCGCATCGAAGGCGAAGCGGGCGGTCGTCGTGCCGTTGACCAGGTCGATCGCCGCCAGCACCGGGCCGCCGGCCGCTTCCATGATGCGCTTGGTGACGCCCTCGCCGCTGCCGTCCACCGCCTTGCTGGCGCCGGCCTTCAGCGCCGCTTCCCGCTTCTCCGCGCTGATGTCCACCGCGATGATGTTGCGGTGGCCCATCGCCTTGAGGATGGCGATGGCGTTCAGCCCCAGCCCGCCGGCGCCGACCAGCACGATCGCCTCGTCCGGCGCCATCGGCATGGCCTTCTTGATCGCGGAATACACCGTGATGCCGGAGCAGGCGTAGGTCGCCGCCACCGTCGGGTCGATGTTGCCCGGATCGACCAGATGACGCGGATGCGGCGCGATGACGTGGGTGCCGTAGCCGCCATTGGCGTACACGCCCAGGCTGCGCGGCACCACGGTGCACATGTTGTCGTTGTCGCTGCGGCAGGCGTCGCATTCGCCGCAGCCAAGCCAGGGATAGACGATGCGCAGGTCGCCGGGCTTCACGCCGCTGGCGTCGGGGCCGAGCTTGACGACGCGGCCGACGATCTCGTGGCCCATGGCGAGGGGAAGCTTCACGCCGCGGTCGGTCAGCGACATCTTCTTGCCGCCGCCGATGTCGTAATAGCCGTCCCAGATGTGCAGGTCGGAGTGGCAGACGCCGCAATGCGTCACCTCCAGCAGCACTTCGGTGCCCTTCGGCTCGGGGGTGGGCCACTCCATTTCCTGGAGGGGTTTGCCATTCTCGACGACGGCCCAGGCGCGCATGCTCGGTCTCCTACTCGCGGGTAATGGCGGGGTGTGTAGCGCGCTGCGGGGCGGAAGGGAATTGGGCGGCGGCGGTCGGGCGGTGGCCGGCAGGCGGCGCCGTTCCGTGGTCTGCCGCGGCGAGGCATGCGGTATCGTCCGCGGCGGCGACACCCGATAACCGGCGCAAGGGGCGGGTGTCTTCCGCGGCGGCACCATCCGGTAACCGGCGCAGGGGCAGGTCGCACGCTCGCCGGTCCCGATATCAAAACCACATTGCCGGCAACGCACATGACGCCGGTCAGCCCCGCCCAGGCCGCGGGTTGTGCCGATGGCGCGGGCGCGGGCGCGGGACCTTGGCGCCTCACTGGCCGGCCTTTGCAATGACCATTCCCTTCCTGCTGATCGTCTTGTCGCGTGCCGCGGCGGCGGCCGTCGTGGTCGTCGGCGCCTCGGTGCTGGCCGAGGCGGTCGGGCCGTTCTGGGGCGGATTGATCGTCAGCCTGCCGATTTCCGCCGGCCCCGCCTACGTCATGCTTGGCCTGCAGCACGACGCCGCCTTCATCGCCGCCGGCGCCCTTGGCAGCCTGGCGGCGAATGCGGTGACGCTGCTGTACATGCTGGTGATCATCCTGCTGGGCCCGCGGCTGCGCTGGCCCCTGGTGCTCGCCATCGGACTGGCCGCGTGGTTCGCGGTGGCCTGGACGGTGCGGCAGGTCGCCTGGGATCTGGCCGGCGTCTGCCTGCTGAACCTGGCGGTGTTCGCCATCACGCTATGGCTGAGCCGGCCGGCACGGAGGAGCGGCGCGGTGCGTCCGAAGGCGTCACGCCGCCGCTGGTTCGATCTGCCGCTGCGCGCGCTGCTGGTCGGCACGTTGACCGCCTCCGTGGTCAGCGCCAGCCGCTGGCTGGGACCGTCGCTGACCGGCATGGCAGCGGTGTTCCCCATCGCGCTGACCGGACTGGCGCTGGTCGTGCTGCCGCGGCTGGGCGGCGACGCCACCGCCACGCTGTTCGCCAGCACGCTGCTGGCGATGCCGGGCTTCGCCATCGCCGTGCTGGTGCTGCACCTGACCGCTGCCCCCCTCGGCGTCTGGTGGGGCATGCTGGCCGCGCTGGCCGCGCAGTGCGCCTATTCGGCCCTGCTGCTGGCGACGCGGATTCCCGCCTCGCGATCAGCCGCGAGGCCGGATATCGTGCCGAATATGCGCGGCTGGCGGGCAACCTTGAAGCGTCAGGTGAACGGCTGACCGGCAACACACAACACGGGAGGAAACAGATGGGAAAGCTTGCAGGCAAGGTGGCGTTGGTCACCGGCTCCGGCCGCAATATCGGCCGGGCGACCGTGCTGAAGCTGGCGGCGGAAGGCGCGCATGTCGTGGTCAATGCCCGAGCCAACCAGGCCGAAGCCGACGCGGTCGTGCATGAAGCCCGCGCGCTCGGCGTCAAGGCGATGGCGATCGTCGCCGACATGGGGCGGAAGGATCAGGTCGAAGCCATGGCGGCGCAGGCGCTGTCGGAATTCGGCCGCGTCGATATCCTGATCAACAACGCGGCGGTCCGGCCGCATAAGCCGTTTAACGAACTGACGGCGCAGGACTGGGAAACAGTGCGCGGCGTCGTGCTGGACGGCGCGCTGTATCTCACCCGGGCGCTGATCGAACCGATGGTCGCGAACCGCTATGGCCGCATCCTGTTCTTCACCGGTGAGGGCGCATTCGTCGGCGGCAGCGGACGCGCGCATGTTTCCGCGGCGAAGATGGGCCTGGTGGGCTTCGCACGCGGCCTGGCGTCCGAGTTCGCGCCACACAACATCCGGGTGAATGTCGTGTCGCCGGGCATCATCGACACCGCCCGCGCCAATCCCGAGTGGTACCAGGGGCGCCTGCCCAGCGCCGCCGGCATCCCGCTTGGCCGGCAGGGCAAGATCGAGGAGATCGCCGCCACTTGCCTGTTCCTGGTCAGCGACGACGGCGGCTTCATTACAGGGCAGACGATCCACGTGAACGGCGGCAGCGGCTACTACTGACATCGGCGGACGAGAATTCGATCTGGTGGCCGCATCCAGCCACTGCCATGGCCGGCGCGCCGTGCACGCGTCCGCGATGCCGGCATTCGCCGGGCACGCATCCGCCGGCCACGCGTGCACCGGCCACGCCTGCGCCGGCCACGCCCGCGCCGGGCACGCCTGCGTCGGGCAGGCATTCGCCGGCCACGCTTGCACCGGCCACGCTTGCACCGGCCACGCCTGCACCGGCCACGCCTGCGCCGGGCAGGCATCCACCGGCCAGCACACACGCCGTACCAGCGTGCGCCAGCCGCGAGGTGTTGCCACGGGACCCGCCAGGACTGTGGCGCCAGTCCCCGGCGGCCGCCCGACGCCGGTTGGCGCGCTACCTCACGCGCGCGTATCCGGGCTCTGCGCAAGCAGGGTTCAGCTTCCTCTGACCAGCGGAGCCTGATAGGGACGCCGCATGAGCACGACCGCGACCGACCGACGCACCACGCCCCCGCCGGGCCCACAGCGCCCCGCCGGTTTCGTGCTCGCCGTGGCCGGATTGCTCGTCGCGGTATTGCTGCTGGGCGCCGGGGCTTTCATGTGGCTCAGCGGCAATGCCGGCCCGACCGTCGGCGGCCCCTTCACCCTGCAGAACAGCGACGGCCGGACCGTCACCGACCAGGCGTTCCGCGGCAAGTACATGCTCGTATATTTCGGCTACACCTTCTGCCCCGACGTCTGCCCCACCACGCTGACCCACGTCGCCGACGCGCTGGACAAGCTGGGGCCACAGGCGAAGCTTCTCACGCCGATCTTCATCACCGTCGATCCGCAGCGCGACACGCCGGCAGTGATGAAGCAGTATACGGCAGCGTTCACCCCACAACTGGTTGGGCTGACCGGCACGCCGGAGCAGATCGCCAAAGTGGCCAAGGAATACCACGTCTATTACGCGATCCATCGAACCGGCCCGGGACCGGATGACTACTCGGTCGACCACAGTTCCGTGCTCTACCTGATGGACCCGAAGGGAAACTTCGTGGCGCCCGTGCGGGCCGACGATTCAGGCGACGAACTGGCGGCGGAGTTGCGGCGGCTGCTTCCGGCCGGATGAACGTATCCAGGCCACCTGCCTACGATCAAATTTGTCTTTAACCAACCCGCATTGCCGGCCCGCGGACCCAGTGGCATACTGAATACCGTTGGAAATGTCCAGAGAATGACAATGCCATCCGACTCGGGAAACGCCGGCAGCAATCGCTGGGCCCAATTATGGCTTGGCGTCGTCTGCATGATCCTTATCGCCAATCTGCAATATGCCTGGACGCTGTTCGTCAACCCGATGAGCCAGGCACATGGCTGGACACGGGCCGGCATCCAGGTCGCCTTCTCCATCTTCATCGCCACGGAAACCTGGCTGACGCCCATCGAGGGCTGGTTGGTCGACAAACTCGGCCCGCGCCGCGGCCCGCCCTCCATGATCGCCTTCGGCGGCGTGCTGGTGGGCATTTCCTGGGTCATGAACGCCTACGCCGCCTCGTTGAGCATGCTGTACGTCGCTGCGGCGATCGGCGGCATCGGCGCCGGCTCGGTCTATGCCACCTGCGTCGGCAACGCGGTGAAGTGGTTCCCCGACCGGCGCGGCCTGGCGGTGGGCCTGACCGCCGCGGGGTTCGGCGCCGGCGCGGCGCTGACCGTCATCCCGATCCGCCTGCTGATCGAGAATGCCGGCTACCAGAGCGCGTTCTTCTGGTTCGGCCTCGGCCAGGGCGTCATCCTGCTGCTAATCTCACCCGTGCTGCGCGCACCTTCACCCGGGGAGATGCCGGTAACTGCGCCGCCCAAGGTGCAGCAGTCCGCCGTAAGCTTCACCCCCGGCCAGGTGCTGGCTCAGCCGGTGTTCTGGCTGCTCTACGTGATGTTCATGCTGGTCTCGGCCAGCGGCCTGATGGCAACCGCGCAGATCGCGCCGATCGCGCGCGATCTGGGATTCAACAGCAGCATCCTGTTCCTCGGCGCCAGCGCATTGTCGGTGGCGCTGGTGGTGGACAACGTGATGAACGGCGCAGCGCGCCCCTTCTTCGGCTGGATCTCCGACCATATCGGCCGTGAGAACACCATGGCGATCGCCTTTGCGCTGGGGGGCGCCAGCTTCTTCCTGCTCGCCTATATCGGCCACAGCCCCTGGACCTTCGTGCTGTGCGCCGCGCTGATCTTCTTCACCTGGGGCGAGATCTTCAGCCTGTTCCCCTCCACCTGCACCGACCTGTTCGGCACCCGCTTCGCCACCACCAACGCGATGCTGCTGTACACTGCGAAGGGCACCTCGGCCTGGCTGGTGCCGCTGGCCAACGTGCTGAAAAGCCAGACCGGCGGCTGGCACGCGGTGTTCCTGGTCTCGGCCCTGATGAACTTCGCGGTGGCCTTCGCCGCGCTGTTCATCCTGCGGCCGGTACGCCAGCGCCTGGTGGCGCGCCGTGCAGCCACCGCAATGCCGGCGGAGTAAGCCGGCCGCTGCCTCAAGCCGCCGGAATCCTGGTCAGCCGGCGGGTTGCCCGGAAGACGCGTGAGGGTCCCCTCTCCGCCCTCCTGGGCGGAGAGGGAACAGGGTGGCGAAATCCTCCGCCCTGCCGATCGGTCCCCGGAACAGACGACCCGCCCGTCGTTGTCCGTCATGGACACCCCGCCTCACCCTGTCCCTCTCCGCCCCAGCGGGGCGGAGAGGGAACCCGCGCGAGTCTGCCGGTCAAACCACCACCATGACACTCTCCGCCCCTGGGCGGAGAGGGGGCCCGCTTACATCTCCGCTTCCGGATGGAGAGGCGACCCGATTACGTCTCCGCTTCCGGGTGGAGAGGCGACCCGCTTACGTCTCCGCCCTCCAGCGGAGAGGAAATCCACGCACCAGCCGGGAGAAGGCGTCAGGCGCCGGCCAGCGTCATGCCGTCCACCCGGACGGTCGGCGAGTCGGTGCCCCGGCGGAACACAAGATCGTTCGCCGGGGTGAGTTCGGCGAACATTTCCAGCAGGTTGCCGGCGATCGTTATCTCCGCCACCGGTTCGGCGATGGCACCGTCGCGGATCATGAAGCCGGCGCAGCCGCGGCTGTAGTCGCCGGTCAGGCCATTCACACCCATGCCAATGAGTTCAGTGACATAGAGGCCTAACTTGATGTCGGCCATCAACGCCCTCGGCGTCATCTCCCCCTTGCCCAGGTACAGGTTGCTCGGCCCCGGCGAGGGCGGCCCGCCGGTGCCGCGCGACGCATGTCCGGTGGACTGCATACCGAGCTGACGGGCGGAGCGGCTGTCCAGCAGCCAGGTGGTCAGCACGCCGTCGGCAATCAGGTCGCGGGCGGCAGCCGGGGTGCCCTCGCCGTCGAACGGCCGTGACCGCAGGCCGCGCACGCGCAGCGGGTCGTCGTGCACCTCGATCCCCGAGCGGAAGATGCGCTGACCCAGTCTGTCCTTCAGGAAACTGGTGCCGCGCGCCACGCCGGCGCCGTTGATGGCGCCCGCCAGATGGCCCAGCAGGCTGCCGGCTACGCGCGGATCGTACACCACCGGCAGCTTCGCCGTGCTCGGCCGGCGCGGATTGAGGCGGGCGACAGCGCGCTCGCCGGCGCTGCGGCCGATCGCCGCCGGGTCGTCCAAATCCGCCAGGTGCACCGTGCCGTGATAATCGTAGTCGCGCTGCATCTCCGTGCCCGCGCCCGCCAGGGCACTGGCCGAGACCGAATGGCTGGTGCGGGTCAGCCTGCCGGCGAACCCGGCCGAGGTGACCAGCACGAACTCCATGCGCCCGTAGCCGGCGGACGCGCCTTCCGAGTTGGTCACGCCATGCACCGCCATGGCCGCGTCCTCCGCGGCGGCGGCGCGGGCGATCAGCGCCTCGGAATCCGGTTCGGCCGGATCGTCCAGGTCCAGCGGCGGCAGCTCGTCCAGCACCATCGCGGTATCCGCGAGACCGCCGTACGGGTCCTCCGGCACCACCTTGGCCATTGCCACCGCACGCTCCGCCAGGGCGGCGAAGCCGGCCGGATCAACCGAAGTGGCCGATACCATGGCCGAACGCTGGCCCAGGAACACCCGCAGGCCCAGGTCGCGGCCCTCCGAGCGCTCGATGTGCTCGGTCTTGCCGAGCCGACGTTCGGCCTGGAGCGAGGTTCCGGCGGCCAGGACGGCGTCGGCGGCATCCGCGCCGGCGGCCCGCGCCCGGGCGATCAGGTCTTGCAGCAGAGTCAGTGGGTCACTCATCCGAACAGGTCCCGCGCAAATCTCCGGCGAATGTGGGCGGATCGGCCCGCGCTGACCAGACCACGCGGCGAATGTTCCCGCGTCGTACCACGGGGCGCAGCGGGCCAGGGGTGGGGCGACCACGGATCTGCGAGTTTCGCCGGCAGCGGGGCCATAGAGCCTTCATGCGCGAAAGCGGAGGTGTCCCCTACCTCTCCCCAACCCTCTCCGCCCCGCGGGGCGGAGAGGGGGTTTCCCCCGGCGGGGCGGAGGGGGGTTTGCCCCGGCGGGGCGGAGGGGGATTTCCCCCGGCGAGGCGGACCGGGGGTTTCGCTCCGCGGGGCGGAGCGGGCGTTTTCCGCCTGCCTTGCCCCTGCGGCCCCCGCGTTCTAGAAGCCGGCACCCTTATTCCCCCGACGCAGCAGCAGAGTGCCCGATGAAGCAGCAGGCCAACCTGATCCGCGCCGGCCAGGTGATCGAGCATGAAGGCCGACGCTGGACCGTGCTGAAGCAGCAGATCATCACCCCTGGTAAAGGCGGCGCCTTCATCCAGGTGGAGATGCGCGACCTGAAATCCGGCAACAAGACCAACGAGCGCTGGCGCACCGCCGACACCGTCGAGCGGCTGATGACCGACAACAAGGACTACACCTACTCCTACTCCGACGGCACCAACCTGGTGCTGATGGATCCCGAGACCTTCGAGGAAACCCACATCCCGGCCGACCTGCTCGGCGACCTGGCGCCGTTCCTGCAGGACCAGATGACGGTGACGGTCGATCTGGTGGAGGGCGATCCGGTGGCGCTCCATCTGCCGCCCACCGTGGTGCTGGAAGTGACCGAGGCCGACCCGGTGGTGAAGGGGCAGACCGCGTCGTCGTCCTACAAGCCGGCCATGCTGTCCAACGGGGTGAAGACGCTGGTGCCGCCCTTCGTCGAGGCCGGGGAGAAGATCGTCGTGCGCACCGAGGACGGCAGCTACGTGGAGCGGGCGAAGGCCTGAGCGGCCTCGCATCCCATGGCACTTCGCCTCTCCCCCCACATGGTCGTGATGCAGAACGCCGCGCAGAAGGCGGCCAAGCGGCTGCTGCGCGACTTCGCCGAGGTTGAGCAGCTGCAGGTCAGCATCAAAGGCCCGTCCGACTTCGTCTCCCAGGCCGACATCCGCGCTGAACAGACGCTGAAGGAGGAGCTGAACAAGGCGCGGCCGGGCTATGCGTTCCTGATGGAGGAGTCCGGGGCGTCCGGGTCGGAGAACTGGTCCTGGCGCTGGGTGGTCGATCCGCTGGACGGCACCACCAACTTCCTGCACGGCATGCCGCACTGGGCGATCAGCATCGGGCTGGAGCGGCGGCTGCCGGATGGCGGCTCGGAGCTGGCGGCCGGCATGGTGTATGCGCCGACGGTGGACGAGATGTTCTGGGCCGAGAAGGGCATCGGCGCCTTCGTCAACGAGCGCCGTCTGCGGGTGTCCGCCCGGCGCGACCTCGCCTCCGCGGTGTTCGCCACCGGCATTCCGTTCGGCGCTGTGTCGGCGGCGCGGCGGCAGGCGTTCAGCCGGACGCTGACCGTGCTGATGCCGCAGGTGGCCGGCATCCGCCGCTTCGGGTCGGCCGCGCTGGACCTCGCCTGGGTGGCGGCGGGCCGATTCGACGGATACTGGGAGCTGGGCATCAAGCCGTGGGACATCGCCGCCGGCATGCTGCTGGTGCGCGAGGCGGGCGGCTACGCCACAGGCGCGCATGACGGCGACCCACGCGACACGTCGGAGATGGTGGCCGGCAACCCGCATCTGCACCCGAAGCTGCGCGACGTGGTGCTGGAGGGGATGGGCGCGGCGCCGCGAAGCTGAGCCGGGCGGCGGCGCGCGGGTTTCCTGCCGCGGATCGGCGAAGCTAAGGCTTGACAGCCACGGATGCGCACGGATCGGTCCGGCTGGCGCCGCTTCTCGCATTGGATGAGGCTCTGGCGGCGGATCGCTCGGGGGCCTTGCGGGGTTCGCGGCACAGCAAGCAAGGGGGAACGCAAAAAACGCCAAGGGCCGCAGATGAACGCCAAGGGCGCGGCGGCCGGCGTGTGATTGTGCGGGCTCGGCCGAAAAACCGGCAGGGTGAGCCACGCTGGTGCGGCTCCCACGGACTTTCGCGTTCATCTGCGGCCCTTGGCGTTTTTTGCGTTCCCGCCTTGGATCGCTCGGGGACCTAGCGGGGTTCGCGGCACAGCAAGCAAAGGGGGAACGCAAAAAACGCCAAGGGCGCGGCGGCCGGCATGCGATTGTGCGGGCCTCGGCCGAAAACCCGGCAGGGTGAGCCGCGCTGGTGCGGCTCCCACGGACTTCGCGTTCATCTGCGGCCCTTGGCGTTTTTTGCGTTCCCGCTTGCTTGCTGACTGGTGCCGCATCCGAACGACGCGCCCTCGCCCCACACGCGAGCCGCTCCTATACTCCGCGGCCGGGATGTGGAGCCCGCCCATGAGCGATTACGACACCGACCTGGTGGTCTGGAGCCAGCACCAATCCGACCTGCTGCGCCGCATGGCCGCCGGAGAGCGCGTCAACGACCAGGTGGACTGGGAGAACGTCGCGGAGGAGATCGAGTCCTTGGGCAGAAGCGACCGGCGCGAGCTGCGCAGCCGGGTTCAGACCATCCTGGTGCACCTGATCAAGCTGCTGGCCTCCCCCGCCGCCGAACCGCGCAGCGGCTGGCTGCAGACAGTGCGTCGGGAGCGCACCGGGGTACGCGTGCTGATCAAGGACTCCCCCAGCCTGAAGCCGATCATCCCGGCTCTGATCGACGAGGAACTGCCGGAGGCGCGGACGAACGTCTCTGCCGACCTGGCCGACTGCGGCGAACAGCCCGCCACCGACCCCGCCACCCTGACCTTCACCACCGACCAGGTGCTTGGCCCCTGGCTGCCGGCCTGACCGGCCGGCCCTACCCACGGGTAGCAGCATTGCACCCGGGGGAATTGCCTCGGCCGCGCCCAATGCCCTATTGCGGATGCTGCGATGCACCACGCGAGGAGTCCCGGATGCCGCTCAGCCCGCCCGCTTCGCGCGAAGCCCTGCACAAGCGCGCCATCGAGATCAACGGCTACCGCCGCACCGACGGGCTGTACGACATCGAAGCCCACCTGACCGACACCAAGTCCTTCGGCCAGGCGAACCACGACCGCGGCACCATCGCCGCCGGCGAGCCGATCCACGACATGTGGCTGCGCCTGACGGTCGACGAAACGATGCACATCACCGGCTGCGAGGCAGTCAGCGACCACACGCCCTACAGGATGTGCCCGCAGGCCGCGCCGAACTTCTCCCGGCTGGCCGGGCTCCGCATCAAGTCCGGCTTCCTGCGCGAGGCGAACCACCGCGTCGGCGGCCCGATCGGCTGCACCCATCTGCGGGAGCTGCTGCAGCAGATCGCCACCACGGCGTTCCAGACCATCAACCCGGCGCGGGTGCGGCGGGAGATGCAGGCCGAGGGCGTCCAGGACCGGCCCGGCAGCGACCGCACCGACACGCGGATTTCCGAAAAGATGGGCGGCGCACCGAAGATCGTGAACACCTGCCTGGCCTATGCGGCCGACGGCCCGGTGGTGAAACGCCGCTGGCCGCACCTGTACACCGGCCCGGACCAGGAGCCCGAGGCCGCCGCGGCGGATTGAGGTCTGCACGGCTGGGCCGCGGCTACAAGCCGCCCTGCCCCTCCTCCGTCGCCTGCGCTGCATGGAGGAGCGCCGGCAGGCCATTCAGCAACTCGGGCAGCGAGACCTGGATCGTATCCCAAACGACAGCCAAATTGATGTCGAAATAGCCATGCGCAATCCGATTGCGCATTCCTCGCATGTTGTACCAGCCGAGTTCCGGATGCTGCGCGACAAATCCGGGGTATTTCTCGATCGTCCTGGCGGCAGGCTCACCGATGATGATCAGGCTCATGACGACAGCCTGCTGCGTGCGCTTGTCGTCAAGGAAATCCTCCCCGGCTCATCCCCTCGACAAAGCCGGCCGCCTGCGCGGCGGCTTGCTGCATGTGACCGAGATAGTCGTGCAGCCGAAGTTCGTTCACACCGGCTTCGCTTCCTGCAATACCTTGGACCGGATCCGCGGCGGCAGATCGCCCGGGGTACGGACATCGACGGGCACGCCGAGCAGCGCTTGCAGTTGTTCCTGCAGTCCCCCCAGGTCGAACAGCGTCGTGCCTGGCAGCGCATCCACCAGCAGGTCGAGATCGCTGCCCTCCTGATCGGTGCCGTGCAGCACCGAACCGAAGATGCGAGGATTCACCGTGTGAAAGCGGGTCGCCAGGCTCCGCACGGCGTCGCGCTGGCGTTCAAGGGCATCCGACGGCCTCACCTCTGCCTCCACAGTGGCTCCCACCATCCATGTAGCATGCCGCATGACCGGCATGCGATCCGTCATCCCAGTCGGGGAAGCCAAGCCCGGTGCTGATCCGGAGGGTCGGCTTCCCCACCAGCCGGGATCAGCCCAGCCGCGGGTCCGGCACCCGCGCGGCGACCAGCACGTCCACGCCCGCCGCACCCGCGGCAAGCAGCGTCTCGGCACAGGCATTGGCGGTGGCGCCGGAGGTCATGACGTCGTCGATCAGCAGCACGTGCCGCCCCCGCACCAGACCGGCACGCGCCGGCCGCACCGCGAAGGCATCGCGCACCGTCGCCGCGCGTTCCGCCGCCGATTTCTCCCCCAGCGAGTCGGTGGCGCGCCGGCGCTGCAGCGCATCCACCGACGCCGGCACCCGGCTGATCCGTGCCAGCGCCTGCGCCAGCAGCGCCGCCTGGTTGTAGCGGCGGCGGAACAGCCGCATC
>Ga0187809_10001205_pt1 | contig 12420 bp, 9 predicted proteins | sample NC_wetland_sal_i_8_FD_132415 | JGI IMG/M metagenome (GOLD analysis project Ga0187809, IMG submission 132415) | Wetland sediment microbial communities from Neuse River Estuary, North Carolina, USA - ASW_4 | ecosystem: Environmental > Aquatic > Freshwater > Wetlands > Sediment | place: USA: North... | reverse complement strand
ATCGGCACCTTCGGCATCTCGCACGACATTACTTACCGCAAGCAGGCTGAGGAGGCGATGCGCCAGGCCAAGGAGGCCGCCGAGGAGGCCAACCGCACCAAGAGCCAGTTCCTGGCCAACATGAGCCATGAATTGCGCACGCCGCTCAATGCCATCATCGGCTACAGCGAGATGCTGGAAGAAGACGCCGCGGACCGCGGACACGTCGACTACATCCCGGATCTGCAGAAGATCCGCGCGGCCGGCCGGCACCTGCTCGCCCTGATCAACGACGTGCTCGACCTCTCCAAGATCGAAGCCGGCAAGCTCGACCTGTATCTCGAGACGTTCGACCTCGCCACCGCCATTGGCGACGTGGCAACTACCGTCGAGCCGTTAGTCGCGCGCCGCGCCAACACGTTGACGGTCTCGTGCGCCACCGGGTTAGGCGCCATCCGCTCCGACCTCACCCGCGTCCGACAGGTGCTGCTCAACCTCCTGTCCAACGCGTCCAAGTTCACGGAGCACGGCCGTATCTCGCTCTCGGCCGAGCGACGCGGGGCCGCCGTGGTGCTGCAGGTGAGCGACACGGGCATCGGGATGACGCCGTCGCAGATGGGCAAGTTGTTCGAGCCCTTCTCGCAAGCCGACGCCACCACGAGCCGGAAGTACGGCGGCACCGGGTTGGGCCTTGCCATCACGCGCCGGTTCTGCGAGCTCCTGGGCGGCGACGTGACCGTGGAAAGCGAACCGGGACACGGCTCCACGTTCACGGTACGGCTGCCGGTCGACGCGTCGGCTCCGTTAGGCATGGAGGATGCCCCCGCCCCCATCACCCGCGCCGCGACCCCCGCCCCCGCCACGGGCGCCGGCCTCGTGCTGGTCATCGACGACGACCCCGCCGCGCGCGCCATCACGCGCCGCGTGCTCGCGCGCGATGGGTACGACGTGATCGAAGCCGCCGACGGCGACACCGGCCTGCGCCTCGCCCGCGAACGACGCCCCGCCCTCATCACCCTCGACATCCTCATGCCGGCCATGGACGGCTGGGCCGTGCTCGCGGCCCTCAAGTCCGACCCCGACACCGCGCCCATCCCCGTGATCCTCCAGACCATCGTCGAAGACCGCAACATGGGCTTCGCCCTGGGCGCCGCCGAATACCTCACCAAACCCATCGAACGCAAGCGCCTCGCCGCGCTCGTGAGGCGGCACGTGCGCGACGCGTCGGCAGGACCGGTGCTCATCGTGGAAGACGACGAACACACGCGCGCGCTCTATGCCCGCACGCTCGAGCAGGCCGGATGGACCGTGCTGCAAGCCGAGAACGGTCGCGTCGCGCTGGAGCGCATCGCTGCCGCCCGTCCGGCCCTCGTCCTGCTCGACCTCATGATGCCGGAGATGGATGGCTTCGAGTTTCTCGACGTGCTGCGCCAGGATCCGTCGCACCGCGCCATCCCGGTCGTCGTCATCACCGCGCGCACCCTCTCGCCCGACGACCGCCGGCGCCTCAACGGCGGCGTCGAACGCGTCCTGCAGAAACGCGCGCTCCACACCGACGCGCTGCTGGCCGAGGTGCGCGCGGCCGCCGGCCCGGCGCCGCAACCAACGAGGTAGGGCATGCCCACGATTCTGCTCGTCGAGGACAACGAAATGAATCGCGACATGCTGTCGCGGCGCCTGAAGCGGAAAGGCTACGAGGTCGCCCTTGCCGTGGACGGCCTGGAAGGCGTCACGATGGCGCTCGCCGGCGGACACGATCTCATCCTCATGGACATGAGCTTGCCCGAGCTCGACGGCTGGGAAGCCACGCGCCGCGTGCGCGCCGCCGAGACCAACGGACGCCGCGTGCCGATCATCGGCCTCACGGCGCACGCGATGTCGGGCGACCGCGAGAAGGCGCTCGCCGCCGGCTGCGACGACTACGACACGAAGCCGGTCGAGTTGGATCGCCTGTTAGGCAAGATCGAGGCGCTGCTCGCGAGACCGGCGTGAGCGGACTCACCACGCCGGAGTCGGTGGCGGAGCTCCGCCACGAGCTCCGGACGCCCCTCAACCTCATCATCGGCTACTCCGAGATGCTGGTCGAGGATGCCACCGATGCCGCGCGGCGCGACGCGCTCGCGCGAACGCTGGCGGCCGGCCGCGACATCCTCGAGCGCATCAACGCCGCCGTCCCGCCCACGCGCGGCGAGATGAGCGAAGCCGAGTTCGCCACCCTGCGCGACGCGCTGCGCGAGCCGCAAGGACGCATCGTCGCCGCCACCGCCGAGCTGCTCGCCTCGCTCACGCCCGGCGATCCCGATCCGCAGTTCGAGCGCGACGTGCGCCGCATCCGGAGCTCGGCCGAGCGCCTCCTGACGGTGGAGCTGCCGCGGGCTGTCGACCGCTCCCGCCTGACGACCACCGGCCATCACCCGCCGTCGCCGGAGCAGCCCGCCCCGGCGCCGGCCGGCACGGCGTCGGCGCGCATCCTCGTCGTGGACGACCTCGAGGACAATCGCGCCGTGCTCGAGCGCCGCCTAACGCGCCAGGGATACCACGTGGTCTGCGCCGCCGGGGGCCACGCCGCGCTCGCCGCGGCGGCGCGGGAACCATTCGACCTCGTGCTGCTCGACGTCATGATGCCGGACCTCGATGGCCTGTCGGTCCTCGAGCGCCTCAAAGCCGCCGCCGCGACGCGCGACGTCCCCGTCATCATGATCTCCGCGCTCGACGACGTCTCGAGCGTCGTGCGGTGCATCGAGGCCGGCGCGGAAGACTACCTCTCCAAACCGTTCGACCCCGTGCTCCTGCGTGCGCGCGTCGGCGCCTGTCTCGAGAAAAAACGCCTGCGCGATGCCGAGCTCGAGTACCTCCGCCAGGTGGATCGCGTGATCGAAGCGGCGACGGCCGTCGAGGCCGGCCGGTACGAGAGCGCCACGCTGGCCGCGGTGGCGCGCCGCAGCGATGCGCTGGGCCGCCTCGCGCGCGTGTTCGACGGGATGGCCAACCAGGTGCGCGCCCGCGAGGCGAGACTGCGAGAACAGGTGGAGGCGCTCAAGCGCGAAATCGGCGTCGTCCGCGACGCGCCGCGCGACACCGAGCGGCGCGACGCGCCCGTCCTAACGCCCGGCGAGCTGTTCGCCAATCGGTTCGAGATCGCGGACGAGATCGGCGCTGGAGGCATGGGCACCGTGTACCGCGCGCTCGACCGCGAGCTCGGCGAGCAGGTGGCGCTCAAGATCCTCCGCCCGGAGTTGGTGAGCGATGCCGCGAGCGTCGAGCGCTTCAAGCGCGAGATCAGACTCGCGCGCCACATCTCGAGCAAGCACGTCGTGCGCACGCACGACATCGGCGAACGGGACGGCGTGTACTTCCTCACGATGGAATACGTGCATGGCATTACCGTCCGCGAGCTGCTCCGGACGCGCGGGCACCTGGGCGTCGCGCCCACGCTGGCCATCGCGTGCCAGCTCGCCTACTCCCTCGCCGCCGCGCACGAGCAAGGCGTCGTCCACCGCGACATCAAGCCCGAGAACCTGCTGCTCGACGCCGCCGGCGTCCTCAAGGTGATGGACTTCGGCGTCGCGCGGCCGGCGGGCGCGGCCAGCGGCCTAACGGAAGTCGGGCTGCTGGTGGGCACGCCGTCGTACATGGCGCCGGAGCAGCTGTTCGGCGAAGAGGTGGACGGGCGCGCCGACCTCTACGCCGCCGGCGTCGTGCTGTTCGAGTGCCTCACCGGCCGCCTGCCGTTCGCGGCGGCGTCGCCCGTGGCGCTCATCGCGCGGGTGCTGCGCGAGCCCGCGCCGTCGCCCGCCTCGCTCGACCCCGACATCCCGGCCGGCGTCTCGGACGCCGTGCTGCGCCTGCTCGCCAAGGACCCGGCCGAGCGCACGGCGAGCGCGGCCGACCTGGCCCGCGTCCTAACGGAGTTGGGCTGACGATCCGGACGGCGACGGTCCAGGCCGCGCCCGGCTACGATCCGGCGGCCTGCCGGTCCCCAAAATGCTGGATCGCGCGCAGCTCGCCGCGCGCCCGTGCCGCCGTCGTCGCGTCGCCCGCGCCCGCCGCAGCCGCCGCCAGCCCGCGCAGCGACAGCACGCGCCGCGGCTGGTGCGCGAGCGACGCCTGGAACTCGCGTTCGGCGTCCCCGTAGCGCCGGAGCACCAGGAGCAGTTCGCCTAACAGCTCGTGCGATGGCTTGTACACGGGCGGCGGCCCGAACGCGTACGCCAGCGAGTCCTCCGCCGCCGCCGCCGCGGCCAGCACGGGCACCGCGCCGGCCGAATCCAGTGTTCCGTCGCGCAGCGCCAGTTTCGTCAGCACGTCGAGCTCCGCGCTCAACACCGCCAGCCCCTTGATGTACTCGACGTCCGAAGGATCCGGCGTCGCTTCGCCGCCCACGAGCGCCACGAGACGCGCGCGCTCCCGCTCGAATTGCGCGCGCGCATCCGACGCCGTCGCGCCATCGCCCCGGCAGGCGGCCGCGAAGCCGCGCGTGAATTGGTACGCCGCTCGCGGGGCCGCGGCGCTGTCCAGGTCAGGCGTCCACCGCACCATGTCGCCGGACCAGTCCTCGGCGTCGATCACATAGTGCGCCCACATCGCGACGGCGCTCCCCATGGCCGACGCATCGGGGTCGAGATCGCGCATGTCGGTGTTGTACTTGGCTGTCGCGGCCTGCTGCGCGCAGCCCGAAACCCATTCCCGCGCCTTGGCGAGCCGCCCCTGCTCCACGTAGCCGTACGCGAGCCACGACTCGCCGTGCCCGCAGTAGAAATGCGCCATGCCCCGCTTGGCCGCCATGCCGTCGTACATCCGCATCACGTTCTCGTTCGCGCGCACCACGTCATCCCACATGCCTAACGCCATGAAGATGTGCGAGGTCATGTGCTGGGCGTGGGCCGCGTCGGGCGCGATGCGGGCCAGCGCGCGCGCCGCCGGCAGCGCGTTGGCCGCGTGGCCGGGGTCATCCATGGCGTGAATCCAGTAGTGCGCCGCCGCCGGCTCGTTCGGGTGGCGCGCGAACACGCTCTCGGCAATCGCCCCCGCCTGCAGGTACGTCGGCACGTTCCGGACACCCTGGCTCAGGCCCATGAGCGAGAGCGCGTAGAACAGCCGCGCTTCGTCGTCGCCCGGATTCGCGTGCACCACCTCCGCCATGCGCGCCGTGTACAGCGTGTCGCGGGCCGCCTTCGGCCCCTCGCCGTACAAGGCGTCCACCGCGCGCATGTAGCCGCGCTCGCGCGCCGTCGGCGCCGCGGCCTCGCGCGCGTCTGCCGTCGCCGCCAGCTTGCCTAACGCCTTGCGGCCCGCCGCCGTGTCCTGCTCATCCCAGACCGCGTGCGTGTAGGTCATCGCCTCGCCCCAATACGCCATCGCGAAGCCCGAGTCGGCCCGCTCCGCGCGCTGGAAGGCGTCCGCCGCTTCGTCGTAATGAAAGAGATGCAGCAGCAGCACCCCTCGCGAAAACTCGCGTTGGGCAAGGGCCGACCGCGTCGACGTCGGGAAATCGACCGATCCGTAGCCCGGCACCGTCACCACGCGTGAGGCCTGTGCGCCCGCCGGCCCGCCGAGCAGACACGCCGCCACCACTGCCAACGCCGCGACTCGCTCCGACACTGCGCGCATGGATGCCTCCGCGCGAAGGTTCACGTCACCGGACGCCGGGTGTGCACGTGCGAATATCCCGCCCCTGTCCGCAAATCGCCAGCACCGCGCCGCCGCCGACGCGCTCTTCGCTTGCTTCGCGCCCACCGGCCGCGCGACATTGCGACAGCGCGCCGCCTGCCCGCGGCCGTTTCACCCGGATCACCCGCCATGCTCGACTACCGCCCGGACACGTACGGCGAGCGCATTGCCGACATTTACGACTCGTGGTACGCGGCCTACGACGACCGCTGCATCGACGTGCTGGCCGACCTCGCGCACGGCGGGCCCGCGCTCGAGCTCGGCCAGCACCGGGCGGATTGCGCTGCCGCTCGTGCAGCGCGGCGTGACGGTGCACGGCATCGACGCCTCGCCCGCCATGGTGGCCAGGCTCCGCGACAAGCCTGGCGGCGCGGACATTCCGGTGACGATGGCCACGTTCGCCGACTTCGCGTTGGGCGAGCGCTTCGCGCTGGCGTACGTCGCGTTCAATACGTTCTTCGCATTGCTCACGCAGGAGGCGCAGCTGCGCTGCATGCAATGCGTCGCGCGTCACCTCGAGCCCGGTGGCCGGTTCGTCATCGAAGCCTTCGTGCCGGACCTCGCGCGCTTCGTGTCCGACCAGACGCTGCGCGTGATCGGCGTGGAGGCCGGCGAGGTGCGCATCGACGCCTCACGGCTGGACCTCGAGCGCCAGCAGGTGACCAGCCAGCACATCGTTCTCACGGAGAACGGGGTGCGCCTCTATCCGGTGTCGCTGCGCTACGTCTGGCCATCGGAAATGGACCTCATGGCGCGGCTCGCGGGCCTGCGCCTCGAGCACCGGTGGGCGGACTGGGGCCGGGCGCCGTTCGGGCCGGAGAGCACCAAGCACGTTTCCGTCTATCGGACCGAGGCCTAACGGACGGTTCATGCTGCGCGCGGCCGCGTCGTACTCGTGGACCCCGCGCTCCAAGTGCGTTTGCTATGCCTCATCGATCCCGTCCTGCCGCGAGGTATCTTCGACGGCGCACCACGATACCCCTGACCGCGCGACGCGAGCGCCCGCCTAACTGACGTCGCTCAGGCCCGAAACGGCGCCACCGGCACTACTCGCAATCCCGCCACGCGCGCAAACTCCCGCTCGCTCATCGTCGCCACCCCGTACCCCCGGGCAAGCGCCGTCGCGCCCACCAGCAACGCGTGCGGCCCGATCATCCCCCCGGCCGCCAGCAACTCGGCCCACAGCTGCGCGTGCCGCCGCGCTTCGACGACGCCGAACGGCAGCACCGGCACCAGCTCCAACACCGACTCGGCGAACGCCGCGCGCCTGGCCCGCACGCCCGCATCCGCCGCGCGATGCGCGCCGTGCAGCAGCTCTGATGCCGTGATTGCCGCCATCGCGATGGGCTCGTCGCCAAGCGACTCCAGCATCGCCGGCAGGCGGAGGGTGCCGCGCTCGCCGGCGATGATGACCGACGTATCGAGGATCACTCCCACGGCGGCGCGACCGGTGGCAGACTCGTCCGGCTTGCCGCGACGCCCCCGGCGAGACCACCCGCCTCTTCGACGGTGAGGTGCGGGAGCGCCGCCCAACGGAGCGACACCGCCCGCGCCGTCACGCTCGCGGCGGACTCGGCTGGGCCCGGAGGTGCGGCCGCGAGTCCCACGTGGCGCGCGACGGCGTCCCGCACCACCTGCGACTTGGCGATGCCGTGCGCCCGGGCCCAGCGCGTCACCGCTCGCGCGAGGTCACGCGACAGGCGAAGCGTGAGGTGTTCGGCCCGCATGTGTTACAATGTGCTCCGTTTGTACTACGCGCAAGCGCCTCCCGCGAGACCCGTCGCCCGCGCCCCCCGCGCACGGCTCCCCACGGCGCGGCTTGCCTCCCGCTGTGTCACCCCCGCATACTCGGCGCACGATTGCTCCCTGCGCCTCTCCACCGACCCGATTCCATGACATCGCTTCGCCCACACCAGTGGCTGCCCGCCGCCTCCCTCGCGCTGCTCGGCTTGTTCGTTCCGCGCACCCCCGTCGCCGCACCCGGGCCCATCGACCCCGCCTTCTACCACGGACTCGTCTGGCGTAATGTCGGCCCGTTCCGCGGCGGCCGCATCGCGTCCGTCACGGGCGCGATCGGACAACCCGGCGTGTTCTACGTCGGCCTGCCGGAAGGCGGCGTGTGGAAGACCACCAGCGCCGGCGCCACCTGGTTCCCGGTGTTCGACTCGATCACGAGCGTCGCCGCCGTGGGCGCGATCATGGTCGCGCCATCCGATCCCAACGTCGTCTACGCCGGGACCGGCGACATGCCCACCGGCGGCTCGATCAACCAGGGCGACGGCATGTACCGGTCGAGCGACGCCGGCCTAACGTGGCGCCGGGTGGGCCTCGACGAGTCGCGCCAGATCCCATCCATCATTGTGGACCCGCACGACCCGAACGTCGTCCTCGCCGCCGCCCAGGGCGACCAGCACCACAAGAGCGAGGCGCGAGGCGTCTTCCGCACCGCCGACGGCGGCGCCACCTGGACCCGCACCCTGTTCGTCGACGACGAAACGGGAGTCGAGAAGCTCGCGAGCGCATTCGACGAGCCGCAGGTGATCTTCGCGACCACCGACCGACACTACTTCGCGCCCGGCGCGCTCCCGCGCCGCGGCCCCGCGTCCGACTCCGGTCCCACCGGCACCGCACTCTACAAGTCCACCGACGAAGGCCTCACGTGGCACCCCGTGGCCGGCCGCGGCCTGCCGCGCCTCTTCGGCCGCACGTCGGTCGCCGTCGCGGCGCACACCAATGCCCAACGCGTCTTCCTCATTGGCAACTTCGGCCTCTACCGCTCCGACGACGGCGGCGACTCGTGGCGCCAGATGGACTCGACCGACCACCGCGTGGGCAACGGCCAGGGCGGATATAACTGCGGCGTCTACGTCGACCCGCAGAACCCCGACATCGTCTACACGATCAACACCTCGAGCTACATCTCGACCGACGGCGGCAACACGTTCACCGGCTTCAAGGGCGCGCCCGGCGGTGACGACCCGCAGCAGATGTGGATCGATCCGACGAACGGAAAGCGGATCCTGCTCGGCCTCGACCAGGGCGCAACCGTCACGCTCGACGGCGGCGCCACGTGGAGCCCGTGGTACAACCAATCCACCGAGCAGGTCTACCACATCTCGACCGACAACTCGTATCCGTACTGGATCTACGCCACGCAGCAGGACGCGGGCGCGATTCGGACGCGCGATCGCGGCAACCTGGGTGAGATCACGCCGCTCGACTGGAGCCCGGTGCCCACCTGGGAATGGGGGACGATCGTGCCGGATCCGCTCCACCCCGACACGGTGTACGCGAGCGGCAACGGGATCGTGAAGGTGACGTATCCGAGCGAGCAATGGATCGACGTGAGTCCGTCGCAGGATCCCGCGCTCAAGCTGCGCACGGGCTCCGCGCAGCCGCTCGTGTGGGCGCCGTGGAACCAGCGCGAGCTGCTCGCCGGATTCCAGTATCTCATGGCCACGACCGACGGCGGCGCGCACTGGACCAAACTCAGTCCCGACCTGGGCATGCCCCACGGCACCGAGCCGGCCCCGCCGGAACAGCCGGGCGGCCGCGGCGGGCCGCCGCCGGGTGGCGTGATCGAGACCATCGCGCCGTCCACCGTCGCCGCCGGCACGATCTGGGTGGGGACCAACAACGGCCTCATTCGCGTGACGCGCGACAACGGGAAGACGTGGGCCGACGTGTCCATTCCCAACCTGCCTAACGGAGCGCGCGCCGACATCCAGACCATCGATGCGTCGCACGCGAGCGCCGGCGGGGCCTATGTCGCGATCGACGAACACAACGTCGGCGACGACACGCCGTACTTCTATCGCACCCGCGACTACGGAAAGACCTGGACCAGGATCGTGACCGGCCTCCCCACCGACCAGCCGAGCGGGAGCTTCGCGCACACGATTCGAAACGACCCCAAGCGCGCGGGCCTGTTGTTCGCCGGCACCGAGAGCGGCATGTACGTCTCGTTCGACGACGGCGACCACTGGCAGCCGCTTCAGCTCAACCTGCCCAACACCTCGTACCGCGACATCACGTTCCACGGCAGCGACCTGGTCGTCGGCACGTACGGCCGCGGCATCTGGGTGCTCGACGACTACACCGTGCTGCGCCAGCTCACGCCGGCCATCGCCGCCGCGCCGGCGCACCTGTTCAAGCCCGACGATGCGATCCGCGTCCGCCGCAACGACGGCGCCGACACGCCGTTCCCGCCCGAGGTCCCGCACGCCCTCAACCCGCCCGATGGCGTCGTCATCTACTACACGCTCGCCGCGGCCCCGCGCGGCGACATCACGCTCGACGTGCTCGACGCGAGCGGCACGGTGGTGCGCCACCTGTCGAGCGCGCCGATCGCGCCGCTGCCGGAAGCGTCCGATCCGCCCGAGCCCAATTTCTGGCTCGCCAGGCCGGCGCCGATGCCCACGGCCGTGGGGCTCAACCGCATCAACTGGGACCTGCGCTACGACCCGCCGCCGGCGTTCGAGCACACCTTCGAGATCAACGCCAACCCCGGCCTAACGCCGGCGTCTCCCGAGGGGCCCATCGCGCTGCCCGGTGTCTACACCCTCAAGCTCACCGTCGACGGCACGACCTACACGCAGACGGCGACGGTCAAGAACGACCCGCGCTCGCCGGCGACGATGGTCGCGCTGCGCGCGCAGAACGACCTCATGATGCGCCTCTATCACGGGTTGTCCGCCGCGTGGGCGGGCTACCACGCGCTCGCCGCGCTGCGGGCGAACGTCGACAAGGCGGCGGGGTCGTCGCCGCCGGCCGACGTGTCCGACGCGGTCAAGACCTTCGATGCGAAGCTCGACAGCGTTGCCGGCAAACCGTCGGGCGGCCGGTTTTTCTTCTTCGGGCGCGGCCCCACGCCGCCGCCCGATTACGTTCGCGTGAGCGGGACGCTGGTGCGGCTGCTCGAGGGGCAGGACAACGGCGACATGGCGCCCACGCCGTCGTCGCTGGCGGCCGCTGCCTCGGCCTGCAAGGATCTGGCGACGGTCGCCACGGCCGCCCGCCGCCTAACGACGAGCGATCTTCCGGCGCTCGACGCCGCGCTCGGCCGCCACTCGTTGGGCAACGTCGCGGCGCCGCCCGCGGGCAAGGCCGCCGCGGGCTGCTGACCCGCGGCCTGCGGCGGACCGCGCCGGCCGCGGCGCGGACCGCCACAGGTAGCAGCGCATAGCTGCGCCACGGCCGCCAGGCCTGCGACGCCGCCTCGGCCGCCGCCGGACTCGCGTTGCCTAACGCTCGGCGCGCCGCGACGTCTTCCTTCGGGAACGCGTCCGGCCACCGCAGCGCGCGCATCGCGATGTACTGCGCCGTCCACGGGCCCACGCCGGGCAGGGCGGTGAGCCGCGCGATCGCCGCGCCCGGCGCCCCGCCCGGCTCGAGCGACAGCTCGCCCGCCGCCATCGCCCGCGCCAGCGCGGCGATGCTGCGGGCGCGCGCGCCGACCAGGCCTAACGCCGCCAGCTCGCCGGCGTCCGCACGGGCCACCCGGTCCGGCGTCGGCGACAGCCGGTCCAGCCCGGCGTGCGGCGTGTCCACCGGTTCGCCGAACGCCGCGGCGTACCGGCCCGCGATCGTCGTCGCCGCCGCCACCGTGATCTGCTGGCCGAGGATGGCGCGCACCGCCAGCTCGAACCCGTCGAATCCGCCCGGCACGCGCAGGCCGGGATGACGAGCCACGGAGTCCGCGAGCCGCGGGTCGCGCGACAGGTGCGCCGCGATCACGTCGGGCCGCGCCGCGAGGTCGAACAGGTGCCGCAGCCTGCCTAACAGCGCCGGCAGCGCCGGCGTGAGCGCGCGCGCGACCTCCACCACGAGCGCGCGCCGCGCCGGCGCGTGCGTCACGCAAACCCACCCCGTATGCGCGCCGAGTCGCACCGTGCGCGCGTACGAGTCGCCGTCCACGACTTCCACGCCGCGCGTGGCACGAGCGCCAAGAAACGCGAGCAGCTCGTGCCAGTCGAACGGCGGCCGATACACCAGCTGCAGCGCGAGCGTGTCTGCCGATGCCGCGGCGCCCCGCACCTCGGGCGTCGCCCGGCGGAACTGCGTGGGCGGAATGCCGTACCGTCCGCTGAACGCATCATTGAACCGCCGCACGCTCGCGAAACCGCTCGCGAAGGCAACCTCGGCGACGGGGAGCGCCGTCTCGGTGAGCAGCTGCTTGGCCAGCAGCAGGCGACGCGTGAGCGCCAACTCCATGGGCGACACGCCGAGCTCGCGCTGCATCATGCGTCGAATCTGCCTCGAGCTCCACCCGAAGCGCTTCGCGATCGACTCGAGTCCCCCGCCCGCGTCGAGCATCCCTTCGTCGATGCGATGCGCCACCAGACTCGCGATGCGGTGTGCGTCGTCCACGGGGGCGTTCCCCGGTGCAAGCTCGGGCCGGCACCGAAGGCACGGGCGGAAGTTCGCCTTCTCCGCGGCTTCCGCGCTGTCGAAGAAGCGGCAGTTCGCCGCTTTGGGCGTGCGCGCCGTACACACCGGGCGACAATAGATGCCGGTGGACGTCACGCCCACGTAGAACACGCCATCGAAACGCGGGTCGTGCGCGGCGAGCGCGTCGTAGAGCACCGTGGTGTCCGTGAGCATGGCTCGAACGTATGCGCCCCGCCGCGAGATTCCTAGCCATTTTCGGACATCTGGCCGTACGCTCGCCGGATGCCCGCCAGGAGTGGATTCACGCCGAATGGGCCGGCGCATCCCTGTCCGAATATGGCCAGCCCGATGTCGCGGGCGTCGCCATATTGCCGTCGTGAT
>Ga0187809_10001204_pt1 | contig 12422 bp, 8 predicted proteins | sample NC_wetland_sal_i_8_FD_132415 | JGI IMG/M metagenome (GOLD analysis project Ga0187809, IMG submission 132415) | Wetland sediment microbial communities from Neuse River Estuary, North Carolina, USA - ASW_4 | ecosystem: Environmental > Aquatic > Freshwater > Wetlands > Sediment | place: USA: North... | reverse complement strand
CTGGCGGCCGTCCGGGCCGACGAACGGCGCCTGCCGGACCGGCTCGGGCAGCCCGTGAGCCCGCTCCACATCGCGGTCGTATCGGTACTCCAGCACCGAATGGTCACCGCTGGCCGCCGCGGCCATGAGTTCATGCAGGTCAGCCCGCCAGCGCAGCTTCGCACGCTGACGCATCGCCGCCTGCAGCCGGTGCTGGTCGGTCAGCTCCCGCGCGAACGCGCGAGTCACCCAGCCGCACACGTCGTCGAAGCTGGCGGCGGTCTGCGTCAGGTCGAGCAAGGTCTCCTCGACCCTGGTCCGTGGCGGATTGCTGTCTCGCTGGACCGCCTCCACCGCGCGCCCGTATCGGTGAATGCTCATCCCAGGGATCGCGCGCACACGGCGCTGGCCGGGAACCGTCACATGAATCGTCTCGACCGGCTTGTCAGCAAGCCGCTGAAGTTCGGCTGCTGTTTCGTGGCTGAGCATCGCACCTGGTCCAGCCCATAGGAGGGCTGCCCACAGCTGCGCGCCACGACCGGACGCTCCGGTGAAGGTCGCGTAGACACCCGGATAAACCTGCTGCCAGCGGCCGCTGCTGACCCGGAACTTGATCATGCCCGCGGACAATCCGGCTTTGAGAGCCTGCGAGCGGCACAGGATTCCGCTCTGGTGTCGAGCTAGTGTGCGCAGCGTATAAGGAAGCTCACTCGTCATGCCACACAGTGTGACGTCCACTAGCGACATTTCCGGTATTCGAAAATGTAGACGGAAGATCCGGCCTAGACGGAAACTTGCGGCAACCCCAGTTGCCCAGAATATCCGTGACGGCCGGATTTACCACCAAGATGTGACGTGTGGAGTCGGCGTGGTCAGCGGTACGAACTCTAGTGCGGACCTGCGGGCGTGCGGGGGTCATGTGCGCAGGCCGGCGGGTGTGCGTTTCGGTTGGGGATGGTTTGGGCCGGGCCGGGTGCGAACTTAGGCCCGGATAGTGCAGACCGGACCGGGTACGGGCCCGGGCCGGGATGGTGTGGGCCGGGCCGGTGCGAGCCTGGGCCCGGGGTGGGCGAGCAGGTGGAGGGTCAGACTTCAGGGTGGGTCAGACTTCGGGTGGGGTCAGACTTCGGGGAGGGGGATTTCGGGGTTGGTGAGGCGGGAGAGGTCTACTTGGCGGGCGGAGCGGATGAGGGACTGGATGTCGTCGTTGACGTCCCAGACGTTGACGTTCATGCCGGCGATCACGATGCCGCGGGAGAGCCAGAAGGCGATGAACTCTAGCCCGGCGCGGTCGCCGCGGTAGGCGATCTCGTCGTAGCGGCCGGGAGAGGGCAGGCCCGCGCACTCCATGCCGAGGTCGTATTGGTCGCTGTAGAAGTACGGCACAGGGTCATACACGACTGGCTGGCCGAGCATGGACCGGGCGGCAGCCGGACCGCCGTTCAGGGCGTTGGCCCAGTGCTCGACGCGGACCCGGCGGCCCAGCAGCGGGTGGTAGGAGTTCGACACGTCGCCGGCCGCGAAGATGCTGGGATCCGTGGTGCGCAGCGCCTCGTCGGTCAGCACGCCGTTCTCGACGTCCAGGCCCGCGGCGGCGGCCAGCTGGTCGTTCGGGGCCGCGCCGATGCCGACCACGAACAGGTCGGCGGGGACTTCGGCACCGGCTGAGGTGATGATCAGGCCGGGACGGAACTCGGCCGCCCGCTCGCCGAAGCGGAACTCCACGCCGTGCGAGCGGTGCAGGTCCGTGAACACCGCGCCGAGCTCGGGGCCGAGCTGGTCGTGCAGCGCGCCGGGCTGCGGCTCGAGCACGGTGACCGGGCAGCCGTAGGAACGCGCGGCAGCCGTTGTCTCCAGGCCGATCCAGCCGGCCCCGGCCACCACGACCCGCGGACCACCCTGGAAGGCCTCGCGCAGCCGCCCTGAGTCGTCGGTGGTGCGGAGATAGAGCACCCCTTCCCGGTCGGAGCCGGGGATGTTCAGGCGGCGGGGCGACGCGCCGGTGGTGAGGAGCAGCCTGTCGTAGGGCACGGCACTGCCGTCCGCGGTGACCACGGCGGAGACGGCGCGGTCGATGCCGGTGACCGTGACGCCCAGGCGCAGGTCGATGTCGTGGTCGGAGTACCAGTCCAGCGGGTGCACGTAGACCGTGTCCAGCGGTTCGTTGCCGAGCAGGTACCCCTTGGACAGCGGCGGGCGCTCATAGGGGAGTTCGGTCTCGGCGCCAAGGAGCACGACGTCACCGTCGAAGCCCTCCTCGCGCAGGGTCTCGGCGGCTTTGGCCCCGGCCAGGCTGGCGCCTGCGATCACGAAAGTTGGCATGGGCCAACGTTAGGGCCCGCACAGCCGGTGATGCCAGGCGATCGCGGATGTGTCGGTAAGGCTAGCGATCTGGTCGATGACGACGCGGCGGCGCGCGGTGTCGGACTCGGCCGCGTCCCAGGCCGGGCGCAGCAGCGGGTCGAGCGTGGCCGGCGCGCCGCGCTCGACCGCGAAGGCCAGCTCGGCCAGCAGTTCCCGCTCCCGGGCCTGGGCCGCGATCACCCCGGCCCGGGTCATCACATAGTGCGCGGTGATCCCCTTGAGCAGGGCGCACTCCAGCCGCTGCTGCAGCGGCACGATGAGGTCCGCGGCGTAGCGGGTGAGCGGATCAGGGTCGGTAAGGCCGGACTCACCGTGGGCGGCGCGGGTTGCGTCCTGGGCGGCCAGGCAGAAGCGGCCAATCAGTTCGCTGGTCACGTTCTTCAGCGCGGCCGCGCCCGCAGGGCCACCGTCGTAAGAGGCGGGCCAGACGTCTAGGGCGAGAAGCGTGTCGAGAACCTCGGTGAGTTCGGCCACGGAGGCGTCATCGCCGACATACATGGTGGCCGTGGTCTGTGATACCACGGCCCGTTCCGTCAAAGAATTAAGGTTTTTGAAGGTGATCAGGCCGGCATGGAAGCCGTCTTCCAGGTCATGCACCGAATAGGCGATGTCGTCGGCCCAGTCCATGACCTGAGCCTCGAGGCAGGGGCGGCCGGCCGGGGCGCCCTGGCGGATCCAGCCGAAGACCTCGGCGTCCTCGGCGTAGACACCAAATTTGCGGGGGCCTCGGGGGGGTTCGGGGGGGTCGTCCCCCCCAGGCGGTGGACCGGGGGGTCGTCCCCCCGGGCTAGCAGAGCTGGCGCCAGGGGCGGGGCCTTGCGGGGGGGTCTGACGGGGTCGGCCCCCCGGGCCAGCACGGAACCACGGGTACTTGAGGGTCGCGTCCAGGGTGGCCCGGGTGAGGTTCAGGCCGGCGCCGGGCACCTTCGGCTCCAGGCGGGTGAGCAGGCGGAGGGTCTGGGCGTTGCCCTCGAACCCGCCCGCCTCGGCGGCCAGCTCGTTGAGGGCGGTCTCGCCGTTGTGGCCGAACGGGCTGTGGCCGATGTCGTGCGCGAGGCAGGCGGCGTCTACCAGATCCGGGTCGCAGCCGATCTCGCGGCCGAGCTCCCGCCCGATCTGCGCGCATTCGAGTGAGTGGGTGAGCCTGGTGCGGGGGAAGTCGGCCGAGCCGGCCGCGACCACCTGGGTCTTGGCGGCCAGCCGACGCAGCGCCGCGCTGTGCAGGACACGGGCGCGGTCGCGCTCGAAATCGCTGCGCCCGGCCCGCTTGGGCGGCTCTGCCACCCAGCGGGCCGTGGCGCTTTCGTCGTACCTCGGCACAAATCCTTTCTACCTGGTACCTCTGACAAGTCCTCCCTACCTGCTGTCGGAGCCGCCACCGGCGAGCGCGGCGCGGCCTGCCTCCAGGCGGGCGATCGGAACCCGGAACGGCGAGCAGGACACGTAGTCCAGGCCGACCTGGTGGAAGAAGTGCACCGAGTCCGGGTCGCCGCCGTGCTCACCGCAGACGCCGAGGTGCAGGTCGGGCCGGGCCGCCCGGCCTTCCTTGACCGCGATGTCGACCAGGCGGCCGACGCCTTCCCGGTCGATCGTCTCGAACGGCGAGACACCGAAGATGCCCAGCTCGATGTACTTGCTGAAGAACGCGCCCTCCACATCGTCGCGGGAGAAGCCCCAGGTCATCTGCGTCAGGTCGTTCGTGCCGAAGGAGAAGAACTCCGCGCTGCCCGCGATCGGGCCCGCGTTCAGGGCCGCTCGCGGCACCTCGATCATGGTGCCGATCGGGGTGTGCACATGGGTGCCGGTTTCTTCCTCGACCTCGCGCAGGACCTTCTCGGCCCGCTCGCGGCTGATCTCCATCTCCTGCACGGTCGCGGTGAGCGGGATCATGACCTCCGGCTGCGGGTCCTTGCCGGCCTGCTTGAGCTGCGCGGCGGCGCGCGCGATCGCGCGGACCTGCATGTCGGTCAGGCCGGGGATGACCAGGCCGAGCCGGACGCCGCGCAGTCCGAGCATGGGGTTCTGCTCGTGCAGCCGGCGGACCGCGGCCAGCAGTTCCTTGTCCTTCTCGGTGGCGTTGTCGCCGGCGAGGGCGATCCTCACGGACAGGTCCGTGAGGTCGGGGAGGAACTCGTGCAGCGGCGGGTCGATGAGCCGGATGGTCACCGGCAGGCCGTCCATGGCGTCCAGGATCTCGACGAAGTCGCCGCGCTGCAGCGGCTCGAGCGCGTCGAGCGCGCGCTGGCGGTCCTCGTCGGTGCCGGCCAGGATCAGGTCCTCGATCAGTTGGCGGCGCTCGCCGAGGAACATGTGCTCGGTGCGGACCAGTCCGACGCCGGCGGCGCCGAACCGGCGGGCCCGGGCGCAGTCCGGGCCATTGTCGGCGTTGGCGTGCACGCCCAGACGGCGCTTGTGGTCGGCGTGCACCATGATCGCGTGCACGGCCCGGATCAGGTCGTCGGCCTCGGCGGCGTGCGGATGCAACTCGCCCTCGAAGTAGCGCACCACCGCGGAGGACTCGACCGGGACCTCGCCGAGGTAGACGGCGCCGCTAGTGCCGTCGATCGAGATCATGTCGTCCTCGCTGACCGTGATCCCGCCGGGGGCTGTGAACTGCCGGGCCTTGGTGTCCACGGTTAGTTCCTCGGCGCCGCAGACGCAGGTCTTGCCCATGCCGCGGGCGACCACGGCCGCGTGGCTGGTCTTGCCGCCGCGGCTGGTCAGGATGCCCTGGGCGGCGATCATCCCGTGCAGGTCGTCCGGGTTGGTCTCGCGCCGGACCAGGATGACTTTCTCGCCGTGGCCGGCCCGTTCGACGGCGCGCTCGGAGTCGAAGACGGCCTTGCCGACCGCCGCGCCGGGCGACGCGCTGATGCCGGTGGTGATCTTGGTGACCTCGGCGCCGGCGGCGAACCGGGGGAACATCAGGCGGGCCAGCTCGTCACCGTGGACCCGGGCGAGCGCCTCGTCCATGTCGATGAGGCCCTCGTCCACGAACTGCATGGCGATGCGGAACGCCGCCGCCGCCGTGCGCTTGCCCACCCGGGTCTGCAGCATCCACAGCTTGCCGCGCTCGACGGTGAACTCGATGTCGCACATGTCGCGGTAGTGGTTCTCCAGCGTCCGCATGATCTGGATCAGCTGGTCGAACGAGGTCTTGTCGATGCGCTCAAGGTCCTGCAGCGGGACGGTGTTCCTGATGCCAGCCACCACGTCTTCGCCCTGGGCGTTCTGCAGGTAGTCGCCGTAGACACCCTGGGCGCCGGTGCCGGGGTCGCGGGTGAAGGCCACGCCGGTGCCCGAGTCCATGCCGAGGTTGCCGAACACCATCGCGACCACGTTCACGGCCGTGCCCAGGTCGGCGGGGATGCGCTCCTGGCGGCGGTACAGGACCGCCCGGGGGGTGTTCCACGAGCTGAACACGGCGTTGATGGCCAGGTTCACCTGTTCCCTGGGGTCCTGCGGGAACTCCATACCCGCGTGCTTGCGGACGATGTCCTTGTACGTGGCGACGAGGTTCTGCAGGTCACCGGCGTCCAGGTCGATGTCGTTGCGGACGCCCCTGGCGTGCTTGGCGGCGTCGAGCGCGTGCTCGAAGTGCTCGCCGTCGACGCCGAGCACGGTCTTGCCGAACATCTGGATCAGGCGGCGGTAGGCATCCCAGGCGAAGCGCTCGTTGCCAGACTGCTTGGCCAGGCCCTGCACCGACTCGTCGGACAGGCCGATGTTCAGGACGGTGTCCATCATCCCCGGCATGGAGAACTTGGCCCCGGACCGGACGCTGACCAGCAGCGGGTCGGCCGGGTCGCCGAGCTTGCGGCCCATGGCGGTTTCCATTTTCTCCAGGTGATTCTGGATCTCGGTGTCGAGGCCTTCCGGCGTGGTGCCGTGCTGGAGGTAGTACCGGCACGCTTCAGTGGTGATGGTGAATCCGGGCGGCACCGGCAGGCCGATATTGGTCATCTCCGCCAGGTTGGCACCCTTGCCACCCAGCAGGTCCTTCATTTCCTTGTTGCCTTCGGTGAAGCCGTAAACGAGCTTGGACACTTCCTGCTCCTCAGTCCTGCTCTTCGCAGTGCGCGACGTCGTATTTTCACTCGGGACTCTACCGGTGCCGTGACGGTAAAAACACGGACCTTCGTCCCGGAGGCGCAACCATGGGGCGACGTCGACGTCTCTGGTATGTGAGAGCCGACGCCACGGACGTGAGCCCGCTGCCACCAGAATCGGGGCCGCCCGCGCGACTGCAGGGGGCGACCGACGCTGTGACTGCGCTGTACGAGGCGCACGCGCTGGGTCTGATCAGGCTGGCCGTGGTCATGCTCGGCGACCGGCCCGCCGCCGAGGACGTGGTGCAGGAGGCGTTCTGCGGGCTCTACCGCCGCTGGCACAGCCTCTCGGATTCGACGAATGCGCTGGCTTACGTGCGCTCCAGCGTGATCAACGGATGCCGGTCGGCGCTGCGCCGCCGGGTCAGGCAGCTCAGCCTGGCCGGCTTTGGCGACGCGGATCAGCCGGGAGAATCGGATTCGGCCGAACACGAGGCGCTGCTGGGCGAGGAGCAGCGCCAGGTCCTGCTCGCGATCCGGCGCCTGCCCGCCCGGCAGCGGGAAGCGCTCGTGCTCCGGTACTACCTGGACCTGGATGAGGGCGAGATCGCCTCCTCGATGCGGGTCAGCCGGGGCACGGTCAAGTCCACCACCTCTCGCGCGCTCGCCGCGCTCGGGCGAATCCTCGAGGAACAATCATGAACACGCTACAGATCGAGGACCGCATCCGGGCCGCTACCCGGGCCGCGGCCCACACGGTGGCGCCGAACAGCGTTCCGCCGCTGCGGCTTCCGGCGGATCGGCTCCTTCGCGCTCGCTCGGGCTCGCTCGCTTCGGTGTGGGGCCGCTGGCTGGCACCGATGGCGGCCGCCGCCGCCGTGGTAGCGGTCGCCGTGGCCATGGTGACGGTGGGCCGGACGGCGAATCGCGCGCCGGTCGGTTCTGGAGGCGTACCGTCCGCGCGGCCCGGGCCGGTGCGAATGGGTCCACCTATTTCTTCTTATGTCGCATCCGGCCGCGTCCCGCGGTACTACGTGTCGATCGAGTCGTACGGCAACCCGAACTCCCATCCGTCGTACGCCGTGGTGCGGGCGACCTCGACCGGCGCGGCGCTGGAGACCGTGCTGCCGGCCGCCGGCGGGACCGTCGTAGCGGTGACCGCCGCGGCGGACGACCGGACCTTCGTGCTCGACACGCAGCCGTGGGACAGCGCCAACCAGGCCTTCGCGCCCCGCACGTTTCTCCTGCTTCGGCTGAGCCCCAGCGGAAGCGAGCTGTCGCAGACCCGACTCGCCGTGTCGGTGCCCGGCGGGCAGCTGATGACCGGGTTCGCCCTCTCCCCCGACGGCCGCAAGCTGGCCATCGCGGTCCAGCCCGACAACAACCAGCGGGAACCCGACCTGACCGAGGTCAAGGTCATCACGCTGGCCACCGGCGCGACCCGGACCTGGACCGCCAACGGGACCATTGGCTTCGGCCCAGACGACGCCAGGTCGCTGTCCTGGGCCGACAACGAGCGGACGCTGGCCTTCGACTGGGAGGGCAGCGGTGCCGGCATACATACCGGCGTGTGGCTCGTCGATCTTTCCGCTGGCGGCGGGAGCCTGCTGGCCGACAGCCGTGAGGCCGTGACGCTGGTGAACCAGTCCATGGCCGGCGCGCCGGTGCCTTCGGTGTCGTCGCCGCTGAACGGGAGCGCGAGCCCGTCGAGTTCGGCGAGCCCGTCGAGTTCGGCGCCGACCTCGGTGACCGCCAGCCCGTCGGCGTCGCTAGCCCCGCCATCACCGTCGGCGTCGCTGGCCCCGGCATCACTGTCGGCGTCGCTGGCTCCGGCCACGGCGCCGGCGTCGCTGGCCCTGGCCACACCGTCGGCGTCCCCGACCTCTGCCGCACCGTTGACGACGAGGCCTACGTGCCAGGAGGACTCGATCATTACCCCGGACGGGTCGACGATCGTCTGCGGCGCGATCACGCCGATCGAGGCGACCGGCAGCGCCAGTGCCGGCGCCAGCGCCGACGGCTTGATCGCCGCCCTGCTGCGGCGGGGCGCCGAGACCGAGTTCATCGGATACTCGGTGGCGACCGGGAAGGTGGCCCGGGTGCTCGGGTACTGGACGTTCGGCAGCGTGGGGGCGCTGTCCGTCGAGGTGCTGTGGTCCAACGCCTCGGGCAGCGTGCTCATCGGCGTGATCCCGGACGGCGGCGGCGGTCGAGTCGGCGTAATCAGCGGGAACGAGTTCACCCCGCTGCCTTTGTCGGGTGCGGCCTCGGCCCCGATGCAGTCCGGCACCTGGTGACAATGGGAGTATGCGCGAAGCGACGGTCGGGCTGCTGCATCCGGGCGAGATGGGGGCCGCGGTCGGGCAGTGCCTGGCCGCGGCCGGGCACCGGGTGCTGTGGGTGCCGGAAGGGCGCAGCCCGGCCAGCGCGGCCCGCGCGGCGGCGGCCGGCCTGACCGCGGCGTCTGGGGGACTGGCCGGCCTGGTCCGGGAGGCCGACGTCATCGTCTCGGTCTGCCCGCCGCACGCGGCGCTCGAGGTGGCCCGCGAGGTGGCGGAGTTCGGCTTGGCCCGGCGGGCGGCGGGGTTCGGCGGCGTGTACGTCGACGCCAACGCGGTCTCGCCGGCCACCGCACGGGAGATAGCCCGGATCATCGAGGCCGCCGGAGCCGACTACGTGGACGGCGGGATCATCGGGACGCCCCCGGTGGCGCCGGGCTTCATCCGGCTCTACCTGTCCGGGGCACGGGCCTCGGAGGTGCAGCGGCTGTTCGTGGGCGGCGAGGTCGACGCGCGGGTGCTCGGCGGCGAGGCCTCGGTGGCGGCGTCCGCGGTGAAGATGGCCTACGCATCGTGGACCAAGGGCAGCGCGGCCCTGCTGCTGGCGGCCCGGGGGCTGGCCCGCGCCGAAGGCGTGGAGGAAACCCTGCTGACCGAGTGGGGCATCTCTCAGCCCGGCCTGGCCGACCGGTCGGGCCGGGCGGCTGGGTCCGCGGCGGCCAAGGGCTGGCGCTGGGTGGCCGAGATGGAGGAGATCGCCGCGGCCATGGCCGCGGCGGGCCTGCCCGACGGCTTCCACCTGGCCGCGGCCGAGGTCTACCGCCGCGCCTACGCGGCCGGATCCGTCGACGCCATCCTCACTGCGCTACTCTCGCCACCCTAGCCACAGCCGCACCGCCCGGGCTGCGGTGCGGGCGCCGACGGCAGCGTAGTGAAACCTGGGGTTCACCACGCTAGAGCAACATGAAACCCGGGGTTCATGTCGTTGGGGGGACGGCTGGCGGGGGTAGCAGGGACCTAGGCGGGGGGCTAGCAGGGACCTAGGCGGTCGGTCAGGTAGGACACCACCTGGTCGAGGGCGACGCGTTCCTGGCGCATGGTATCGCGATCACGGACGGTCACCGCTTGATCGGTGAGGGTGTCGAAGTCGACGGTGACGCAGTACGGGGTGCCGATCTCGTCCTGGCGACGGTAGCGGCGGCCGATCGCGCTGGCGTCGTCGAAGTCGGTGTTCCAGTGCTTGCGCAGAGCCGCGGCCAGGTCGCGGGCCTTGGGCGACAGGTCGGCGTTGCGCGAGAGCGGAAGCACGGCGACCTTGACCGGCGCGAGCCTGCGGTCCAGGCGCAGCACGGTCCGCTTTTCCAGGTTGCCCTTGGCGTCCGGCGCCTCATCCTCGGCGTACGCGTCGAGCAGGAACACCAGCGCGCCCCGGTCGACGCCGGCCGCCGGCTCGACCACGTACGGGATGAACCGCTCACCCGACTCCTGGTCCAGGTAGGACATGTCCTGCCCGGACGCGTTCTGGTGAGTGGTCAGGTCGTAGTCGGTGCGGTTGGCGATGCCCTCCAGTTCGCCCCACTCGGTGCCCACGAAGTCGAACCGGTACTCGATGTCGACCGTGCGCTTGGAGTAGTGCGACAGCTTCTCCTTCGGATGCTCGTACTTCCGCAGGTTCTCCTTGCGGATGCCGAGGTCGGTGTACCAGGCCAGGCGGGTATCGATCCAGTACTGGTGCCAGTCCTCGTCGGTGCCCGGCTTGACGAAGAACTCCATCTCCATCTGCTCGAACTCGCGGGTCCGGAAGATGAAGTTGCCCGGGGTGATCTCGTTGCGGAACGACTTGCCAATCTGCCCGATGCCGAACGGGATCTTCTTCCGCGAGGTCTGCAGCACGTTGCGGAAGTTGATGAAGATTCCCTGCGCGGTCTCCGGGCGCAGGTAGGCCAGGCCTTCCTCGCCTTCGGTGGCCCCGAGGTAGGTACGGAGCAGGCCGTTGAACATACGCGGCTCGGTGAAGGTGCCCTTGTTGCCGCAGTTCGGGCACGTGATGTCGACTAGGCCGCCGGCCGGGGCGTGGCCGTGCTTTTCCTCATAGGCCTCGATCAGGTGATCGGCGCGGTATCGCTTGTGGCAGACGGTGCACTCCGTCAACGGGTCGACGAACTCGGTGACGTGCCCGCTCGCCTCCCACACCTCGCGGGCCAGGATCACCGACGAATCCAGGCCAACGACGTCCTCGCGCTCGGTCACCATCGTCCGCCACCACTGGCGCTTGATGTTGTTCTTCAGCTCGACGCCGAGCGGACCGTAGTCCCAGGAGGCACGCAGGCCTCCGTAGATCTCGCTGGACGGGTAGACGAACCCCCGTCGTTTGCTCAGGCTGACAATGGCGTCGAGGCGGTCACTGCGCAAGGCCATCAGTGGTCTCCATCCGGCTGGCGGTCGGCGGGCGCGACGGGCGCGATTCCCGTGCTGATTCCGGCTGGTACGGCGGCAAGCCGGGTCCATGACCGGAGGCCCCTAGCTTAGGAGCACGGGGCGATGATCGCGAATTGGATTCGCCCCGGCGCGGCCTGCGGCGGGGCGGGGCCGGCCCGGCCGGGTCCGGCCCGGAGCGCTAGGGCGCCGGGTCCGCGGGGGCGGGGGCGGGGACCGGAACCGGGTCCGCGGCGGCGGGGACCGGTGCCGGGTCCGCAGGGACAGGGACCGGGTTGGGCTGGGCGCCGCCGTAGCGGCGGTCGCGGCTGGCGTAGATCTCGCAGGCGTGCCACAGGTGCCGCCGGTCGAAGTCGGGCCACAGGGTGTCGAGGAAGACCAGCTCAGCGTACGCGGACTGCCACAGCAGGAAGTTTGACAGGCGCTGCTCGCCAGATGACCGGACGAAAAGATCGACGTCCGGCATCCCGGGTTCGTCCAGGTAGCGGGCGAACACCTGCTCGGTGATCTTCTCCGGTCGGAGCTTCCCGGCCGCGACGTCGGCGGCGATCGCGGCCGCGGCGTCGGTGATCTCGGCCCGGCCGCCGTAGTTGACGCAGAACTGCAGGGTCAGGACGGTATTTCCGGCGGACAGCCGCTCGGCGTACTCCAGTTCGCTGATCACGCTGCGCCAGAGCCGGGGGCGGCGGCCTGCCCAGCGGATGCGGACTCCCATGTCGTTGAGCAGGTCGCGGCGACGGTGGATGACGTCACGGTTGAAGCCCATCAGGAACCGCACTTCGTCCGGGGTACGCCGCCAGTTCTCGGTCGAGAACGCGTAGGCGGACAGGTACGGAATGCCGAGCTCGATGGCGCCCATGATCACGTCGAGCAGCGAGGACTCGCCCTGCTTGTGACCTTCGGTCCGGGGCAGCCCGCGCTTTTTCGCCCACCGGCCGTCGCCGTCCATGACCAGCGCCACGTGCCTGGGCACCAGCTCGGCCGGGATAGCGGGCGGCTTCACCCCGCTCGGGTGCGGGTCCGGCGGACGGATGCCCGTGGCTCGCGGTCCCGCGGCTTCCGGTTTCCGCTCCAACATCTAGACGCGCTCCACATGTCGAAGGGAACGGATCGAATGCTCCAGGTGCCACTGCAGGTAGGCGGCGACCAGCCCGCTGCACTCTACCCGGTGCCTTCGCTCGCTACGGTCGGCGCTGTCCCAGTCGCCGCGCAGCAGCGCGAGCATCAGGGCCGCGGTGCCCGCCGCGGGCGCGGCCGAGCCGGGCGGGCGGCAGGACGCGCACACCATGCCGCCGGCCGCGATGGCGAAGGCAGG
>Ga0187809_10001202_pt1 | contig 12432 bp, 9 predicted proteins | sample NC_wetland_sal_i_8_FD_132415 | JGI IMG/M metagenome (GOLD analysis project Ga0187809, IMG submission 132415) | Wetland sediment microbial communities from Neuse River Estuary, North Carolina, USA - ASW_4 | ecosystem: Environmental > Aquatic > Freshwater > Wetlands > Sediment | place: USA: North... | reverse complement strand
CGTTGATCGTCGCGGGGCAGGGCACGATCGGCCGCGAGATCGTCGAGGATCTGGCCGCGCAGGGCCTGGAGCCCGACATCGTGTTCATCGGCATGTCCGGCGGCGGGCTCGCTGCCGGCACGGCGCTCGGCGTCAAGGCGCGCGTGCCGGAAGCCGCCATCTACGGCATCGAGCCGGACGGATTCGACGACACGTTGCGCTCGTTCAAGAGCGGCAAGCACGAGACCAATGCGCGCATGAGCGGCTCGATCTGCGATGCGCTGATGAGCGCGACGCCGGGCGAGGTGACGTTTCCGATCAATTCGAAGCTGATCGGGCAGGGCTTCCCCGTCACCGACGAGGAAGTCGGGCGCGCGGTGCGCTTCGCCTTCGAGGAGTTGAAGCTGGTGGTGGAGCCCGGCGGTGCGGTCGGCCTGGCCGCCATGCTCGCCGGCAAGCTCGATCTCAAGGGCAGGATCGTGTGCGGCGTGCTGTCGGGCGGCAATGTCGACGCCGCGCTGTTCGCCAAGCTGATCGGCGCTTAGCACATCGAGTCAGAGACCCTTCGTGGGCCGCGCGGCCACCTCAGGGTGACGGGCTCAAGAGAACAGCGCCACCCGCTCTTCGTCGCTGAGCGCGACGATCTGCGACAGCGCGTCCGCGACCGGCGTACCGGGCGGGGCGGCGTGCTCGGGCGGTACGGTTGCGGCGATGACGTTCGAGGCCGCGGCCGGGTTCGGCAGCTTCGGTGCTGGCTCGGCGGGCCCGGCGAAGTCCTCTCCAGCAAAGTGCGGCGCCGGCGGCCTGCTGCCGGCCTTGATCACCTTCATCTCCGGCATATCGCTGTGGGCGGCGGCGACGGCCTGCGCGGCGATGGCCGCGAGCGCAGTCGCGCCGGGGGGCAGCGGCGGCGCCGGGGGGCTTGGCGGCGGCGCGGCGGCCACCGCACGCTGCTCGGCCAGCGTTTCCTCGATACGGGCGAGCGCCGCCAGCAGCATCTCGGTATCGGCCTGACGCGCGCGCCGCGCATGCTCGGAAAGGAATGCGCGACCGCGCGCGCTCGATGCGAGCACGCCCAGAAAGGCCTTGTATTCGCTGTCGTCGGGGCTCTCGCCGAGGCTGTCACCGGCGAGGGCCTGCGCCTCGTTCGACATGTGCATTCCCCGTTCCGGCAGTTTATCAATCATGCCTGCTGATTCGGCCAGACGGCCGCACATCCCGGATCGCCCTCCATGCCGGCCCTCCCGGCCCAAGGCTTGAGCTTCGCGCCGCGGCTGGCGGCCCTTTATGTCGCGCTTTTCATCTTCTCCGGCGTCCAACTCCCTTTCTTTCCGGTCTGGCTGAAGGCCAAGGGCATCGATCCCTCGCTGATCGGGCTCGTCGTCGCCGTGCCGTCGCTGGTCCGCGTCTTCGGCATTCCGTTCGCCGCGCGCGAGGCCGACCGGCGCGACGCCGTGCGTCAGGCGATCATGATCTGCGCGGCGGCCAGCGTCGGCGCCTTCGTCCTCGTCGGCATGTCGGCCGGCGCGCTGGCGATCTTCCTGACCTATGCGCTGGCGTCGGTGTTCTATGCCCCGGTGATGCCATTGACCGAGAGCTATGCGCTGAAGGGGCTTTCGGCGCGCGGCCGTGCCTATGGCCCGGTGCGGCTCTGGGGCTCGGTCTCCTTCATCGCGGCGAGCTTCATCACCGGCCTCGCGATCGAGGCGATGCCGGCGCAGCATCTCATCTGGATCATGGTGGCGGGGAGCGTGCTGGTCGCGCTTGCAGCATTGGCGCTGCTGCCGATCGCCGTCCAGCCGCGCCAGTCGCCTGTATCGCCGCCGGCCCGCACGAATTTGCTGCGCGATCGCGGCTTTCTCGCGGTGCTGGCGGCGGCGAGCCTGATCCAGGCGAGCCACGCGGTCTATTACGGCTTCTCGGCGTTGCAATGGCGCGGCGAGGGGCTCGACGGCGGCAGCATCGGCGCGCTCTGGGCGATCGGCGTGGTCGCCGAGATCGTGCTGTTCGCCTTCCAGGGGCGGCTTTCGATCTCGCCGGCCGGACTATTGATGGTCGGCGCGCTGGGTGCGCTTCTGCGCTGGGGCGCGATGATGGTCAATCCGCCGGCGGCGCTGCTGCCGTTTCTGCAAATCCTGCACGCGCTGTCGTTCGGCGCGACGCATCTCGGTGCGCTCACGTATGTCGCGCGGCACGCGGGCGAGGGGCGGGCGGCGACGGCGCAGGGCCATCTCGCAATTGCGCTCAGCGCGGTGATGGCGATCGCGAGCGCGGTCTCGGGCCCGCTCTACGCGCATTACGGTGTCGCGAGCTACGCGGCGATGGCGCTAATGGCGGTCGCTGGCGGAATAGCCGCCCGTGTAGCGGGCCGTGCGGGTGCGGGCGTAGCGGGCATGCCGCGGCGATGAACGGACATGTGTCGGCCGCTCCGCGCGCGCCGTGTAGACGCGATCGCCGCCGCAGGTCGAAACCACGCCGTGCAGGTCGCTGCCCTGCATGTAGATCATGCGCCGCGTCAGGCCGCCGTGCCGATTGATCCAGCGCCGCACGTCGTGCGGATAGATGTTCCACAGCGCCTGCGTGCCGAGTTGGCTCGTCACCGGACGTCCGTCGTCGTCCGGCATCCACGCGGCGTGGAAGCCGAAGCGCGCGCGCGGCGTCGCGCAGACGCGATTGCGCGGGATCAGGCCGAGCAGGAGCGTACAGGCGGAGAGGCAATTGCCGTCGACGACGACGCGCTCGCCGGAGGACCGCACCGTCGCGAACGTCTGGAGGTACTGCCCGATCTGGCCGCCGCGGTCTTCCGAGATGCGCATGGTGGCGGATGCGGGTGCGATTGCGGCACCCAGCATCGCGGTGCAGAGCAGAATTTGGCTCGCGAAACGCATGACCCCCCGTCCCCTCAAGGACCGCCAATGGCGGCTGTCATTTGACCAGAAGTCTAGGCTGATCGGGGGATGGTTGGAAAGGTTTGGTTAACCAAAAAACCGCGCACGTTTGGTGAACAAACAACGGCTTTTACATTAAATTTGAACGAGCGCCGCGAGTTCCCGGAACGTCATCCGGCGAGACGATGTTGATGCTGTCAATTTGCGCAGACTGCGGCGCAATTCCGCTCAGAGAGTGCTCAGCGGAACCGTGCGCCTGCCGGTATCGCGTCGTGTGAGTCGGGTGCCGGGCCGCCGGCGGCGATCGAGTTGGCGGCGAAAGTGCACTCGTCCGCAAGCCGCACGAGCTCGATCGCCCTGTCTTCGCTCCAGGTCTTCTCAGCGATGTGCCGGCAGAGGCGCGCATGCGCGCGCAGACGCTCGGCGACATAGCGGGGACTGGGCACGGCTTTTGGTCCGGTTGCGATGGGTGACTATGCCCACAACTCCCGCTCGCTGCCTTGACGCAAATCAACCGACTGGATTGGCGGCAATCAGCCCCAGAGGGCCGAAACCGGCGGGTGGACGAGGCTGCCCTCATAGCGGAGCCCGTCGGGCCGGTCGCCGGCGAGCAACAGGGGCCCGTCGAGGTCAACCACGGCGGCGCTCTGCGCCACCAGGAGGGCCGGGGCCATGGAGAGCGACGTCGCCACCATGCAGCCGACCATTACCTTCAGGCCGAGCCGCTCGGCCGCGGCGGCCATGACCAGCGCCTCGGTGAGACCGCCGGCCTTGTCGAGCTTCACATTCACCGCATCGTACTTGCCGGCGAGGGCGGCGAGTGAATCGCGCGCGTGCGCGCTCTCGTCGGCGCAGACCGGGAGCGGCCGGGTAATGCGGCCGAGCAGGGCGTCACGGCCGTCGGGCAAAGGCTGCTCGATCAGGGTCACGCCGGCGGCGGCGCAGGCGGCCAGATTGGATTCCAGGTTGCTTTCGTCCCAGCCTTCATTGGCGTCGACGATGAGTTGCGCCTGCGGGGCGGCGCGGCGGACGGCGGCGATGCGCGCGGGATCGCCGTCGCGGCCGAGCTTGACCTTGAGCAGGGGGCGGCCGGCGGCGCCCGACGCCGCCTTGGCCATGTCGTCAGGGGTGCCGATTGAGATCGTGTAGGCGGTGGTCACCGGATGCAGCGGCGGCAGCCCGGCGAGCGCCGCAGCGGAGCGGCCGGCGAGCTTGGCTTCGAGGTCCCAGAGGGCGCAGTCGAGCGCATTGCGGGCCGCGCCCGGCGGCATGGCGGCCTGCAAGGCGGTGCGGCTCAGCCCGGCTTCGATCTGCGGCCGCAGCGCTTCGATCGCGGCGCTGACGCTCTCGGCGGTCTCGCCGTAGCGCGCATATGGCACGCATTCTCCGCGGCCGCGTGCCTTGCCAGCGCCCAATTCGGCGACCACGACCACGGCCTCGGTCTTCGAGCCGCGGCTGATGGCGAAGGAACCCGCGATCGGCCAGCGTTCGACGGCGAGACGGAGTGATACTCGGCTGGGGCGGTCCATACGACATCCGGTCGGGCCGACAGCGCGAAACGTCGCACCGTTCGGCGTCGAGGTGGCACTTTCGTCTTCGCGGGAAAGTCGAAAGGTATATGACCGTATAATCGGACCGCGGAATGATTCCCGGCAAGGCCCGGCCAAGGTTCCCGGGCGAAGTTCCGGGCACGGCCGGACGAAGGCCAGAGGCCACTGACGCAATGGCGAACGCACTGCTGATCGACACGACGGAGGGCGAGACCCTGCGGCTCGCGGGCGCTGGCGCCTGGACGTCGACCAATGCGCAGCCGCTGGAGCAGGAGATCGACGCGGCCGCGCGCCGCCACGCCGCGGCGAAGCAGGTGGCGATCGACATGGGCGCGGTCGAGCGGCTCGACACGTTCGGCGCCTGGCTGCTCGAGCGGCTGGTGCGCGCCTTCGAAGGCCACGGCGCCACGACCGAGATCGTGGGGCTCAAGCAGGATTACCGCGCGCTGATCGATGAATTGCGCCAGGTCAAGCTCGAAGGGCCGACACGCGCGCCCGTGAATCCGGTGGTCGCGGCGCTCGCCGCGGTCGGCCGCAACATTGCCGGCGTCGGCGACACGCTTGTCGCCGTGCTGAACATGCTGGGGGCGATCTGCGTCGCCTTCGGGCGCGTGATCGCGCATCCGCGGCGCTTCCGGTTCACCTCGCTCGTGCACCAGCTCGACAATGTCGGCTGGAAGGGCGTGCCGATCATCCTGCTCATCACGTTCCTGGTCGGCGCCATCATCTCGCAGCAGGGCATCTTCCATTTTCGCAAGTTCGGCGCCGACATCTACGTCGTCGACATGATCGGCATCCTCGTGCTGCGCGAACTGGGCGTGCTGATCGTCTGCATCATGGTCGCGGGCCGCTCGGGCTCCGCCTACACCGCCGAACTCGGCGCGATGAAGATGCGCGAGGAGGTCGACGCGCTGCGCACCATGGGCTTCGATCCGGTCGAGGTGCTGGTGCTGCCGCGCATCCTGGCGCTGATCATCGGCGTGCCGATCCTCACCTTCCTCGGCTCGCTCGCCGCGCTCTATGGCGGCGGGCTCGTCGCCTGGCTCTATGGCGGCATCGATCCCGACATCTTTCTTCAGCGGCTGAAGGAAGCGATCGACGTCAAGACGTTCGAGGTCGGCATGATCAAGGCGCCCTTCATGGCGCTGGTCGTCGGCGTCGTGGCCTGCGTCGAGGGCATGAAGGTGAAGGGCTCCTCGGAATCGCTCGGGCTTCAGACGACCGCGTCGGTGGTCGAGTCGATCTTCCTCGTCATCGTGCTCGACGGTTTCTTCGCCATCTTCTTTGCCTCGATCGGGATGTGAGCGATGGTCGCAGGCAACGGCAAGGCGAAAGAGACGGTGATCGAGGCGCGCGGCGTCACGGTCGGCTTCGGCGAACGCCTCATCCTCAACGGCGTCGATCTCGACGTCTATCGCGGCGAGATCCTGGGCTTCGTCGGCGGCTCCGGCGCGGGCAAGTCGGTGCTGATGCGCACGATCATCGGCCTTCTGCCGAAGCGCGGCGGCAAGATCAGCGTGTTCGGCCAGGACATGGATATTGCCGGCGACGCGGAACGCCAGGCGGTCGAACGGCGGTGGGGCGTGCTGTTCCAGCAGGGCGCGCTGTTCTCGTCGCTGACCGTGAAAGAGAACTTGCAGTTCCCTTTGCGCGAATATCTGAGGCTGTCGCAGCGGCTGATGGACGAACTCGCTCTCGCCAAGCTCGAAATGGTCGGTCTCGACGCCAGCGTGCTCGACAAGATTCCGTCGGAATTGTCGGGCGGTATGACCAAGCGCGTGGCGCTGGCGCGGGCGCTGGCGCTCGATCCGGACATCGTCTTCCTCGACGAGCCGACCTCGGGCCTCGATCCGATCGGCGCCGGCGATTTCGATACGCTGATCGCGACGCTCCAGCGGACGCTGGGGCTGACCGTCTACATGGTCACGCACGACCTCGACAGCCTGCATACGGTCTGCGACCGCATCGCGGTGCTCGCCGAGGGCAAGATTATCGCCGCCGGAAACATGGACGCCATGCTCGCCTCGGAGCATCCATGGCTGAAGGCTTATTTCCGCGGCAAGCGCTCGCGCGCCGGCCATGTGGCCGAAGCGGCGGCGCAGGCGCGCCTCGCGCCGCAACGATAGAAGCAGGGAGGGGTCGATGGAGACCCGCGCAAACTACACGCTGATCGGGCTGTTCACGGTCGTCGTGATCGCGGCCGCATTCGGCTTCGTGTTCTGGTTCCAGAGCGGCGGCGCAGTCGGCGACCGCGGCTACTACCAGATCGCCTTCGAGGGCTCGGTCAACGGACTGCGCACCGGCAGCGCCGTGATGTTCAACGGCTTGCGCGTCGGCGAGGTCACCGGTCTCGCGCTCAATCCGAAGCAATCGCAGCAGGTGATGGTGACGGTGGCGGTCGACAAGAACGTCGCGATCCGCAACGACACCGACATCGGCCTCGAATTCCAGGGCCTCACCGGCATCGCCTCGTTGTCGCTCAAGGGCGGCTCCGAGGCGCCGGTCCCGCCGGGCACGAAGGCGAAGCCCGTCGTGCTCGAAGCCTCGCACGGCGCCAATGTCGACGTGACGCAGAGCGCGCGCGACGTGATGCGCCGGCTCGACCAGCTCATCTCGGAGAACCAGAAGGCGCTGCGTTCGGCGATCGCCAATATCGACAAATTCTCGGCCGCGCTTGCCAACTCGACAGACAAGATCGATTCGACTCTCGCCAATGTCGACAAGTTCAGCGGCGTGCTGGCCAACAACGCCGATCGCTTCGACCACATCGCGCAAGGCCTGGAAAATCTGACCGGCGGCAAGGACGGCAAGAGCGGCGAGATCAACGAGACCGTGAAGTCCGTGCACAACCTGATCGACAATGTCGACAAGCGCACCGCCGAGATCACGAGCGGCATCAACCGGGTGACAGCGACTGGCACCAAGCAGATCGGCGAGATGTCGGCGAGCTTCCAGCGCACGCTCCAGACCGCCGACCGGGTGCTGACCAATCTCGACAAGAACCCGAGCCGCCTGATCTGGGGCGGGTCGAGCTCGGCTTCGGCGCCTGCGCCCCAGAGGAAGCCTCAGTAGCTGTCGCCGTAGCGGTCGGGCCCAGCTGTATCGCATTAACAACATTTAATGCCGGAATGCTGCCGGACCCGCCGGGTCCGGCACAGGAAACACGCGCGCGCCGCGTTCATTCCCTAGGCGACGGAACCAAACGCCAGAGCCGGACTTGCACGCCGGTGGAACGCAGCGCGTCCACCGGCACATGCGCCAGGTCCGCGACATTGGCGAAAAGAACAGCGCACCTGCTCTCGGCAAGCGCGATCGGGAAACGTTCGGGGCGCGGGGCGATTCGCTTCGTGCCGGGACATTCGACGCCTCATGGCGCCCGAACGGTTCATCGGCGGCATGTTTCTTGCGGCGCCGCGCGCGCGACACACGGAGAGCCAAGCGTGAAATCGAAACGCCGTTCGGCGGCATGGATGGTCTTCGCCGCGCTCGTTCTCGTGGGCGGTGGAGCCGCGCTGTATGCGAGGACGAAGCCCGAGCCGTCGCACAGCGCCCAGCACAAGCCGCCGCCGGCGGTGCCGGTGACGGCGCAAACGGTCGCGACCTCGGATTTCCCGGTCTTTCTCGACGGGCTCGGCACGGTGCAGCCCTACGACACGGTCACCGTGCGCAGCCGCGTCGACGGGCAGGTCGTCAATGTCGCGTTCAAACAGGGGCAGATGATCAAGAAGGGCGATCTGCTGGTGCAGATCGATCCGCGTCCGTTTAAGGCCGCACTGGAGCAGGCGCAGGCCAAGAAGGCGCAGGATGAGGCGACGCTGCGCAACGCGCAGCTCGACCTTCAGCGCGCGATCACGCTGGCCAAGCAACAGGCCGGCCCGGTGCAGCAGGTCGATACGCAGAAGGCGCTGGTCGATCAATTGACGGCTCAGATCAACGGCGATCAGGCGAGCATCGACAATGCGCAGACGCAGTTGAGCTACACGAAGATAACCGCGCCGCTCTCCGGCAAGGTCGGATTCCGGCAGATCGACCCCGGCAACATCGTTCACGCCGCCGACACGGCCGGTATCGTCACCATCGTCAAGCTGCAACCGATCTCGGTGGTCTTCACCGCACCGGAGGAACAGGTGCAGCGGATCAACGACGCGCTCGCCGCCGGCACGGTGCCGGTGATGGCGTCGTCGTCGGACGGCAGCCACGTTCTGGCGCAAGGCCATCTTGCCGTCGTCAACAATCAGGTCGACCCGGCGAGCGGCACGATCCAGATGAAGGCCACGTTCCAGAACAAGGACAACAGTCTGTGGCCGGGCCTTTCCGTGCTGACGCGGCTTCAGGTCGACACGCTGAAGAACGTCGTGGTCGTCCCGAACGACGCGATCCAGCACGGACCGGACGGCCTGTTCGTGTTCGTCGTCGGCAGCGACAACAAGGTCAGCATACGGCCGGTCAAGGCCGGAACCGAAGGTGACAGCCGCACGCAGGTCGCATCCGGCCTCAAGGCCGGAGAGAAGATCGTCGTCGACGGGCAATACCGGCTGACGCCGGGCACGCTGGTCGCGGCCAAGGTCGAGAACCCGTCCGGCGCGGCGCCCGACAATGGCGGGGCTACCGATGCGGGCAGGCGCGACAGCGCACTGCTGAAACAGGCGAGCGACGCGCCCACGCCGAAGGAGCGCTGACGATGGAAGGCGGCATTTCCGCGCCGTTCATCCGGCTGCCGATCGCGACCTCGCTCCTGATGGCGGGGCTTTTGTTCGTCGGCATCCTCGCTTATCCGAAGCTGCCGGTGGCGCCACTGCCGCAGGTCGACTTCCCGACCATCCAGGTGAATGCGAGCCTGCCCGGCGCCGATCCTGCGACCATGGCGTCGGCCGTGGCGCAACCGCTCGAGACGCAGTTCGCCCAGATCCCGGGCGTGTCGCAGATGACCTCGACCAGCGTCGTCGGTTCGACCAGCGTGACGATCCAGTTCGATCTCGATCGCAGCATCGACGCCGCCGCCAACGACGTGCAGGCCGCGATCAACGCCGCCGGTGGCCAGTTGCCGAAGAACCTGCCGAGTCCGCCGACCTATCGCAAGGTCAATCCGGCTGACGCGCCGGTGCTGTTGCTCGGCGCGACGTCGCAAACGCTGCCGCTGACAGAGGTCGACGATCAGGTCGAGACCAAGCTGGCGCAGGAAATCAGCCAGATGCCCGGCGTCGCGCAGGTCGTGGTCGGCGGCCAGCAGAAGCCGGCGATCCGCGTGCAGCTCGATCCGGCCAAGCTCGTCGCCAAGGGACTGTCGCTCGAGGACGTGCGCACGCCGCTGTCGGTGTCGACGGTCGATGCGCCGAAGGGCACCGTGAGGGGCCAGACGCGCTCTTTCACCATCTATACGAACGACCAGCTCACCAAGTCGAAGGACTGGAACGACGTCATCGTCGCCTATCGCGGCGGCGCGCCGATTCGCGTGCGCGACATCGGCCAGGCCGTGGCCGGGCCGCAGGACACGACACAGGCCGGCTGGACCGACGGCAAGCGCGGCGTCATCCTCGTCATCTTCAAGCAGCCCGGCGCCAACGTCCTCCAGACGGTCGACCAGATCAACAAGGCGCTGCCGAAGCTGCGCGCGGCCATGCCGCCCTCGATCGACGTGTTCACGCTGAGCGACCGCACGCAGACGATCCGCGCCGCGGTCGACGACGTGCAGTTCACGCTTCTCCTCACCGTCGCGCTGGTCGTGATGGTGATCTTCCTGTTTCTGCGCAGCCTGTGGGCGACCATCATCCCGAGCATCACCGTGCCGCTGGCGCTGCTTGGCGCCTGCGCGCTGATGTGGCTCGCCGGTTACAGCCTCGACAACCTCTCCCTCATGGCGCTCACCATCGCCGTCGGCTTCGTTGTCGACGACGCCATCGTCATGCTGGAAAACATCAGCCGCTACGTGGAGGAGGGCGAGACGCCCATGCGGGCGGCGCTGCGCGGCTCGCGCGAGATCGCCTTCACCATCGTGTCGATCAGCATCTCGCTGGTGGCGGTGCTCATTCCGCTCCTGCTGATGGGCGGAATCATCGGCCGTCTGTTCCGCGAGTTCGCCGTGACGCTGGCGATGACGATCGGCGTCTCGGCGCTGGTGTCGCTGACGCTGACGCCGATGATGGCGTCACGCTTCCTCAAGTCGCACGCCGAGGTGCGCCACGGCCGCGTCTATGCGTGGAGCGAGCGGGCGTTCGATGCGCTGCTGCGTGGTTACGAGCGCGGGCTCGACGTCGTGCTGCGTCACCGCTTCATCACGCTGCTCGTGTTCTTCGCGACGCTGGGGCTGTCGGTCTATCTCTTCGTCATCATCCCGAAGGGCTTCTTTCCGCAGCAGGACATCGGCCTGCTGAGCGGCATCGGCGAAGCGTCACAGGACGTGTCGCCGGCGCGGATGATGGGCTACATGCAGCAGTTCGGCACGATCGTGCAGAAGGATCCGGCGGTCGCGCACGTCGCCATGTTCATGGGCGGCAACGGCAATCCGTCGAACACGGGGCGCCTGTTCATCACGCTCAAGCCGCGTGAGGACCGCACCGCCTCGGCCGACCAGGTGATCGCGCGCATTCGGGCCAAATCGGAGAGCGTGCAGGGCGCGCGTCTGTTCCTCCAGGCGGCGCAGGACGTGCGCGTCGGCGGCCGGCCGTCACGCACGCAGTATCAGTACACGTTGCAGGGCTCAGACGTCGCGGCGCTGAACCAGTGGGCGCCGAAGATCCTGGCGAAGCTGCAAACGCTGCCGCAACTGCGCGACGTCGCCTCCGACCAGCAGACCAGCGGCACGACCTTGACCGTCGATGTCGATCGCGACCAGGCCGCGCGCTACGGGCTCACGCCGCAGCAGATCGACGATACGCTGTACGACGCCTTCGGCCAGCGGCAGATCGCGCAATATTTCACGCAGTCGTCGAGCTACTACGTGATCATGGAAGTGCTGCCGTCACTCCAGGGCAATCCGAACACGCTCGAGCGTATCTTCGTGCGTGCGCCGAACGGCGGCGCGCAGGTGCCGCTCGCTGCGTTCGCCAAGTGGACGACGCATCCGGTGCAGCCGCTGTCGATCAGCCATCAGGGCCAGTTCCCGGCGATCACCATCAGCTTCAACCTGGCGCAGGGCACTTCGCTCGGGGCGGCGACGCAGGCGATCGAGCAGGCGAAGACGCAGCTCGGCGTGCCGGCGACGATCAACACCACTTTCCAGGGGACGGCGCAGGCGTTCCAGGAATCGCTGTCGACCGTGCCGATGCTGATCGTGACGGCGCTGGTGGTCGTCTACCTGATCCTCGGCGTCCTCTACGAGAGCTACATCCACCCGATCACGATCCTGTCGACGCTGCCCTCGGCCGGCGTCGGTGCCCTGCTGACGCTGATGCTGTTCGGTTTCGACTTCAGCCTGATCGCGCTGATCGGCATCATCCTCTTGATCGGCATCGTCAAGAAAAACGGCATCATGCTGGTCGACTTCGCGATCGTTGCCGAGCGCGACCAGGGCCTGTCGGCGGAGGAGGCGATCCGCCGTGCGGCGCTGCTGCGCTTCAGGCCGATCATGATGACGACGATGGCGGCGATTCTCGGCGGCGTGCCTTTGATGCTCGGCACCGGCACCGGCTCGGAGATCCGCCAGCCGCTCGGCTACGCCATGGTCGGCGGCCTCATCGTCAGCCAGGCGCTGACGCTGTTCACGACGCCTGTCGTCTATCTCTATCTTGACCGGCTGTCCAACTGGCTGCTCAGCTTCCGCCGCGGCGGCGCCACGCACGACGCGCAGCACCAGCCGGCGGAGTAGGCGCCGCCCGGTGCCGACAAAAAAGGCCGCACCGAGGTGCGGCCTTCTTCAATTCATCGCGGGCGACGAGCCGCCTCAGTCGAAGCGGCCGGCCGCGTGCGCGAGCATGGTGTAGACCTTGCCCGTTTCCGAGGTGAGGTAGGTGCGCGCCATCACCTGGCTGCGGTCGTCGCGCGATACCTCTTCGAGCAGCCGCTCGAACTCGCCGATG
>Ga0187809_10001201_pt1 | contig 12434 bp, 6 predicted proteins | sample NC_wetland_sal_i_8_FD_132415 | JGI IMG/M metagenome (GOLD analysis project Ga0187809, IMG submission 132415) | Wetland sediment microbial communities from Neuse River Estuary, North Carolina, USA - ASW_4 | ecosystem: Environmental > Aquatic > Freshwater > Wetlands > Sediment | place: USA: North... | reverse complement strand
TGCTCGCCGCGGTCGCCCTGGTGAACACGCTCGTCATGGCCACCGTCGAACGGCGAGGGGCGCTCTTCCTGCTCCGCCGGGTCGGCGCCACCACACGGCAGCTGCTGTCGATGACGATCTGGCAGACCGTGATCCTCGACCTGACCGGAATCATCCTCGGCGCGGCGGCGGGCGCTGCCTCCGTCGTCGTTGTCTCCAAGCAGCTGGCAGGCACCTGGATGCCGTACCTGACCTGGCCGCCGATGGCCGTGATCGGCGCCACCGTGGTCGGACTGACGATCGTCGCGATCCTGGCGCCGACCCTGTGGCTGCTCGCCTCCCCGATCCGGCAGGAATGACTGTCCCACCGCCACCGACGGCGGGAGGTGCGCTGCGATGAGTGACAATGCCGAGCACGGGGCCGCCGGCGTCGGCGCGCTCAGCCCGGCCGCCGGGACGGCCCGCCGACAGCGGCGCCCGACCGGGGAGCCGCCGCCGCTGCCGCACCCGGTGACCGTTACCACGACGGCGTGGCTGGTCCTGGCGGCGGTCGGCCTGGCCGCCGCGTTCGCGGCCGCGCAGGACACGCCGTGGCTGCGGGCTGATGACCGGGCCGGCACCTGGGTGCTGCGCCAGCTGGCGGTCATCCGGACGCCGTGGCTGACCGATGTGGCCAACCAGATCAACGCGGCGGGCTCCGGCTGGGGGGCCACCGTGCTCGGCCTGTCGGTGGTCGCCCTGGCCATCGCGTTCCGGCGCTGGCGGCACCTGGCCGTGTTCGTGGGCAGCCTGGTGGCCCTGGAATTTGTCGGGGGGACCTGGATCTACTACCCGCTGTCCCGGCCACGCCCGTACGGCGCGCCGATCATCGGCAGCTGGACCGGGTATGCGAGTGGGTCGGCGCCGGTGTGCATCCTCACGTCCTGCCTGCTGGGCATCGTCTACTGCCTGGCCGTGCCGGGCCGGGCCCGCACCCGCACCAAGGCGGCCGTGGCCGCCGTGGTCGCGGTGTTCGGTCTGGCCCGCCTGTACCTGGGGGTGGACCACCCCGACGACGTGCTGCTGGGCGCGGCGATCGCGGTGGCGATCGCGGTCACCGCGTTCGGTTACTTCACCCCGGACGAGGTGTTCCCCGTCGCCTACCGGCGCGGCCGGACCGCGCACGTGGACGTGACCGGCCGCCGCGGGGAGGCGATCCGCCGGGCCGTGCGCGACCAGCTCGGGCTGGACGTGACCGAGATCAAGCCGGTCGGCCTGGACTCCTCGGCCGGCTCGACGCCGCTGCGGCTGCGGGTCCAGGACGGCCCGGAGCAGTTCGTGTTCGCCAAGCTCTACACCAAGGGCCACGTCCGCGCCGACCGCTGGTACAAGCTGGGGCGCAGTGTCCTGTACGGCTCGCTGGAAGACGAGGCCCCCTTCCAGACGGTGCGGCGCCTGGCCGAATACGAGGACTACGCCCTGTACCTGCTCCGGAAGGCCGGGGTCCGCACCGCCCGGCCCTACGGCATCGTGGAGATCACGCCCGAGCGTGAGTACCTGGTGGTCACCGAGTTCTTCAAAGATGCGGTCGAGATCGGCCAGGCCCAGGTCGACGACGCGGTCATCGACCAGGCGCTGGCCATGATCCGCAAGCTGTGGGACGCCGGGATCGCCCACCGCGACATCAAGCCGGGCAACCTCATGGTCCGCACCGGGGAGCTGCTGCTGATCGACGTGTGCTTCGCGCAGGTCCGCCCGTCGCCGTGGCGGCAGGCGGTCGACCTGGGCAACATGATGCTGGTGCTCGCGCTGCGGTCCGACCCGCAGCGGGTCTACCGGCGGGCGCTGGCGTACTTCACCGAGGCTGAACTGGCCGAAGCGTTCGCCGCCACCCGCGGGGTGGCCAGCCCCACCCAGCTCCGCGCCTTCATGAAACAAGACCCGCGCGACTTGCTCGGCGACTTCCGCGCCCTGGCCCCGGCACGGCCGCCGATCGCCCTGCAACGCTGGAGTGCCCGGCGGGTCGCCCTGGCCGCCGCGATGGTCGCCATCACCGCCGTCGCCGCGTACGGGACAGTCCGGACCTTCAACCCGGGTTCCAGGGGTCTCGGCGCCGACCCTCCCAGCTGCGGTACCGGCCCCTCGATGATCCTCAGCGCCCAGGCGGTCCCCTCGGCGGCCCTGCTGCCCTGCATCAACGGGCTCCCGTCGGGCTGGCATGCGGACGGCGCCGACATCGCCAGCGGGCATGCCCGGTTCTGGCTGGACTCCGATCAGGCCGGACCGGCGGCCCTCACCGTCACCCTGACCGCGGCCTGCGACACCGCCGGCGCCCGGCAGATCCGCTCCGGCCAGCCCGGCACGCAGCTATTCGAGCGTCAGCTGAGCCGGGCACCGCGGTACTCCGCTCTTCGCTTCTACACCTTCCCCGGCGGCTGCGTCACCTACCAGTTCAGCTTCGCGCCGGGCGCATCCCCTGCGCTGGCCGGCGCCGTCAGCAGTGCGCTCTCCTTCGAGGCCCGGCCGGTGCTCGTCGATTACGTCCGGCGCACCGAGGGCCTTGCCCTGTGCGGGCGAGGTGCCGCATGCGCCGGATGACCGGAAGACCGCCCCACCGTAAGCCAAGCAGCAGCTCCCCGCCCCACTCACGGCCGGGCACGTCGTCACCGCCCGGCGTGGCTGCCACGAAGGCCGGCATAAAGCAGCCGCAGGCGGCCGTGACGCACAGAACTGGAAGATCTGGCACAAGATCCACAGCGCCTCGATCGGCCCCTACAACCGCAAATATTAAGCGTTAGGCGCGCTCACGGAAGACGGTGGTGCTCAACGACCGCTCACTTACTGTGACAGCTGCCGTCGACCTGACATGCTGCTGGTAGCGTGCTGGCCTGGGTTGCGCGCTGTTGGGTTTTAGTACCCTAGGCGCCGCCTGACACCGTAGGCCATCGACGCACACATGCACCAGGCCGTCGGCAGTCGTCTGCTTCTGACGCTCTGTAATTGGCCCTTGCCTGCGCATAGCGCAAGTAGCCGCCCAATTGCATGGGTCAGTTAGCCGGGTGACAAGCCCTGGGAATGATGCAGATGGAATATTCGGGGCTGTCAGTGGTGGTGCTGCCGGCGTTGCGGGAACTGGGTCAGCTGAACGAATCTGCCGTCGTGCTGGCCCTGGCCGGAGAGGCTTTCGGGCGTGCCAGCCCGCAGACCGCGATCAGCGCCTCGGCGGAGAAGGTAGTGCCCAGCACCGCCGCGTCGGCCATCAGCCGCCGCACCCCCCGGTCCAGGGCATCAAGGCGGGCGGCCAGCAGCCCGTGCAAGCTGCCGGGAACCGCCAGCTCCCCGACATCGCCGACCAGCCGGTACACGCCCTCGAAGGGCTGCACGATGTCGCGGTCGATCAGCGACCGCACCGTCTCCACCGCGAACAGCGGAATCCCCTGCGCTTGCGCGGTGACCGCCGCACGCGCCGAGGCCGGCATGCCCGGAACCAGGGCCTCAACCAGCTGATCCATCGACGCCGGATCCAGCGGGTCCAAGGTCAGCGCAGTCCGGTTCCGCCCGGTGCCGAACCCCGGCCGCCCCTGGCCCAGCTCGGGCCGGGCCAGCACCAGCACGAAGATGGGCACCTCCCAGGACCAGTCGATGAGAAAGTCCAGGAAATCCAGCATCCCCCCATCGGCGTAATGGGCATCCTCCACCACCAGCAGCACCGGATGCTCCGCAGCGAGCCGCTCGAAAAACAGCCGCCACCCGGCGAACAGCTCCTCCCGCCCCAACGTTGCCTGGCCGTCCCCGGCGACGGCGACGCCCAGCAGCCGACCCAGCCGCAGCCCGGTATACGCCCGCTCACCCGGATCGGAGACCAACCGGTCCAGCCCCTCGGCCAGCTTGGCCGCCGCCACCTGTGCGGAGTCCTCCTCGGCGATGCCTAGCCGCTGCCGGGCCATCTCGGCCAGCGCCCAGAACGCCACCCCGTCCCCGTAGGACAAGCACCGGCCCCGGTGCCACCACACCGTCTCGGCCAGGCCCTCGATGTACTTGCGGAACTCCCAGCCCAGCCGGGATTTGCCTACCCCGGCGGGGCCGGACACCAGCACCATGCGTGGCACCCGCCGCTCGGCCGCCGCGTGGAACAGCTCCCTGATCGTGCGCAGCTCCGCGTCCCGCCCGATCAGCGGCGCCTCCAGCCCGTCCACCCGCTGGCTCCCGCCGATCCCGGCCAGCACCCGGACCGCCCGCCACAGCCGTGCCGGCTCGGCCTTGCCCTTCAGCGCGTGCTCCCCGGCGTCGGCGAACTCGACCCCGCCTTCGGCCAGCCGCTGCGTCGCCCCGTCGGCCAGCACCTGCCCCGGCCCGGCGGCCGCCTGCACCCTGGCGGCGGTATTCACCGCGTCCCCGGCCACCATCCCCTCTCCGGCCGCGCCCAGGGTGACCGCCACCTCGCCGGTGATCACCCCGGCCCGCGCCGCCAGCCCCGGCACCCCCGCCTCGGCACCCAGTTGGGCCACTGCGGCTACCAGGTCCAGCCCGGCCCGGACCGTCCGCTCCGCATCCCATTCCGTCGCCACCGGGGTGCCCCAGACGGCCATCACCGCGTCCCCGATGAACTTCTCCACCACCCCGCCGTACCGGCCGATCACCCTCCGGGCCACCGAGAAGTACCCCGACAGCAGCTCCCGCACGGCCTCCGGGTCCCGGATCTCCGACAGCGGGGTGAACCCCACCACGTCGCAGAACAGCACCGAGCACACCCGCCGTTCGGCCACCGGCCCCCCAGCCACGGCGGCCTCCGGCTCCGCGGATGCAGTCACCGGTGAGGCCGCAGCCAGCTCAGCCAGCGCGTGCCCGCACGCGTGACAGAACCGGTTGCCCGCGATAACGGGCTCACCACACGCCGGGCAGGCCCCCGCGGGGGCCCCGCAGTTCCCGCAGAACCTGTGGCCCTCCCCCAGGGACGCGCCGCACTGCGCGCACCTGTCCACCAGGTATTTATACCCCCGGCAAGGCGCCCCGTACATGGCCCGGCCACCGTGACGGCGGCTCGCTCCCGCGCGGCCGTGACCCAGGGCCCGAGGCCTGCCCGGCCCCCGGTACCCAGGATCGTCAGCACCGGACCCCGATCACGGCGCGGACCGGCCACAACCACTCCTCTAGACCGGGTCGCGTCTGAGCCAGATCCGGTCGTTATGGACGCACCGGTCGTCACCGGCAAAACGATATTCGGCCGACCGTAATCGGCAGGGAGATCGAAGATCAGATCACTACCCTTCGGCCGTATAACGCTAGATATACGGGTGATCATCGCTGATATTTTCGGTCCGATATGTGGAGATGATCACCCGTATATCACTCGTTCGGCGCGATCTCGCGACGCGGCAGCTCTCAACAACCCTCACGCACTGTGACGGCCGCCGTCAACACGGCATGCTGGTGTCAGAGTTGGTCACCGAAGTTGCGCGCAATGAGGGTTTCGTAGCCTAGGCACCGCCGCACACCGTAGGCCGTCGACAATTACGTACACCGGTACGTCGCGGTGAATGAGGCTTCTCCTAACGCTGTATAATTCGCTCTTGCCTGGGGCAGCACAAGTACTCGCCGTTCGGAGCGGCTATGGGATCGAGCGCGGGCAGACTCGCGACCGTGCAAATCGGGATGTTCTGCGCCCGTATCTGATCGTTGCTAGGTTTCCGGAGGGCGGCGGCGTCGTGCCGGGCGTGGGGGTTGCATGGGGGCGGCCTTCTCGGGCGCCCGGGCGCGGTCGGCGAGGGCACGCTGCAGCTCAGCCTCGGCCCGCTCGGCGCGGGCCTGGAGGGCGGCGCGGGCCTCCTCTGCCGCTGCGATCTGGGCGTCGAACGCTGCCCGCAGCTGGGCTTGGTCCCGCGCGGCGTCCTCCCGGGCTTGGGCTACCTGTCGGTCAGCGGCCTTGCGGGCCCGGGCCGCGTCCTGCTCGGCGTCCCTCGCCCGGGACTCTGCGCGGGCCACCGTGTCGTCCCGTTCCTGCTGCGCGGCGGTTACCCGCTCCTCCGCGTCCCGCGTGGCGTCCTCGCGGATCTTCCTCGCCTGCAGGTCTGCGGCCACGCGGGCACGGTCCAGCTCGGCGCGGGCGGACTGCGCGGTCTCCCGCGCCTGGGCCGCGTCCTGCTCGGCGTCCCTAGCCCGGGACTTTGCGCCGGCCACTGCGTCGTCCCGTTCCTGCTGCGCGGCGGCTACCCGCTCCACCGCGTCCCGCTGGGCCGCGGCGGCCTGTGCCTGAGCGGCCGCGCCCTCTTGTTCGGCGGCGGTCTTCGCCGCCAGCGCCTCGGCCAGCCGCGCATCTGCCTGCAGCGCCGCCGAGCGAGCCTCAGCGGCCTCGGCCTCGGCCCGCTGGCGGCGCTGCGCGCCAGCGCGCCAGAACGCGAACGCCGGGCGTCCCGGCTCGGGGGGCCCGGCCGTCTGTCCACCCTGCCCGGCCAGCACTTGACGCTGCCGGAACGCGGCCAGCGCCGTATGCGGCTCCCCGGTCACCGGGTCGGGCAGCCCGCAGTACCCCGGCTCCGCCGCCGGCCCGGCCGGACTCGGCCGCGGCTCATTCTCACAGCCGGGATATGCGCACCTGGGGACTTGCTGTCCCGCATTGGCCATCGGCAGGCTCCATTCCGCTAAATCACCAAGCCTAATCGGGCCACCCCAGGTGGCCGGAACGGCGCATCCCGGCAAACGGGCGATTATCTAGCGGGTTAACGACAGGTGGCCGGGCTCGACCGTGCGCCGGAGAGCCCGGATCTGCCCTTGGACTGGGAGCTTGTCCCCGGCCTGGCGAACAGCTCAGTCCTCGATAGCGCCCGGCCGGCTGGCGCCACTACTTGGCCCGCCTGTCCCTGGCCGCCCCGGGCCGGGACCTGGTACCGCACATGACACCGGATGAAAATCGCCCGGCCAGGGCAGGTGGCAGAACCCGGCGGAGCGCTGGCCGAGCCGGGTTCCTTGTGTGGTATTTGATCAGGCCCGAGGTCCCCGGCGCGGATGACGTGTGGCCCTGGCGGCGCGTGAGGCCGCCGCCTACCGTCCGCGCTTAGCTTGCCTGGACGCATCGAAGGAGGCCGCGATGACTCATCGCACGGTACGCGAGGTGATGACGGCCGATGTCATGAGCAGGGCGCGCCCTGCGGCGCATACCACGCCGAAGGCTGCCGCTGGCCGGCTCCGGCCAGGGGGCGGCACGATCCTGGACGCGATCGGCAACACGCCCTTGGTCATGGTGGACGGGATCTGGGTCAAGCTGGAGTACCTCAACCCGTCCGGATCGATCAAGGACAGGATCGCCAAATACATAATCGAACGGGCGGAGCGGGAAGGCCTGCTGCGGCCCGGTGACACCATCGTGGAGGCAAGCAGCGGCAATACCGGAAACGCGATGAGCATGGTCGCCGCCGTCAAGGGCTACCGGATGCTCGTGGTGATGCCGAACGGGATGAGTGCCGAACGGCTGGCGATCTCGCGTGCCTTCGGCGCCCAGGTGATGACGCTCGGCGACTTCCACGTTAATGACGCGCTGGCCAAGGTCGCCGAACTCGGCCGCCAGCCGGGATACTTCGCGCCGCAGCAATTCGATTCGGAGTGGAACGTTGAGGAGAACCGTACCTGGCTCGGCCCGGAGACGCTCGCCCAGCTGCCGGACGGCGCGGACCCAGACGCCGTGGTCGGCGGGGTCGGCACGGGCGGCACCATCGTCGGGGTGGGCCAGTGTTTCCGCGAGCGCAACCCAGCCTGCCGGGTGGTCGCCGTCGAGCCCAATGAGTCGTGCACCCTGATGTGCGGCGAGGTCGGCCGACACCTCATCGAGGGCATCTCCGACGGCTTCGTCCCCGGCATCTTCGCCCGGCACCGGCACGTCATCGACGAGATAGTCCCGGTGGACAGCGACGCCGCGATCGGCGAGATGCGCCGCCTTGCCCGCGAGTTCGGGCTGTTCGTGGGCCCGAGTTCCGGCGCGCACCTCCTCGCCGCCCGCCAGCTGCGAACGCGATACCCCGACCTCCGGCACGTCATCACGTTCTTCTGCGACGAGGGAGAGAAATACATCAACGACTACTTCCTCGGCGCCTGAATGCCCGGACGTTACCGCCCCCCGCCTGGGCGCTCATCCTCACCCGCGGAACAGACCCAACACGCCCGCTGAACCTTGCAGCCGGAGCCGGCCGCAAGCACCCGGGCACCACGCCGAACTGGGAAACCCGTGTTCAACCACGCGGGCTCAACACCCGGCAGCCAGCCGCGCCGAGTCGGCAGGCGCGATCACGGAAGGCGGCGGTGCTCAACGACCGCTCACCTACTGTGACAGCCACCGCTTACCTGGGCATGCTGCTGGTAGCGTGCTGGTCACGGGAGTTGCGCCCACATTGGTTATAGTGCCCTACGCGCCACCTGACACCACAGGCAATCAAAGCACACGCGCACCTGTGGGGCCCGATTACTCGATCTCGCCTCGGCGGGCTGCCGGGTTGGAGATCATCGCCGGGTGATTTCCCGGTCGTCTGCCTGTTTGCGCGCTGCCCGCTCAGGTGCCTGATGGTGCGAGGTCGGCGTGAGGTGTCCAGGGACGCCGGGCTGCTGGTGCTGCGGCATGAGAACGCGGTGCTGCGCGGTCAGGTCGGCCGGGTCCGCTACCAGCCGGCCGGCCGGCTGTGGCTTGCGGCACTGTCCGGGCTGATCCCCCGGCGTCGCTGGGGAGAGGTGTTCGCCGTGACACCGGCGGCGCTGCTCGCCCGGCACCGGCGGCTGGTCGCAGGTCGATGGGATGATGCGGGCCGGCGGCGTCCGGGACGGCCGTCCACGGCAGCCGCGATCCGCACGCTGGGGATCGGCATGGCGATCGCTAATCCGGCCTGGGGCCGCCGGCGCGTGCAAGGCGAGCTCATCAAGCCCGGCCGCCAGATCGCGGCGTCCGCAGTGGGGCAGATCCTTCATGACGCCGGGATCAATCCAGCCCCCGCCGGCCCGGCCCGGCCTGGAGGCAGTTCCTCACCGCGCAAGCCCGCGGCATCCTCGCAGTCGGCTTCGTGCCTGCGGACACCGTGCTGCTGCGACGCATCTATGCCTTGATCATCATCGGGCACGGCACCGGCCGCGCTCACCTGGCCGGCGGCACTGCCCGCCCCGACGGCTCGTGGACGACACAGGGAGCGCGCGATTTCCTGATGGACCTCGGCCAGCTTGCCGTTTCCATAAAATTCCTGATCAGGGATCGTGCAGGGCAGTTCACTGAGTCCTTCGACGCCGTATTGGCCGCGGACGGCATCAGGATTCTCCCCAGCCCGCCCCAGGCGCCCAGAGCGAACGCTGTCTGCGAACCGATGATCGGCACCCTGCGCCGCGAGCTCTTCGACCGGCTGCTGATCCTCAACGAGCATCACCTGCGCCGGGTACTGACCGAATACCTGATCCAGGTCAACACAGCCCGGCCGCACCGCACCCTAGGCCAGTTGCCGCCGGCTCAAGCTCATGCCCGGCTACCGCAGATCGACCTCGCCGAGTACCGGGTCCGCCGAAAACAGGTCCTCGGCGGCCTCACGCACGAGTATCAGATCGCCGCCTGACAGCCGCGCGCATTATACGAAAAGCAGCAGGTCACAGCCACATTCGCGTATTCGAGCCCCACAGGGCCGACGGCGCCCGGAAGTCGTGCTGGTAACCCCGCCCGCCCAGACGACCTCACCGGTTCACCGCATTCCAGCGGCACAGCGGCTCGCGGCCTGCTGCGGTCCCGGCCGGGAACCCGGCGGGCGCCGCAGTCAGCGCTACGGGACAGCAAGACCTGACCCCGATCACCACAGCCGCCGGCAGTGCCGGCCAGGCCGGCATGCTCATCTGCCGGGGCGCCTTTCAAGCCGGGCATCCGCCGCTCCGCCTCGGCGTGAGGCCGTCGTCCAGGACCCGGGATCAGCGCCCGGGGCTAGCCCGGCTCGGGGTCGTGGGCTAGCCACACGACCCCGAGGGGCGGCAGGGTGAGCGTGGCGGAGTAGTCCAGGTCGTTCCAGCCGGGGGCCTCGGCGGTGACGGCGCCGGCGTGGGTGTCGCTACCGCCGAAGTCGGCGTGGTCGGAGTTGAGGATCTCGGTCCAGCGTCCGGGCTGGGGCAGCCCGATGCGGTAGTCATGGCGGGGTACCGGGGTGAGATTGGCCAGGCAGGCCACCGGGCGCCCGGCTGAGGCGGGGAACCGCAGGAACGACAGCACGCTGTTGCCGGAATCGTCGGGGTCGATCCAGCGGAAGCCGCCCCAGTCGAAGTCCTGCTCCCACAAGGCGGGCTCGTGGCGGTAGATGGTGTTGAGCGTCCGGACCAGTGCCTGCATTCCGGCGTGCTCTGGGTAGCCGAGCAGGTGCCAGTCCAGGCTGGTGTCGTGATTCCACTCGCCGTTCTGGGCGATCTCGCCGCCCATGAACAGCAGCGGCCGGCCGGGATGGGCCCACATCCAGGCCAGCAGCGCGCGCAGGTTGGCGAACTGCTGCCAGCGGTCGCCCGGCATCTTGCTGAGCAGTGACCCCTTGCCGTGCGCCACCTCGTCGTGGCTGAGGGGCAGGATGAAGTTCTCGGTGAACGCGTACAGCAACGCGAAGGTGAGCTCGTGATGGTGGTAGCGCCGGTGCACCGGGTCCTTGCTGAAATACAGCAGGGTGTCGTTCATCCAGCCCATGTTCCACTTGAACCCGAAGCCGAGCCCGCCCAGGTAGGTCGGGCGGGACACCGCCGGCCAGGACGTGGATTCCTCGGCCACCAGCATGACCGTGGGGTGATGCCGGTAGAGCACCGCGTTGACTTCCTTGATGAACTCGATGGCCTCCAGGTTCTCCCGGCCGCCGAACCGGTTGGTGACCCACTCGCCGTCCCGGCGCGAGTAGTCCAGGTACAGCATCGAGGCGACCGCGTCGACGCGCAGGCCGTCCAGGTGGAACTCCTCGATCCAGTACAGCGCGTTGGCGAGCAGGAAATTGCGGACCTCGTGCCGCCCGTAGTTGAACACCAAGGTGCCCCAGTCCGGATGCTCGCCCAGGCGCGGATCGGCGTGCTCGTACAGCGCCGTGCCGTCAAACCGGGCCAGCGCCCAGTCGTCCTTGGGGAAATGCCCGGCCACCCAGTCGGCCAGCACCCCGATGCCGGCCTGGTGCAGCCGGTCGACCAGGTAGCGGAAATCATCGGGCGTCCCGAACCGGGCCGTCGGCGCGTAGTACCCCGTCACCTGGTACCCCCAGGAGCCGGCGAACGGGTGCTCGGCGACCGGGAGGAACTCGACATGGGTGAAGCCGAGGCCGGCCAGGTACCCGGGCAGGACCTCGGCCGCCTCCAGGTAGGTCAGCGGGCGCCACCCGCCCGTGTCCTGGGTGAACCGCCACGAGCCCAGGTGGCACTCGTAAATCGAGACCGGGGCATGCAGCAGGTCGGTGGCCGCCCGGGCGGCGAACCAGTCCCCGTCCTGCCATTGGTGCCGGCTCTGGGTAATGATGCTGGCCGTGGCCGGCGGGACCTCGGCGGCAAAGGCGAACGGGTCCGCGCGCAGGCTTACCTGCCCGTGCCCGGTCAGCACCTCGAACTTGTAGCGGGCGCCGGGACCGACCCCGGGCAAGAAGATCTCCCAGACCCCCGAGCTGCCCAGCACCCGCATCGGGTGCGCGCGGCCGTCCCAGCCGTTGAAATCACCCACCACCCGGACCGACCGGGCGCCGGGCGCCCACACCGCGAACGACGTGCCAGACGTGCCCTGATGCACGCGCACCTGCGCCCCCAGATGACGCCACAGCGCCTCATGCCGGCCCTCGGCCAGCAGATGCAGGTCCAGCTCCCCGAGCGAAGGCCAGAACCGGTACGGATCATCGGCCGCCGCCACGGTACCGTCCGGATAGGTCGTCTCCAGGCGGTAGTCCGGGACATCCGGCCCCTCCAGCGCCCCGGCGAACAGCCCCGCCGGGTGCACGCGGTGCATCCGGATCCGCTGTTGGCCGGCGAGGATGACCACGTCGGCCGCGTCGGGACGCCACCCGCGGATCACCACGCGCCCGCGGCCCTCGCTGTCCCGCTCCGGATGAGGACCCAGCAGGTGGTGCGGATCGTGATGCTGGCCATCGACCAGGCGCTCGACGTCCGCGCCGTCAGTCATCAGGCCGAAGTCAACCGGTGAGCCCATGCTGACCCCCTTCCGAACGCGACCTCATGCAAACCCGCCAGCCGGCCGGCTCATTCCGGCCGATCGGCTCGTTCGCCCCTGGAGGTCTCCTCTTCTCTTCTGACCACTCTCGGCAGCCAACCAGGTGACGCCGCAAGCCGGGATCCGCCCACGGCTCCCCATCCTTGAAATCGAGCATGGGAGCCGCGGACCTCACCGGGCGTGGAGCAGCCCCGGCCACGGCCGAGACGGGCACAGCTCGCGCGGCCGCGGAGCCACCTCCGGCGCCGTCCTGCCCTCGCCGACGCTATTTCGGCGGCCTCTCGGCTCGCTTGGTCGC
>Ga0187809_10001200_pt1 | contig 12437 bp, 9 predicted proteins | sample NC_wetland_sal_i_8_FD_132415 | JGI IMG/M metagenome (GOLD analysis project Ga0187809, IMG submission 132415) | Wetland sediment microbial communities from Neuse River Estuary, North Carolina, USA - ASW_4 | ecosystem: Environmental > Aquatic > Freshwater > Wetlands > Sediment | place: USA: North... | reverse complement strand
TGAGGCTTGCCTTCTCGTCGGCTTTTCAGCTTTCGAGCGGGTCTTACGGCCTCTCCACAGGCTAACACCGCCAGCCCGGCGGCTAAGATGTTCTGAGCGGCATTTACGTCCCTGTCGTGATACGCTCCGCATTCTGGACACGTCCAGTTCCGAATATGAAGGGGCATCTTCGCCATGACGGATCCGCAATCAAAACATCGTTTGCTTGATGGATAGAACTTGTCAATTTTGACGACCGTTCTGCCGTACCATGTAGCCTTATATTCGAGTTGCCGCACAAACTCGCCCCAACCTACATCAGCAATGGCTTTTGAAAGGTGGTGATTTTGAATCATGTTCTTCACCTGCAAGCTCTCCACGGCAATCACTTGGTTTTCGTCTATCAACCGTGTACTGAGCTTGTGTAGGAAATCTAAACGGCGATCCGCAATCTTGGCATGAATACGCGCAACTTTGAGACGTGCTTTTGTTCGGTTCTTAGACCCTTTTTGCTTCTTCGCAAGTTGGCGTTGGGCTTTCGCGAGTTTCTTTTCATCCTTGCGGAGGAAATGTGGATTACCAAATTTTTGACCCGTCGAAAGAATGACTGAATCAGTCAATCCAAGGTCAATGCCAACACGCCTGTCACACTCGGGGGCCTTTAGAATGTCTTCATCTACAAGCATGGAAATATGGTATCGGTCTGCAGCATCCTTGCTCACCGTAACCGAAGATGGAATGCCTGAGAAACGCCTTGACCATCTGATGTTAAGTGGCTCGGACATCTTTGCAAGCGTGATGCCTTGTGCATTCCATTTAAAAGCCGACGACACAAACGAGGCGGACTGTTTCCCGTGTTTCTTATGAAACTGCGGGTATTCACCATGGCCTTCAAAAAAGTGGATGAACGCCTTCTCCAGGTGCCTGAGCGACTGTTGAAGCGCGACACTAGAGACCTCATTCAGCCATATCGTTGCCGGCATTCGCTTTAGTTCCGTCAATTGAGCTGACAAATCCTTATAGTACAGACGTTTACCATCGGCGTAGTACGCATCTGTCTTGAGACGCAAGGCCCAATTATAGACATAGCGAACACAACCAAACGTCTTGGCGAGAATTCGTTCCTGCTCTTCTGTTGGATAGAAGCGGTATTTGTAGGCTCTCTGTGTCATGGTTACATTATAACATTTCGTGTAATGATTAAAGATTGTTCGCCTACCGGCGAGCGCCTTATATCCCCATAGCTAAAGCAACGGGTTTACGGCGCGTTTGATAAACAACATCTGTTTGGCGGACAGGTAAGGGACAGGTAAGGGACAGGGCTGGAATTCTTCCAGCCTGTCCCACATGTTGTACCTTCGTCTTGCCTCTGTCCTGTCCCTGCGTTTTGTCTCCCTAAGCCCTGTCCGTCATCGCTTGCAGTTCGGCGTCCTTGGCCGTTTCATCCCTGGGAGTTCGCCAGGGTATGGTCAGGCTGCAAATCCCGTCTCAGGTCAGTGTCACTCATCCTCTGGCTCGGCAGTTGGAGCCTTGACCTCCAGCGCCTTGCGCATCTTGCCAATGCCACGTTTCCGCCAGGTTTTGACGGTCTCCTTGGACACGCCCATACGTTGGGCGACTTCCGTGGAGGACCAGCCCTCCATCATTGTGACCACGCCCAGTTTCTCTCGCTGGGTTAAGCCGGCGGTGTGCATCACGTGATACCACTCTACAAGGGATAATTCTGTGGCTGCAGACAGACTGGATGCGGACATAGAACCTGGTGCCGGGCCGGAACCTCCGGCAGAGCCGCCGATACCGCCGTAAAGGCTTCCAGCTACCTCAGACCAAGACTTGGTCATCCAAGCATCCCACAGGTTGAGCTCACCCTCTGTGTCCGTCTCCTGCTGTGCAGACACCGTCCGGTTTTCGTACTTCCACATTCGCCGCAGTGCCGTACGCACGTCGCCGCGCAGCTTTAGGTTCAGATAGCCGGTAAAAGGAACGCCCAGGTGTTCGTTAAAACTGTAAACGCAGCGAATCAGGGCCAGACAACCCTCTTGTACCGCGTCGTCAAAGGAGAGGGATTTGTACCGCGCAGCCACGGTGAGAATTAGCGGCCGAAACTTTTCTAAGAGCGCCTCCATTGCGCCATCTCTTCCTCCTCGGGCCGCCAGTACCAAGTGTAAAACCGCGGCGTTTTTACTCAAGACTTCCTTCGTTTTGCCCTCATACGGCTCCGGTGTCGGTTTTTCTGTACGGGCAGGTGTCGATTCAGAATCGAAAATTTCCTGACTTTGTAGTTGTGACATGGTGGTTTCTCCTTGGCGGAGACCGGTCTCGCAAATTTGCGCGCAAGGAGAGAATAGAGCTTGCTTTCGAAAATGAGGATTGCAGAGATGTTGCGAGGACTTATAGGAAAGTCTTCATGAAGAGAGAAAAAGTCTTAAAAATTTCTCGAAAAATGGGCCGCAATATTAGTAATTTGTAACAAATCAATGAACTTTGGGTAAGTAAGGGGCAAAAAAGAACAAAAAAGTCTTGGTGCAAATGCGGCCAGACAATATGATGGTATATGTTGGCGCCATGTCCTATAATGCGCCATGGATCTAAAACACCATCACCTATCTAGGAAAGGGGCTGGCCTCTACGGAGCCAACGAGACCAACAGCGCATGTCCTAAAACCAGTTGAAGGGGTGACTATCTATTCAAGCAGATGGACTGCACCGCCCGTTGAGACATGGGTTCCCAAACTGGTGAGTTGGGAACCAGTGAACTTGGAGGCCCTAGGTGCGCACTGTCACGTCACGAAAGAAGACGGTCGTGAAATGTACCTCGGCTGCGGAAGCAAATCTCTGCTCAGTACCGTTTGTCAGTACTACCACATTGATTACGTCTCGCTTCGCCGTAGTTATGAGCTCTACGCATTTCGGCACCTGAACGTCCCGTTATTTCTCCCTACCAGGGATCTCGTACTCGTCCCGGTGAGAACGAGAAAAGCTTCGAGTCACAATGAAAACGTTTCCGGCTACGTCGCCAACACTGCCATTGACGAGTTGGAGCCTTTAGCAGCGACGCAAACGCGAATCTACCTAAAAACCGGGCTGTACCTGGATGCGAGTCTGTCTCTGCGGAGTGTTCGGGACAGAATTGCCAGGGCAGAGCAGTTCGCCTATCGGCTGCGGCGCAATCAAATCATGTAGCATAAGAGGCACAACGCAGTCGGAATAGTCAAGAGAAATTGAAAAATTTCGACCAATCGGGGCTATTCATCCATAATCTTGTCACAAAGGCACCTACTCAGATTCCCATGATTTTGTTATAATGACTTGGGATTCTATGGAGTCTTAAAAGAGGGAAACGTGCCATGGCACCAACAGAGAAAACATACATAGGTGCTTCTTTCCAGAACGAATGGGAGACATGGCAAGGTACCATCTGGTACCACCGGTGCGGAATAGATGAAAATCGTATTGTATAGGCAAAAATTGCTGCAAAGAAGGAGTCGCCGCGAAGGCGGCTCCACCTTTGCGCAGTTGTGCCCGCGCGGAGGAAACCAGGCCAGAAGTCCGATGTCTTTGTGACGCCATGATTTCTCACTCTCACCAAAGTGGACACGCCGCTTTACCCTGTTGCAGGGTTTTCGCTAGATGTCACAGCTTTAAGGCTCTTGTTCCGGCCAAACGGACAAGACAAGGTTTCGGTTTCCATCCACGCCAACCCACTGGGGTTGCGATACCACGATTTTCGCCTGGCCATGGGTCCAGTCGGCCACGGCAGCGACGAGTTCTGTTCCCTCCTCTTGAGACACCCAGATTTCCAGCGTTACCTGTGCACCAAAGTCCTGACGAGTCACGAAACAGGCAGTTTGCGACAGTTCGTGTTCCATTTTGCCAAAGTGACTGTAGTCCGCGGTGACACAGAGTTGCACCATCTGTTGGCACCGCAACAGCGGGGTATGTTTCAGAGCCGCCACAGTGGCTTCCGTGTAGGCTCGAACGAGGCCATTAGCACCCAACAGAGTGCCGCCAAAGTAGCGGGTGACAACCACCATCAAGTTGGACAGGCCCTGTCTGCGAATGACTTCGAGGATGGGTCGTCCCGCAGTGCCGGAAGGCTCACCGTCATCCGAGTACCGTTCCAGAGGAACGCTGAGACCCACGGTGTAGGCGAAGCAGTTGTGGTTAGCGGCCTTGTGAGCCACCCGAATGGCAGCCAGCGCTTCATCCGCCTCACCCACGGATTGGATGGGCAAGACGTGGGCAATGAAACGCGACTTCTTCACGGTGATTTCCGCTTCCGCTCTCGCGGCGGGGGTGGTGAAAGATGTGAGAGTTGGCATAGGGAGCACCTCATAGGGATGTGACATTTTGCAAGGAGAATGCGTCCATAGTGAGAATAGCTTATACTAGCTTAGCATCAATGGTGCAGGAAATTTGTCTGATTTGGTGAAAGATAAAAACGTGAGCTTTACAGACATGTGTTCACTTTCCAGTATGTTTTAGAGACAGGCGCAGACTTGGGACTTACGATGACCTTGTGGGCTGTGAGAACTCTTGGCAGGCTGAGCCGATGTCGAATGACGATAAGGCTATGTCGAAGCTCGGTAGTCTCTCAGGGGATTTGTTATCAATCGGCACTGTTAGTCATGGCAAGAGAGTGGAAATCCGGCTGTGGTTAAGGAGTGAAAGTTGTCAATGATTCGAAGCCACCAGACATTTTGGAACCGGATGTTAATGCTGGGGGATTTTATTTCAACGGTTCTTGCTATGCTTTTGGCATGGGTCGTTCGTTTTGACCTGGGCCTTTTTCCTAGCAGCTCCCATGTTCCGCTAGGTCATTCAGTTATAGCAATTATCTTGATAGGCACTTTTGTTTCCAACACCCTGACCGGCTTGTATCTGCCGAGGCGTCGGGAGAAATTAACTGCCGAGTTGAGTAGACTGGTGCGCAGCCACATTCTCTTGGGAATCATTCTGATGAGCGCCTTTTTCGCAATCAGGCTCAGTGACTTCCCTCGCAGCGTAATTCTGATTTACCTAGTCTCTTCGTTCGTCCTGGTGTCTCTATTTAGGATGACGGGCCGTATCATTCTACGAAGGCTGAGAAGCGCGGGATTCAACCAAAAGCACATTGTTCTCATTGGGCGCAGAAATTCCATTGAGCGCATCCGCGCATCTATTCGCAGCTATCCATGGATGGGCTATCATGTGGACGACGTCTTTGTGCTGGAGGAAAGCGACGAGAAACGTTACGTACAGTCCAGCAAGCTACGGGAACAGTTGAGTGATTTACTTCGGGACAATCTCATTGACGAAGTAATCATTGCGTCACCGGGAAGAGACCGAGAGAGCCTCTTGAAGTTCATCTCTGTATGTGAACTCCATGGTGTTCAGACATCCATCGTGCCTGACTACTTCGATTTGTTTCCATCCAAACCGCGCGTTCACGACTTTGGTGATATTCCCGCAATTGTCGTGAGAGGAGAGCCCCTTGACGATCCATTCAATTCGTTGGCGAAGCGGACTTTCGACATCCTGTTCGCATCCGTTGCTCTCGTAGTCCTGTCTCCGTTTATGGGGTTAATCGCTCTTGTCATCAAGATTACGTCACCGGGGCCCGTTGTTTTTAAACAAATACGAATTGGAAAAGGCCGCCGGCCATTCACGATTTACAAATTCAGGACCATGCATACCCCCGAGCACCTGGAGAACCTGCGGCGTGAGCAGAGGCATTGCGCCGAGAACACAGGACAGGAAGAGACCGCAGCCAGTGTTGAGGGTTGGACCGTCGAAAACGACCCCAGGCGAACGAAATTTGGCACCTTCTTGCGGAAGACCAGCCTGGATGAAACACTGCAGTTCTGGAACGTCCTGAGGGGTGACATGAGCGTAATAGGGCCCCGTCCCGAACAACCAAGGTTTGTCGACGAGTTTCGTCAGACCGTTCCGAGTTACATGGTGAAACATCATGTAAGGCCCGGGATAACTGGTTGGGCGCAGGTCAATGGTTGGCGCGGAGATACCTCCATTACTGAGAGGATTAAGTGTGACTTATATTACATTGAAAATTGGACGTTTACGATGGATTTGAAAATAGTTTACCTAACCGTGTTGAAAGGGCTTGTGAACAAGCATGCATATTAGGCAATCATATGGAATTCCATTTTTGTACTGGGCCACGTTCATCCTTGTGTTGGCTCTAAACCCGTTCCTAGATTTGGCGTACAGCGGTCACATGTTCTTGATTCACCTTGGGAGTTCAGTCGAGCTTGCGTGGATAGTTGTCGGCCTAATTATTGGGATCACGAATAAGGAGCGGGAGTCCCGAAAGAAATCGTTCTCCGACATCGGGATACCCATATTAATTGGTGTATTCCTATTGGGTTACTTGGCAATAAAATACATGCAGTGCACGGCCGGGAACGGTGGTATTAATTTCGGGCAGTATAAGAATTACTTTTTGCTTCTAGCGGTGATTGTTACGGTCCTTGTATACCCTCCTGACATTAGAGGACTAAGTGTCGGAGTAGTGATAAGCACGGCGCTTGTATCACTTATCGGATATTATTCGTTTGGTACTTCAAACTATTTTGGATTGACCTCGTCGATCATCATTTCCGTTTACAGAGTAAGTACGCATCTTAGCCGTGCCCTATTTATCTTTTCTAATCCTAACGTGGCAGCGTATTATTTTTTATCAATTATCCCTTTCCTTCTATACATCCATTCTAAATGTACGACCCGTCTCTGCCGACGGCTATATCTGTGCGTTATGGTTCTCTCTGTAGTGTCTCTGTTGCTCACATTTAGCAAGAGTGCAATTTTAGGGTTGCTCGGAGGTGTCATCCTAAGTTCCGCGCTTGCAAGACTCCGACTGCGCGAAAAGGCACTGCTCGTTGCGGCGGAAGTTTTGTGTCTAACGGTCGGCTACGCCATAGTTTCACACTTCTACTGGGTCTTCAGGTGGCAATTTATTTTTCGTAACATTAGATGGGAGAAGTGGGCGGTGGGGTGGCACTCATTCGCCAAGTATTGGGTTTTGGGAGACCCACGAGGTACATCTTCCGATATAAGCGTTGTAAACAAATTTGCGTCTGCAAATACTTTTTCTGACAATCAATTCTTGTCTTTAATGATTCAATTTGGCCTTCTGGGGATAGGACTTTGCATGCTGATCTGTTACCTGCTCTACACGTTGGCGAAATTATCAATTGAAGCAGGAGGCATTCTGAGGGTCGCTTTAATTATTTATTTTACCTCCCTTTTGGTTGGTCTTGTCTTCAATAATTTCCTCGATTTCCATCCGGATTCTCTGCTTTGTTACGTGTTGCTCTATGCACTGCTTAGGGATAGCTCCATGCGAGGGGGGGCGTCGGTTACTCCATCCGCGTAATGCACCTTACGATACAACTCAGGGAGGGCCACATCAATGTCGTCTCCGGCGAGCACCGCATCTACCACCGTATTATTTCTAACCTCTCGTCCGCCTTTTCCTCCGGAAAACGGGAGAAAGAAGGTCCTATTCCACTACTGCCGATACATTTCAGAGGTCCTAGGAAATCGTCTCATTGTGGCTTCTTTCTCTGATGATGCAACGCTGGTCAACGACATGACAATCCCATCCTTCATTGACAGATACCTAGAATTGAAGCGTCCGCGTATGTGGACCTTATTTCCAGCTTTGCTATATACGCTGATTGTTAAAAAGGGACCGCCAATGCAGTCTCAGATATATTTCAGTAAGACGAACGCCAAACTGATTTCAAAAATAATTGAAGACGAACACGTCGACGTTGTATTTTTTGACATGGTCAGAACTGCTCGATATTCAAAGCACATACAATCATCGATTATTAAAGTTGTCGATCTGGACGATCTGTTGTCTATTCGATACAGGCGACAACTCGAGGTGGAGCCATCGTCATCGCCTATAGGTCCCGGTGGGAATGGATTCTTGCGACCAATAAAAGGACTTCTAAGTGCGATCGGTCTGACACGAGCAATCACAGAGGTAGAGAGCAAGTTGCTAAGGGAATTTGAAATCTCAATCTGCAGGTACGCTGACCACGTGGTATTGGTTTCCGACTTGGAGGCACGATTATTGCAGGCGGAAGTAGCAATACCAGTCTGGACGATTCCGATTGGTGTCAACTCGGACGAACTAATTCCTCCCGCCAACACGAAAGTGGATCCCAAGACGGTTGTATTCGTTGGATCTCTAGATCTGCCACATAATGCAACGGGAATTGAGCATTTTGTCGCGTCGATTTGGCCACTGATTCTGCGCCAAGAACCCGAGGCGAAACTATTGATTGTCGGACGAAACCCCCAGCAATCTCTAATAAAGCGGGTCACGGGGTCACCGTCAATAATTGTAGAGGGAGAAGTAGACGACATTCGCCCGTGGGTGCAAACCGCCGCTGTTTCCGTTGCTCCAATTCTGTTCGGTAGTGGCGTCAAAACCAAAGTTATTGAATCACTCGCCATGGGTGTGCCAGTGGTTACCAACACCTTGGGCACCGAAGGTATATCTGGGTATTCAGGCTGTCCGGTAATTACCGCTGATACCGACGAACAGTTTGCCCGAGAAGTAATAAGTCTATTGGCACATCCTGAGTTAAGGCATCAGCTAAGTCTGAAGGGGCTGGATTTTATCAGTAGGTTTTTTGACTGGAAGGTAACGTTACGGAATCTCGAGAGTATTACTTCCATAAGGCAATCTAGAAGAGGATGACAGTATGAGGGTGTTGCTGCTTAGCGAATACTCCGGCATTGGCGGGGGTGAGGCATTCATAATCAATGTGGCACAGGGACTCAGGAGTCAGGGACATGATGTGGCTGTAGGAGTGCCCGGTCCTGGGCGATTAGGGGATGAGTGCGGGAAGCTCGGAGTTCCCACCATTACGTGGAGGCCTACTCTTGTTGGAATCGTGCAACTTGGTCTGTACGTGCTGAGGACGCAGGTGGAGCGCTGTATCTTTAATGGGCCATCGGTCCTCTATCGAATGGCCCCTGCGACCTTTTTTCGACCCGCATTGAGGAGGGTTTTGGTGTGCCACGGTACGTGGCTGTCGCTTGCTTTTCCCCGGAGGGCTTTGCTCAATATTTTTGCCAGGAAGATCCTGGTGCCGAATGACCACGTTAAAAAATATATCCTTCACCGCGGAGGGCCAAAGAGGGTGGAAGTTATTGACCTTCCAATTTTTGTGGATAATTTCGCATTCAATGCATCAAATCGGTTAAACAGCGCACCAAATTACAAGAAAACCGTTGGGATGCTTGCTCGTTTTCAGGAGGTTAAGGGCCAAGATATATTTATTCGGGCAATCAATCAACTCAGAGACATTTGGGACCAAGTAGAATTTGTAGTAGGAGGGGGGAATCCCTTCCATCGCCAGGATGCAAGCCAATTTACGGAATATGTGTACGCGCTTTGCGAGCAGCTGAACGTGCAGGGTAAGGTTGGCTTCGTCGGTGAGGTGGAAGACACTGCGAAATACCTCGCAGCCATTGACATCTTGGTCGTTCCATCGAGGTACGAATCATATGGTATGGTTGTCCTTGAAGGAATGGCCAGTGGATGTCTTGTGATTGCATCTGCCACGGACGGTCCCAGGAAACTGATATCTCATGGACGTGATGGTTATTTGTTTGACATAGAGGATCATATAGCTCTTGCAAAGTTGATCAGGCAGTCAATTCACGACACGGAGAAGACTGAAGAGATGGTACGGCGTGCCTTTCAGATGGTAAGGGGCCAATACGATTCGAGAACCTATGATTGGTCCGTATTATTGTGACATTCTGTATACATGGGGGTGCAGTTTTGGAAATTTTATGGGTCTCTTCCCAAATACCATATCCGCCCAGCAAGAACGGAGGAGCTCATGCAACGTTTCATCTACTGCGGGAGCTGAAGAACTTTGGGTGCTTGATTGACTTCATTTCCCTCTCAGGAGGTCCGACAGATGAGATCCCGCATGAGCTTCAAGAAATCATTCGGAACTTTTCCGCAGTGAGTTACCTTCGCCGAAATTCACTTGGGCGTTCAATTATGAACTTATTGAGACTGAAGCCTCAAGCTCTTGTTTATCAGCCTTTCTTTAACACCAGAGCGCACAGGGTGTCCTCCGCCTACGATGTCTGCATTTTTGACAATTTGGTCTGCTCACGATTCCCAATTGACTTTTCGGGAAGGAAAGTACTGTTTGCCGTGGACTCTTTCTCAAAACTCTATGAGAGTGAATTGCCTAACGTGCAAGGGTTGAGGCGCATTTATAAGACGGCACAAGTCGTGCTCATGAAGAGGCTGGAAAGACGAACGTTCAGTGAATTTGATAAGGTGGTTTTGGTGTCAACGGAAGACGAGACTTACTGTAGGCGAAACCTTGGTCTCAACAATCTGGCGACAATTGGACTTGGCGTGGAGGGCTCAAGCCGTCAGTCTCCTGACCAAGTGCGAGTTCTATTTGTCGGGAACTTTGAGTATCGACCAAACCTTGATGCGGTGTTCTATTTTACAGAGAAGGTACTACCATCGCTACTAGAGCGCCATCCTAACACGATATTTTTGGTTGCTGGTCGCAATCTGCCAAGTGATATTACCCGCCTTGCGAACCATCCTTCAATTCAAATCCTCGGATACGTGGACGAGATCGCGGACGCATATGCTGTTGCAGACATATTCGTGAGTCCCCTCGTCTCGGGAGCGGGGGTTAAGAACAAAGTGCTTGAGGCGATGTACTACGGCGTGCCATCGGTCATAAGCACCATTTCCGCAGAGGGGATCCACAGATTGCAGGACGGCGTAAACTGCTACATCGCTAGAGATGAACGCGAGTGGCAAAGCAAGCTGACGGCTCTCATGGACTCTAATGAGATTCGCCGAAAAATCGGAGAAAGTGGGAAACGACTGGTGGAGAGACACTACTCTTGGGCAAATGTAGGGCGATCTTTCGAAGCAGCCGTCTTGAGTAGAGATTCGACATCAACTTAACTATTGCGTGGTCATGCATAGACCAGTGTACAATTATGTTCCATGGTAAAACAGCAATGGAGGTTCCTGGGAATGAATACCTTTCGGATTCTGTGTGTAAACGAATACATGAGAAAAGGGGGAGGTGAGTATTATTTTCTGCAGTTAGTAAATGGATTGTCAGCCAAGGGGTGCGAGGTCGTGGGACTTTCTGGTCGCGGAGATATGGAACGGCTCGCGGGCAAAAACATAAGATTTTACGGTCCTGACATCAGGAGTAGAATAGCCACACTAGTCGAACTTTTAAGAAATGAGCAGTTTGATGTATTGCACGCAAATTCTTTTCGAGAGCTAATTCCTCTCGTCATTGCAAAACAGTTGTCGTCTTCCAAATGTCCGGTGATCTACACAAAACACAATTTGAATAAATTAGAACGCTGTGCGTTTTCTAGACGGTTATACGGGATCTTTCTCCGGCACTTTGTGAAGAAGACCGTGGTACTCAGTCAGAAGGAGGGTAGACATCTAGTAAGGGACTGTTACGTTCCCGCTGACAAGGTAGCAGTCATTTATAATGGTGTTGAACGAGGGGAAAAGTCCTTATGCGGATGTAACGACAGAAAATGGGACGTTTGTTTTGTCGGGAGAATGGCTCCTGAGAAGGATCCCTACCTCTTCTTAGATGTCGTGCGTGCACTGGACTCCATGATATCAAACCTCAAGGTCGTAGTAGCCGGAGACGGTGACATGTTAGAGAGCGTCAAGACTTACGCTAAAACACTTGGTGTTATAGATAGAATAGACTTTCTCGGCTGGGTCGATGACGTTCCCGAAATCTGCAGCAACTCAAAAATTTTGATACTGACGTCGAAGAGAGAGCAGATGCCTATCTCTGTATTGCAAAGTATGTCTGCTGGTACGCCTGTAGTAAGTGTAGATGTGGGGGCGATAGACGAAGTTGTGGTGCATGGCATCAATGGTTTCATGGTTGAACACAGATCATCAGAAGCTATTGCCTGTCGTGTTTTGGAGATATTGTCAGACGGTGGTTTGTGGCGTGACTTATCGACTAACGCGAAGAGAATATTTGAGGAAACGTTTTCACTAGATAGCATGCTAAAAGAATTTATACTGGTCTGTAATAGTTTGATAGCCAGCTAGTAGAGCTGCATACTCTCAGGTAGCCTCCCTATTTGCAGAAGCGGGCTGTGGCGGGATGCGCTAGGTACATGAAATTCGGGTGCCGTCACTCTTCTTGGACTCCCGGTAAATGAACCAAATCACGTATAAACCACTAAACATTCGAACAGAGGTTGCAGAAAATGCTGCCCCTATCGCTCCGTATTGTGGAATGAATCCAAAGTTGAGAGCGACATTTATGGCAAGTTGCGTCCAGTTCATGATTGTCAGGAGATAAGCCTTATTTAGAGAATAAAATACTAGAGAAAGGGGATTTATTAAAATCCCAACAATGAAGGCACTTATGAGAACCCGAAATGTA
>Ga0187809_10001199_pt1 | contig 12445 bp, 7 predicted proteins | sample NC_wetland_sal_i_8_FD_132415 | JGI IMG/M metagenome (GOLD analysis project Ga0187809, IMG submission 132415) | Wetland sediment microbial communities from Neuse River Estuary, North Carolina, USA - ASW_4 | ecosystem: Environmental > Aquatic > Freshwater > Wetlands > Sediment | place: USA: North... | reverse complement strand
GGAAGCGGCAAATCTACCATGGCTTACACCATCATGCGCCTGCTGCAGGGAGACGCGGTGGTCACGAAAGGCAGCGTGAAAATCCTCGGACAGGACATCTACAGAATGTCACGCCGGGAACTAAGGGCGTTTCGCTGGGACAAAGTCGCCATGGTCTTTCAAAGCGCCATGAGCGCTCTGAACCCCGTCATGACTGTGGAGACGCAGATTGTTGACGGCATTCTCAGCCACCGGCCAGACATGAGTAAAGCGGCGGCGAAGGTGCGGGCGCGAGAGTTGATGGACTTTGTCCGAATCGATAGGAAACACCTATCCAGTTACCCTCACGAGCTGTCAGGAGGCATGCGCCAACGGGTGGTCATCGCTATTGCCATTTCCCTGAATCCGTCGCTGGTGATTATGGACGAACCCACAACGGCACTGGACGTTGTGGTGCAGCGCTCCATTCTGGACGAAATTCGCAAAATCCAGGAGGAGATTGGCTTTGCCATCCTCTTTGTCAGCCACGATTTCAGCCTGGTGGCGTCGTTGGCCAATCGCGTAGCTATTATGTACGCCGGTCGGATTGTGGAGATGTGCAACAGCGGGACGCTGCATCTCGATGAACCGCACCACCCCTACACCGAGGGCCTGTTGCGGGCCATTCCGGAGTTGACGGCCAGTCAAGTGGTCATCCAGGGGATTCCAGGCAATCCTCCAAATCTGGTTCATTTGCCCAAGGGCTGTGCGTTTCACCCTCGCTGTCCCGTGGCAGTGGATACGTGTCGTGTACTGCGGCCAGAACTCCGCCAAGTGGCAGACAAGCAGATTGAGTGTCACCTGTTTGGCTCGAAGGAGGCGACCGTACATGCCTAACTCCGCGTACGGTGTGCAGACAGGGGCGCCATTATTGGATGTAAAGGAGCTAGTGGTCCGCTTTCCCTTGGGTAAGGGAGACGTGTTGCGACCAGTGGATGGCGTGAGCTTCTCCATTGCTTCCGGCGAGGTTCTGTCACTGGTGGGCGAGTCCGGCAGTGGCAAATCCACCATTGGCAAGGCGCTTGTGAGGATGCTGGAGCCTGCCGACGGATGTATCTTGGTCAATGGCAGAGATGTAGCGCACATTGGCCGTCACCAAGTTAAGGAATACTGGCGGCATGCACAAATGGTTTTCCAGGACCCTTTCGGATCGCTGAATCCGGTACGAACCATAGAGCAACACCTGGCATACCCTCTGCGCAAACACAGAATTGCCCAGGGGTTCAGCCTAGACGCCCGGATTGACGAACTGTTGGAAAGGGTGGGTTTGACGCCAGTTGCTGAAACCAGACGCAAGTACCCTCATGAGTTGTCCGGAGGCCAGCGGCAGCGTGTCGCCATTGCGAGGGCCCTCGCCGTCAAACCAAAGTTCATCGTTGCCGACGAACCCATCTCTATGCTGGACGTGTCCATCCGTGCGGGCATCCTCACGCTCCTGGCGCAGCTCCGGGACGAAATGAACATTGGACTGCTGTATATCACGCACGATTTGGCTTCTGCGCGCTACATTGGCAACCGCATCATGGTTCTCTACGGCGGGCAAGTCATGGAGACGGCACCTTCGGGCGAGTTGGTTGCGCACCCCATTCATCCCTACACGAAGTTGCTGTTGGCGGCTACGCCAGGGGCGAAGCACGAGGGTCCGTTACCTGAGACAGCCAACAGCGCCCCGGACCTGATGGAACCACGCCAGGGGTGCCCGTTTGCTCCGCGCTGTCCGTATCTATCTGATATCTGTCGAGAGACACAACCGGAATTGGCGGAGGCTGGGCAGAATCACCAGTTTGCCTGTCACCACCCAGAGGTTTCATAGACCTGTTGGTTTGCCAAGAACAAGTCTCGTTATCTTTGGATCGGTTGGCCGGAGTCGATGTTCGGAATCACACTGGATGTTCGGAATCACACCGGAAGTAGAGAGGAAGAGACCTATGACCACTATTCGCGATGTTGCAAAACGAGCAGGTGTTTCAGTTTCCGCAGTGTCACGGGCACTGAACGACTATCACGATATCAAACCGGAAACCAAGGAGCGCATTCTCCAGGTGGTTCGGGAACTGAACTACTATCCCACAGCTTCCGCCAAACAGTTGGTCACGAAGAGGTCTCACACTATTGGTGTATTCTATCCGCAATCGGAAGGCCCTGGTCTAAAACATCCCTACATTGCCAGTGTTTTGGAAGAGTTCAAGACAAAGGCGGGCAGCTGTGGCTACGACTTGATGTTATTCGCCAATACGAAAGCTCCCTTTGACGAGGCCAACATGCTGACTCGAGTGAAACACCGCGACGTGGACGGCGTCCTGCTTATTGGCAACCCTGGGCAGGACGTGGAAAGCCTCCTGGCAGCATCGCTGCCAGTGGTGGGTGTAGACTACACGGTCACTGGGACCCGCGTGGGTTCAGTCACGTCGGACAACCGCCGGGCACTACACGAACTGGTTGTACACCTCCAGCGCTCGGGCTACGGAAGTTTCGGCTATATTCCCGGGGAAATGGACGTCTCTGTGGCTGTGGAACGTCTGCAGGGGTTCTACAGCGGAATGAGTGAAGCAGGGCTCACGGTCAGACCAGAGTGGATTGTGCAAGGCGCCTTTACATTTGATGGAGGAAAGAAGGCTGCAGAAGAATTGCTACGGCTCAAGGAACTTCCGGAAGTCGTCCTCTGCGGCGCGGACGTTACAGCCATTGGGCTGATGAAAGTCTTTACCAGGCAGGGCATCCGCATTCCGGAAGACGTATCCATTGTGGGGTTTGACGACATTGAGGCGGCGTCCTATGTGACCCCTACGCTTACAACCATTCGTCAGGATACAAAAGCCATGGGCAATTTGGCCGCGGAGACCCTGGTGCGGCTCATCGAAAACGAGCGGGTCAACACGCCCCAACACTTTGTGTTGCCAACGGAGCTCGTGGTACGTCACAGCACACGTGGCTTGGCAGCCAAGACCTTGGTGGGGAGGTCTTGAACCCAACTGCGCACTTTGTCTTTTGAGAGGTTGTCCGAAAAGGTTCCGCCTGGCCTTGCTGGGGCGACATGCCCCTGGACTGTGGCCTGCCTTGGACCTTTTCGGACACGCACTTTACTGAAATGAGGTCAGCAAAATGACAGATTCAGCCAGGACAGACTATGAATTTCCGCAGGATTTCCTGTGGGGAACAGCCACCGCTTCCTATCAAATCGAGGGCGCAGTTCACGCTCGCGGACGTGGGCCCTCCATCTGGGACACCTTTAGTCACACGCCAGGCAAGGTACTGCTGGGGCAAACCGGGGATATCGCCTGCGACCACTTTCATCGTTTCGGCGAAGACGTCCGCCTGATGGCGGACTTGGGCTTGGCGGCCTACCGCTTTTCCATTGCCTGGCCACGGGTGTTTCCGGCCAAGGGGGAGTACCTGAAATCCGGCTTTGATTTCTATAAACGCCTCATTGAGAGCCTGCAGGCACACAACATCAAACCCATGGCAACGTTGTACCACTGGGATCTGCCACAGTGGTTGGAAGACGAAGGCGGCTGGTCCAACAGGGACACTGTCGAGCGCTACCTGGAGTTTGCCGATGCAGCCTTTGAGGAATTGGGGGACGGCGTGGTCCAGTGGATTACGCACAATGAGCCTTGGTGTGCTTCCATGCTGGGCTATGGCATGGGGCAGCACGCGCCTGGGCTGACAGATTGGCGGCGGGCATATCGCGCTGCCCATCACCTGCTCCTGTCACACGGTCGCGCGGTTCAGCACTTCCGTACACTGGGATTGCTCGCCGACATTGGGATTACGCTGAACCTGACGCCGGCCTATCCTGCCACGGACAGTCCTGAAGACCAGGCCGCGGCACACCGGCAGGACACCTTTTCCAACCGCTGGTTCCTAAATCCAGTTTTCAAGGGGCAGTACCCAGAGACGTTTATAGACGAGGTTGGGCGCCAAATTGGAGGCATTGACTTCATTGAGCCAGGTGATATGGACACCATCGCCAGCCCCCTGGATTTCTTGGGCATCAACTTTTACAGCCGCTCCGTTGTGCGCAACAATCCAAATCACTCGCTCTTGGGCGTAGAGCAGGTAAAAACGGACAGCCCTGTTACAGATATGGGGTGGGAAGTGGATTCCGACGCGTTGTACCATCTGTTAAAGCGCATTCAGGCGGAGTACACCAACCTTCCTCTGTACATCACGGAGAACGGTGCCGCAGTGGCGGATACTGTGGTGGATGGAAAGGTGGACGATCCCGATAGGATTGCCTACGTAGCTGAGCATCTTGCCGCAGCCCATCGGTTTGTTGCGGAAGGTGGCAACCTAAAAGGCTACTTTCTCTGGTCGCTGTTGGACAATTTTGAATGGGCTCTCGGTTACACGAAACGCTTTGGCATTGTCTACGTCGACTATGAGACCCTGGAGCGCATCCCTAAGTCTAGTTACCACTGGTACAAAGGTGTCATTGCCAACCGTGGTATCAGTATACCCGCAAAACTTCGCTGACGAAGCCCGATGTGTTGGCGAGGCTTACTTGCTGTTGCAAGACCCATACTCTATGTGGTACCCCTGTGACTTTGCTGCCTTAACGGGTAGCGTGGCTTTCCTCCCTCCCGAGGAAAGCCACTTTTTAAATGCATCTTGCGAAGGCGTGGCGGCTGTGCCAAGATTCAGGGTGATTCAATGTACTCTTGCAAAATACCATTGCCACGTATTGTTGCCATATACTCTTGCAAACGCAGGGCAGCCCCCTGTAAAGACAGACCTTTTTTCAGGAGGAATTTATGACAGCCAACCGTAAAACAGAGGTGTTTGCCCACCGCGGATTTTCTGCCGCGTATCCCGAGAATACACTGGTGGCCTTCATTGCCGCGTTGGAACTGGGTGTGGATGGTCTGGAAGTTGACGTGCACCTGTCCAAGGATGGGGAAATGGTGATTATTCACGATGAGTATCTAAATCGCACCACCAATGGGGATGGTCTCGTGGCCAATCACACCTTGGCGGAGCTCAAGAGCCTCGACGCGGGGAGTTGGTTCAACGAGCGCTTTGCGGGGCAGCAGATTCCGACACTGGAAGAAGTCCTCGATCTCATCCAGGCATGGGGCGAGGCCGTTACTATCAACCTGGAGATAAAGTCCGGACCGGTGCCTTATCCTGGCCTTGAGGAGAAACTTTATGCTGCCGTAAACAATCGAGGTCTCTTGCCGAGGGTCATCTTCTCTTCATTCAACCACTTCGCGCTGCAGAATCTAAAGACCTCCCATCCAGACGCAAACATTGGCCTTCTCTATATGGAAGGCCTTGTCGACCCCTGGCTGTACGCAGAGCGCTTGCAGGCACAGGCCTTGCATCCGTTTTACCTGGCCGTTGATGAGGCCCTCGTCAAGGGCGCCCATGAACATGGATTGGCGGTCCGTGTTTTCACCGTGGATGACAAGGCGGATGTACGGCGCATGCAGGAATGGGGCGTGGATGCGATTGTCACCAATCGTGCCAACCTGGCGCTAGAGACCATGAAATCGTGAAACCACCAGCGCATGACGCATAGAGATGTCGAAAAGGTCCCGGACGCGCCTAAGTAGTAGCTTGCGAACTGCCTGAATGGAAGGAAAATGACGAAAAGTGAAAGAATTTTTCATACTAGAATGAAATTTGGCAGACGAGGTGATTGTATGGCGATTTTGATTGTTGATGATTCCAGGGACAGCCGGCGCCTCATGGAAATCCTGTTGAAATCCGCAGGTTATGAAGACGTTCTCACAGCCTCTTCTGCGCAGGAGGCATACGGGTTCTTTCCTCCAGACGAGCCCGACAGGCATGAAAACATAGACTTGATTCTAATGGACATCGTAATGCCGGACATAGATGGCATTGAAGCCTGTCGTCAAATCAAGATGACCCAAGCGGCGGACGTTCCCATCATTATGGTAACTGCCAAAACAGACAAGGAAGAGCTGAACATGGCCTTTGCGGCCGGTGCCATGGATTACCTCACCAAGCCGGTAGACAGGGTGGAGTTGGTGGCGAGAGTGAGATCGGCCCTGAAACTCAAGCAGGAGACAGACAGGCGCAGAGCAAGGGAACTGGACCTGCTGAAGGTCACGAAGCAACTGGCAGAAGCCAATGAAACCCTGAAACAGTTGTCCTTGCGCGACGGTTTGACGGGAGTGGCCAACCGTCGGCACTTCGACGAGGTTCTGGCTGACGAGTGGCGTCGAGCTCAACGCTACGGGCACCCTCTGTCCGTGGCCCTGTTGGACGTGGACTACTTCAAGAACTACAACGATACTTACGGTCACCTGCGAGGGGACGACTGCCTGCGATTAGTGGCAGAAACCGCACAGAGCACCCTGCGCCGCCCGGGTGACTTTATTGCGCGTTACGGCGGTGAGGAGTTTGCTCTGATTCTGCCCGATACCCCACGTGACGGCGCTTCTTCGGTGGTGGAAGGCGTGCGGTCGGCGATTGAACAGTTGCGGATTTCTCACGTTACGTCCCTGTGCAAGGATGTCGTCACGGTGAGCATCGGCATTGCCACCTTCAACCTGGAAACGGACATGTCACTGGAGGACTTGATGAAACAAGCTGATGCAGCCTTGTATCGGGCCAAGGCTGATGGCCGTAACAGGATGAGCTCGTAAGGAGGCAGATGACAGATGAATCACCCGTCGGACTACGAAGACCTGGTTCAGGAAAATCAGCTTCTCAAAGCAGAAGTTGCGACACTCAAGGAGAGCGCGGCCATCCAGGAACTGGAGGCAGAACGGCTGCGCGTTTTTCAGTATATTGTGGATTCCTCCGAGGACGCCATTATTGGCAAGACGTTGGATGGAATCATTACTTATTGGAACAGGGGCGCCGAGACCATTTACGGCTACACCTCTGAAGAAATCGTGGGCAAGTCCATCCATACCATCGTTCCTCCGTATCTGGAGAACGAACTGCCGGGGATTCTGGAGCGTATTCGCAAGGGTGAGAGCGTTTCGCACTACGAGACGCAGCGAATGAGAAAAGACGGTACTGTTGTTGATGTCTCCATCAAGGTTTCACCCATTCACGACAGTACCGGCCACATCATTGGCGCCTCTGCCATTGCCCGGGATATCCAAGAAATGAGGAGGGCATCTGAAGCGCTGCAAATGGCTAAGGAAAACGCGGAAGCGGCCAATCGAGCCAAGAGCGAATTTCTCGCTTCCATGAGCCACGAAATTCGCACACCTATGAATGCCATTCTGGGAATGGCCGATTTGCTGTCCGAAACGCCGCTCAACGAAGAACAGGCCAAGTATGTAGAAATCTTCCGGACGGCTGGAGACAACCTGCTGGAATTGATTAACGATATTCTGGATTTGTCCAAAGTGGAAACCGGTCAAGTGGAGTTAGAGGAAGTGAACTTCAACATCATTTCGCTGGTGGAGAAAACCTGTGATATTTTGGCACTGCGTGCGCACCAGAAAGACCTGGAGTTACTCATTGACTTTGCACCGGAGGTTCCTTCTTATGTTGTGGGAGATGCCGGTCGCTTGCGCCAGATATTGGTCAATCTCATTGGCAATGCCGTGAAGTTTACCGAACAAGGTGAAATCGTTGTGAAAGTCGCTGTGGACAGCCATACGCCGAAATCGCATCAGAGGCCGGGTCAGTACCGCCTGCGCTTTGTGGTATCAGACACGGGTATTGGCATCCCCCCAGACAAACTGCATATCATCTTTGACCGCTTTACGCAGGCGGATTCCTCCACTACCAGGAAATACGGAGGAACCGGACTGGGTTTGGCCATCACGAAGCGAATTGCAGAGTTGATGGGCGGCGACGTACGGGTTGAGAGTGAGGTGAATCACGGCAGTACCTTTGAATTTACAGCCAACTTTGGCGAGGGATGGGCTCCTTCGGCAGAGCCCCAACCACTGAATGTAAATCTCGTAGGCAAGAAAGTCATGGTCATTGACGACAACATGACCAATCTTCTCATCCTCAGAGAAACCTTGCAGTCTTGGGGACTCGTGCCCACACTTGTGAATAACGGGACAGACGGGCTAACGGGTCTGCGCCAGGCAAAGGCACAGGGCAGTCCCTATGAACTGGTGCTACTGGACGGCAGGATGCCGGACATGGACGGTTTTGCCGTTGCCGACGCGATACAGCGCGACGTCGGCTTGGTGGAGACGACGGTCATGATGCTGACGTCAGACATGCGCCTGGGTGATTCCGGGAAGATGATGAGCCTCGGCGTCAGTGCCTATCTTGTAAAACCCATCAAACGAAGCCAACTGCGGCACTCTATTGAAACGGTTTTGGGCCACAAGGCGGAGGTGGCGGCAGCGGTGGCGAAGCCACCCACGGACGGGACGCCGCCTCTACGAATTCTCCTTGTGGATGACTCCCCGGATAACATTCTCCTCATAGAGGCTTATTTGAAGCAAGAGCCATACACCATTGAGACGGCTGAAAACGGCGAGGAAGCCGTTCGGAAGTTTAAATCAGGCCAATATGACCTGGTTCTCATGGACATGCAAATGCCGGTGATGGATGGTTACACGGCAACACGGGCGATTCGCAGTTGGGAGCACCAGGAACGTAAAATCCCCGTACCTATTGTGGCGTTGACAGCTTACGCCCTGAACGACGACGCCAACCGCAGTATTGAAGCGGGATGCAGCGCTCACTTGACCAAACCCATTAAGAAGGCCACACTTCTGGAGACCGTCCAGCGCTATGGCAACGTCAATGTGACCGTTCCAAAGCCTCGTACCATCGTCACGGTGGACAAAGATCTGACAGAGCTGATTCCTGGATTTCTGGAAAACCGTTGGGATGACATTCGCCTGATTCAGGAAGCGCTGGAGTCCCGTGACTTCGAGACCATTGCCCGTACCGGCCATACATTGAAGGGCCTGGGTGGAGGTTATGGGTTTGCATACATTTCCCAATGGGGTAAAGACCTAGAGCCCTTGGCGAGGGCGGGGGATTCGGACGCCATCGCGGCCCGGCTTCGGGACCTCTCAGCATACCTGGCCAACCTGGACATTGTCTTTGAATAGACACTGACCCAATCGATATGAGTGGCACTGCCTGCCCTCATGGGCAAGGGCTGTGCGCCAAAACGGTCCATTCGTGACCATGTGCGCGGCAAGCCCCACCGTTTAGGGCGGCGATGATGTCAATGCAATGGGCGCCGGAATTGCAGATGGATGGCGAAGAGTGTGTGGGGGGTTCTGTGAAAGTTCGCCAGCCGATAGTATACTGAAACCAGAAATATAGATAGATTTGAATCACCTCTGGGTGAGACCGTCTGCGAAGGAGAAGGGTGCGAAGTGAACACGTTTCCCGGTCATCACGAAACCCGTCGAACAGGGTCGGTGCGCCGGAATTACCACAAGCTTCGGCTGAAATCGCTGAATCGGCGCCAGTACCTGCGTCTGCACGCTCTGTACGTAGCGATTATCGCTCAGGGCGATGCTCTGTTGAAGGCGTCATCGGAAGTGGACATTTGGCGGCAAACGGCTCTCAAGATTGCCGAAACCGGTCTGTTTTTCTCTGTCTGGATTGCCCGGCAAGACGAACATCAAGGGTATGTTACCTTGGCGGAAGCCCGGGCGGATAAGGAGCTTCCGGACGGCAGTGAGGCCCGGAGCCCAGAGCTCATGAACCTGGTCGCTACAGCCTGGGAATCACATGAGGTGAAAGCGTCCCGTTTTCCCCTTGAGGATGTTTCGGTCAGCCCACCCGGCACTTCTCTGGCCTCGGCGCTGGCCGTTCCCGTTTTTCGAAACGATAGGGTCGAAGCCTTACTCACCCTTACCTCCCTAGATCCCACGGCCTTCGACGCGGAAATTGTTGAACTGTGTACTCACCTTGCCCGGTTTTTGGAGCACGTGTTGCGCCACTGGGACGACATGGTTACTGAAAATAAGCTGGCTTCCGTCCAACGGGTGCTATTGGAACACACCATTTCCGGAATCACCATGGCACAAAATCGACAGCTCATCTACTGCAACGAACAGTTCGCCAAAATGCTGGGCTACGACAGCACCAGTGAGTTGATAGGTCGGCATGCGGGAATATTGTATGGCAATGCCAGCGACTACGCGGCTGTTGAAGCGTTGTACAGTGATTTGCGGGAAAAAGGATCCATCGTAGCCACGGACGTCCACCTACAGCGCAAGGACGGCCAGGACATGATTTGCGACGTGGCCGCGGGCCAAACCTGGGTGGAGGGTGTTGAGACCACCATCTGGACTATCCACGACGTCACCCGTCGTAAACGGCTGGAGCAGCAACTGTACCAGAATCTCTCTTTTGCCCAAACCTTGTTTGAGCGTAATGCCACGGGCATTTTCACTTCAGATGCAAACCGGACCATTGCCTTTGTCAATAGCCGTTTCTGTGAAATGTTGGGTTACTCCAGATATGAACTGGTGGGGCAGAGCACATCCGTTCTCCATGTGAATTTGCAGTCCTTCGAGGAGTTCGGAGTCCATTTCCGAGAGGTGCTGCACAGTGACGAACCGAAATCCTATGACTTTCCATTGCGGCAGAAAGACGGTACAGTCATTTGGGTGGAACTTCTAGGATCGCGCATGATTGACCTGGACGGTCAGGAGAGCACGTTGTGGAGCGTCATTGATATCACAGAGCGGTTGGAGCTAGAGGAGCGCACCAAGTATCAGGCCTTTCACGATGCGCTGACCGGTCTTCCCAACCGGCGTGCTCTTGAACTGCGGCTTGGGGAAGCCATTAACCGCGCCCAAAGGGACGACGGCGTCTTTGCCGTAGGGATGATTGACTTGGACGATTTCAAGCCCATTAACGATACTTACGGTCACATCGGCGGAGATAGGGTTCTGCAGGAGTTGAGCTGGAGAATGCAGGCACGTCTGCGGGCAACAGACTTTCTCGCGCGCTTTGGCGGCGACGAGTTTGTCGTGATTCTGGAAGACCTTGACGAACCCACAGCCGTGAAGCAACTGTCCATCATTTTGGCACGTCTCCACGAGTCCGTGGAGACGCCATTTGACCTTGGTGACGGCAATGCCGTCGAAGTCAGTATGACACTGGGTGCCGCGCTGTACCCTTTTGCGGGTGAAGACGTGGAGTCGTTGCTGCACCAGTCCGATGCCGCCCTGAGCGAGGGGAAGAAGCGGAAATTGAAACGACTGCAGTGGTGGAGTCTTGGCACCATGACTACGCACGAGTCGGATACACACGTTGTCCATGCTCCCTACAGCAAGGATGCGGTGGAACTCCTCACCAAGGCCAGTGGCTTTCTGGAGAGCATCACAGACGAGTTTGTCGCCGAATTCTACGACGAGATGAGTAACTGGGAGCAGATGGAGGCCATCCTGAAGCATTTGGACAAGCCTGCCTTCGCCGCCCTCAAGGACAAGCAAGCCAATCACCTGCGGATGCTGGTGAATCCCATGACCACCCAACAGCAAATTGTCGAAAGAGCCCAACAAGTAGGCAAGGCCCACGTGCTCACAGGTCTGAGCAGTGCGCTGTTGCTGGAATCGTCCTTCCTCTACCGCAAAATTCTCACGGAGCAGTTAAATTTTTCTCCAATCCCGGCAAGACGGCGTTATCAGATGATTCTCACGGTGGAATTCCGTTTACAGGATGACATTGTCAGCGAGTTGCGGGCTTACGAAGCCGTACAGGACGAGTATTTTCAGAGTATCAGCCGACCCATCCCCGATATGGGGAGCCACTGGACGGCGGTTTTCCAGGAAGAGGTGGCAGTACTAGGAACCCTTCCAGGGGTGGTTCAGGCGACACTGTTACGGTGTGATCCCCAGCGGCATACCTTCTGGATAGAAAACAGTTTCAGTAACGATGCTAGGGTGTCGGAGGCTACCTTGCGTCAGAGTCGACAAATCAGGGGTAGGGCCTATCTGGCGGACGGTTTCGGGTTGACTCGCGCAGCCTGCAGGGACAAGGAGATTCTCAGCTGTCCCTCCTATCGCCTCAATCCGGCCATGCGAGCCTGGAGTTCACTGATGGAACTGGGCGTGAATTCGGAGCTGACCATACCGTTTCTCGATAGGAGCGGAGAGTGTATTGGCTCCGTCACCCTGCATGGCGCCTACATGAATCAGTTTGAATCTATCTGGATGAGACGTTTTGCGAGGGATCTGCGTCAGCGGTGGTCCGTCATTTGGCAACACTGCCAGTTGGTCTAGTACAAACATGCCGCCACAAGTGTGCAGAAGACTTGACTCGAAAATACTGTATGGGGTATATATTTGGGTGACACAATGTTTCATATGACCTTGACTTCGCTTGTGCGAACAACTGATGAAGGAGGAAGCTGTGTGAGTTGTAACGACATTACCGTGCAGGAAATGCGGCAGAAACTTTTTCATGGGGATGACGTGTACCTGTTGGATGTGCGGGAAGTAGAGGAATACAGGGCGGGCCATGTGGAAGGGGCTGAACTCATTCCTGTAGGGATTCT
>Ga0187809_10001197_pt1 | contig 12464 bp, 17 predicted proteins | sample NC_wetland_sal_i_8_FD_132415 | JGI IMG/M metagenome (GOLD analysis project Ga0187809, IMG submission 132415) | Wetland sediment microbial communities from Neuse River Estuary, North Carolina, USA - ASW_4 | ecosystem: Environmental > Aquatic > Freshwater > Wetlands > Sediment | place: USA: North... | reverse complement strand
TGGCGGCGTCGGCGAACCGGCCCTGCGGGCTCGACACCGCGATCGCGTCACCGGCAAAGCTGCGGATCAGCGCCGTAGCGAGGCGGTGGGTGACATGACCCTCGGGCATGCCCGAAGTCTGCCATCAGCACTCGACGGCGGCGCGCACCGCAATGTCAGACGCCAAAGCTCGGCGTCAGAACTTGACGTCGGCCGTCGCCACTGTTTCGGCGCTGCGGCCGGGCGCCTCCTGGAAACCCCAGTACAGGTTGGTGTGCGCGATGACTTGCTCGGGCGGCGGCGCGCCATACGCGGTGAAGTCTTCGGTGGTGTGCGCATCGGTGACCAACGTGGTGTCGTACCCGCGAGTGAACGCGCCGTGCAAGGTCGATCGCACGCACGCGTCGGTCTGCGCGCCGACCACGATCAGCCGGCCCACTCCCCTCGCGGCAAGCACGCTTTCAAGGTCGGTGTCTTCGAACGAGTCACCGTAGCGCTTCTGCACGACCGGCTCTGACTCCCCGATCACCAACTCGGGGACGTACTTCCACGTCTCGCTGCCGGTCGGCAACTCGGCGCTGTTGTGCTGAACCCAGACGACGCTGACATCCTCGGCGCGCGCCTTCTCGACAAGCGATCGCACGCGCGCGATCACGTCGTCCTTGTTGTAGGCGCTGCCGACGACGCCGTTTTGAACGTCGATGACGAGCAGCGCGGTGTTCGGGCGATTGGCTAGCGTGGTCATCACGCGGCTCCAGAACGTCGAAGGTTCATGGTCGCTAGCGATGCTAGAACCGGCCGCCGACACAACGGGCGCGCCGAGAGCGCTGCGAGAGCGGTTGCTCGCGGTGCGCGGCCCGCTTGCGACGCCGGTCAGCGAGTCACTCGGTTGCGGTGGCCGCCACGCAACGCGCTCGCGATCAGCGTCAAGGCGAAGAGCACACAGGCCACGATGAAGAGCACGAAGAGGCCTTTGACGACGAATCCGATGATGCCTAGGGCGACCCAGACCAGGATCAGAAAAAGGATAAAGGCGAGCATGTGCGTCTCCTTTCAGCGGCGGGCGAGCCGACGCTCGCCGTTTGGACCAGGGGTGTAGGCAATGCCGTAGTGGTTGAAGACTTCCGGCTCAGCGTCCGCTCTCAACTCGCCGTCCGTGTCAATGGCGGGTGCGCTTTTCGCTTGTTTTCGGTCGACGGCGACCCTCACGTGGCCCGGCGCGACCGTCGCCCCCTGAAGCGGAACGAAGATCAGCCGGGCCCGCCCCAGTCCCCCGGTCTTGACGCTGGCGAACGACGGCTCGTCGGTGCGAGTGTCGACGTAGATCGACTCAAGCGTGCCGATCTTTCCGCCGTCGCTGCCGATGACTCGATGCCCTCGCCAGTCGCGGAGGTTCTCTGCTGGAAACATCGCACCTCTCCGTCGTTTCGTGACGTCGATCTACCCCGAACGGCGAGCCGCATGCCGTTGCGACTTTTGGCCCTAGCCGAGCGGGCCAACGACTGTGCCCGGTCGAAGCAACCGCGACACACCATGGTGATGACGCAAAAGGAGGCGCGCGATGACCAGCGAACCTCAGGACTTCGACACCGCACACCACAGCACTGACGACAGGCGCCGCATCGTCGTCGGCGTCGACGGTTCGCCCGGCTCCAAGGCCGCGCTCGCATGGGCCGCGGGCCAGGCCCGGCTCCAAGGTTGTCCACTTGAGGCCATCATCACGTGGGACCCGGTGGCGACGCCCTGGACGCCTTACCCGTTGGATCTGATCAACGACCTGCGGATCGAAAATGACAAGCTGCTGAACGAGACCATCGACGAGGTGCTCGGCGCCGACCGCGGTGTCGACGTGCGCGCGAGGGTTGTCGAGGGTGCGCCCGGCCGGGTGCTCGTGCACGCGGCCGAAACCGCGTCGTTGCTGGTCGTCGGACGGCACGGCCGACATGAGTGGACCGGCCGACTTGGTTCGGTCAGCACGTATTGCGCGCATCACGCCAACTGCCCGGTGGTCGTCGTCCACCACTAAGCGGGAGCCCGAAGCGCGTCTGACAATCACGTGGCAAGCCTCCGCAACCGGGCGTGATCCTCTTGCTCGCCTTGTTCGAGCGCCAACTCAAGGGTGTGCAAGTCAGCTTCCAACACTGGCAGCCAACGGCGGCGAAGCAGGCGGGCTCGTCTGCGGGTCTGCGTCCTCGCGTCATCCAAGGCATTGCACGTCGCGTCGGAAATCGCGAGTGTGACGCCGGCCTGCAGCGCCGCCGCGAATGCCTCTCTCGCTGGCGCCAACGCGGCGGTGGCCACCGCCTCGTCGGGCGGGTTCGGCAGCCCGACGGTCGCCGACACCGGATGCCGAACGCCGATGGTGTTCGCCCAGGACAGCGTCACGTCGACCGGGGGCGCCGCGTTGTTGCGCACACTTGCCTGACCCGCGATCAAGGCCGCGCGCAGCGCCCAGCGGTGCGCGTTCGCGCAAGCGTCCGACCAGGCCAGCCGCGCGGCGTCCGCGACCTCCTGCTGGCGGGCGATTTCCAAGCTCAGGACGTGGATCTTTCGCTCCAGTTGGTCGGCCGCTCGCTCCGCGACGTCGATGCGGTGGGTGAGCCAAAGTCGTCCCGCTCGTCCAGCGGGCGCCCGGCTGCTAGTCGCCATCGGCACTCCTGAGGTGGGTGGCCACCATGTCGGCCGGCAGCATCGTGAGTTCCTGCGGCGGCAGGGTCGAGAGCACTTGCCACGCTCTGTCGAGCGTCGCGGTCAGCGTGCGTGACTCGTCGACGCGCTGGTTCACCAGGTCGTTTTCGAACGAATCCGCGAAGCCGAGATACCCGCGGTCTGCGACGGAAAGGGCGTCTGCGCCAACGAGTTCGGCGAGTTCCCGCACCTGCGCCGACCTGGACAATGAGGCGAGCAGTTGCGCGGCGACGTCAAGGTGGTCGGCGCGGGTGCGGCTGGGGCCCGCGCCATTGCGCATCAATCGCGACAGCGAGGCGAGCGCGTCGACCGGTGGGTAGACGCCCCTCGCGTGAACGGACGGCGACAGCACCAGTTGACCCTCGGTGATGTAGCCGGTGAGGTCAGGAACCGGATGGGTGATGTCGCCTCCCGGCATCGTGAGCACCGGCACGATCGTCACCGATCCCGGGCGACCGCGCACCCGGCCACAACGCTCGTACAACGACGCCAGGTCGCTGTAGAGGTAGCCCGGATATGCCCTGCGGCCGGGGATTTCCCCGCGCGCCGCCGAGACCTCGCGCAACGCTTCGGCGTAGCTGGTCATGTCGGCCATCACCACGAGCACGTGCCGGCCGTGCTCGAACGCGAGATCCTCGGCGATGGTCAGGGCGAGGCGTGGCGTCAACAACCGCTCGATCACCGGATCGTCGGCGGTGTTCAGCAGCATCACCAACTCCCCCGCCGTCAACCGGGCCTCAAGCGCGTCGCGAACCGTCGCCGCGTCGGCGTTCGTCAGCCCCATCGCCGCAAACACCACGCTGAAGGGTTCGTCGCCGACCGTCGCCTGCGCGGCTATTTGGGCGGCTATCTCGAGGTGCGGCAGCCCGGCCACTGAGAAGACTGGCAGTTTTTGCCCTCGCACCAAGGTGGCGAGCGCGTCGATCGCCGATATGCCGGTGATGATCGCCTCGGTGGGCGGTTCGCGCATCGACGGGTTCAACGGTCGACCAGCGACGGCGAGACGGCGTTGCGACCGCACCACCGGGCCGCCGTCACGAGGCTCGCCTCGACCGTTGCACACGCGGCCCAACCAGGCGGTGCCGACAGGGATGTCAAACGGCCGGCCACCGAAGCGAACCGCGGTGGACGACGGGGCCATGCCCTGCGTTCCCTCGTAAACCTCGATGACCGCGTCGTCGTGGTCGACGTCGAGCACGACGCCGTGCCGGCGTTCGCCATTCGGAAGGACGATGACCGCCGACTCGTCCCAGCCGACGTCGCGGATTCCGCGCACGACGAGGAGTGGCCCTTGCAGCCGCGCTATGTCGGTGTATTGAACGACGTCCCAGCCCGCTTCGATCGCGTTCATGACGTCGCCTGCAATGCCTTCAAGCTGTCGACCAGCACAACGCGCCGGCGTTGGATGTCGTCGGCGCCCTCGGGGGGCGTCTCGCGGGCGGCTCTGAGCAAACTCGAGAAATCGAAACCCTCGATGGCCGCGACCGGCACGCCGCGGTCGATCGCGGCAACGCACTCGCTGCTCGCGTCGAGGGCGAACTCGGCGAGCGCGGCGCCCTTCGCCGGTGTGCAGTACGCGTCGTTCGGGTCGACCGCGCTCTGCTGCAGCACCGCTTCCCGGACCAGTCGGCTGGCGACCAGCGCGACCCGCTCATGGTCAGGAAGCGACGTGGCGCCCATCAGTTCGGCGAGCGCCGACAGCCGGTCGCCTTCCGCCAACACGGCGGCCAACTTGGACCGGCGCTCGCCCCACCGCGGTTCGCCGTTGCGGGCGTACCACGCGTCGATGTCTGACGCGTCGCGCGCGAACGAACCGGACCACGACACCGCCGGATAGTGGCGCGCGTACGCCAGATCGTGGTCCAACGTCCACAAGCCGCGCACATAGCGTTGGGTCAGCGTGGTCACCGGTTCCGACAAGTCGCCGCCTGGCGGCGAGACGGCGCCGATGACGGTGACCGAGCCAGTCGTGCCGCCGAGCGTGACCACGGCGCCCGCCCGTTCGTAAAAAGCGGCCAGGGACGACGCGAGGTTGGCCGGATACCCCTCCTCCGCCGGCATCGCGCCGGTGCGCGAGCTGAATTCGCGGAGCGCCTCGGCCCACCGTGACGTGGAGTCGGCGATCACGACCGCGCGGTACCCCATGTCGCGGAAGTGCTCGGCGACCGTGATGCCGGAGTAGACGCTCGACTCGCGCGCCATCATCGGCATGTTAGACGTGTTCGCGATGATGACCGTGCGATGTGCGAGCAACCCGCCGGTGCGCGGGTCGACGAGATGGGAGAAATCGTCAAGCAGGTCAGCCATTTCGTTGCCGCGCTCGCCGCAGCCCACGTAGACGATCACGTCAGCCGAGCACCACTTCGCGACTTGTTGGAGCAGCAGCGTTTTCCCCGTTCCGAAGCCGCCGGGCACCGCGGCGGTGCCGCCGAGTGCCATGGGAAACAGGTTGTCGATCACCCGTTGGCCGGTCACCAGCGGCTCGTCGGCGCGTTGGCGCCGCAGGTAGGGCCGGGGTCGGCGGATCGGCCACCGCGTCGTCATCGTCACCGAGATGTCATCGACTCGGACGAGCTCGTCGTCTGCGGCGTAATCGCCGGCCGGGCTCACCGCGCGGATGTGACCGTTGCCGCCTGGTGGTGCGAGCAGCCGGTACTCGACGTCGCCTTCGACGTCGAGCACGCCAAGCGAGGCGCCCGGCGCTGCCGGGTCGCCCGGCTTGACCAGTGGGCGCCATGACCAGGTGCGCGGCTTTGACGGTTCGGTTGACGTGTCGGAGCGCAGCCAGATCGGACCGCGCGGCAGCGGCCGTAGCAAGCCGTCGAAAACACCGCCCAGCAGCCACGGGCCCATGGTCGCCGACAGCTCGTAGCCGCTCGCGTTGGCTCTCGCTCCCGGCGCGAGACCACCGGTGTACTCGTAGGCCTGCACGGTGGTGCGCGTGTCAGAGATGGCCACCACTTCCGCGGGGATGTCCGCCATCTCAAGCTCGACCATCTCCCCCATGGCCACGCCGTACAGCCCGTCGATCTCGACGAGCGGCCCGTTGACTCTGGTCACCACGCCCGTGCGCGCGTCGTCCGTCACGTCGTCGCCTCCGCGTCGATCGCGGCGTCGACGGCCCATTGCGCCAAGGCGTCGAGGCTGGCGTCGACCCGACGGCCGGCGGCCTCGACCACCACGCCACCGCCGTCCGGTTCGTGGCACGCGGCGGTGTCGCCGAGCAACGCCTGCCCGCGACGCCGAAGCGCTACTCGGAGGCCGTCGTACGTGACGTCGTCGCGCAACTCGCGCACCTGCTCCAACACCCGCGCGCGCAACTCGTCGTCGATGGAGCTGCGTGCTGTCAGCACAATCGTCCTTGCCTGCAACCGGGCCGCCGCGAGCTCGGCCGCGGCGGCGCGTCTGGCGTCGGCCGCTCCCTCGGCCCGCGCCAACGCGATTCGCCGTTCGGCCGCTTGGGTTGCGGCCGTCACCAGCTCCTCCGCCTCCGCGGTCGCCGCGGCCACCACGGCGTCGGCGTCCCGGCGGGCTGCCGCGATCAACGCGTCGCGCAGCGGCCGCAGTTCCTCTTGATGGATGGCTGGCGTCATACCGGCAACACCACCGGGAATGGCCTGCCTGTCGCGCCTTCGACGCCGATCGTCGCCGCGGCGAACTCGGTGAGCACGACGACGTCGACGTCGGCTGGCAGTCGCGACCAAGCGTCGCGAACCTGGTCGGCGGTGGTCGCGACAAAGACGAGGGCGCCAGCGAGGCCGAAACCGTCGACGCGAGGCGGTTCTCCGATCACAGCCACGGCGCCCATCACTCATGCCTTTCCGACGAGGATCACCGCGACGATCAGCCCGTAAATGGCAATGCCTTCGGCCAATCCGACGATGACCATCGCGCGACCAAACATGTCGGGCCGTTCGCTCATCGCCGCCAGCGCCGCGGATCCGGTGTACGCAACCGCTATCCCGCCGCCGATGGACGATCCCGCGATGGCGATGCCGGCACCGAGCAACGCGCTCCCGTTTAGCGTTTTCGCCGTCGCGGCGGCCGCGACGACCGTGGCGGACGACGCGGGCGCGGTCAGCGCGATGATGACGAGCGCCAACGCGGCGATGAGCAGCAACGCGTTGAAACCGATGAGAAACCGCCGCGCGGCCGCCTTGTATCGGTGTAGCAAGACGATGGTGCCACCGATGGCCAGAAGCCCCACGGGTAACCCGATAATCCAGCCTGACATCACGCCTCCACACTCGATTTGACGACGTCTGCCCTGACAACCGGAAGCGCCCAGGGGTGGAATGGCTCGCCTTCGGTCAGGAAGATGCGGGAAAACAGCTCGTAGTACTCGAGACGAAGCGCCTGGATTGCCGCGATGAGCGCCTCGAGGGCGAAGGTCAGCGCGTTGCCGACGGCGAAGATGAGCGCCGCGGCGATGACACCGATGACGCCGTGGCGCGCGGAGCCGGTGGTCGCCTGCCACACCACTTGACCCAACGCCGCGTGTGTCAGGCCAAATGCCGCGAGGCGCGCGAAGCTCACCACGTTGGAGCCGATTCGAAGCACCAGGTCGAGTAGCTCGATGCCAGCCTGGGCGACGCCGACGCCGCCACCACCTGCCTCGACGAAGAATCCGGTCGCCACCAGGCTGGCGCACACCACAACGAGGCAAATCCCGCCGACCGTGACCGGCGTCAACTTGCCGTAGACGCCCGCGCTGATGAGGCCTAGCCCGAGGAACGTTCCAGCCCCGGCGACGCCGGACGGCGCGTAGGCGGCAAGTCGCCAACCGCCCTCCCGAAAGCGATTGACGATACCCACTCCGTAGGCGATCGCGAGCAGCCCCGCGCCGATCGCCACCGCGGCGAGCAAAAGTGGGACGGGCTCGTCGAGCGGTGCCAGCCAGATCACCCGAACCACACGCGTCGGACCGAAAAACTCGCCGTACAGGACGCCGAAGAGCATGCTCGCGAGTCCAGCGCCGGCCAGAAAGATCCAGGCAGAGCGCAGCTTTTCGAGTCGACGTCGACGAGCCACCCGCAGATAGAGCGCCGCCGCGAGGAGCAACGCCCCGTGCCCGAGGTCGGCGAACATCATGCCGAACATGGCGACGTAGGTGATGCCGGACAGCAACGATGGGTCTACATCGCGATATGGCGGCGTGGCGTACGCCCGCACCAGTGGGGTGAAGGCGTGCCCGGGACTGTCGGCCGCGATGAGGGTCGGTGGTTGCAAGTGCGCCGGACGACGAAGGGTGACGACAGCGCCGCCCGCAGGCGCCACCCGCTCCTGCATGGCGGCCACTTGGTTCGCGGGTGACCAGCCGAGGAAACCAACGACGTCGTGGTGTCGAACGCCCGTGCTCGCGACCGCCTCCAGCCGCGCCTCACCGGTGATGAGGTCAATCCGACCGTTCGCCTCGCACCAGTCGAGGTCGGGTGGTTCCGCGGACAGTTGCGGCGCCGTCACTGGGGCGCGTCGTTGTCGTAGCCGGAGCGTCGCCGGGCCTTCGCCGTCGTCTTGGGCGGCCGGGCTCTCAGGCTGGGCGCCGCCGTCAAGCCGTGCCGCGCTGTCAAATTGCAGCGCACCGACGTCAGCCGCCTCGACGAGCACCGTTCGCGTCGAACGCGCAGGCGCGAGAAGTGCGACCCGCCGCATCACGACCGGGGCGAAGCCCTTATGCCAACGCATCGAACTCCTCCAAGCCGCGCGCGCCGTTCGCCACCGCGGTGAGGGCGGCCCGAACCCGCCACGCGTCCGCCGCCAAGACCGCGACCGCGCCGATGACCGGCAGCGGGCCGAATTGCGCACCGCGCAGGCGCGCCACGCCGTCCGACTCCACTCGCGACCACCAGCGACTCTCAGCTCGCCAGAGATCGCTGCCGATCGCCACGCCATCGAAGGCCCATCGGGCGTTCTCCGGGAGTGCGCCGATGAACTCCTCGAAGCCCGGCGCCGCGACCACGTCACCGCCCAGCAATGTGGCAAGCACGCGTTCCGCGCGGGGTGGGAGCTGGCGCCCGCTCGACCGCTCGCGGGCGAGAAGTAGCGCAGCGGCTGACGCGACCCAGTCTCGACATCCTGGCAGCGTTCCAGCGGCGTCCTGCAGAAGAATCGAGCGCAGCGTCACACCGATGGTGTGCGGAGTCTCGTCATCGGGGCGACCCCAAGCCGTCGTGGCGAGCAGATCGCACAGCTCGACGGTGTTCGAGGCGCCGCTCAGTCGACCCCACCCAACCGCAAGCCCGCCGAGCCGGAAGTACGGTTGCGCCGGCGCCTCAAAGCCGCTTCGCAGCTGCGCCTCGATGTTCGCGATCTCGTACCAGGCGACGAGAACGCGCATCATCGGAATACCGGTCGCAGGCACCCATCCCGCGAGAACCCGCATGTTCCACAGCGCGGTCGCGGCGACCGCGTGTTGCGCCGCCTCCAGACTCAGGTCGGCTCGAATCTCATGGCCGTACGGCGAATTGACGAGCGAGGTGAGCGCGGCCGGGATGGAGCTTTCCGCTGCCAACGCTCGAGCTGCGGACCTGCCGAGGACGCGATGCGACATCGCGGTCGCGCGGACGTCGCTCCCGATCCATGCCGCGGTCATCGCCGATCACCTGAGTCGCTTCGCCGGTTCGCCGCCGATCGCACGCACCAGATTGACGGCGCTTTCCACCCGCTGGGCCAACATGGCGGATTCGCGCTGCCGGATTTCGTCCGCGTCCCGCTGAGCATCCGTGAGCACCGCCGCGACCCGTTCCCGCGTGTCACTGCGCACAGCGCGCGACTCCGCCTCTCGCGCCGCCTTCGCCCGCCGGTCAGCGTCGGAGGATATTCGCGCCGCGCGCGAAGCGGCCCCCTCCATCACCTTCTTCGCCAGCCGCTGACCATCAGCGCTGATCGCCGCGCAATCAGCCTCAATCGCGTCGACCAGCAAGAACAACGCGGCCAGCTCGTCGACGGCTGTGCGCGGCGTCTGCGAGGGAACACCGACCGGACCCGGCTGGCCGGGTGGCGGCGCGGGCCGGAACCGGTCCAGCAGACTGTGCAAGCTGAGAGCGGGCATCTCACCACCCGGCTAGCACCGTCACGGCGTCGGCCGGTTCTCTCGAACGACCATCACCGGACAACGCGCCTCGTGCACGACCGCGTGCGCGATCGAGCCGAGGTGCATGCCCACGAAACCGCCGCCACCGTGTGCGCCGACGATCAACAGCTGTGCCGCCGCCGAGGAACTCACCAGCAGCTCGGCCGGATATCCGATGGGGAAACTGGAGTGGACGTCGACGTCGGGGTATTGCTTCGAATACTCCTGCAGCAACGGATAGGTGGCGGCGTCGGCGGCGGCCTGCGCGGCTTCCAGGGCGCGCGTGCGGTTCGCGACGCCTTCCTCTCGTGGATGGACGTAGAGCGCGGACACGACCAGCAAGCGGCTCTTGCGCACCCACGCTTCCTCGAACGCGGCGTCGAGGACACGCTTCGACTCCGGCGAACCGTCGATGCCGGCGACGACGCGGCCTCGACTGTGCTCGTAACCCCGGACCACCACAGTGGTGCACGGCCCATGCGCGGCGGCGTGCAAACCGACCGAGCCGAGCCGCATACCGGGAGAACCGCCAAGCCCGCGAGCTCCGACGACCAGCATTCGCGCGCCGACCGCGGCTTCGAGCAACACCGCACTCGGACGGCCGCGTGAGAGTTCCTTTTCCGTGCGGAGGTTGGGCGCGGTGACCTTGATGCTCGCCTGTGCCGCCTGGAGCAGCGCGTCACCGTGCGTTCGAGCGATGAGGACTGCCTCGCTCTCGTCGTGGTCACCGTCCGCGTCGCGATACAGCGGCCGCCAGGCGTGCACGAGATGCAGCGGCGAACCACGCAGCGTCGCCTCGTCAATCGCCCATTTGAGAGCCGCCCTTCCACCGGCGGATCCATCGACGCCGACGACGATCCTGGCGGATTCGTTCTCGACGCTCATGTCGCACCTCCTAGCGCGGCTCTGCGTCCGTCGCGCCGCTTCGCGACGTCCGTTCAGTGAGTTCGGTCGCGATGGTCGCCGCCCACCGATCGATCGCCGGCCAATCACGGAAGTCGCCGAAGCGACAACCGGTCAGGCGAAAGATCAGCTGATTCGAACCGGGCGGGAACACCTCGCGCGTGACCACGCCGGAAAACAACCGGTGCTCTCTCATCGACACGATTCCGGCGAGATCTTGTCGAAGCGCTTCCTCTTCACGAAGCGCGAGTCGTCGCAACGGTTTGGCGACCGCGGCCGGCATGCCAACGCTGAAGAGCCACACCGGTCGTCGGGCGAGTTCGTCCGCATGGTCGGTGAGAAACCAGGTTGCCTTTGGCAGCCACGCTTGGTTGTGCACAGCGCTTCCCACCAGGACTGCGCTGTACGGGCCGAGATTGTCGACGTCGTCGACCGACGCGGCCACGGCATAACAGCCATGCTCGGTGAGCTGCGCGGCCAGCCGCTCCGCGATACTGCGGGTTGAGCCGTGCGCGCTCGCGTACGCCACTAACACCGTCATGACCCCACCCCTTTCCGGCATCGTCCGGGGCGGCCACAGCATGATTGAAACCCGTGCGTGGTTGGAGAACACGGGTATATCGCACCCGCAGGCCAGGACCTTGGACACTCGTGATGGCAACTGGCGGGGCTCGACGCTGAGGCATGCGAAGCGCGCGTACGCCGACTGTCTTTCACGTCTGGCGTTGGAACGGCTGGACCGTCCTCACGGTCGCGGGCGACCTCGACAGCATCGGCATTCAAGAGCTAGAGCGGCAGTTCGCGTCGGCGGCGGGCAACGGTGTCTTCGTCGCGGTCGATCTGTCACACGCGACCGTGTTGGACGAGTCGTTCGACGACGTGCTGACCGGCATGGACCGGCTGCTACGAGCGTTCGGCGGCCGGCTGACCGTCCTTGGCCGCCGCGCCCGAGTCGTCGACCTCACACATGCTCGATATCGATCCGGTGTGTCGCTGTCTTCGTGATCGGAACGCGCACCTCGAGAATGCCGTTGCTGTATGTCGCCTTGATCTCGTGTTCGAAGGCGCCGACGGGCAAGGCGATGCTGCGGGTGAACGTGCCGTAGTGAAACTCGGTGCGGAAGCCCTCCACGGCTAGCCGCTCGGCGCTGTTCTCGCGCGTGGCGCGAATGTGCAGGACGCCGTCTGAGACCGAGAGCTCCACATCCCTGTCGGGGTCAATCCCCGGGATTTCCGCGCGGACGACAAGCGCGCCGCCGTCGCTGTATTCCTCGATTCGAATGGCGTCGCCGGTCGCGGCGTGGACGAGGCTTCCGAGCAGGCCGAAGTCGGACCAGTCACCGAGTCGGACCAACGGTCTGGTGAGGGGCCGGTTGAGTCGCGTCGATGTGGTTGCCGGCGCGGGGCGACGACTGATCTGGGACATCGCGGATCCCTCCTCCATGAGGTGGCACAGTCACCACGATCCGTCGTGCGTTCCGCATGGCCAGAGCCGAAAGTCCCAACGGCTGCCGACCAGGGTATTTCGGCCCTGCTCGCGAACCGCCAGCCGCAGCACGATGAATGTCGGGGCACGTGGAGGTGACTGAGATGACTCAGCGAATCGGCTTCGACCAGCTAGGCCTCACCGGTGGCAAGCGAGCCCGGCTACACCGGATCCTGTTCCAGCACGGCTTGCGGAACGGCACGGCGCTCTTCCTGCCGTACGACCAGGGACTCGAGCACGGGCCGCGCGACTTCTTCGCGAACGAGGCGGCCACTGATCCCCGCTACATCCTTCGGCTCGCCGTCGAAGGCGGCTTCAACGGCATCGCCATCCAGG
>Ga0187809_10001195_pt1 | contig 12471 bp, 14 predicted proteins | sample NC_wetland_sal_i_8_FD_132415 | JGI IMG/M metagenome (GOLD analysis project Ga0187809, IMG submission 132415) | Wetland sediment microbial communities from Neuse River Estuary, North Carolina, USA - ASW_4 | ecosystem: Environmental > Aquatic > Freshwater > Wetlands > Sediment | place: USA: North... | reverse complement strand
CGTGTGCCGACGCCGCGGCCCTGGAAGTCGTCGGCGACGGTGAAGGCGACCTCGGCGCGGCGGGGGTCGCGCAGCCGCGCGAAGTTTGCGAGCGCGACGATGCGGCCCTCGTGGCACCCGATGAGAGAGCCGCGCTCTTCCCAGTCGGGATCGACGAACGGCGCGACGAGCTTCGAGCCCATGGCCGGGAAGCCGTGGAATCGGAGGTACAGGCTGCGCTCGGAGAGTCTCGAGAAGAACTCGAGCATGGCGTCCGCGTCGTCGGCGACCGGTGCGCGCAGGCGTAGGGTCGAGCCGTCCCGGAGGATGATGTCGGTTGCGACTCCCTCGACCATGGCCATGGTCTAGGTGTACACGGCTGTCCGACGGCCCGGCCACGGGGTTTTCCCGTAGCCTCGCCGCATGGATCCCCGAGCGACGCCGCTCGACGTCGCGGATCTCGCCGCCGACCCGCTGGCGCAGTTCCACCGCTGGTTCGAGGAGATCCGGCCGCTCGTCCGCGCGCCCGAGGCGATGGCGCTCGCAACCGCCACCGCTGACGGGAAGCCGTCGGTCCGCATGGTGCTGCTGAAGCAGGCCGACGCGGACGGGCTCGTCTTCTACTCGCACTACACGAGCCGCAAGGGGCGCGAGCTGGCGGAGAGCCCGACCGCGGCGCTCCTCTTCCACTGGGACGCGCTCGGGCGCCAGGTGCGCGTCGAAGGCCCCGTGGTGCGGCTGCCCGCGGCCGAGTCCGACGCGTACTTCGACACGCGGCCGCTCGGGGCCCGGCTGGCGGCTCTGGCCTCCCCGCAGAGCCGTCCGGTCGAGTCGCGCGCATGGCTCGAGGAACGGGTGGCCGAGCTCGAGGCGGCGGGAGAGCCGGCGCGGCCGGACTGGTGGGGAGGGTTCCGCCTCGTTCCGGCCGGGTGGGAGTTCTGGCAGCACCGGGCAAGCCGTCTTCATGACCGCTTCCGCTACCGCCGGGACGGCTCGGCCTGGATCGTCGAGCGCCTCGGTCCATGACCCGGCGTGGTGGGTCGCGGTCGCCCTCCTCGCGGCCGTCTACGTCGCGATCGCACTGACGGCCTACGCGGACGTCGGCCTGCCCGGCGTGCCGCACGTCGCGCACGCGGGCCTGCAGGGGGACGCCACGGGCTTCTACGCGCAGGCGCGGGAGCTGATGGCCGCCTTCGGGCGGATGCCGCGCGCACTGCTCGCCCTCGAGGCGCTCGTCGTCCTCTCCGCCGCGGCCGCTGCGGTGCGCCTCCGCCGCCGGCCGGCGCTGCGGCCGTGGCTCGCACCGGCCGCGCTGTTCGTCGCCGGGCTGTGCCTGGTCGGCGTCATCCATTGGATGCGCGCGGCCGGCGCCGCCGTCTTCGGCTGGCCGCTCGTCTGGGGGCTGGTGATGCTGCCGTACCGCGCGCTCGGGCTGCCGCTCGGCACGTTCACAGGCTGGGAGATCGGCACCGGCGTCTCCCTCCTCTTCGTCGCGCTCACGGTCGTCGCGGTCGCGTACCTCGGACGCAACGCGATGGGGGATCGCCGCGCAGGCTTGCTCGCGGCCGGCCTCTGGACCGCATGGCCGCTGCTCGTCGGATTGATCTCGGGCCACCGCGCGTGGGAGAACGACCAGTGGTCGATCGGCATCGGGCTGCACGGATACGACGAGCCGCTGTCGACGCTGCTCGTGACGTCGGCTGCCGCGCTCCTGCTCGCCCGTTCGCGAACGCGGGTGACGGTGTCGCTCGCGGGCTGTCTCCTCAGCCTCGCGACGTGCGTGAAGCTGTCGAACGCCGTCGTCGCCGCGGTCGCGCTCGTCCTGCTGGCGGGATTCGAGCGGCGGCGGGTGCTGCCGTTCCTCGCCGGCGCCGTCTCGTTCGCGCCGGTCGTCCTCGCCTACTGGCCTCTCGGGTACGCGCGTCTCTTCGGCAATCGCAGCTCGTGGCCGAGCGACCCCTTCGACGTCTCGTACATCGTCCCGAGCTGGACGCACTCGCTCGTGTTCACGCCGCGCGCGCTTGCGATCCACGTCCCGCTCGCCGCCGTGGGAGTCCTCGCGTTGCGTCGGAACTGGCAGCGCGCGCTCGTGCTCGCCTTCCTGCTCGTGAACCCCGTCTTCTACAGCTTCTTCGCCAACACGCCACAGCACCCGCGCTTCCTCTACGCGAGCCTCCCGGAGCTCTTCGTGCTCTGGGCGGCCGGCGCGAGCGCCCTCGCGAGCCTCGCGAGGCGCTCGTCCCACGCGGAGCCGACCTCCGCGAGCCACGCGGCCGCCTCGCCGAGCGACTCCGGCGTGACGCGGTAGCGCGTCTCGCGCCCGACCCGCGTCGATCCGAGCACTCCCGCGTCGGCGAGCTGCGCGAGCTGCTTCGCCACCGCCTGGCGGGTGACCGGCAGCTCGGACGCGAGCTCGGTCGCGGTCGCCGTCCCGCGCTCCGCCACCGACGCGACGAGGGCGCGCCGTCCCGGGTCGCCGAGGGCGTCGAAGACTAGGCCGGGATTCCCGACCACGCGAGCGCGTGCAGCTCCAGCGCCGCCGCGAAGTCCGGAGACGTCTCGACGACGTGCAGGCGCGTCCCTCCCTCGACCTCCTCGAGCTCGAGCACGACCTCGCCGCCGTCCTCCCAGTCGAGGACGAGCCGCTCCTCGGGCTCGGCCTCGCGGACGACGGCGCGCCGCTCGTCGCCGTCGCCCCAGCGGAACACGCCTTCGCCGCCGGGTGTCGGGTCGAGCTCGGCCTCGGTCGCGAACCACTCCTCGAGCCGCTCGGGGTCGGTCAGCGCCTCCCAGACCTCGTCCGGCGCCGCCGGAAAGAGGACGTCTCTCTCGATGCGCAACTCCATGGTTGCGTATTATAGACGGCGTGAGCACCCTCGTGCCAATGGTGGTGGAGTCGGACGGCCGCTACGAGCGCTCGTTCGACATCTTCTCCCGGCTCCTGCGGGAGCGGATCGTCTTCCTCGGCACGCAGGTGGACGAGCACTCGGCGAACCTCATCGTCGCCCAGCTGCTCTTCCTGGAAGCCGAGAACCCGGACGAGGACATCCACCTCTACGTCAACTCGCCGGGCGGCGACGCCTATGCCGGGTTCGCCATCTACGACGCGATGCAGTTCGTGAAGCCGGACGTGGCGACCTACTGCATCGGCATGGCGATGTCGGCCGGCGCGCTCGTCTTCGCGTCGGGAGCGGCGGGCAAGCGGCACGTGCTGCCGAACGCGAAGGTGATGATCCACCAGGGGCGCGCCTCCTCGAGCGGCCAGCCGGCCGACATCCAGATCGCGGCCCGCGAGATCCTCGCGCTCACCCGCAAGTACGCCGAGATCATCGCGCGGCACTCGGGCAAGGACGTCGAGCAGGTCATGCGGGACATCGACCGCGACCGGTTCCTCTCGCCGGAGGAGGCGGTCGCATACGGCCTCGCCGACTCCGTCCTCGCGACGCGACTCTCATCCGCTTCATAAGCGCGGGGGCGAGGCTGGGCGCAGCAGGGCCCTACCGCGAAGGGGGCGTCCGTGAGCGTCATCACAAGTCGTCTGCCCGCCGACCGGCGCTTCCCGAGCGTGCTGAAGCGGATCGGGTTCTTGAACTGGGCGCTCGGCGCGGCGCTCGTGGGCGCGGGCGTCGGCTCCTACTTCGCCGTCGCCGGCACGAGCTCCCCCCCGGCACCGCCGCGCACGGCGACGGTCCAGCGCGGCGTCGTCCTCTCGACGACCTCCGCCACCGGGACCCTGCAGGCCGCCGACGAGCTGTCGGTCGGCTTCACCTCCGCCGGGACGATCACGGCCGTGAACGTGAAGCCGGGACAGCGCGTGAAGCGCGGGCAGATTCTCGGCCGCATCGACGACACGGCCGCGCGCCAGTCGCTGCAGCAGGCGCAGGCCTCGCTGGCGAACGCGCAGGCCCAGTACGAGCAGACGCTCACCGGCGAGACGGCCGCGCAGCGGCGCCAGGATGCGCTGGCGGTGACGCAGGCGCGGCAGTCGCTCGCCAACGCGCGGGTCGCGCAGAAGCAGGATGCGCGCTCGTCGGCCGCATCCGTGGCGCAGGCGACCGCTGCGCTGCGCACGGACCAGGGCCAGGAGAAGGTCGACCTCTATCAGCAGACGAAGGATCGCGCGGTCTACCCGACCCCCGATGCAGCGAACGCTGCGATCGCGGCCGACAAGGCGCAGCTCGCCACCGACCAGGCGAAGCAGCAGGCGGACACGCAGCAGCAGCTCAACCTGCAGCATCAGAAGTCGGTCGACCAGCAGAACCTCTCGCAGGCGCAGTCCGACCTCTCGCAGGCCCAGGCGGCGAAGGACACCGCGGCGGCGGCGTCCGACCAGAGCCAGGTGGACGACTTCACCTCCGACGTCAACAACGATCAGAACCAGCTCGACGCGCTGTCGAAGACCCTGCAGGCGGACAGCTATGCGATCAGCCAGGACAACACGACGCTCGCGAACGACCAGAGCGCGCTCGCGGCGCTCCAGACCGACGCGAAGGCGATCCAGAGCGACGAGGCGAAGATCGTCGGCGACCGGAACGCGCTCAACAGCGCGAAGCTGACCGCGCAGTCGTCGGCCGCGCGTGACGAGCAGTCCCTCGCTGCGGATGAGCTGACGCTCAGGTCGGCGCTCGCAGCGAACGCGGTGAAGCAGGCTCCGCCGACGGCGGCGGCCCTCGCGTCCGCGCGCGCAGGCGTCGTGAACGCGCAGATCGCGGTCGAGACCGCGCAGAAGGCGCTCGACGACACGTTGCTGCGGGCGCCGATCGCCGGCACGGTCGCGTCGGTCGGCGGCACCGTCGGGACCGCCGAGTCGGGGGGCGGCAACTCGGCCGTCTCCTCGTCGTCGAGCTCGTCGAGCGGTAGCGGCGGCGGCACCAGCACCGGCTTCGTCACGCTGACGGGCCTCACCGGCATGCAGCTCGTCGCCGGCTTCGCCGAGACCGACACCGCAAACCTGCGCGTCGGCCAAGCGGCGACGGTCACCGTCGACGCGCTGCCGACGACCGAGCTCGCCGCGCACATCATCGCCATCAGCGGTGACGCGACCTCGTCCTCGGGCGTCGTCACGTACAACGTCACGTTCGCGCTCGACCGGACCGAGCCCGGCCTCAAGTCGGGGATGACGGCGAACGTCGACGTCATCGTCTCGGAGGCCGACAACGTCCTGCACGTCCCGACCGCCGCAGTCACCGGCCGCGGCAGCAATGCGAGCGTCACCGTCCTCCGGAGCGGCAAGCAGGTTCGCGTCCCAGTCGTCGCGGGGCTCGCGGGTGACTCCTCAACGGCCATCCTCAGCGGTCTGAAGAACGGCGAGACGGTCGTCCTCCCGACGGTCAGCATCACCAGCACAGGCACCGGCAGCTCGAGCCAGACCGGCGGGTTCGGCGGGCGCTTCGGCGGCGGCGGCGGCGCCGTCTTCAACATCTCGCCGGCGCGAGGCGGATGAGCGCGCGCCGCCGGCCGACCGTCCTCCTCTCCGGCGTCCAGAAGACCTACGGCTCCGGCGACCTCGCCGTCCGCGCCCTCCGCGGCATCGACCTCCGCGTAGAGCGCGGCGAGTTCGTCGCCGTCATGGGCGCGTCCGGCAGCGGCAAGTCGACGCTCATGAACCTCGTCGGCTGCCTCGACGTCCCGAGCGAGGGCCGCTACCTGCTCGACGGCATCGACGTCGCGCGGCTCGACGAGGTCGAGCTCGCCTTCATCCGCAACCGCAAGATCGGGTTCGTCTTCCAGAGCTACAACCTCGTGCCGCGCACGACCGCGCTGCGCAACGTCGAGCTGCCGCTCGTCTACGGGCAGGTCCCGAAGGCCGAGCGCCGCGAGCGCGCGCACGCCGCGCTCGAGGCCGTCGGCGTCGCGAACCGCGCGCACCACGTGCCGTCGGAGCTGTCCGGCGGGCAGCAGCAGCGCGTCGCCATCGCGCGCGCGATCGTCACTAACCCGTCGCTCATCCTCGCCGACGAGCCGACGGGCAATCTCGACACCGCGTCGAGCAGGGAAGTGATGCAGATCTTCGCGCGGCTCAACGCCGTGGGACGGACGATCGTGATGATCACGCACGAGGCCGAGATCGCGGCGCATGCGCATCGGGTCGTGCATCTCGTCGACGGCCGGGTCGCGGCGGACGACCGCACCGAGGCGGTGGCGTGAGCGCGGCGGAAGCCCTTCGCATGGCCGTGCAGGGCGTGCTGACGAACCGGTTGCGCTCCCTGCTGACGATGCTCGGCATCACCATCGGCGTCGCGGCCGTCATCATCCTCGTCGCCGTCGGCCACGGGTCGCAGGTCGCGGTGCAGAAGCAGATCGAGAACCTCGGCACGAACGTCGTCTCGATCATCCCGGGATTCAGCTTCGGCCGGGGCTCGGGCGGCTTCCGCGCGTCCTTCACGCAGTTCACGCAGAAGGACGTGAAGGCGCTCGAGGACAAGAACGCGGCCCCGGACATCCGCTCGGTGACACCGATCGTGAACGGCAACGTCACCGCGACGTTCGGCTCGGCGAGCTACTCGCCGAGCCAGTTCCTCGGCACGACGCCGTCGTACGAGGAGGCGCGCAAGTCGCCGGTCGAGGCGGGGACGTTCATCACCGCGCAGGAGGAGGCGCAGCACGCGCGCGTCGTCGTGCTCGGCGAGACCGTCGTCGAGAACCTGTTCGGGAACCAGAACCCGCTCGGACAGACGGTCAAGCTGAACGGGATCTCGTTCCAGGTCGTCGGCGTGCTGACGCCGAAGGGCACGAACGGGCTGCAGGATCAGGACGACATCGCCATAGCGCCGCTTACGACGACGCAGGACCTCATCTCCGGCGTCGCGAACGGACTCGGCCAGATCGTCGTCGAGGCGACGAAGTCGAGCAAGGTGAACGCGGCCGCGCAGGAGGCGACGGACATCCTCACGCCGAAGCACTCGTCGAACGGGCAGGCGAACTTCCGCGTGCTCAACCAGGCGTCGCTGCTGCAGACGAGCGCGTCGAGCAACCACGTGTTCACGGTGCTCCTCGCGGCGGTGGCGGCGATCTCGCTGCTCGTCGGCGGAATCGGCGTGATGAACATCATGCTCGTCACCGTCACCGAACGGACCCGCGAGATCGGCATCCGCAAGGCGCTCGGCGCGCGGCGGAGCGACATCCTCGGCCAGTTCCTCACGGAGGCCGTGCTGTTGTCCGTGTTCGGCGGCATCGCCGGAGTCGGCGCCGGCCTCATCGGCAGCCGCTTCAAGATCGTCGGCGTCCAGCCCGCGGTCGAGCTGTACAGCGTGCTGCTCGCGCTCGGCGTTGGCGTCGCCGTCGGCCTCTTCTTCGGCATCTATCCCGCGAACCGCGCGGCGGTACTCAGACCCATCGAAGCACTGCGTTACGAATAGGAGTGATGGCATGAGCACACTCGACACCGGCGTCCCGTTGCCGGCCGACGAGCCGGACGACGACGTCGAGCTGGAGCTGGAGGCGCTTGCGCTGAGACGCCGGCGGAAGCTGCCGCGCGTCACCCTCACCCTCGCAGTCGCCCTCGTCGGCGCGGGCGCGTTCATCGGCGGAGCCGAGGCGCAGAAGCACCTCAACTCCTCCTCGTCGTCGGGCGCCGGGAATCTCGCCTCGATCGCATCTCGCTTCCGCGCCGCCGGCGGCACGGGCAGCACGACGAGGGGCGGCGGCGCTGGGTCCTTCTTCGGCGGCGGGTCGACGATCGGAACCGTCACCGCCATCAAGGGCTCGACGCTCTACGTCACCGACACGGGCGGCAACACGGTGAAGGTCTCGACGTCCGCCGCGTCACAGGTGACGAAGACGGTCACCGGCTCCCTCGAGGACGTGCATCCCGGCGACGCGGTCGTCATCCGCGGCTCGCAGGGATCGAACGGGACGATCGCCGCCCAGTCGATCACGCTCGGCGGCGCCGGCATCGCCGGTGCCGGCGCAGCGTCGAGCTCGTCGTCGAACGGTGGAGCTACCGGGTTCGGCTTCACGCCGAAGGGAGGGAACGGAGGATGATCGGCGCGATCGCGCTCGCAGCGCTCGTGGCCGGCGCGGCGCCTGTCCAGGGATCGGTCTTCGGCCCGGTGGTTGCGGTGAAAGGCGAAACCTTCACGATCACGACCTCGCTCAGTCCGAACGGGAAGTCGATCGTCTCGGCGGGATCCGCTCGGATCACCGAGCAGGTGTCGGCTCCGCGCTCGGACTTGAAGGTCGGTGCGTGCGTGATGGCGACGGGCGCGAAGAACAGCAAGGGCGTCGTCACGGCCCAGCGCATCTCGATCTCCGCTCCGGTGAAAGGGAAGTGCGGAGGCGGGAACTTCTTCCGCGCGGGCGGCACCGGGGGCGGCAACCGGCCGCGCGTGACGCCGCCGCCCGGCTCGAGGCAGCCGCCGCCCGGCGGCTTCAGGCGGCCGGCCAACTTCGGGTTCGCGTTCGGATCGGTGACGAAGCTGAGCGGGTCGACGCTCACCGTCGAGGGCGTGGCGTTCGGGTCGGGCAAGGCGAGCACGACGACCGTGATGTTCTCGTCGAAGACGGCGCTCTCCGAGACGACGACGATCAAGGCTGCCGACATGACGACGAAGGTCTGCGCGTTCGTCCGCGGCACGAGCACGGACAAGGGCAAGACCGTGAAGGCCACCGACGTCGCGCTCACGCCGGAGTCGAACGGCACGTGCACGTCGAGATTCCGGCGTCCGGGTAGCTGACATACGCTTGCCGCGTGCGCGCGGACCTGCTGCAGATCATCCCGGACGAGAAGCGGGTCAGCGAGGTCGGCTCGGTGCTCGAGCAGCACGGAGCCGACCTCAGCTACCACGAGCCGCACCTGCCCGATGTCGTCGTCTTCGCCGAGTCGACGCAGGAGGTCGCCGGGGTGCTCGCGTACGCGAACGGCGCCGGGATCCCCGTCGTCCCCTTCGGTGCAGGCACGAGCCTCGAGGGGCACGTAATCCCGCTCCACGCGGGAATCAGTCTCGACCTGACGCGCATGAACCGCGTCCTCGCACTCCGCGCCGACGACCTGACGGCGACGGTGCAGGCGGGCGTCACGCGCCTGCAGCTCGAGGCCGCGGCCGGCCCGCACGGGCTGTGGTTCCCGGTCGATCCCGGCGCGGACGCGACTCTCGGCGGCATGGCGGCGACGAACGCGAGCGGGACGACCACGGTGCGCTACGGCGGGATGCGGGCGCACGTGCTCGCGCTCGAGGTCGTGCTCGCCGACGGGCGCATCATCCGCACCGGCTCGCGCGCGGTGAAGACGTCCGCCGGCTACAACCTGACGGAGCTCTTCGTCGGCTCGGAGGGGACGCTCGGCGTCATCACGGAGCTGACGCTGCGTCTGCGGCCGATCCCCGATGACATCGTCGTCGCGCGCGCGGCGTTCCCCTCCGTCGAAGCTGCCTGCCGCGCGGCGGCCGCGATCATCGGCGCCGGCGTGATGGTGACGCGCTGCGAGCTGCTCGACCGGGTGACGATCGCGGCGCTCAACGCGTTCTCCGGCACGGCGTTCCCCGAGGCCCCGTACCTCTTCATCGAGACGTCGGGCGAGGTGGACACCGTGCGCGAGCTCGCCGAGGACGAGGGCGCGACCGCGTTCGAGGCCGAGCGCGACCCGACCGCGCGCGCGCGGATGTGGGGCGCGCGCCACAACGCGCTCATGGCGTCGCTCGCGCTCGCGCCCGGCTCGAAGGCGATGACGACCGACGTCGCCGTTCCCGTGTCCGAGCTCGCGGCCGCGATCGAGAATGCGCGGCGTGCGCTCGACGAGTCCGGACTGCGCGGGGGCATCGTCGGCCACGTCGGCGACGGAAACTTCCACGTCGCGTTCCTCCTCGACCCGGGTGACGCCGATTCGCTCGCGCGCGCCGAGGCGCTCAACACCGCGCTCGTCGACGATGCGCTCACGCGCGGCGGCACCTGCACCGGCGAGCACGGCATCGGCTACGGGAAGCTCGCGTACCTCGCCCGCGAGCACGGCGACCTCGTGCCGCTCTACCGCGGCATCAAGCAGCTCTTCGATCCAGCCGGGATCCTCAATCCCGGCAAGGTCATTCCTTCATAGACAGCGACATCGGCGGCGCGTAGATCACCGAGTCGCCGAGAATCTCGTCGATGCGCGCGAGCGTCGCGGCGTCGAGCTCGATCCCGCTCGCAGCGGCGTTCTCCTCCACTTGCTGCGGACGCGAGGCGCCGATGATCGCCGACGCGACGTTCGGCTCGCGCAGGATCCACGCGAGTGCGAGCTGCGCGAGCGAGATGCCGAGGTCGTCGGCGACGTTCTTCAGCTGCTGCACGCGCTCGAGCAGCTCCTGGTTCTCGGCGGCGTCCATGAACTGGTTCTGCTTGTCGTCCGTCGCGCGGCTGTTCGACGGCGGCGGCTGCCCGGGCTTGTACTTGCCGGTGAGGATTCCCTGGTACAGCGGTGACCAGACGATCTGCGAGATGCCGTGCTTCGCGCTGTACGGGATGACGTCGCGCTCGGGCCCGCGCCAGATCATCGAGTACTGCGGCTGGCTGGAGACGAAGCGCTCGACGCCTTCCATCTCCGTCGCCTCCTCGATCTGCTCCGCCGGCCATTCGCTGAAGCCGAGGTAGCGCGCCTTGCCGGACCGGACGACCTCGCTGAGCGCGTCCATCGTCTCCTCGAGAGGCGTGCTCCAGTCGTAGCGGTGGCACTGGTAGAGGTCGACGTAGTCGGTGCGCAGGCGCGCGAGCGAGAGGTCGATGTTCTTGAGGATCTGCTCGCGCGAGAGCCCGCGGTCGCCGTTCGGCATCTGGAAGAAGACCTTCGTCGCGAGGACGTACGAGTCGCGCGGCCGCGATGCGAGCACTTCGCCGAGGAATTCCTCCGCCTTGCCGCCCGCGTAGACGTTCGCGGTGTCGACGAAGTTGATGCCGACCTCGAACGCCTTCTCGACGCACGCCTCCGCTTGAGCGGAGTCGACCGCGCCGCCGTACGTGAGCCACGAGCCCAGGCTGATCTCGGAGACCTGGAGGTCGCTCGACCCGAGCTGGCGGTAGCGCATGAGGACGACGCTATCGGTTAGCGTCCGTGGCGTGCCGCAGTTGGATGCGATCGGCATCGTCTCCGGAGATCTCGACCGCTCGCGGGCCTTCTACGCGCTGCTCGGGGTCGAGATCGCGGCGGGGAACGACCACGTCGAGGCCACGGCCCCGAACGGGATGCGGCTCATGTTCGACACCGAGGCGGTGATCCGCAGCTTCGCGCCGGAGTGGCAGCGGGCGACCGGGAACCAGGTCGCGCTCGCGTTCGCGTGCGCGAGCCCCGCAGAGGTGGACGAGGTCTACGGCCGTGTCGTCGACGCCGGTTTCCACGGCGAGAAGGAGCCGTGGGACGCGTTCTGGGGCTACCGCTACGCCCAGCTCCTCGACCCCGACGGCGTCCAGGTCGACCTCTTCGCCAAGCTCTGATCGAAGAGCGCGTCGAGCTCGCGGGCCGCGAGGTGGTGATCCTCCGGCCGCCGAGCGCGGACGAGCTCATCGACGAGGAGGCGTTCGACGAGGACGAGTTCCTGCCCTACTGGGCGGAGCTGTGGCCGAGCGGCCTCGCGCTCGCGCGGGTCGTCGGCGGACGCGACGTCGCCGGCATGCGCGTGCTCGAGCTCGGCGCCGGGCTCGGCCTGCCCTCGCTCGCGGCCGCCGTCCGCGGTGCCGACGTGCTCGCGACCGACTGGGCGGCCGACTCCGTCTCGCTCCTGCGGGAGAACGCCGCGCGCAACGGGATCGCGCTGCAGGTTGCGGCCGTTCGCTGGGACGAGCCCGAGCAGCTGCTCGCCGGCGCGCCGTGGGATCTCGTCCTCGGCGCCGACCTCCTGTACGAGCAGCGGAACGCCGACGCGCTCCTCGACCTGCTCCCGCGCCTCGGCGGGGAGATCCTTCTCGCCGAGCCGGGCCGTCCGTTCGCGGCGCGATTCCTCGCGCACTGGGACGCCGAGGAGGTCGCGGAACGGGTATACCGCCTGCGGTGATCGCCGTTGCACTCGCCGCGCTCGCGCTCGCGGCGCCGCCGAAGCCCCACGTCGTCTGGAAGCCGATCCCGTACGGCGCCGCACGGCGCGCCGAGATGGCCGCCTATGCGGCGAAGCACTACGGCATGCACACGTGGGTGCTCCACCCGCGCGCGATCGTCGAGCACGTCACGGCGACGGACTCGTTCACGTCCGTCTACAGCACGTTCGCGGCGGACTCGCCGGACCCGGAGCTGCACGAGCTGCCCGGCGACTGCGCGCACTTCGTCGTCGATCGCGACGGAACGATCTACCAGCTCGTGCCCCTGAACGTCATGTGCCGTCACACCGTCGGCCTCAACTGGGCGGCGATCGGGATCGAGCACGTCGGCCTCTCCGACGCGGAGGTGATGCACGACGCGGCGCAGATGCGGTCGTCGCTCGCGCTCTCGATCTGGCTCATGTGGCGCTACCACATCCCGCTGGCGGACGTCATCGGCCACAACGAGAGCCTGACGAGCCCGCTGCACAAGGAGCTGTACGCGCCGTGGCGCTG
>Ga0187809_10001194_pt1 | contig 12472 bp, 10 predicted proteins | sample NC_wetland_sal_i_8_FD_132415 | JGI IMG/M metagenome (GOLD analysis project Ga0187809, IMG submission 132415) | Wetland sediment microbial communities from Neuse River Estuary, North Carolina, USA - ASW_4 | ecosystem: Environmental > Aquatic > Freshwater > Wetlands > Sediment | place: USA: North... | reverse complement strand
GCCAGACCGGCAAGGTCTCCTTCGTCGACAACCGCATCGATCCGACCACCGGCACGATCGCGGTCTACGCCGATTTCCCGAACCCGCGCCGTCTGCTGCTGCCCGGCATGCTGGTGACTGCCATCGTGCGTCCGGAATCGCCGACCAGCGGCTACCTCGTCCCCGCCGGCGCGGTGCAGCAGGACAGCAAGGGCACCTACGTGCTGGTCGTCGGGCCCGGCAGCAAGATCGAGCGGCGCGACGTCACCACGTCCGGTGAGGTCGAGCAGAACGTGGCCGTCACCAAGGGCCTCAAGGACGGCGACAAGGTCGTGATCCAGGGCGGCCAGAAGGTTCACCCCGGACAGGTCGTAAAGGCGGTGCCTGAGAGTTCGTCGCCGGCGACGCCATGATCTCCGACCTCTTCATCCGCCGCCCCAACCTGTCGATCGTGATCTCCGTGGTGATCGTGCTGGCGGGCTTGATCTCGCTGACGGTCATTCCCGTCGCGCAGTACCCGCAGATCACGCCGCCGGTGGTGCAGGTGCGCGCCAATTATCCCGGCGCCGACCCGCAGGTGGTCGCCGACAGCGTCGCCGCGCCGATCGAGGCGCAGGTCAACGGCGCCAAGAACATGATGTACATGGACTCGACCAGCACGTCGGGCTCCTACTCGCTCAACGTCACCTTCGCCATCGGCACCGATCCGGACCTGGCGCAGGTCGACGTGCAGAACCGCGTCACCCAGGCGACGCCGCACATCCCGTCGAGCGTGGCGCAGCAGGGCATCACCGTGCGGCAGGCCTCGACCAGCATGCTGCTGGCGGTGAACATGTTCTCGCCGAACGGCACGCACGACCCGATCTTCATCAGCAACTACGCCAGCATCAACGTGCGCGACGCGCTCGCCCGCATTCCGGGCGTCGGCGACGTCAACGTGCTCGGCGCGCTCGACTACTCGATGCGCATCTGGATGAACCCGACGCGCATGAACCAGCTCGGCATCACCTCGCAGGACATCGTCTCCGCGATTCAGTCGCAGAACGTGCAGGCCTCGGCCGGCGAGATCGGCGCCGCGCCGATCGGCAACAAGCAGCAGCTCGATTTGACCATCGTGGCGCACGGGCGGCTGGAGACGCCGGAGCAGTTCGGCAACATCGTGCTGCGCACCAATGCCAACGGCGCGGTGGTGCGCATCCGCGACGTCGCCCGCGTCGAGCTCGGCGCGCAGAGCTACTCGGCGCAGTCGCAGCTCAACGGCAAACCGTCGGCGACCATTGTCGTCTACCAGGCTCCGGACGCCAACGCGCTGTCGGTCAGCCGGGCGGTGCGGGCCGAATTGCAGCAGCTGTCGCAGCGGTTTCCCAAGGACCTGCAATACGCCATCGTCTTCGACACCACCAAGTTCGTGACGGCGACGGTCGAGGAGATCGCGATCACGCTCGGTATCACCTTCCTGCTGGTGGTGCTCGTCACCTACATCTTCCTGCAGGACGTGCGCGCGACGCTGATCCCGATGCTGACCGTGCCGGTGTCGCTGATCGGCGTCTTCGCCCTGCTCTACATCGCCGGCTACTCGGCCAATACGGTGACCCTGTTCGCGCTGATCCTCGCGATCGGCCTCGTCGTCGACGACGCCATCGTCGTGGTCGAGAACGTGCAGCGATTGCTCGAGGAGCATCCCGACATCACGCCGCGGGAGGCGGCGCATCGCTCGATGGTGCAGGTGACCGGCCCCATCATCGCGACGACCCTCGTGCTCGGCGCGGTGTTCGTGCCGGTCGCGTTTCTCGGCGGCATCACCGGGCAGCTCTATCGGCAGTTCGCGGTGACGATCACCGTCGCCGTGCTGCTGTCGGCGGTGAACGCGCTGACGCTCAGCCCGGCGTTGGCGAGCCTGCTGCTGCGGCCGCCGCGGCGCGGCCATCGGCCGATCGCACCGCTGCGCTGGTTCTCCGCCACGCTCGAGCGTACGCGCAACGGCTACATCCGCGTCGCCGGCTGGTTCGGCCGGCATCTGATCGCCGTCGTCGTCGTCTTCGCCGTGATTTTCGCCGGCCTCTACGGCGCGTTCAAAGTGCTGCCGACCGGCTTCCTGCCGAGCGAGGACCAGGGCTATTTCTTCGTCAACGTGCAATTGCCCGACGCCGCCGCCTTCCCGCGCACGCAGAAGGTGATGGCCGACGTGCAGAAGATGCTGGAAAAAACGCCGGGCGTCGCCGACGTGCTCAGCGTCTCCGGCTTCAGCCTGCTCGCGGGCGCGGGCTCGAACGTCGGCCTGCTCATCCCCGTGCTCAAGCCGTGGAGCGAGCGCCCGGCGTCGCAGACGGTGGCGGCGCTGATCGGCAAACTGATGCCGCGCTTCGCCGCCGACCCGCGCGCCTCCATCGTCGCCTTCAATCCGCCGCCGATCGCCGGCCTCGGCCACACCGGCGGCTTCGATTTCCAGTTGCAGGCGATCGCCGGTCAGACGCCGCAGCAGTTGGCGGCCACGATGCGCGGCCTGCTCATCGCCGCCAACCAGGATCCGCGGCTCACCTCGGTGTTCAGCACCTACAGCGCCTCGGTGCCGCAGCTGCTGGTCTCTATCGACCGCACGCGCATCGCGCAGTTCGGCGTGTCGCCGGCCGACATCTTCGCGACGATGCAGGCGCATCTCGGCTCGCTGTTCGTCAACGACTTCAACCTGTACAGCCGCGTGTTCGAGGTGCAGGTGCAGGACGAGCAGCAGTTCCGCAGCCAGATCAACGATATCGACAAGCTCTACGTGCGCAGCAGCAAGGGCACGATGGTGCCGTTGCAGAGCCTGGTGCAGGTCTCGACCATCCTCGGGCCGGCCTCGATCCCGCGCTACAACCAGTTCCCCTCGGTCAGCATCAACGGCAGCGCCGCGCCGGGGCACAGCTCCGGCGAGGCACTCACCGCCATGGCGCAGGTGGCGGCGAAAGCGCTGCCGGCGGGCTACACATTCACCTGGAGCGGCATCTCGCTGCAGGAGCAGGCGTCCGCCGGTCAGGCGCCATGGGTGTTCGCGCTGGCGATCGTGTTCTCGTATCTGTTCCTCGTCGGTCTCTACGAAAGCTGGATGGTGCCGCTGGCGGTGCTGGTCTCGGTGACGGTCGCAGGCATCGGCGCGCTTGCGGGCCTGTGGATCGCCGGACTGTCCAACGACATCTACGCCCAGATCGGTCTCGTCCTGCTGATCGGGCTCGCCGCCAAGAACGCCATCCTGATCGTCGAGTTCGCCAAGGAGCAGCGCGAGGCCGGCATGCCGGTCGTCGAAGCGGCGATGGCCGGCGCGCGGCTGCGGTTCCGCGCCGTGCTGATGACCGCCTTCGCCTTCATCCTCGGCGTGGTGCCGCTGGTGGTGGCGACCGGCGCCGGGGCGGCCAGCCGACGCGATATCGGCGTCACGGTGTTCGCCGGCATGCTGGCAGCGACGGTGATCGGCATCATTTTGATCCCGGGCCTGTTCGTGCTGTTCGAGCGCGTGAGCGAATGGCGCTTCGGCCGCGGCCGGCGGCGGGCGCATCACCGCTAGCGCGCCCGCCGCTTTGCGCTATGGTGCGGCCGACCTTTCGGGAACGCGTCCATGGACACCGAGGCGCTGCGCCGCCTGCATTACATCACCGCCATCGCCTGCGGCGTGTTCGCGGCGCTGGCGCTGCACATCGTGCTGACGGTGCTCGGCTTCGGCCTCGACAAGGTCCTGCGCGATCCGGCTGGCGTGCACCTGCAATTCGTCACAGCACTGGCGTGGTGGGCGATTGCCGCGGCGGGCTTCGGCGGCGGCTGGGGCACGAGCGCCTACCTGATCGCGGCGGCGCGCGAGCGCAGCTTCGTCTACAAGCTCGCGCAGCGGTTCCTGATTGCGCTGGTGTTCGCGGTGGCGACCGCCGGCGGCGTGATGAGCAAGACCGGTCCCGGCGCCGGCACGCCGGACGTCGTCGCCGGCCTGACCGTGCTGCTCGTCGGCCTGATCACCGCCTATTGCGGCGCGCGGCTGGCCTACCTCAACGCCGAGCAGGTGTAGCTATCGTTCCGGGCGACTTCGCAAAGCGAAGCAGGCCCGGGACCCATACGCCGCAGCGTCTCGATAGGCCGAGGAGTCCGGGTCCCCGCCTTCGTGGGGGACGACAGAGACGGACGCCGTCAATGGCTCGTGTGCATCTCGCCGAGTTCGACATAGACCGCGCTGCCGCTGTCGCAGCGATGCCCCTGCCCGGCCTCGAGCAGCGCCTGCGCTTCCTCGGCGCTCGTCGCGTCGACGCACCATTCCTCCGTGCGCGTGACGATCATCGTGGCGTGGAAGGTCTGAACTTTTTTCTTCGCGCGTCGGGCCATGGCGTCCTCGCTGACAGGCGGGGAATGAATCGGCGAATCACGAAGAATGTTCCCACGCTCCGGCACGCGCGTCTCGCCCCGAACCGCCGCAGCATGTGGCCGGGCGCGGTACGGCCGCGGGCCCAGCGCCTAACGCCTTGGTCGGCCTCGCCGATTTGGCGCATGCGACGGATCGCCGGGTCTTCACCGGTTTGCACAGAGTGCGGTAAGATGGCCGCCGGCGTGACGACAGCGCGATGACAATGGCGGCCGGCCCGCACCGAGGCGCCGTCAGCAGGGAGACGATGCGATGACGACATTCAAGGGCTACGTTCCCGCCGGCGTCATTCCCGCATGTATCCTGCCCTTCCACGACGATCTCAGCCTCGACCTGAAATCCTTCGCCAGGCACCTCGACGACGTCGCGGCCGTGGACGGCGTGTCGGCGATCACCGTCAACGCGCATTCGACCGAGGTCGGCTCCTGCACGGCCGACGAGCAGCGCGCGGTGATGGACGCCGCCACCGACGCGATCGGCGACAGGCTGCCGCTGGTGCACGGCATCTACGCCGAAGGCAGCCTCGAGGCGGCGCGGCTCGCCAGGCAGGCGGCCGCCGGCGGCGCCTCAGCCCTGCTCGTGTTTCCGCCGGGGCCATTCACGCTCGGCCAGAACGCCGAGATGGCGATCGCGCATTTCAAACACATCGCCGACGCCACCGACCTGCCGCTGATCGCCTTCCAGTATCCGCTCGCCGGAGGCCAGGGCTATCCGCGCGACACGCTCGCGCGTCTGCTCGACGCCGTGCCGTCGATCCGCGCGATCAAGGACTGGTCCAACAACGTGCCGCAGCACGAGCGTCACATCGTCGAGCTGCAAAGCCGGCCGCGACCGGTGAACGTGCTGACGACGCACTCGTCGTGGCTGTTCTCGTCGCTCGTGCTCGGCTGCAACGGGCTCCTGTCCGGCGCCGGCAGCGTCATCGCCGACCTGCAATCCGAACTGTTCAAGGCGGTGCAGGCCAACGACCTCGCGCGTGCCCGCGCGGCGAACGAGCGCATCCGGCCGATGGCGCAGGTGTTCTACGCCGATCCGTTCGTCGACATGCACAACCGCATGAAGGAAGCGCTGGTGCTGCTCGGGCGCATCCCGCGCGCCGTCGTGCGGCCGCCGCTCGTCAAATTGCAGCGGGCAGAAGTGGCGCGCATCGGCGCGGCGCTGGAAGCGGCGGGGCTGCTGAAGGCCGGTGCGTCACGCGCGGCGTGAGGCCGCGTGAGCGGCGGCGCCTACCAGTGATAATTGATGCCGGCGCGCACGATGTCGTCCTTGGCCGGCGCCGAGATCGGCGTGTTGCTGGCGGCGCCCATGAAGGCCGCGGTGCCGAGGTCGAGATGCAGGAATTCGAGCTTGGCGCTCCAGCGCGGCGAGATCGAGTATTCGACGCCGGCGCCGGCGGTCCATCCCAGACGCGTCGCCGATGACGTGCCGCTCGCCTGGTTCAGGTTGACGTCACCATAGGCCGCGCCGCCGGTGACGTAAGGCAGCCACGAGCCGAACACGTAGCCGACGCGGCCGCGCGTGGTGCCGAGCCAGCTTTGGCTCGTGCTGCACCGGCCGCCGCCGTCGGTGGCGCAGACGCCGCCGTCGGTCTTGCCGCCGGACAGGTTGGTCCAGTCGAGATCCGATTCCAGCCCCAGCACAAACGGGCCGGTCTGCCAGTTGTAGCCGATCTGTCCGCCCGCCACGCCGCCGGACAGGCCGAAGTGCCGCAAGGTCGGATCGATGGTGGGGTCGTCCCAGCTCGAGCGGCCCCAGCCGTAGCCACCGTTGACGCCGACGTACCAGCCGGACCACGTGAACGGCACCGGCGGCGCCACGCGCGCCGTTGCCGACGGCGCGACGTTGAGATCCGCAGCCTGCGCGGCCGCGGTCCCCGCGAGGATCGTCACCAGAGTCACCAACCAGACAGATCGCCGACGCATACGGTTCCATCTCGCACGGGCACGGGGCCGCTTCATCGCGACATTTCGCGGCCGAAGATTGGCGTAATCCGGGCAACGGCCCAACAGTTCCCCGGATCGGTTAAGATTTGGCGCCTGTGGCATCGCGGCATCGCTAGTGCGCCATCGGACCCTCGCCGCCCAGCTTGACGTTGCGCAGCGTCATGGCCAGCGGCACGGCGGACAGCGAAATCAGCATCAGCACCCAGAACACGTCGATGTAGGCGAGGTAGGCCGTCTGCATCTGGATCTGCTGCGCGATCCAGCCGAAGGCGCGCTGCTGCGCCTGCAGCAGCGAACTACCGTGATCGACGAAGTACTGCGTCACCTGCGCCAGCGTGTGCTGGTACTGCGGATTGGCCGGGTTCACGTGCTCGATGAGCCGGCTGTGGTGGAACTGCTCGCGGTTGGCGAGCACGTTGGCGGCGATCGAGATGCCGATCGAGCCGCCGGTGTTGCGCGCCGCGTTGAGCAGCGCCGAGGCCTGGTCGGTCTTCTCCGGCGGGATACCGTCGTACGACGCCGCCGTGATCGGCAGGAAGATGAGCGGCAGACCGATGCCGAGGAAGATTCGCGTGCGGGCGAAGAACCAGAAGTCGACGTTGCCGTAGAGGCTGGTCATCTCGTACATCGACCACGCGACCATGATCGCGCCGACGACGATCAGGTATTTCGGCTGCACCTTCGTGGACAGCTTCCCGGTCACGAACATCATGGCCATGGTGACGAGGCCGCCGGGCGACAGGACGAGGCCGGCCCAGGTCGCCGTGTAGCCGAACGTGTCCTGCACGAGCTGCGGCAGGAACTGCGTCGTCGCCAGCACGATGCCGCCGGTCGCCAGCATGACGAGGAAGGACGCGCCGAACTGCCGCGTCCCGACCATGCGGACGTCGATCATCGGCGTCTTGCGGTTGAGCTCCCACGGGATCATCAGCACGAACGTGACCACGCAGACCGCGGCGGCGCCGATGATGAAGCTCGACGCGAACCAGTCGTCCTCCAGACCACGGTCGAGCAGCATCTCGAGCGAGCCGAGGAAGGTCGCGATCAGCAGGAAGCCGATCAGGTCGAAGCCGCCGCCCTGCATCAGCTTCTTGCGGTCTTCGGCCAACGTCGTCGTCTCCGGCAGCAGCGCGGCGATGAGGCCGACCGCGAGCAGCCCGACCGGCGCGTTGATCAGGAAGCACCAGTGCCAGGAGAAATTGTCCGACAGCCAGCCGCCGAGCGTCGGTCCGACCACCGGCGCGACGACGACGGCGACGCCGAACAGCGCGAAGGCCTGGCCGCGCTTCTGCGGCGGAAACGACGCGGCGAGAATGGACTGCGACAGCGGCACCATGCCGCCGCCGCCGAGCCCCTGGAAAACGCGAAACAGCAGCAGCGACTGGAAATTCCAGGCAAAGCCGCAGGCGACCGAGCTCGCGGTGAACACGGCGAGGCAGATGATGAAGAACTTCTTGCGTCCGAGCAGGCGCGCAAGGAAGCCGCTCGCCGTCAGGATCACGGCGTTCGACACGAGATAGGTCGTGACGACCCAGGACGCCTCGTCCTGGCTGACGCCGACGCTGCCCGCGACATAGGGCAGCGCGACGTTGGCGATCGTGGTGTCGAGCACCTCCATGAAGGTCGCGAGCGCGACCACCACGGCGATCAGCCAGGGGTTCGTTCCGCCGGCGGCAGACGTGCCGTCCGTTTGCGCGACAGTATCGGTCACAGCCAGGCCTTCAGGCGTTCATAGAGCGAGGGCGCCGGATTGATGCGAACGGTCGGCTCGACCGACATGCCCGGTCCGAGCGGCAGGTCGCCCGGCGGGTTGTCGAGCACGATCTTCACCGGCACGCGCTGCACGACCTTCACGAAGTTGCCGGTCGCGTTTTCCGACGGCAGCAGCGAGAAAGCGGTGCCGGAGCCGGGCTGGATGCTGGCGACGTGGCCGCGCAGCTTGTGGTCCGGATAGGCATCGATCGTCACGACCGCCGGCTGTCCGGCGCGCATGTGGTCGAGCTGGGTTTCCTTGAAGTTCGCGGCGACCCAGATCTCGTCCGGCACGAACGTCGCCAGCGTCGCGCCCGGCTGCGCGTATTGGCCGACGGCCGCCGTCAGGTTGACGACGCGGCCGGGCTGCGCCGCCCGGATGACCGTATAGGAGAGATTGAGCTGCGCCTGATCGCGCTGCGCCTGCGCCTGCGTGAGGCTGGCGACCGCGTTGGCGCGCTGCGCCTGCAGCGCCTCGACCTGACGCTGCGCCACCTTGATGTTGGCGTCGGCCGACTGCACCGCCGCCTGCGCCTGGCGCAATTGCGCCTGATACTGCTGCTGGTTCTGGACGGTGCCCGCGCCCTGCTTGGCGAGTTGCTGATAGCGGTCGGCCTGCTGCTGCGCGAAGGTGAGGCCGGCCTGCGCCTGGCTGAGCTGCGCCTGGCTGGCGGCGATCTGCGCCTGCTGCACGTTGATCTGCGCGTCGATGTTCTTGATGCCCGACTGCGCCGCGGCGACCTGCCCTTCGGCCTGCGCCAGCGCCGTGCGGTAATCGCGGTCGTCGATGCGCGCGATCACGTCGCCCGCTTTGACGTGCTGGTTGTCCGTGACCGGAACGGCGGCGATGTAGCCCGCGACCTTCGGCGCGACGGAGAACTGGCGCGACGCGATGAAGGCGTCGTCGGTGGTCTCGAAGTGGCCGGCGTAGCCCCAATAGAGATAGCCGCCCGCGACGAGGGCGAGCAGAACGACGAGACCGACGATTGCCGCGAACGGATGGCGGGCGATGAGGCCGCGCTTGCGCGGCGGCGCTGCTTCGGGTTCGGGCGCGGCAGGCGCCGGCGCCACCGCAGGCCGTTGGGCCGGACGCTCGTCACGCACAGTCGGGCGGTCGCCGGCGGGATGGCGCTCGCGAAACTCGATCGCCGGGCTCGAGGCCTCCCCGCCGCTACCGAGCGTATCCATCTCCGCAACATCGTCGTGCACGCGCAGGGACATGACCCTTACCTTCTTCTTGAGACCGACTATCTGTCCTGTATCGAAACGAAACCGTTTCGTTCTTTACCTAGGACACGGACTCGGATAGGTCAAGGATGGCGAGAGCGTTCCATGCGAAAACCCCCGCAGCGGGATAGGATGGCGTCGTGACGGCCGTAGCGAGGAGAAAAAGCGTGGCAAAACAGAGCCCTGCACGGGTCGGGCGGCCTCCGCGCGAGCTCGCGGCGGAGGTCGATACGCGCATTCTCGCGGCGGCGCGCGCCCTGTTCCTCGAGAACGGGCTGGCCGGCACCAGCATCGACGAGGTGGCGCGGCTGGCCCGGGCGGGCAAGCCGACCATCTACGCCCGGTTCGCCACGAAGGAGGCCCTGTTCATCGCCGTCGCGATGGAGAACGCCGACCGGGTCATCGGCGGCTTCGAAACCTACGTGCCGACGGGCAGGACGGTCGAGGAGCGGCTGCTGAACCTCGGCAACGTGCTGCTGACGCAGGTGCTGGTGGAGGCGACGGTCGATTTCATGCGGCTCGCGGTCGGCGAAGCGCGGCGCTTCCCGGAACTCGCCAACCGTGTGCACTGCCAGGCCTTCGAACGCGCCGCCGAGACCGTGGCGCGGCTTCTGCGCGAGGCCACGCAGGGCGACGACCTCGTCAACGACGCGGCCTTCGCGCCGATGCGGCTCAACGAGACGGCGAAGCGGTTCCTCAATCTGGCGGTGACGCCGCTCATCATGCGCGCGCTGTTCGGCGAGGATCTGACAGATCTGCAGAGCGAGATCGCGTCACACGTCGCCGGCAGCGTCGGGTTTTTTCTGGCGGGCTGCCGCAACCCTGGATGAGCGGACAACCGACGATCAACGAGCAATTGTCGCCAGGCCTCCACGAATAATTTACGACACGAAAAAGCGGCCCCTCGACGACCAGCTCGCCTGTTGAACGCGCGGCAAGATCGAACTAAACCAATATCAATTCTTGAGCGCAAGTTAACAGCAGGGGCGATGGAGTTGTCTCTTATACACGCGCTCGTTCGCGCGACGCCGCTCGCGCTTTTTCACCCGTTCCGCAAGGCGGCCGTGTCGCTAAAACGGGGAACGCTGCCGCGCAAGGCCTGTGTGGCTGTCCTGCAGGTGGCCGCAAAAGCCAACCGAACTCGGCTTTCGGCGCGTGTTGGTGAGATCAGGCCACTCGACGCTCCCGAACTCCGCTTCAAGCCGGTCGACTCGATGGTGCTTGATGCCGTCTACTGGTTCGGCGTCCAGGGTTACGAAGGTCGCGTCGCCGACGTCTGGGTCGGTCTTGCCGGCCGGGCACGCTCTGTTCTTGAGGTTGGCGGCAATATCGGTCTTTTCTCAGTGTTGGGTGGCCGAGCATGCCACGGCAGCTACACGGTGGTTGAGCCGGTCCCTCACGTCGCAGCGGTGTTGCGCGAGAACCTGACGCTCAATGGCTGCGGCAGTGTCGAACTCTTAGAGGCCGCAGCGGTTCCCGGCGCGGAAGAGACCGAGGTGATGCTCAACGTCCCTGACGAAGGCCGCGGCGCTCCGGTCGGGTCGTTCGTGACCGGTGCGAGCGAGATAGATAATCGCTCGCCCGGGCGCTCGCTTGCAGTGCGAGGCATTCCATTCCGCACGCTGATATCCGGCCGCGACTTGGTGAAAATCGATGCAGAGGGGCTGGAGGCGGATTTGCTCGATTCGGCGCGCGATCTCATCCTCGCCGAGCGCCCCACATTGATGATCGAGGTGCTACCGAGTGCACCTAGACTTGCTACTCTACTCGCCGAGTTGGCAACTACGGCGGGTTATGAGATCCACGTGTTGCCTGAATGGGGAACGGATCGCATTGTGACGGTGCCAGCAAGCACTTTCACCGCCGCACTACCAGGCAGGTACAATTCAAAAGACGTTGTGCTCAGCACATCTGCCCTGCCTGGATCAGGTTGACCTCACGAATCGAACGACCACGGCGAGCGCCGTCTGAGCGCGCTCACCTGCGCAACGAATGATTAGGCGGAGCCGGCTACTCCTCGACGGGGCCGGTTCGGATTTGCGGCCGGTTCGAGTTCTTCAGGGGCAGGCGGTGCGGAAGGTCCTCCAGTTGTTCAATGGCCGCCCGGCAAAGGACCCCGGCCCGCCCGGGGCCCGGCCCGATCACACGGTTCACAACGAACGAATCCTGTCGTCGTGCGGCTGGGAAACCGAGACGCTCCCGACCCACCCGTTTCCGTGGAATCCCTTCGCCCGCATGCACAATGCCTATGTGGGTCTCGACCCGCTGCGGACGCTGCGCGTGCTGCTGGGCCGCAGGGACGCCGACTGTGTCTGCGGCCACCTGGAAAGCGTGGTGGGCGTTCTGCTCCTGCGCCGGCTGTTCGGTTTCCGCCCCAAGGTGATCGTGTGGGAGGTCCCGTGGTCGCCGGGGTGGGCCTATCGCGACACGCTCTCGCGCCTCGCGCTCCCCCGCGCGGACATGAACGTCGTGTTCGACTCGAGCCAGCTTGCGCTCGTCCGTGGCGTCGCCGGCGACCGCGCGCCGGTCGCGGTCGTGCCGTTCTGCATCGACGTGGACTTCTTCCGCCCGACGGCGCCTGCGGCAGGCCGCGACGGTTACGTCTATTCCGTCGGCCGCGATAACGGCCGGGACTTCGACATCGTCGTCGAAGCGATGGCCGGCACGCCGTTCGAACTGGTCCTGCGCACGTCGACGCCCGTCGATGTGCCCGCGGACTGCGCGTCACGTGTCGTCCAGGTTGCCGAGACCGTGCCATGGGCGCGCTACCGCAGCCTCTACGAAGGCGCCGCCATCGTGGTGGTTGCTGCGCGCGAGACGGCGAACGCGAGCGGCGTGACATCGCTGCTCGAAGCCATGGCGATGGGACTGCCCGTCGTCGTCACCGGAACACGCGCGCTGTCGGACTATCTGCCGCCGGAGGACGCCGGCGTCGTTTTGCCCGTCGGCGACGCCGAGGCGATCCGCCGTGCTGTCACCAGCCTGATGTCCGATCCCGAGCGGCGAATGCGCATGGGCCGCAGGGCGCGCGAGGTCGTCATCGACAGGTTCTCACCTTCCGCACATTTTCAAGCGCTCGCGCGCATGCTCGACGCGGCTGTCGACGGCACGCCGACGGGCTCGTCGTGATGGCATCGCCATCGCCGGCTCGGCGATAGTCCGGATGGTGGGAAAATGGTGCCAGGGGCGG
>Ga0187809_10001193_pt1 | contig 12473 bp, 10 predicted proteins | sample NC_wetland_sal_i_8_FD_132415 | JGI IMG/M metagenome (GOLD analysis project Ga0187809, IMG submission 132415) | Wetland sediment microbial communities from Neuse River Estuary, North Carolina, USA - ASW_4 | ecosystem: Environmental > Aquatic > Freshwater > Wetlands > Sediment | place: USA: North... | reverse complement strand
GTGGAAAACCTGGGGCAGATGGGCGAACTGGTGAAGGTGAAGCCGGGCTATGCCCGCAACTACCTGCTGCCCGAAAAGAAGGCGCTGCGCGCCACCAAGGACAACCTGGCCCGCTTCGAGGAACAGCGCGCCCAGTTGGAGGCGCAGAACATCAAGCGCCGCGAGGAGGCCGAACGTGTTGCCGAACGGGTGCACGGAATCTCGGTGGTGATCATCCGCCAGGCCGGCGAGTCGGGCAGCCTGTACGGCTCGGTGTCGGCGCGCGATATCGCCGAGGCCACCACCGAGGCCGGCCTGTCCATTAGCCGCCAGCAGGTGATCCTGGAGCACCCGATCAAGACGCTGGGCCTGTCGCAGGTCCGCGTGGTGCTGCACCCGGAGGTGAGCATGCCGGTGACCGTGAACGTCGCCCGCAGCCCGGAGGAGGCGGAGCGCCAGGCCCGCGGCGAAGCGGTTGGCGCGGCGGCCGAGGAAGAGGAAGAAGAGGAGATCCTGACTGAGGAGAACCTGTTCGGCACGCCCGAACCCGGTCTCGAACAGCCGACTGCCTGAGCCGTTCACAGACCCTCCGTTGTGGTCTGTTTGTGATCTTCTGCTCCCCCTCCTGGTTGGAGGGGGAGGGATCTTGCGGGTTTGTCCCCGTTCGAGCGCTGCCCTCACCTGTTGAGCGTTGCATCGCCGCAGATGCTTCGCGTCCCGGGATAATTCCGTCCGCCATCTGCCCCGGACACGCGTTCTTGCGCTGCTATCGTTTTGACGTCGCGCCCCGGATTCGCCAATCTTGCACCAGTTCTGGGTTAACCATTGAGAGGGGTGCGGCGCGATGCGGGGGATCCTCGGCGCAATCCTGAAGCGTTTCATCACCATCGGCCATCTGACGGTGCGCTGGCCGAACGGAGACTCGCAGGAGTACGGCACCGGCGAACAACCGGCTGCCGCCATGGCTATTCGCACCATGGGGGCCGTGCGCCAGTTGGTGCGCAATCCCGCCCTGGCCGTGGGCGAGTGCTATATGAACGGCACCCTGGTTCCGGAAGGCTGCACCATTTACGACGTGCTGGAAGTGCTGGTGCGGAATCTGACCGCCAACGCTGGCAGTCACCCGATGACGCATGTTCGCAGCCTGCTTGGCCAAGTGCGCCGCCGACTTGATCAGTACAATCCCGCACCGAGGGCGCAGCGTAACGTCGCCCACCACTACGATCTGAATGGCCGGCTCTACAGCCTGTTCCTTGACCGTGACCGGCAATACTCCTGCGCCTATTTCCCTCGCGGCAACGAAACGCTGGAGGAGGCGCAGATCGCCAAGAAGCGTCACATCGCCGCCAAGCTGCTGCTCAACCGTCCTGACCTGTCGGTGCTCGACATCGGCTGCGGCTGGGGCGGCATGGCGCTGACCCTGGCACGCGATTACGGCGCCAAGGTGCTGGGCATCACCCTCTCGCAGGAGCAGCTCGCCGAGGCCCGCAGCCGGGCCGCGGCGGAAGGGCTGCAGGACCGGGTGCGTTTCGAGCTGCGGGATTACCGGGCGATGACAGAGCGCTTCGACCGCATCGTCTCGGTTGGCATGTTCGAGCATGTCGGGGTGAACCACTACCGGTCGTTCTTCGACTGTGTGTCGCGTTGCCTGGAGCCGCAGGGCGTGGCCCTGCTGCACGCCATCGGCCGCAGCGACGGGCCGGGATTCACCAACCCGTGGATCGCCAAGTACATCTTCCCGGGCGGCTATTGCCCGGCGCTATCGGAGGTGATCCCGGTGATCGAGCGCACCGGCCTGGTTGCCACCGACATCGAGATCCTGCGCCTGCACTATGCCGAAACCCTGCGTCACTGGCGCAGGCGGTTCGCCGCCAACCGGGACGCGATCACCTCGTTGTACGACGAGCGGTTCTGCCGGATGTTCGAGTTCTACCTGTGCGGTGCAGAACTGTCGTTCCGGGTGGAGGGAAACATGGTCTTCCAGATCCAGTTGGCGCACGACCAGTCCGCCGTGCCGCTGACCCGCGACTACATCACGGAGTCCGAAGCGGCGGCCCAGGCGGGCGACCGCCAGTCCGTCATGGCGGGCGGCAAGGCGGACTGAAGCGAGCGCCAGCCGGTATCCTGGTGGGGGCTTGGCTCATTTTCTATCGCGGCCGGTTCGGCGCGGGTGAAAGCAGCAGGATCGACGGTTCGATCGGCTCGAGCGTGACCGCCAGTTTCCCGCCGCTCTGCGCCGATGGGCCGCCGAGCAGATCGTGCACGCGGGTGGTCCCGTGCGGCAGGGTCAACACGACCCGACGTGGCTCGGTGCCGCCGTCGGTGCGTTCCAGGGCCAGCACCACGCCATTCGCACGGCGATACCGGTAGACGGTTACATCGATCGCGCTACTGCCGTCGGGGTTCTCGACGCCGACCCTCGGCCTGATCCCTGCGGAGGCGAGCAAGTGCCCGAGACCCGTCAGATCGTCCACCGGCACGATGCGCGCGACGTCCGGCTGCAACGCCGGATGCGGCAGGCGCTTGCCGTGGCCATCGAATATCCCCGGCGTGCGATCGGCAATCACCAGGCCACCGCGTGCCGCGAAACGGGCGATCGCGCGGGCATCCTGCGGCGACACGCTCAGTGTGTCGGGCAGGATCAGCACCCGCGCCTGCAGGTTTGCCAGCATCGGCGCGGTGACGAAGTGCGGCTGCAGGTGCAGGGAAGCCAGCGACCGCATATAGCCGTGCAGGGCGTCGCGCCAGGCGTTGGTTTCCAGCTCGGTCTCGGATTTCCGCAGCATCCAGGCATCGCCTTTCGGCTGCTGGTCGTGCATCCATTGCAGCCGGAAACTTTCAGGCGAGTAGAGAATGGGGATCGGGTCCTGCTCCGGCGTGCTGGCGTTCAAGACCGGGCCGATGCGGTGCAGTGCGCCGAACAGCGGCGCGTAGATCTTTCCGTCGGAACCAAGCGAGCCGTCCGGTTGGACGATGGCGTTGCTCTCGTCCCACAGGACCAGGCCGCGCGCGCCGTTCAGCACCGCGTGCCAGGTCCGGCGCAGCGACTGTGGGTCGGTGCTGAAGGATGTGATGATCGGGATCAGCCTGGGGTTCAGCGCGTGCAGCAGGGGCAGGCTTTCGCCGTCGACGGGGATCACCTCCATCAGATCGACGGCGTGGGCGATGTTGGCGTAGTCGTAGCCGCCCCAACCGGGGACCTGCACGCCTTCCATTCCGGCAACCGCGTGCGGATCGGCGGCGTGTACTGCATCGGTGCCGGCATGCAGCGCACGCGCGTAGGACACATCCATCCAGGCCTTGAAGTCCGACCAGGGCGCGAAATTACCATCCTGGCGCCGCATGGCCTCGCGCGTGGTCTCCGGCTGTACGGCGTTCCATGTAGCGTACGCTGTGCCCCATTCGGCGTTCAGCGCAGCCAGGGAACCATACTGGGTGCGGAGCCATTGCCGCATGCCGGCAAGCGAATCAGGCGACAGGTCGAAATCGAAGAACGCCGTCAGATCGGCGATCCCGGTTTCATCGCCCAGGTCGTAGTACAGCGGATGATATGGCTGATAGGTGCGCACCGTCGTCATCAGCCGGGCGCGGATGCGTGCCAGCCAGACCGGATCGGACAGGCTGGGGTCACGGAACAGCAGCCGGCGGTCGGACGGATCGGCACGGTAGCGCTGCTGCGCTTCGAGAAAGCGCCAGTTGATCGCTTTGTGTGGCGACCAGCGATGGTATGCGGAGTAGAAGTCGGTGGCGATGTTCTCGATATCGAACCCCAGGCCTGCGGCGCGCAGGTTCGCCAATGCTGCACGGCGGGGTTCTGCCGGGTGCTCCCGGTCGGCGGTGATCGTCCCGGCGGTAACGCCGATGCGCTTCAATGTCGCCAGTTGCGCCGGCAACCGGGGCTGCCATTCGATTATCTGGAACTGCCGCCACGGACCGGTCTGCGCGCGAGCGCATGCGGGCAACAGCATGGCGGCGAAGGCGAGCGCGAGACTCAGGCGCATGGGGTCTCTCCGGAGGGCGGCAAAGCGACGGGGCCGTGGCGAACATGGCCATCGGCCGGTATGAGTATGGCAACAACGTGGGCGCGTAGCATGGTTCGGCCTGCCGGGATAATTCAGCCGGACGATGCCACATGAAAGTTCTGGTATGGCAATGGAGCCGCTTCGGCGGCCCACCGGCGGTTGCGGCGGCGCTGGCACGCGGCCTCGCCGAGCTGTCGGGTGTCGGTGTTGCATTGTCGCTGGCGCGTGCAGCGGAAATCCTGCAGACGCCAGTGGCGCCGCGTTGCGATCTGCCGGTGGATACCTATCGCGGCCACCTGGGCTTCGTCTGGCGATTGGCGACGGCGCCGCTGACGGCCGGCGGCCTGGCTCGCCGGATAGCAAAGCTGCGGCCGGATCTGGCGGTGTGCGCGCAGCCCGGGCCGCTCGACCTGCTGATGGCGCTTGCATTGCGGCGGCTGCGCGTGCCCTTCGTGGTTCTGGTGCACGATGCGGAGCACCATCCGGGCGATGGACAGCCACTGCAGATGCAGTTGCAGCGCGCGCTGTGCCGGCGCGCTGCCGCGATCGGCGCGCTGTCGTCGCATGTCGGCGAGCAGCTGATCGCGCAGGGTCTGATCACCGCGCAACGCCCCCTGCTGCGTCTGGATTTCCCACCGCTGCCGGTTGCGCTGCCTCCAGCGGAGGCGCGGCGCGACGACATGCTGCATCTGCTCTGCTTTGGTCGCCTGCTGTCTTATAAAGGGCTCGACCTGCTTGCCGACGCGCTGACGCGGTTGGGTCCACAACCGAACCTTCGTGTGCGGGTCGTCGGATCCGGTCCGGACAGCGCCGATCTGCGGCGGCTGCAGGCAATGCCGCAAGTCGCGGTGGAGAACCGCTGGGTGCCGGAAGGCGAACTCGGCACGCTGCTCGCCTGGGCGGATGCGCTGGTGCTGCCGTACCGGGAGGCCAGCCAGAGCGCGGTGGCTGGGCTCGCGCTTGCGGCCGGACGCCGTGTGCTTGCCACGCGCGTCGGTGGCCTGACCGAACAACTCGGCAACGAGCCGTTGGCGACGCTGTGCGATCCCGATGCCGCCAGTCTCGCCGATGCGCTGTTGCAGCTTGTCCGCTCTCCGCGCTTCGCCGGCAGCGCGGCCGCCAGGGATACCGCCTCGGGATGGCGTGACGTCGGGGCGGATCTGCTGCGGCAGCTGCGCCCGCTGATGCATTGATCGGTTCGGCCACCCCGCGCATTCTGTCGCGGCGCGTGCGGTTGCAAAGCACCGGGGAGAAGACGCCATGCTGCAGTCCACCATCGCGGGAAGCCTGCCCAAGCCGGTCTGGCTCGCCGAACCCGTGCGTCTATGGCCGGCCTGGCGGCTGCAGGGCGATGCGCTGGCCGAGGGCAAGCGCGATGCGACACTGCTGGCGCTGAAGCTGCAGGAGGATGCGGGCATCGACATCGTCACCGAGGGCGAGCAGTCGCGCCAGCATTTCGTCCACGGCTTTCTGGAGCGCATCACCGGCATCGACTTCGAACGCCGCGTGGAAATGGGCATCCGCAACGACCGGTACAAGGCGATGGTGCCGACGGTCACCGCGGCGCTGCGCCTGCCGGACCGCGTGCACGAAACCGAGGCCCGCATCGCCCGCGCCCATACCGCTCGCAAGCTGAAGTTTACGCTGCCAGGGCCGATGACGATCGTCGATACGATCGCCGACGTCCATTACGGCGACAAGGTGACGCTGGCGATGGAGTTCGCCGCGCTGCTGAACCAGGAGGCGCGGGCACTGGAAGCCGACGGCGTTGACGTGATCCAGTTCGATGAGCCGGCCTTCAACGTCTACATGCCGGAGGTCGCCACCTGGGGCATCGCGGCGCTGGAACGTGCGGCGGAAGGGCTGCGGTGCAAGACCGCGGTGCACATCTGCTACGGCTATGGCATCCAGGCAAACATCGACTGGAAGAACGCGCTCGGCGACGAGTGGCGGCAGTATGAGTCGGTGTTTCCGGTGCTGGCACGCAGCCGGATCGACCAGGTGTCACTGGAATGCCGCAACGCGCGCGTGCCGATGCGGCTGCTGCGGCTGCTGGATGGCAAGGACGTGCTGGCGGGGGTGATCGACGTCGCGACGGATCAGGTTGAAACGCCGGAGCAAGTCGCGTCGCTCATCGAGGATCTGACCGAACATGTGCCGCCCGCGCGGCTGTTCCCCTGCACAAATTGCGGCATGGCCCCGATGCGGCGCGATATTGCGGAGGCCAAGGTGATGGCACTCGGGCGAGGAACCGCACTGGCCAGGCAGAGGCTTGGGGTAGGGTAGGGGCCGCATCGCCGTGGCGGGCGTTCGCCCCAGGCGCGCTGAACAGACGGCGGCATCGTCATGGCCGGCCCAGGCTCTCCATCCATGTTTGGCTGGTGAGGCCACGGAGAAGTCGCGGATGGCCGGCCTTCGCCGTCCATGACGATGGACCGCAGCCGGCGGTCGCCCGCCACGTCCCGGCACGCCGCGCCGGCTGCCCCGTGGGAGCATTCAGAACACGATCAGCTTGTCGATGTCCTTGCCGCGCTCCGCGGGCTCCTCCAGGTCCAGCAGCGGGCCGAGCGGCACGATTCCGCTTGGATTGATACTTTTGTGGCTCTGGTAGTAGTGCCGCTTGATGTGCAGAAAACTCACCGTCGCCGCGACGCCCGGAAGCTGGTACAGGTCGCGCGTGTAGGCCCACAGGGCACGGTAATCGACGATGCGCCGCAGGTTGCACTTGAAGTGCCCGTGATACACGGCATCGAACCGGATCAGCGTCGTGAACAGCCGGATATCAGCCTCGGTCAGCGTGTCGCCGCACACGAAGCGTGACTGCGCCAGGCGTTCTTCCAGCCAGTCCAGCGTCTCGAACAGCGGTGCCACCGCTTCCTCGTACGCACTCTGTGTGGTGGCGAAGCCGGCCTTGTAGACCCCGTTGTTCAGCGTGTCGTACACCCGCGCGTTGACCGCATCGATCTCCGCGCGCCTGTCGGCCGGATAGTACTCCCCTGGCCGGGCGCCGACCTTGTCGAACGCGCTGCCGAACATCCGGATGATTTCCGAAGACTCGTTGTTGACGATCGTCTGCGTATGCTGGTCCCACAACACCGGAACGCTCGCCCTTCCGGTGTATTGCGGGTCGGCTCGGCTGTACAGCTCGTGCAGGTAGCGGCTGTTGAACAACGGATCGGGCACGACGCCTTCGCCCGGTGCGAAGGTCCAACCCTGCTCGCCCATCAGCCAGTGCGTCACGGAAACCGGGATGATCTGCTCCAGTCCCTTCAGCGTGCGCATGATCAGTGCGCGATGAGCCCAGGGGCAGGCGAGCGAGACATACAGGTGATATCGCCCCGGGGCCGCGGCGAAACCGTCATGGCCGGTTGGGCCTGGACGGCCATCCGGCGTCACCCAGTTGCGGAAGGCAGTCTCCGAGCGCTGGAACCGGCCATTGTTGGCCGCCGCGTCCTTCGCGCGGTCGCCTGCATCCGGTTGCCACACGCCATCGACCAGCAGCCCCATGTCGCCGACCCGTCCCTCAATCCGATTGCGCTCTTCCGCCCGCTTGCGGTTCCGTCAGGGTGCCACCGCGTACCGCACCGGCATATCCCGTCCGGCAATTTCGGTCACCAGCTTGCGCGTCATCGCCTCGCCGAAGCTATGGAAGTCGTGCACTTCCAGTACGAAGGCGCCCGGGCCGCCGACGACATTCTCCCGGTAGTACTTAACCAGACCGCCGGGCGGTTGCACATGGGCAAACGTCCAGGACACGGGATGGTCATTGATGATCGCCAGGCCATTGATGACGATGCCGGCCTTCAACGCATCGTCCCGCGCGTCGGTTACCGCGCGGCCGGAGTTGTTGGTGCCGTCCCCACAGACGTCGATCACCCGGCGTGTCGCCGCGATGCCGCTTTCCGCCAGCAGCGCCGCACCGCGATCGATGCCGGTGCTGATCGCGGTGCGGTCCTCGAACGAGCGCGGCGCCGCCTTCAGCCGGCCGGCGAAAGCTCTGGCCGAGGCGGCATCGCGGATCAGCGTCCAGTCCAACACGGTCCGCGCCTCCTGGCCGCCCGAGAACTCGATATAGGCGACTGCGACCGCGCCGAGCACGCCGCCTCGGATCGCGGCGATCACCTTCGGGTCGGTGAAGGCGGCGACGTAGCCGTCCTTTTCCAGCTGGTACTCGCTGTCATCGATGCTGCGCGAGACGTCGGTGACCAGCACCAGCGCGACGTCAGCGCTTTCCGCCGCCCGTGCGACGGGCGCCGACAGGACGCAGGCCAGCAGCAGGACCACCCCTCGAAGCATTTGCCGCCTCCCGGTTCCGGGGTTTGCGGTCCATCATAAAGCCGCCGGCGGGGGCTGCGTCCAAGCAAATCGTGCGGTGGGTTACTGGCTGGCCCAGATGATGCGGTGCACCCAGGCGATCTCGGTCAGGTCGAAGCTATAGTCGGGATGGGCGGGATTCAGGCTTTTAAGCTCCACCCGGCGGGCAGAGCGGCGGGCCAGCTGCTTCGCCATCACCTCGCCGCGGTTGGTGCGCACCACCACGCGGTCGCCGCGGCGGATCGGCGCGGACGGCGATACGATCACCATGTCGCCGTCACGGTACACCGGCTCCATGGATTCGCCGCTGATCTCCAGCGCATAGGCATTCGGATCGGCGATCTCCGGCAGGCTCACTTCGTCCCAGCCACCGCCCACCGGGTAGCCGCCATCGTCGAAGAAGCCCTCGCCGCCGGCCTGCGCCAGGCCGATCAGCGGAACGCGCCGTGCGGTGTTGCGCGGGCTCGAGCCACTGGACAAGGCGCGCGCACCGGATACCAGCGCGGTGAAGGCCTCCAGGCTCGCCCCGGTCGCATCCAGCACCTTGGCGATGCTTTCGGTGCTCGGCCAGCGTGCGCGACCGTCCGGCATGCGCCGCTTGGATGGGTTGAAGGTGGTGGGGTCCAGACCGGACCGCTTGGCCAGGCCGGAGGCAGACAGGCCGTATTCCGCGGCGAGCGTGTCCAGTGCGCGCCAGATGTCTTCGTGCTTCATCGTAACCCTCGTGCTGTGGCGCGCGCTGAGGCGCGGCCGGGAAGGCTCTTGGTAGAGCCGGTTGCGGGATCGGGCTGTTTGCCCCGGTGAATCGGACTGAAGGGGAGTCTATAGGACTTTCCGCCGGAAACACTAGGAAAAAGCACGCAGACCCCTTGCCTTTTTCTGCAACCTATGGTTTTATGTTCCCGTTCCGTTCGACCGGGACGTGTCCTCAAAAGGAGAGCCCCATGCCCCTCGCAGCCAGTTCCAGCCAGCAGACCGGGGCCGCCCGCTCCGGCCGCGGCCGGCCGGTGCAGCCCTTCCGGTGTGCCGAGGATGCATGGTTCTGGACCATGACGGCCCTCGTCGCCCGCCGCGAAGGTGCGCGCTTCGTCGCCAATCAGGGCGCCGTGGCGCGGCCTTGCGAACCGGATGACGTCGTGAAGTGCCTGGACACTCTGTACCGGCGCCGGCGGATCGACCTGGTGCACGCCCGCATCCTGCGTATCTGGGGCGAGCGGCAGATCGCCCCCAACCCGGCCAATCCGTGTGACCGCTGCGACTGGAAGTTGTGGCGCGAGGCTATCGAGCGTCTTAAATGGATGCTGCGGAACAAGGGGATCGTCGCCTGACGCGGATAATCCGGAAATCAGTCCTTGACATCGGACCGCATTTCGAGTATCATTCCTGCGTCAACGGGCGCAGTGGGTCCGGTGATCTCCCCACAACCCAGGAAAACCTCGTTCCGCTCCAGTCTGGAGCGGGTCGTCTGCTGTGCAAAAGGAGCCGCACCCGTGGCCTTCGCCATCCGTAACCTTTCCGTCCTCGCCTACCCCAACGGGTTCACCCTGTGGCATTACAAGTCGTCCGCCGAGGCGCTGGAACGCATCACCGCACAGGACTACTTCGAAGACGCGGCCGACATGCTGTCGGGCGGGGACCTGTTGATGCTGTCTGCGACAGACGGCGCGCGCATCGTATCCATCACAGCCGCGCCGGATGGGACCGTCTGCACTGCTCCGTTGACCTGAAGGCAGGTTGGTCCGCCGTTGGTGTCATGGCCGGGCTTTCCCCGGCCATCACCCCGGCACAACCGGGCCGGCGTGCAACGACACGAACTTGCCTCCGGGGCGAATGGCCGGGTCCAGCCCGGCCATCGCGCCCATGGCAGCCTGCCGACGATCCGGTGAGCGACCTGCACCAACCGCCCGAACTGCTTACGCGTCAGGACTTAATACCCACGATGCGACCAGCCGCCCGGTCAAGGCTCAGGGAAGCTGGCATTACACACTCAGCTATTTCGCAGCACCTCCGTCGCGTGCCGCGCACGCCCCTTCCCGGAAATTTCAAACCGCCCGTCCGCCCGTCGGCAGGACAGGCCCATGCCCTCCAGCCGCTCCAGACACGGACCATCCTTCAATCCACCCGGCCGACCGATGCCGCCCGCCAGCAGCAGCCGATGCAGCGCCGAACGACAGCAGGTCTCCAGGTAAGGCTCGTGCCACATGGCGCGCATCGTCGGGCGCCGTTATCCGCCGCGCAAGCCGGCGCCAGCGGAGACCAATGGAAGATCGATCTGATGTCGGATTTTCTGGGCACATTCAAGGCCCTGCTGGACTTCATCAACAGCCTCGGCCGCCCGGCACGCAGCGCGCTGCTGCAGCCGATCGCCACCGTCCTGCTGCTGCTGGCGCTGTACGCCGGATGGCACATCCAGGATGAGGGCAATGTCCTCCGCGGCCTGCAGGTGGCGTTCCTCGACACCCGGGCCAGCCGATCGCAGCGCGACCGCGACCTGGAGGCGGCCATCCTGCGCGCCGAACTCTACCAGGCCGCACAGTCGGACAGGCTGATCGACCAGTTGCTCACCGCGCTGCTGCACAGCGCACCACATGCCGCGCGCGTCCGGCTCGGGGTCATCCACAATGGCGTCAGCGGCATTACCGGCATCGGATTGCTGCGCTACGACGTCACCAATGCGGTGGCGGCGCCGGGTCATATCGCCGGTGACAGCTTGCAGAACCAGCCGCTGTCGGAATGGAGCGATCTGCTGCCGAGGCTGCTCACCGCGCGATGCGATCTCAGCCAGGTCGCGGATCTGCCTAATCTGATCAGCCGGGCGCGGCTGCTGAGCATGGGGGCTGTCGCCGTGCTCGCCTGCCCGGTGGCCGATATCCACGGAGCGCTCCTCGGCAGCCTGTTCGTGGTGTGGGACACCGGCGACGCCCCGCCTCAGGCGGAAGCCCAGGACGAGCTGGCGGAGTATGCCACGCGGATCGGCCAGCAGATTGCAGCGGCGCTCGACCTGCGCACTCCGAAACCCCAGCTGGAGAAGCTGCTCCGGAAGTGATTGCCGGCCGCCGCCGTCAGCCCAGGTCCGGCCGCTTGTCCGTCCAGGGCTGCACCTGCTCGAAGGCGGCAGCTGCCTGCAGCACGCCGAGGTCGTCGAACCGGCGGCCGACGATCTGCAGCCCCACCGGCAGCCCGTCGCCGGTGAAACCGCAGGGCACGCTGGCGGCCGGGTTCCAGGACATGTTGAACGGGTAGGAGAACTCCGCCCACATGACCCAGTCCCACGCATGCTGCGGCCAGTGCTCGGGGATCAGCCGCTCTGCCGGAAACGCGGCGACCGACACAGCGGGCGTCAGCAGGAAGTCCCAGTCCTCGAACCAGCGGTGGATCGCCGCGATATACGCCATCTTGCGGTCGCGCATGAGCTGGTACTCGGACACGCTGTAGTCCTGCGCATCCCGGATGCAGGCGACCAGCCCGGGATCCATCTGCGCCTCCCACTTTTCCAGGTACGGCTGCAGCCGGGTCAGGTGCGCCGCCCAGAAGAAGCGAACCAGCTCCGGTCCGTCTTTCCCCCAGGGCGTTGCCACCTCCTCCACCGTCGCGCCCAGCTCGGTGAACCGTGCCACCGCCTTCTGAACCAATGCCGCCACTTCGGGATCGACCCGCGCGTGGCCCAGGTCGGGGCTATAGGCGATGCGCTTGCCGCGGATGCCTTCGTGCAGCCGCGCCAGGTAGTGCGCCGGTCCCGCCTCCAGCGTGGTGAAGTCCAGTGGGTGCGGGCCCGCCATCGCCTCCAGCAGCAGCGCGCTGTCGCCGACGGTGCGGCTCATCGGACCCATGTGGGAGGTGAAGTCGCCGGTGCTGACCGGATAGTACGGCACGCGCCCGAAGGTCGGCTTGAGGCCGAACACGCCGCAGAAATGCGCCGGCATGCGGATCGAGCCGGCGCCGTCGCTGCCCTGGTGCAGCGGGCCGAAGCCCGCCGCCGCTGCCGCGCCCGCACCGGCCGAGGATGCACCGGCATTGTACCCGTGTTTCCAGGGATTATGCGTGATGCCGGTCAAGGGGCTGCGCGACACGCCGGTCCAGCCGAATTCGGACGTGGTGGTCTTGCCCAGGATGATCGCGCCTTCATCGCGCAGGCGCGGCACCACCGGCGTGTCCTCG
>Ga0187809_10001191_pt1 | contig 12483 bp, 7 predicted proteins | sample NC_wetland_sal_i_8_FD_132415 | JGI IMG/M metagenome (GOLD analysis project Ga0187809, IMG submission 132415) | Wetland sediment microbial communities from Neuse River Estuary, North Carolina, USA - ASW_4 | ecosystem: Environmental > Aquatic > Freshwater > Wetlands > Sediment | place: USA: North... | reverse complement strand
GAACGGCTCCTCGAGCGGATACGTCACGCCGCCGATGGTCACCTGCTTTTCCTGCATCGCCTCGAGCAGCGCGCTCTGCACCTTGGCCGGCGCGCGGTTGATCTCGTCGGCGAGAATGATGTTGGCGAAGATGGGTCCCTGCTGGACCGTGAACCCGCCCGTCCGTTGGTCATAGATCATGGTACCCACGAGATCGGCGGGCAACAGATCGGGCGTGAACTGGACGCGGCGGAACGAGGCGTGGATGGATGCCGCGAGCGCGCGTACGGCCAACGTCTTGGCGAGTCCCGGCACACCCTCGAGCAGCACGTGTCCATCGGCCAGAAGCCCAACGAGCAGCCGGTCGATCATCGCGCGCTGGCCGATCACCACTCTGGCGAGCTCGTCGCGCATCTCGCCGACGAAGGAACTCTCGCTCCGCACGCGAGCGTTGAGCGCATCGAGGTCGGCGGCGGTGGTGAGATTCGTGGCCATGGAGAACTATACATACGAGGGAAGCGGCGCCTGGCGGCGCCTGGGGGAAGCGCTGCGCTGGGGGAAGGGCGGCTGAGCGCCGCCTGGGGGAAGTGAGAGGCTCCGTGCCCGCGGCAGGTCTGCGCGGCATCCACTTCCCCGAGGCGGCGCCAGCCGCGCTTCCCACAGCGCAGCGCTTCCCCCAGGCGCCGCCAGGCGCCGCTTCCCCGTCAGGCAGCTATATTTCACAGTGCTGGGAGCGTTCCGCTTCGCGGAACGAAGGCGTTTCCCAACCGGCCCCCCAGCTCGGTTCCACTCATCACCAATGGGAGATCACATGAACCTACCCGTCGCGACCACCACGCAGAACAACCCAGTCGCATAGTCCCGATCGGACGCTCGCGTCCGCTTCGGTACCGATATGCATGGGTCCCCAATCGAACGGCGCGCACTCAGGTGCCGCTATCTGGTGATCGGCAGCGGGGTGGCGGGACTGCACACCGCCTGGCGCGCATCGCTGACCGGCGATGTCGTGCTGCTCACCAAACGGTCGCTCTTCGACAGCGCGACGGCGTACGCGCAGGGCGGCATCGCGGCCGCTATCGGCGCCGGCGATTCGCCGGAGCTCCACCGGCAGGACACGCTCGCCGCAGGCGCGGCGATGTGCGACCGTGAGGCGGTGGACGTGCTGGTCCACGAGGGGCCGGCCCTGGTGCGCGAGCTGCGCTCGGCGGGCGTGCGCTTCGACCTGGATCCGCGCGGCGAGTTTCTGTTAGGCAAGGAGGCGGCGCACTCCGAGCGGCGCATCGTGCACGCGCACGGCGACCAGACGGGCGCCGAGGTGGTCCGGGCACTCGTCGAGCGCGTGCGGGCCACGGACCGCGTGCGCGTGCTCGAGCGCACGCGGGCGCTCGACCTGATCGTGGACGACGGCATCTGCTACGGCGTGCGCGCGAGCCGGGCGGGCGCGCCGCTCGAGATCCACGCCGATGCGACGGTGCTCGCCACCGGCGGCTGCGGCCAGGTCTACCGGTACACCACCAATCCGGTGGTGGCCACGGGCGATGGGTTCGCGCTCGCCCACCGTGCGGGCGCCGAGCTCGAGGACATGGAGTTCATCCAGTTCCACCCGACGGCGTTGGACACGCCCGAGACGCCGCTGGCGCTCATCTCGGAGGCCGTGCGCGGCGAGGGGGCGATCCTCATCAACGCGTTAGGCGAGCGGTTCATGCCGGGGCGGCACCCCGACGCCGAGCTCGCGCCGCGCGACGTGGTGGCGCGCGAGGTGTTCAAGGAGCAGCAGGCCACGGGCGGCGTGCGGCTCGACGCCACGGCGTTAGGCGCCGGCTTCGCGCGCCGATTCCCGGGCATCTTCGCGCTCTGCATGGCGCGCGGCGTCGACCCGCGCGTCGCGCCCATTCCGGTGACGCCGGCCGCGCACTACGCCATGGGCGGCGTCGTCACCGATCTGGCGGGCCGCTCCACGCTCGGCCGCCTCTACGCGTGCGGCGAGGTGGCGCGCACCGGCGTGCACGGCGCCAACCGCCTCGCGTCCAACTCGCTGCTCGAGGGACTCGTGTTCGCCGAGCGCGTCGCGCGCGATCTCGAATCGGCGCCGGCGCTGGAGACCGCGCCGCCCGCGCGCGAGTGGCGCGTCCCGCCCTTCACCGACCGCGGCGCGGCGCAAGTGGCGGCGAACACCGTGCGCGACACAATGTGGAAGTACGCGGGCATCATTCGCTCCGCCGAGGGCCTGCGCATCTGCCTCACGACGCTCGACGACATCGAGCGACGCCTGCCCGAAGGCGCTACGGAAGAGGCCAACCTGGTCGTTACCGCGCGGCTCATTGCGATGGGCGCGCTCCTGCGCGAGGAGTCGCGAGGCGGCCATTACCGCGTCGATTTCCCGAGTACGCAGCCGAGCTGGGAGCATCGCCACGTGGTGTGGCGCGGCGCCGGCGCGCTGGTGACGACGTGATCCGGAGATACCATGTCAACGACTGATCGATATGCCGAGCTTCAGGACGAGATCCGCGCGCTGGCGCGCGACCGCAACGCGATCATCCTCGCCCACAACTACCAGCGGCCCGAGGTGCAGGACGTGGCCGACGTGGTCGGCGATTCGTTAGGCCTGTCGCGCGAAGCGGCGCGGACCGATGCAGACGTGATCGTGTTCTGCGGCGTGCACTTCATGGCCGAAACCGCCGCGATTCTTTCGCCGGACAAGACGGTGCTGCTGCCGGACCTCGGCGCCGGCTGCTCGCTGTCGGCCACCATCGACGCCACGCAGCTGCGGGCCTGGAAGGCCGAGCATCCCGGCGCGGTCGTGGTGAGCTACGTGAACACGACCGCCGAGGTGAAGGCCGAGAGCGACTATTGCTGCACGTCGGGCAACGCGGTGGAGGTGGTCCTGTCGGTGCCGCCCGACCGTGAGATTCTGTTTCTCCCCGACATGTTCCTGGGCGCGCACGTCAGGCGCGTGACGGGACGGGCGAACATGCACGTGTGGATGGGCGAGTGCCACGTGCATGCGGGGATCACGCCGGCGCGGGTGGCCGAGCAGCGCGCGGCGCATCCCGAAGCCGAGTTTCTCGTGCACCCCGAGTGCGGCTGCTCGACGAGCCTGATCGAGGCGATGTCGGCGGGGGACATCGATCCGGCCGGCGTGCAGGTGTTATCCACCGAAGGGATGATCCGGCGACCGTCGCAATCGGAGGCCGACACGTTCATCGTCGCGACGGAAGTTGGCATTTTGCACCGCCTGCGCCGGGCGTATCCCGAGCGCACGTTCCTCGCGGCCGACGAGCGTGCGTCGTGCCAGTACATGAAGGTGACGACGCTGCCCAAGGTGAAGCATTCGCTCGAAGCGCTCGAGCACCACATCACGGTGCCGCGCGAGATCGCGGATCGCGCGCGCGGGGCGATCGACCGGATGGTCGCGATCGGCGGCGCGGCGCCGGCCCCGAGCGCGCCGGCGGCGCTGGTGGGCGAATGACCGGCGGGCCGCCGGCCGGCGCCGCCGCGGCGTTAGGCTTTCCCTTGTCGGCGGCAACCACGCGTGCGCTCGTGCGCGCGGCGTTGGACGAGGACCGCGCCTTCGAGGATGTCACGACGCTGGCAACCGTGCCGGCGGACGCGCGCGGGCGGGCGGCGATCGTGGCGCGGTCGGCCGGGGTGATCGCCGGGCTGCCGCTGGCGATCGCGGCCTTCGAGACCATGAGCCGGGACGTGACGGTTCGCGTGCTGCACGGCGACGGCGAGCGCGTGGACGCGGGCAATGTGGTGGCCGAAGTGGCGGGCCCGTGGCGGGCGCTGCTGAGCGCCGAGCGCGTGGCGCTCAACTTCGTGCAGCGGTTGTCGGGCGTGGCGACGCTGACGGCGCGGTACGTGGACGCGGTGCGCGGCACGAACGCGACGATCTACGACACGCGGAAGACGACGCCGACGTTTCGGGCGTTGGAGAAGTACGCCGTGCGGTGCGGCGGCGGCGTGAACCACCGCGCCGACCTGGCGGACGCGGTGCTGATCAAGGACAACCACCTGGCTGCGTTAGGCGGCGACATCGCCCTGGCGGTTGGGCGGGCGCGGGCGGCCGGCCGGCCGGGCATCGGCGTGGAGGTGGAGTGCGACGACATCGCGCAAGTCGACGCGGCGCTCGCGGCGGGCGCCGATGTGATCTTGCTGGACAACATGCCGCTCGACGCGATGCGCGCGTGCGTGGCGCGCGTCGCGGGGCGGGTGCCGCTCGAGGCGTCGGGCGGCGTGACGCTCGATCGCGTGCGGGCGATCGCCGAGACGGGCGTCGACCGGATCTCGGTGGGCGGTCTCACGCACTCGACGCCGGCGCTCGACCTCGGCCTGGACTACGTGGCGTCCTGACGGTGCGACGAACAGCGCCCGGCCCGAGCGGCGGGCCCGCATGCCACCACGGACATCGCCATCGGCCGGACGCAGCTCGCACACTCATCAATACGACACGCTCACCTGCACCTGCACCGACCGCGGTCTGCCGAACGACGCGCCGCTGAAGAACGCGCCCTTCAGCAGATACCAGTTGTCGAACACGTTGTTGATGTGGATCTCCGGCCGGATGGCGGTCGACCCCAGCACCATCTGGTATCCGGCGTTCAGATCGAGAATGAAGCTGGGCTTCACCTTGTAGCCGCGGTTGAAGTCGAAGAGCCCGGTGCCGTACGCCGGCAGCGAGGGGTCCGAGGGGTCGGGCGTGAGGCCGTTGGTGAGCCCGGTGCCGAACGTCCCGGTGGACCCCACGAAGAAGTGGTGCGCCGAGTACACCGCCGAGGCGAGGGCCGAAATCCGCTGATCGTGGTCGAGGTCGAACGAACCGGAGGGCGGCGCCGATGGGAAGAACCCGCCGGTGATAGTGCCGAACCCGTACGCGTGGTTGAGAGCGAAGTTCAAGTAGCCGGACAGTGGACCGTTAGGCCTCACCTCCACCGCCGCCTCGAGGCCCGTGATCCGCACTTGCTGGATGTTCACCGACGTCGTGATCGCCGATCCCGGAACCGTGTTGTCGTCGATTCCGGGGCTGCTCTCCTTGTGATATCCCGAGAGCTTGGCGACGACGCCGAACGGGAACCGGTGGATGTATCCGACCTCGTAGAAATTGTCCCGCTCGGGCAGCGTCGGCGCGGTGACGACGCCCGAGTCTCCAGCGCTGGTGATCGCGCGAAGGTCCTCGATGTTCGTCGGGAGAAACAGCCGCCCATAGTACAGGTAGATCGTATTGGCGGGATCGGGATAGAAGTTGAGCCGCACGCGCGGACTTACCTGGTGTTGGTTGCCCGCGAACGGCGCCACGTGCGAGTCGTAGCGCACGCCGGTTCTGAGCTCGAACCACTCGACCGGCGTAATCGCGGTCTGGGCGTACACCCCGATGTCGTGGCCGGACAGTCCGGCATCGGAGACGGGTCCGGCGCTGCCGTCCGCGGCCACGGTGTGAAACAGCTCGTGTCCGGTAGTCACCGATGGAAGGGCGCCGAACTTGAAGCCTAACGCATGACTGAGACGCAGGGTGTAGTCCACCTTCGCCCCGTAGGTGTCGAACGTGCGATCCTCGCTCACGTTGTACGGCGTGGTATCCGGAAAGAAAATGAATCCTGGCACGTCGTTCGGACCGGGGGAGTACGTGAGACTGCCGTGGCGCGCGAACGCACCGACAAACACGTCCGACTCTGATTCGTTGGCGGCGCTATCGCCGTAGAATTGATGGTGCCAGGCCAAGTTGGCGAAGGAATTGAGGTCCTGCTGTCGGTCGTCGATCTGCCCTTGCGATGAGTCGAAGGGAGTGAGGAAGCGCGTGCGAGCCCAGTTCAAGTCGAGCGACAAGAGGTCGCGGCTCGTCGGCCTGAACTCCACCTTGCCGAAACCGAACAAGTCCTGACCGGTGTTGTGAAAGTTGATGGGCTTGTCGGTCACCGAATCGGCCACCACGGGTTCCTGCCGCATCGCGGTCTCCTGGCGCGTACCGGACACGAAGAATCCCCATCGTCCCGCGTTGCTGCTCAGGGTCAGCGTTTGACCGTCCGTTTGATACGAGCCGGCGTATGCAGTGAGGGTCGTATGAAATCCGCCGGTCGGGATCTTCGTTTCGACATTGACGATGGCCGCATTCTTGTTGCCGTACTCGGCGTCCCACCCGCCCGTCTGGAAGTCGATGCGATTCGCGACCGCCGGGTCGAACAGCTCGTTGAGGCTACCGGAGATGCCGGAGGGGACCGGCACGCCGTCAATGTAGTAGGTGTATTCGGCGTGTTGGCCGCGGATGTGCACCTCGCCGGTCGGCGCGCGCGCCGCGCCGGCAATCGACTGCTGCAGAATCTGCGACGTCGTGTTGGTCGGCGTGCCGTGATAGCGATTCTGATCGAACACCTGATCGCCGGTGCGCGTGTCCACAGCGATCGGCGTCGATGCCGTGACGGTGACGCCCTCGAGGTTCACGGGCGTCGGGACCAACCGAAAATCGATGCTGACATCGGCTCCCGACGCCGGCATGTCGACGTCGCGCGTTTCGGGCCGATACCCGATGAAGCGCGATTCCACGCGGTACGCGCCGGACGCCAGGCCGTGGATGCGGAATGCGCCGAACTGATCGCTGGCGGTAGTCGCGACAATCTGGCCGTTGCGGCTGACGGTGATCTCCACCCCGTACAAGCGCTCGCCGCTGGCGCTGTCGGTGACCGTCCCGGCGAGATCGCCGGCCTTCGTTAGGCCGGTGGGAACGACGGCCGCCGCGGCGACGGCCCACGGCATGCAGGCGATCAATGCCGCGCCGAGCGCGGCCCTCATCCAGTGCATCATTGGCTCACACCACTCCAGGCTGGGTTGGACGTGGCGGGCATCGCGGCCCGCGCCGCAACCGGCGCGGCGCGCGTGCGCGCGCCGCTTCCGGCCGCAAGGGAGTGAGCTTACAGCCCGGCGGGGGGTTGGCCTAAGGATTTTTTACGGATGGTCGCCTGCGGGGCACGACCGGCCGATCGGCGCCAACGAGACGCGGCTACAACCGCAGCACGTGCTCCCGAAGCACGCGGGCGCGTTGGCGGCTCACCGGCAATTCCTGGCGTGTCGTGAGGAACACGAGATAGGCGCCCCCCGGCATAGGCGATATGCGCGTCACCATCGCCAGGTTGACGAGTGCGCTGCGCGAAAGCCGGACGAACAGCGCGGGATCGAGCCGCGCCTCGAGGTCCTTGAGGCGATAATTGATCGCATGGCGGGTCCCATCGACCGTGAACAGATACAGCAGCTCGCCATGCGCGACGACGGAAGCAATCCTGCCGACCGAAATCAAAATGATGTCATCGCCGTCCCGCACCGGAATACGGCGCAGATACTCGACCGCCGCTGGTCCAGTCGCGAGCGCCTTCTGGGCCCGCTCTGCCTCGGCGATTCGCACATCATCGCGCTCGAGTCGCGCGCGGGCGCGTTCCAGCGTCCGCTGGAGTCGCTCGGGGTCGACCGGCTTCAAGACGTAGTCGATGGCGTTCACCTCGAATGCGCGCACGGCGTATTCGTCGTAGGCCGTGACGAATGCAAACAGGGGCAGCGCGGATTTGCGGACCAGTCGCGCCACGCTCAATCCGTCGACTTCCGGCATCTGGAGATCGAGGAGGGCGAGGTCCGGGCGTGTGGCCTCGATCAATCGCACGGCGGCCGCGCCGCCATCGGCCTCGCCCACCAGCTCGACATCCCGACATGCCCGGAGTGCGGCAGCGAGAAAGGCCCTCGCGGGGCGCTCGTCATCGGCGATGAGGACGCGCAGCAGGTCCGTCATGCCGCTCCAGCCGTGGCCACTCCGGACATCGGAACGCGAATGGTGACGGTCGTACCGACATCGGGCGTGCTCTCGATGTCGAGCGACGCCTCCGCGCCATAGCATCGCTCGAGACGCCGGGCGACCGTGGACAATCCGATGCCGCTGGTCCGGCGGTGCGCGAGCTCGTGCGCCGAGACGCCGACCCCGGTGTCGTGGACCGTGACGACGAGCATCGACCGGGCGCTCCTGCCGTTGGGCATGTCGGGCCACGCGCGAATCGACACCTCACCGCCGCCCAGCCGCGGAGCAATCCCGTGCTTGACGGCGTTCTCCGCCAGCGGTTGCACCAGGAGCGATGGGATGCGGCACGCGCGGACGGCGTCGTCGACCTCGATCGAGACGTGCAGCGCCTCTTCGAAGCGCGCGCGCTCGATGTCGAGGTAGGCGCGCACGATCTGGATCTCGTCGGCCACGGTGGTGAACTCGCCGTCCGCCCGCCGCAGCACGGCGCGGAGCAGTGCCGTGAGGCGGAAAAGCGTGGTGACGGCGCGGTCGGGCGCTTCCTGGATGAGCTGGCCGATGGTCGTGAGCGCGTTGAACAGGAAGTGCGGGTTGAGCTGCGCCCGCAGCGCCCGGAGCTCGGCTTCGGTGGCGAGTTGCAGCATCTCGCGTTCGCGCGCATCGCGGGCGTAGCGTTCGTCGCTCACGCGGAGCGAGTCGATGCGTCGAGCCGCGGCGATCGCGACCCGCTCGAGGAGCGCCAGGTCATCGGACATGAGGCGGCGGCCGCCCGTCAACGCGCCGATGTCGATGATGTAGCCGGGCGCGTCCGTGGTCGGGACGCGGATGCTCGCACCGGGAGCCCGGCCCACGCGCGCGAGGTGCCAATCGGTGCGGCCGGCATCGTCGCCGGCATCGCGCCACGACACGCGCGAGGCCGACAGCGCCGGCGCCAACGCCTCGCACGCCGCGCGCATCACTTCGTTAGGCGAGCCGAGTGCCGCGAGCGAGGCGGCGAGCTGGCTGCGCACCTGGCGATAGTCGGCGCGCCGCAGCACGACGCGATCGACGAAGCCGTTGACGGCCGCCCGCACCGTCGGGTAGGCGAGCGCGGTCGCCATGCCCAACGCGAGCAGCGATCCGACCCCGATCGGTTGCGTCCAGTCGCCCGCCATGTGCGGCAGCACGTACGGCACGGCGATCGCGACGTAGAGTCCCATCCAGACGCCGATCAGCGCGAGCAGCGTCAGCGCGCGCTTGAGAAACACGTCGGCCAACGCGAAACGATAGTCCTGGTACAGGATGACGAGCGCGAGCGGCAGCGACGCGTGGTGCCCAACGAGCTCGATCGGCCACGTGTCGGATGATGTGGCGTGCATGCCCAGGTGGAGGGCCATCACGGCGAACGCCGCCAGCGCGACGGCGGAGAGCGCGCGTCGCACCGCGGGTTGGCGCGACGAGTACACCACGAGGAGACCGAGGATCGCCAGATAGCCGATGGTGAGCAGGACCATCGCGGGCGGCCAGGGCAGCGCGTCGTGATCGAGCGCTGCCCGCACCTGCATGATGCTGGCGACGGTGCTCACGAGGTACGCCGCGGCCACGACGACCCGTGCACTCCCGCGCGACCGCGCGTCGTCGGGAAACGCGGAGTTGACGACGACCGCCGGGAGGAAGCCGAGCGCGGAGAAGGCGAACGCGGTGACGAGCGGCGGCGGCGGCGCGATGCCCAGGTCTCGCAATCCGTAGATGACGAGAGCGCCGGAGTTCCACACGAGGCCGAGCAGCGCCGTGACGAGCGGGACGCGATCGCCGCGCAACGCGAGGGGCGATGCGTCGCTCGAATGGTCGGCGCGCAGCGTCATCACGCCGAGCATCGCGTAGAGCACGATGCCGGTCGTGAAGCCGACCAGATGGATCAGCATCGTGGCGTCGTTCGGAATCATCGCAGGCGGCAGCGCGCTGGCCAAACTGTGTAAGGGTACTCCCCTGCGCCGCGCCTGAGCAACGGCATTTTCGCGGGCGGTGCCGCCGGGGCCATGAATGGTCGGCCGGAGCGGACGAGCGGCGTCTGGACGATGGCATCGGCACGGTTCTGATCACGGCATGCCGGCACGATGCGATGCAGATTCAGAGACCGGTAGGCCCGTGGACGACGCTCGGGCCCCGGTCTCACTACTCACGAAATGGTGGAGGGCTACATCGGGGCCTTGAAGACATTGCACAAAGCACGGCTCGTGGGCTGCTTCGTTCCGGGGAACCCTTAGCGGGTTCCATCGCGGATCAGGCCCAACGCCGCGAGCGCATCGACGAGGCTGCGCAGCACGTCGGCGCTCGACCCGCCCGTGATCGTGGGGCGCGGCACTGGTGCGGCGCCGAAGAAGCCCAATCGCGCGCCCGATCCGGTGGCCAGGCAGAGCGCGCCCGGCGCCTGCAGCGTGCCATCGGCCGCGCGCGCCAACGCCGGCTCCGGGCGCGCGCCGAACACGCCTAACGCAACCGACGCGCCGGCCGGCGCGCCCGGCGGCGCGAGCACGATCGGCCCGGGCCACATCGCCGACACCGTCGCGCCCGCGTACGCGAGCTCGCAGAACCCCTCGACCGTGGCGAACACGCTCGACGCGTGCGGGGCCACGACCAGCGACTTGTCGATCGCCCCGCCGGCCAGCGCCACGCCGCTCACCCGCAGCACCGCGCCATCCTTGGTCACGCGGATGAGCGGCCGCACGAACACGTCCCATTGGGTGGTCGCATCGGGGGCGATCGCGAGCGGGTCCCGAAACGTGAGCATGTCCGCGCTGTTGTCGCTCACCTCGGCCGTCTGCCCCTGCCCCGCGCCGGCGGTCGCGACCCACGTCCACCCGGCAAAACGATGCGGCGCCCAGCCGGCGCCGTCGCGCGTGATCGAGGTGCGCGTCCCCGATGTCGTCGACTGCTTCACGACCATCGGCGGATTGAGCACGCGAATGCCCGAGAGCTCGGTGTAGTGCGCCGCCGTGGTGATCACGTCGCCGCCGGCCTCGCCCTGGCTTGCGTTAGGCACGAGCGCCGGCGCGTCGATCTCGATATCGGCCACGCGAATCGACCAGAACACGTTGTACGGACTGTACGGGTACTCGAGGAACGCCCGGCTTCCTTCTGAGCGAATGCCCGACACCGTGAAGTAGCCCTGCAATCCGTTCACGATCTGGATGTCGGCGCGCCCGGCCGTCTGCAGCGTGCCGCCGTAGATCGCGACGTTGGTGGCGCGCACCGAGACGTTGTAGCCGTAGCGCACCGCGTCGATGCCGTGCACGGTGTGATTGAGGTTGTTGGCGAACGTCCCGGTGCCGAACACCCAGCCGTTGCGGTACCACGGGCCCGCGTAGCCCGGGCCCCCGGCGCCCCGCGCGCGGCAGTTGAGAAACTCGGTGATGTCTTCCTGGAAGTTGTCGTAGCGGTCGTCGAGGCCGCCGATCTGCCACGCGGCTTCCCACGTCAGGCCGCCGACCTTGATGAACGCGAAGTTGGTGGACGACGAGCCGCGGGCGGTGAGCTCGGGGTTGCGGTGATAATAGATACCGGTGTACGCGCCGGACTCCGACGCGCCTTCGACACTGAACCGGTCGAACGAGCCCTCGAAGCACCCGTCGAGATCGAGCACCGCCTCGGGCAGCACGACGAACATCGTCGTCGCATCCGGCGCCACGTGGATCGCGCGCGCGAAGGTGATCGTGTCGGCCGTGTTGCGGGCGACCTTCGCACTCTGGCCGGCGCCGGTGCCGGCGGTCATGCACACCCACATGTCGCGCAGCGCATCGGGGCGCCACGCGGCGCCGGCCCGCGCGATGGTGAGCGTCGTGCCGCCGGTCGCGCGCGCGGCGGGCGTGCCATGCGCGCGGATCACCGAGTTCTCCATGCCCGCGCCGGTGATCGCAAACCCCTCGGTGCTCACGATGCGAAGCGGCTGCGTGACGCGGTACACGGCGCCCGCGCCTAACCGAATGCGCGCCGTGGCCCACCGCGGCGGTCCGTTGGCGGTGGGGAGCTCGGCGCCGCGCGCGGGGAGCGTGGTGAAGGGCTCGTCGGGCGTGCCGCAGCATGCGTCGATGCACGATTGCAGCGCGCGCGTGTCGTCGGTGACGCCGTCGCCGCGCGCGCCCCACCATTCGGGCAGCACATCGCCGAGGAGCGCGGCACGCGTGTTGGCGCCCCGCACCGACGGCGGGACGAAACGCACCGTTAGGCCGGCGCCGAAGATCTGGTGGAGGCCGGCCTGGATGGCGCCGCGGACCGTCAGCGTCGGCGTCGCTCCGCTGCGCCCGACGAGCCGCGCTCCGTTCACGAGCCACATCGCGACGGGCCGCGGGATCTCGAGGTCGGCGGCGAGCGCGTAGTCGCCCGGCGGGAAGTACATCGTGCCACCGGCAGCAGGAATCTTCTTCGCGAGATCGCGCAACGCCGCCGATACGTCGCCCGAGACACCGGGCGCCGCGCCGTGCGCCGTGACATCGAACAGGCCGCCGAAGTCCGCCATGTCGCAACAATGTGCGAGCGAACGATGATGGCGGGAAGGATTCGATCACGATCTTTGCGCACGGCGGCAGCATCATGCGCGCGTGCACTCTTGCCTTCTTCTCGAGCCGAGCCGAACCTTATGGGCATGCTCTCCGCTGCGCATCGGTGGACCGCGGACGAAGTGCGGGCCTTGCCCGACGACGGCAACCGGTACGAGCTCATTTCGGGCGAGCTCGTCGTGACGCCGGCGCCGCGGG
>Ga0187809_10001190_pt1 | contig 12500 bp, 10 predicted proteins | sample NC_wetland_sal_i_8_FD_132415 | JGI IMG/M metagenome (GOLD analysis project Ga0187809, IMG submission 132415) | Wetland sediment microbial communities from Neuse River Estuary, North Carolina, USA - ASW_4 | ecosystem: Environmental > Aquatic > Freshwater > Wetlands > Sediment | place: USA: North... | reverse complement strand
GACAGCGCCCGCGCGCGGGCTTCGCGATGCCCAATGATTTTCGGGGGATAGCTTCGCGGACGGCGACCGAATTCGTCGGGATCGTGGATTGCGGCATCGCCGATATCGGCCAGTTCGGGCACCCATTGGCGGATATAGGCGGCGGCATCGAATTTCTCCGACTGGGTAAGCGGTGCCATGATCCGCGGAAACATGTTCGAGTCGACACCTGACCCCGCGACCCATTGCCAATTCACCGCATTGGACGCGTAATCGGCATCGATCAACGTATCCCAAAACCATTGTTCGCCGCGCCGCCAGTCGATGAGCAGATGCTTGATGAGGAAGCTCGCGGCGATCATCCGGACGCGATTGTGCATCCAGCCGGTTGCCCAGAGCTGCCGCATGCCGGCATCGACGATCGGATAGCCCGTGCGTCCCTGTTGCCAGGCGGCGAAATCGGCGTCGGCCTCCTTGCCGCTCCGCCAAGGCAGCGCGGTATCGAAGGCTTCGCGGGCACTGCGGCCGCCGTAATCGGGATATTGCAAGATCACCGTCTGCGCATAGTCGCGCCACCCGATCTCGGCGAGGAACACATCGACCGATCCCCCCGCGTCTGCGACGGCATGCCAGATCGCGGCGGGCGAAACCTCTCCGAAGTGAAGATGTGGCGACAGGCGCGAACTGCCTTCGATCGCGGGCAGGTTCCGTTGCTCGTCATAACGCGCCGCGATCTCGGCAAAAGCGCCGAGTCGCACCTGCGCGCCCGTTTCGCCCGGCGTCCATTCGCCTTCGAACCCAGTCGCCCAATTGGGCCGGGACGGCAGCAGTTTCCAATCGTCCAGCCGGTCCGAGGCGGGCCAGCGGTCGGGCGCATCGAGGCCTTCGGGCGCATCCAAGGGGGCAGGCGGCGGCATATGATCGCGCAGCGCGCGCCAGAAGGGGGTGTAGATTTTATAGAGACCGCCGCTGCCGGTCTTCACCGAGCCCGGCGGCGCGAGGTAATTGCCGTCGTGACATCTAAGATCGAGCCGCTTCGCGACCGCGCGCTCAGCATTGCGCCACCATGGCTCGTAATGACGGAGGCAATGGACGGCGCCGGCCCCGCTCTCCTCGGCAATCTTCCCCAGTTCCTCTTCGCATTTGCCGCGCCGCAGGATCAGCCGCGAGCCGCGCGCGCACAAGTTTTCGTCGAGCCGCGCGAGGCTGTGATGCAGCCACCAGCGCGACGCGCCGCCCATCGCGCGGTGCCGCGGCGTTTCCTCGTCGAGAATATAGACGGGAATGACCGGACCCGACGTCGCCGCAGCGACAAGCGCCGCCTGATCGGCGAGCCGCAGATCGCGGCGAAACCACAGGATCGTCGGCGGCGCCATCAGGGATAGCTGGCGGTATCGGGTGCGGTCACGCGCACCGTGAACTGGTCGCGCGCCAGCGGCTGCATATAGCGCTGATCGTGCAGGACGATCGCATCGCCGTCGCGCGTCGCGACCGGCATCCGCGCCCAGAAAAGGAAGGCGCGCGCGGGCGGATCGGACTTCAGCCACTCGCGGAGGCGCATGTCGTCCATGCCCGTCGGAACCCCCGGCTCCACCGTGCTCCCCTGCCCCAGCGCGTAGGCGCCGCTGCCATAGCGTCCACCGCCGCGCCAAAAGATATCGCGCCGCCAGAAGGCGATCGGCGGCGGGCTCGCGACGACCAGCGCGCCGTCTTGTCCGCTCCGCCGCAGCAGGTCGGATGCCTGCGCCTCGGCCTGCCCCGTCATGACACCGTTGGCGAAGATATAGGCGCAAACGGCGGTGAAACCGATCCAAGCCGGTCGTTGCCAGTCAGGCGCCCCGCGACGTTCGCGTCGCAGCGACAGCCAGACCGACAGGCCGAGCGCCAGCCATATCCACAGGTCGATGATAAACAGTGTATCGCCGTAGAACCAGCGGTGGCTGAACGGTTCGAGCAACCGCACGCCATAGTTGTTGAGCCAGTCGAGCGCCGGGTGGCTGAGGCACCCGATATAGGCGAGCGCGAGCAACCAGCCGCGATGCAAGGGCGGCCTTGTAGCGGGCCGCGTTCCCCGCCGCGTCTGCCAGCCGTCGAAGGCAATCATCGCGGCCCAGAGCAGGACCGGCAGCAAAAGCAGCGCGATCGGCCCATGGGTGATCCCGCGGCGCATCGCGAGCGATTCGACGCCATAAAAGGCGCAGCTTGCGTCGATATCGGGCAGGTTCGCGGCGAGGATCAGCGTCGGCATCGCCAGCGCGGTCTTTTTCTTGAGTCCCATTTGCCCAAGTACCGCGCCGACGAGGCTGTGGGTCAGATTGTCCATGCGCCCCTATAAAGCCGACGCGCGCATCGACCGCAAGCGATCAGAGATCGGGCCCACCTTCGCTGACCGTCCAGGTCTGCCCTTTTTTGAGCAGGCTCTGCAGATCGGCCTTCTTGCCCTCAGCCGCCGCCTTGTTCTGGCGCCATACGTCGGCTTCGAAAGTCGGACGCGGATCATCGTAGAGGACACCGAGCGCCATCGGGAATTCGCCGAAGCGCATTTCCACGAGCATGTGCGCGACGCTGCGGTTGGTGACGTCGTGGACGATCACGCCCGCTGCCTGCCAGTCGCCATCGACGACATCGACGACCTTAAGCGTCAGCGCCTCCTGATCGAGCGCGATGCCCTTCGCGCCCTTGGCAAACAGCATCGGTTCCCCGTTCTGGAGCCAGAGCTGGCGGTCTTCAGCGCCCTTCGGCGCGGCGAAATCCTGGAACACGTCCTTGTTATAGACGATGCAGTTCTGGAAGATTTCGATAAAGGCCGCGCCCTTGTGCGCATGGGCCGCTTTCAGAACATTCGGCAGTTCCTTCGACACGTCGAAGCCGCGCGCAACGAAGCGGGCGCCCGCGCCGAGTGCGAAGGCGCAGGGCTGCGCCGGACGGTCGACCGAGCCGAACGGGGTCGACGGGCTGTTGGTGCCGACGCGGCTGGTGGGCGAATATTGGCCCTTGGTCAGCCCGTAAATCTCGTTGTTGAACAGCATGATCTGGCAATCGAGGTTGCGCCGGATGAGGTGCATCGTGTGATTGCCGCCGATCGACAGACCATCGCCGTCGCCGGTGACGATCCACACGTCGAGTTCGGGATTGGCAAGCTTCAGCCCCGTCGCGAACGCCGGCGCACGGCCGTGGATCGTATGGAAGCCATAGCTTTCGACATAATAGGGAAAGCGCGACGAGCAGCCGATCCCGCTGATGAACACGGTGCTTTCGGGCACCGCGCCGATTTCCGGCAGGGTGCGCTGCACCGCCTTCAGGATCGCATAGTCGCCGCAGCCGGGGCACCAGCGCACTTCCTGATCGGTTTCCCAATCCTTGAGCGTCGTCGTGCGGGCGATGGTCGTCATCTCGTTCACTGGAGCGCCTCCTCGATGGCAGCTTCGATTTCGGCAATCCGGAAGGGCTGGCCCGACACCTTGTTGAGCGGCTTGGCATCGACCAGATACTGGTCTCGCAGCACCGTCTTGAGCTGGCCCGTGTTCATTTCGGGCAGGATCACCTTGTCATAGCTTTTGAGCAATTCGCCCAGATTGGCGGGGAGCGGCCAGATATGGCGCAGGTGAATCTGGCTGACGTCCTTCCCTTCGGCGCGCTTGCGGCGCACCGCCTGATGGATCGGGCCATAGGTCGATCCCCAGCCGACGATCGCAAGCTTGCCGCCCTCGGCGCCGAGTTCGACGATCTGGTCGGGAACCTTGACCCCGTCGATCTTCGCCTTGCGAATGTCGGTCATCGCCTGGTGATTTTCGGGCGCATAATTGATGTGCCCGGTGTCGATTTCCTTCTCGATCCCGCCGATCCGGTGCAGCAGGTCGGGCGTACCCGGCTTCACCCAGGGGCGCGCGAGCTTTTCGTCGCGGCCATAGGGTTTGAAGCCGCCTTCCGGTACCTGGGTCAGAAATTCGACCGGGAAGGCTTCATAGGCGGTGAGGTCGGGGACTTTCCACGGCTCGGCCGCGTTGGCGATATAGCCGTCGGTCAGCAGCATCACCGGCGTCATATATTGCACTGCGATCCGGCACGCCTCGATCGCGCATTCGAACGCGTCACCCGGCGAGCGCGCGGCGATCACCGGCATCGGCGCATCGCCGTTGCGGCCATAGACCGCCTGATAGAGATCCGACTGTTCGGTCTTGGTCGGCAGGCCCGTCGACGGGCCGCCACGCTGCGAATTGACGATGACGAGCGGCAGCTCGGTCATGATCGCGAGGCCCATTGCCTCGCCCTTCAGCGCGATGCCCGGCCCCGACGAGCTAGTGACGCCCAGCGACCCTGCGTAGCTCGCACCGATCGCCGAACAGATGGCGGCGATTTCATCCTCGGCCTGGAAGGTCGTGACGTCATATTCCTTGAGCCGCGACAGATGGTGGAGGATCGCCGATGCGGGCGTGATCGGATAGCCGCCGAAGAACATCGGCAGATGCGCAAGCTGCGCCCCGGCGACAAGACCGAGCGCGATGCCCTCGGCGCCGGTCAGCGTGCGATAGAGGCCGGGTTCGGCGGGCGCCGGCGCGACATGATGCTGCTTGAGCGGTCCCGCGAGTTCGGCGGTTTCGCCATAGGCATGGCCCGCATTGAGCGCCGCGATATTCGCTTCGGCAAGATTGGGATCCTTGGCGAATTTCACCTTCAGCCACTCGGTCAGCGGCTGGCGGTCGCGGTCGAACATCCACAGCGCAAGGCCGAGCGTCCACATATTCTTGCAGCGCAGCGCTTCCTTGTTGCCGAGCCCGAACGGCTTGACGGCATCCATCGTCGCCTGACTGATGTTGAGCTTCAGCAGCTGCCATTTCGCAAGGCTGCCATCCTCGAGCGGATTGGCGTCATATTTCGCCTTGGCGAGATTGCGGTCGTTGAATTCGCCTTCGTCGGCGATGATCAGGCCGCCCAGCTTGAGCACGCCGACATTGGTCTTGAGCGCCGCGGGGTTCATCGCGACGAGCACGTCGGGGGCGTCGCCCGCGGTCGTGATCTCGCTCGACCCGAAATTGATCTGGAACGCCGAAACACCGAACAACGTCCCCTGCGGCGCTCGGATTTCGGCCGGAAAATCGGGGAAAGTCGCCAGGTCATTGCCCGCGAGCGCGGTCGAAAGCGTGAACTGACCACCGGTAAGCTGCATCCCGTCGCCGCTGTCGCCTGCGAAACGAACCACCACTGCGTCGGAAAGGGGGGACTGCCGATCTTCGGCCCGGTCCTCGACCACTGTCGCCATTTTCTGTTCTGCCTTTAGAGTCCTGCGAATTACCGGAATGGGCCTAGGCCCGTCTTACGCCGCCCGCAATTCAGAAAAATTTGTGCGCTGCAAAGCGGATCGGCGCGCGCCTGCCGCAATCAGTTTCCAATTGCCATTGAATTATGCCGCCCGATGGCGAATAGCAGCGGCAACAACATAGCAAGGGATTTGACGGATGACCGACGGCACGACTCCTTATGTTCGCCCCGATGTGGCGGCCTTTCTCGCTTTCCTCAACGCCCAGGACGGCCCCAAGATGGAAGAGATGCCGCCCGAGGCGGGGCGCGAGATGATGCGCGTGATGGGCCAGATGGCCGACGTGCCGCGCGGCGCGATCGCGAAGGTCGAGGATCGCACCATTCCCGGACCCGCCGGTGAGATTCCGATCCGCATCTATGACAACCGTCCCGATCGCGAGCCCGGCCCGGTCATGGTCTTCTACCATGGCGGCGGCTGGGTGATCGGCGATCTCGACACGCACGATCCCTATTGCGCCGAAGCGGCGCGTCAGCTCGACATGCCGGTGATCGCCGTCGACTATCGCCTCGCACCAGAACACCCCTTCCCTGCGGCGCCCGAGGATTGCGAAGCGGCGACGCGCTGGGTCGCCGACAATATTCCTTGCACCGGGCTGGTCCTGTCGGGCGACAGCGCGGGCGGCAATCTGACCATCGCGACCGCGCTCGCGCTGCGCGATACGCCAGCCGCGAAGTCCGTGGTCGCGATCCATCCGATCTATCCGGCGGTCACGACGCATCAGGATTGGCAAAGCTACCGCGATTTCAAGGATGGCTATCTGCTCACCGAAGGCGGCATGACCTGGTTCGGCGATCATTATGCAGCCGATCCCGCCGATCGCCGCGCATCGCCGATCGATTTCGACGCCGCCGGCCTGCCGCCGACCCTGCTTGTGACCGCGGGGCTCGATCCCCTGCGCGATCAGGGCCGCGCCTATGCCGGCAAGCTGATCGCCGCCGGGGTGCCGACGACCTACCGCGAGGCCGCGGGCACCATCCACGGCTATATCTGTCTGGCGCAGGGCATCCCGAGTGCCAAGGACGACATCCGCGGCAATCTGACCGTCCTCAAGGCGATCGTCGCCGAAGCGACCGCATGATCGACGCCAGCGCCCTTCCCTATCGCCCCTGCGCCGGGGTGATGCTCGCCAATCGTCATGGCCGTGTCTTTGTCGGCCAGCGACTCGATTCGGCCGAGGACGCGTGGCAGATGCCGCAAGGCGGCATCGATCCCGGCGAGGATGCCGAAGATGCCGCAATCCGCGAACTCAGCGAGGAAACCGGCGTCCATGCCGGACTGGTCGATATCATCGCGCGCAGCAAGACCGAGCATTTCTACGACCTGCCCGACCATCTGATGGGCAAGATGTGGGGCGGGAAATATCGCGGTCAGCGCCAGTCGTGGTTCCTGATGCGCTTCATGGGCGAGGATAGCGATGTCGATATCGCGACCCGGCATCAGGAATTTCGCGCCTGGCGCTGGGCCGAACTCGACGAGCTCGAACGGCTGATCGTCCCGTTCAAGCGCCAGCTTTACCGCGCCGTCGTCGACGAATTCCGCCCACTGGTCTGATCGCGCAAAGCGACGGCGGTGCGAAAGACGTCGGCGAACATCGCCGGCGTCAGTCGCCCGGTGTTCGTGTTGTAGCGCGAGCAATGATAGCTATCGACCAGATGGCGCCCGTCGGGCAGGCGATGCACCGCGCCATGCGCAAACCGATAGGCGGCGAGCCGCCCGCCCACAGCCCGAACCGCCGCGTCATGCGCAATTCGGCCGAGTGCGATCAGCACCCTGACCCGTGGCAGCGCCGCGAGCTGTCCCTCGAAATAGGGTCGGCAGGCGGCGATTTCGGCGGGCGTCGGCTTGTTCTGCGGCGGCAGGCATTTGACGCTGTTGACGATGATCGTTCCGTTCAGGCGCAGCCCGTCGTCGATGCGCCCGTCATAGACGCCGCGGCTGAGCGCGAATGCGGCGAGCGTTTCGAACAACAGGTCGCCCGCATAATCTCCGGTAAACGGCCGCCCGGTGCGGTTGGCACCGTGCTTTCCCGGCGCGAGCCCGGCGATGGCGAGCCACGCATCGGGATCGCCGAAAGCATAGACCGGCGCATTCCACCAATCGGGATGCTCGGCGCGACAGGCGGCGCGCAACCCGACAAGGCGCGGGCAACGCCGGCAATCGCGCGGCGGCTCGGTACCGGGCAAGGGGCTGTCAATCTTCACCCCGCTGCGATAGGCGCATGGGCATGACCAGCGCAACGCCCCTCCCCCTCTATGCCATCGGCCTTGGTTCGAACCGCCGCCACGTCCGTTTCGGTGATCCGCGGCGCGTGTTGCTCGCAGCACTCGCCGCGCTCGAAAGCGACGATATCGAACCCGTCGATGCGAGCCCGATCGTCGCGAGTGCGCCGATCGGCCCTTCGCGCCGCCGCTACGCCAATGCCGTCGCGCTCGTCGCCTCGCCGCTCAGCCCGCCCGAGATGCTCGATCGGCTGAAAGCCATCGAAGCTGCTTTCGGACGGCGGCGCGGCCAGCGCTGGGGCGCACGCACGCTCGACCTCGACATATTGCTGTGGTCGGAGGGCGCATGGAGCGATGCGGCGCTCACCGTGCCGCACGCGGCGATGACCATGCGCGATTTCGTGCTCGGCCCGCTCCGCATGATCGCACCCGCCTGGCGCCATCCACTCAGCGGCCAAAGCGTCCGCCAACTCGCCGCGCGTCTTTCGCGGGCAAAGCCGGTTGACCACGGCGCTTCGGCGCACTAGGGCGACGGCTCGCTTTCGCACACTGCCCCCCCGGCGGTCCGCGATGGGCCCTTAGCTCAGTCGGTAGAGCAACTGACTTTTAATCAGTAGGTCGCTGGTTCGAACCCAGCAGGGCTCACCATAACCGCCGGAATTGGCGCCTTACCTCAGGCGAAGTGCAGCTTGCGATATTTGCCGCGGAAGTAGAGCAAGGGATCGCGGCGCGGTTCGAAGATCGCTTTCAGGACGCGGCCGACAAGAATGAAATGATCGCCGCCCGGATGCACTGCCTCGCGCGCGCATTCGAAACTGCTGAGCGATCCCGACAGCACCGGCGTACCGAATTCGCCGATCTCCCACCCGGTTGCCGCGAAGCGGTCCTCGCCCTTGCCCGCAAAGCGATTCGACGTCGGCTGCTGGCCGATCTGGAGCACATTGACCGCGAAATGCTCCGCTTCGCGCAGCACCGCCGCGCTGCCGGCATTGTTGGCGATGCAAACCAGGAGGAGCGGCGGGTCGAGCGATACCGAGGTGAAGCTGTTGGCGGTGAGGCCGATCGGCTGGCCCGCCGCATCGATCGCTGTGACGACGGTAACGCCGGTCGCGAAACAGCCGAGTGCGTCGCGAAAGGTCCGCGCATCCGACCCAGCGCGATATTCGGGCCAGCCGCGCGGCGCGCGACGCTCGAGAAAGTCGATCAGATGCGCGCCAAGCGCATCGATCCGGTCTTCGGTGACGACCAGCGCGGCGTCCTCCACCTCGACCAGTTCGCCATCGGGGAGCTGGCCGACGAACGCCGCCGCCGAGGCGCGCGAGACGAGTTCGCTCATCGCGCCGCGGACGTAGAGCGTCGGCAAGGCTATATTGCGGGCGATATCCGAAAGCCGCTCGGTCACCGTCGCCGCGTCGAAAGCCTCGAACAGGCGGGCGTCCCATGCCGCTTGGCCGGGCGCGCGATTGGCCGCTTCGCGCAGGCGGTCGCCGATGCGCTGCGCCATCGTGACATCGTCGCTGACCGGCAGGTCGACGAGCACCAACCCCGAGGCGAGCACCGCCGCGTCGCGTTCGAGCGCGGCAGCGGCGATCCATCCTCCGAGGGTCGAGGCGACGACGACCGGCCGCGTGCCGAGCTGTGCCAGCACCGCGCGCAGATCGCCGACCAACGCATCGAAATCATAGCGCCCATCCTCGGGCCACTCGCTACCGCCATGACCCCGAAGGTCGAGGCTGATGACGCGGCGGCCGGCCTGTTCGAGCGCGTCGGCGACATTCGACCAGATCGCGCGCGTCTGGCCCGCGCCGTGAAGCAACAGCACCGCCGGATCATTGTCCGATCCGATGACGTCGGCTTCGAGGCGGATTCCTGCGAAGCCCTGATAATGAACGATGCTCATGCCGTGAAAATCTCTTTCGTCCGGTGCCGCGGCGGCGACCGGTCGGGCATGATTATTTTCGCTTGTTGATGCAAGTCAAAGTCGGGGAACCGCACCATTGCCAAAAGCGGATGGCAGGTTCCGGTGATCGAACCTGCGTTCACGGCAACCCTGCACCAGTTGCCACCCAGATCACCTCCCCCAACTGCCCTGCCGGCGTCCCACCGGCGGGGCATTTCTTTGGGAAGGCCGTTCAGGCGCGAAACCCGGCCAGTCGCTGATCGAGGACAGCCTCCGCCTCGGCTATGATGCGGTCGATCAATTCCTGGCAGCTCGGAATATCATGGATAAGGCCCTGGACCATCCCGGCCCAGAATACCCCCTTCGTCAGATCTCCCGTTTCGAGGAGTTCGCGGCCGGCCTTGCCGTTGACCAGTTCGGCGACGTCGGCAAAGGTCGCATCGGGCTGCGCAAGGCGGCGCACCACCTCCTCCGACACTGCGCTCTTGCCGACGCGCGCGGTGTTCTTGAGGCTGCGGAAGATCAGGAAGCTGCCGCGCTCGTCATTGTCGACATAGGCCTGCTTCACATTGTCGTGGATCGGCGCTTCCTTGGTCGCGCAGAAGCGCGTCCCCATGTTGATGCCTTCGGCACCGAGCGACAGCGCTGCGACCAGCCCGCGTCCGTCGCCGAAGCCGCCCGACGCCAGCATCGGGATCTTCACCTTGTCGGCGGCGGCCGGGATCAGGATCAGCCCCGGAATATCGTCCTCGCCGGGATGGCCTGCACATTCGAAGCCGTCGATCGAGATGATATCGCAGCCCGCTTTTTCGGCCGACAGCGCATGACGCACGGCGGTGCATTTGTGGAGGATGGTAACGCCATGGGGCTTGAGCATTTCCCATATCTCGCGCACCGCCTGGGTGCCCGCCGTTTCGACGATCTTGACGCCGCCGTCGATGATCGCCTGCGCATAGGCCTTGTAATCGGGGGCGTTGATCGTCGGAAAGACCGTCATGTTCACGCCGAAGGGCTTGTCGGTCATCGACCGGCAGCGTTCGATTTCGTCGCGCAGAGCGTCAGGGCTTGGCTGGGTCAGCGCGGTGATGATGCCGAGGCCGCCGGCGTTCGAGACGGCGCTCGCCAGTTCGGCATAGCCGACGCTCTGCATGCCGCCCTGCACGATCGGATGCTCGACACCCAGCATTTCGGTGATGCGCGTCTTGAAAGCCATGGTCCATCCTTCCCTTCTGTCTCTGCCGTTACGGCACCGTTGCTTCTCCCTTGAATTAACTTGACGCTTACGTCAACGTCGGGTTGAGAGTAGGTAGTTAGATAGCGAAGGGAATCGGAATGGCGGCGACGCACCAAGGCATATCGGATCGGGCGCTCGCGATTGCAGCGAAGGTCGAGGCTTTCGTCCGCGAAGCGGTCGTCCCCTATGAAAAAGATCCGCGCCGCGACCATCATGGCGCGCCGACCGACGAGCTGGTGATGGAAATGCGCGACCATGCCCGCGCGGCGGGCGTGCTAACGCCGCATATCCTGTCCGACGGCAGTCACCTCAATCAGCGCGAGACGGCGGTCGTCCTCATCAAGTCAGGGCTGTCGCCGCTCGGTCCACTCGCGTGCAACACGATGGCGCCCGACGAAGGCAATATGTACCTGCTCGGCAAGGAGGGCAGCCCGGAGCTCAAGGAACGGTTCCTGAAACCGATGGTGGAGGGGCGCGTCCGATCGGCCTTTTTCATGACCGAACCCGCCGAAGAAGGCGGCGCGGGGTCCGATCCTTCGATGATGAAGACGACCTGCCGCCCCGACGGCAATCATTGGGTGGTGAACGGCCGCAAGACCTTCATCACCGGCGCGGAAGGCGCGCGCGTCGGCATCGTCATGGCGAAGGCCGAAGAAGGCGCGTGCATGTTCCTCGTCGATCTGCCCGATCCGGCGATCTGCATCGACGAGATTCCGAACACGATCGACAGTTCGATGCCCGGCGGGCACGCGACGCTGACCATCGACAATCTGCGTATCCCCGCCGATCAGATGCTGGGACAGGCAGGCGAAGGCTTTCGCTATGCGCAGGCGCGGCTGTCCCCTGCCCGGCTGTCACACTGCATGCGCTGGCTCGGCTGCTGCATTCGCGCGCACGAAATCGCGACCGACTATGCCAACCGGCGTGAAGCCTTTGGCAAGCCGCTGATCGAGCATGAAGGCGTCGGCTTTATGCTCGCCGAGAATATGATCGATCTGAAGCAGGCCGAACTGATGATCGACTGGTGCGCCGGCGTTCTCGACACGGGATCGCTCGGCACGGTCGAAAGCTCGATGGCAAAGGTTGCGGTCTCCGAAGCGCTGATGCGGATCGCCGACCGCTGCGTTCAGGTGATGGGCGGGACCGGCGTCACCGACCGCACGATCGTCGAACAGGTGTTCCGCGAAGTGCGCGCCTTCCGCATCTACGACGGTCCGACCGAGGTCCACAAATGGAGCCTTGCCAAGAAGATCCGCCGCGACTGGAAGGCCGGACGCACCTGATGCCCCTGTCAGTTGCACTTTGCCGCCCGATCCTCCAGCCGTAGCGTCAAAACGACTTGACGTTTACGTTAACGTCCGGATGATGGGTGAAAACATAAAGGGTAGAGGACTCGGACCGATGTCGATTTTGTACGACGAAGGACAACAGGCGATCGCCACCGAATCGCGCCGCATATTGGAAGCGCGCGTGCACAAGGACGATCTGCTCCCGCTGCTCCAGACAAGCGGGCGCTATCACGAAGCCTTCTGGGCCACCGCGAAAGAACAAGGCTGGACCGCGCTGGCCTTGCCGGAAGCCTATGGCGGCCTTGCGCTCGGCCTAGTCGAACTCGGCCTGATCGCGCACCAGGCGGGCCGCACGCTCAGCGGCGCACCCTTTCTGACCTCGAATTTCGGTGCGGCAAAAGCGATCGAACTATACGGCAGCGATGATCAGAAACACCGCTGGCTACCTGGACTGGCAAGCGGTGACGTCATCGGGGCGGTCGCGATTGCATCGGGGCCTGACGCCCTGCCCGCCCATCCCAAAGTCACGCTGACCAATGATCGCCTCGATGGGGTGAAG
>Ga0187809_10001189_pt1 | contig 12507 bp, 11 predicted proteins | sample NC_wetland_sal_i_8_FD_132415 | JGI IMG/M metagenome (GOLD analysis project Ga0187809, IMG submission 132415) | Wetland sediment microbial communities from Neuse River Estuary, North Carolina, USA - ASW_4 | ecosystem: Environmental > Aquatic > Freshwater > Wetlands > Sediment | place: USA: North... | reverse complement strand
CCATCCTCAACGCGGCCCATCCGCGGAAGCTATCGCCGGGACTGCACCATCCGGGCCAGCTCCGCAAGTCCTGGTACTTCTTCTTCTTCGACCTCCCGGACCTGCCCGAGTCCGTCGTGCACGCCAACCGATGGCATTTCCTCCGGCACTTCCTGCACGACGCCCGCCCGGCCTACACGCCGGAGGAGATCGATCGCTACATCGAGGCGTGGTCGCAGCCAGGCGCGGCCACCGGGATGATCAACTACTACCGGTCCTCGGTGCGGACCTCGCCGAAGAAGGCCGAAGCGGCGCTTCGCCCGATCTCGGCGCCCACCCTGGTCATCTGGGGCCAGCGCGATCACTACCTCGGCCCCGAACTCGCCGAACCCGACCACGACGACGTGCCCAACCTGGACCGCGTCGAGCGCCTGCCCGACGCCTCGCATTGGGTCCATCACGATGACGCTGAGCGCGTCACGCAGTTGCTCATCGACTTCTTCGCCCCCGCCCTGCCAGCCGGGAATCGCTAACCGCATCCACTTGGCTTCGCAGCAGGAGATAAGCATCAGCCGTCCCGTACGGCACGGCGGACGAGTTCGGCGGCAACGACCGCTATCTTGCGCCGCTCGGCCCGGGCCTGGGCTCGGATCCGCTCGTACGCGGCATTCGCGGACAGGCCCTGCTGGCCGATGAGCACCCCCTTGGCCTGCTCGATGATGGCCCGGGAGTTTAGCGCGCTCTGCAGTTGCGCGGCCAGCACCGTCTGCTGCTCGCCCATCAGCATGGTCGCGATAAGCAGGGCGGCAAGGTCGGTAAAGGCCAGCAGGGCCAGCTCTGCCTCGGCCGACCAGGGATGCCGTTCTAGCGACAGCACCGCCACCACCCCGACGGCATCCTGGTTGTACGGAATGGGGCTGGCCAGCACGGCCCGGACGCCGCGCTCGACCGCGGCCCGGCTGAACGAGGGCCAGCGCGGGTCCGAGGTGAGATCCTCGGACCCCACCAGCACCTTGTCGTCGAACGCGGTGATGCAGGGACCCTCCTGGTGGCGTATCTGCAGATCCTCCAGGTGCTGCATCCGGTCGTCGGAGACCGCCGCGTTGCGCAGGTGATGCTCGCCGTCCGCCAGCATCAGGCCGGCGCCGTCGACGGAGAAGATCCTGTGGGTCGTCTGGACGATCTGGTGCATCGCCTCATCGACCCGCATCTCTCCGAAGCGCAGCCGTCCGAGCTCGGTCAGGGCGTGACTCACATCCTGCGGTGTGACAGTCATCGTCGCTCCTTAAGTCATCCTCGATCTCGCATCTGGCACCGAATCCGGTCAGTTCCAGAACACGCCGGACCGCCGAGCTGGGGTGCCGAATGGTCAGGCGGCCAGACGGTAGCAGCTGGCCCGCGCTGGTGATCAGGCGGGCGGAACCGCAATCCATGAACCGGGTACCAGCCATGTCCAGGACCAGCCGCCGGGGCCTGGTCTGCATGACCAGCGCCAACCGCTCGGCCAGCACCGACCGGGTGGTCAGGTCCAGCTCGCCAGTGACCACGACCGTGGCGATGGCCTGGCTCACATCCACCTTGATCGCCAGTAGCGCCTCCCGGGAGCCGGCCGGATGGCAGGCAGGAGGCTCGGAAGGGAAATAAAGCCACGTCATGAGAAACCCCCATCCAGCAGCGCGGCCAGGGCTTGAGCCGGATGCTGTCAGGAGGCCTCTTCCTGCGGCTATCCAGGAAGACGCGGAGCCAGTACCGGCTTGGCGGCGGGCCGCGTGAGTCTGGGCGGCATCATGATTAATCCAGTATGCCCGACCCAGCTGGGCCGCCGAGCCGGATGAGCCAGGCAAGCCCGGGTCCGCGGGTCCCCAGCGGGTCTGCAAGGGTGTTGTCATGCCGTGGATTGACCTCGAAGGTGCCGTGAACGTTCGTGACCTGGGCGGTCTCCCGACCCAGGATGGCAACGAGACGGTCGCCGGCCGACTGCTGCGCGCCGACAACTTGCAGGAACTGTCGCCTTCCGACATCAGGCGGCTGGTGCGGGACATCGGCGTGACGACCGTGGTCGATCTGCGCAGCTCGGCCGAAGTGGCGTCCGAGGGCCCGGCGCCGCTGGACACCGTCCCGGGCGTCCGGCACGCTCATCATCCGGTGATACCCGAGCTCGGATCGGCCACCGACGCGGTAGCCGAAGCGCTGCTGCTCAAGCGGGACCAGGACCGGTCCCGCTTCCCGAGCGATCCCACCTGCGGGCACTACCTGGGCTATCTGGAAGACCGGCCGGACCAGGTGGTCGGCGCGGTGCGGAGCATCGCGCGCGACGACGGCACGGCCCTGGTCCATTGCGCGGCGGGCAAGGACCGGACGGGCGTGGTGGTAGCGCTGGCCCTCACCGCGGCCGGCGTCCGCTCGCAGGCGGTCGTGGCCGACTACGCCGCGACCGGGGAACGCGCCGAGGCCATCCTGAGCCGCCTGCGCCGGTCACCGACGTATGCCAGGGACCTCGACAGCGTGCCCGCCGAAGCGCACCGACCCCGTCCGGAAACGATGGCGGCCTTCCTCGAGCAGATGGAATCCCGCTACGGCGGGGTCACCCGGTGGCTGACTGGCCACGGCGTCAGCGCCGAGGAACTGGACCTGCTGTACGTGAAGCTACGCCGTCCGTTATCGACCCGAGACCGTAGACGCCCCTTTTTCTCACATGGTGGGTGACGGACGGGAGCCGCTTACCCCAGGTCAGGCACGTTACCAATCTGATTCGTAACGGATTCCTGGCCGCCACGGGCTGGATACCTCCTGTTTGTCTTGGCTCGTCATTATCTCGACTTGTCTAGCCAAGATTTGGCTTGTTGTTTCCCGGGTTCCCGGGGACTGTGCTTGGGAGGGAAATAGTGCGCGCAAGGCACGTGCTTGCGGCCAGTGCCGCAGTTGCCAGCGGCCTGGTACTGACCGCCGCTTGCAGCTCGTCGAGTTCCAGTAGTAGCGGCAGCAGCAGCAGCAGTACCAGCAGCAGCAGCACCAACTGGGCAACCGTTAGCTCCGTCGCGGCCGGAGGTGGCATGAATGCCCTGATCGCCGCGGCCAAGAAGGAAGGCCAGCTCAACGTCATCACGTTGCCCGCCAACTGGGCCAACTATGGCAACATCATGAAGGACTTCTCCGCCAAATACGGCATCCATATCACCGACGCGAATCCGGATGGCTCCAGCCAGGACGAGCTCAACGCCATCAACCAGCTCAAGGGCCAAAGCCGTGCTCCCGACGTCGTTGACATTGGCACGGCGTTCGCGATCAAGGGCGACCAGGAAGGCGACTTCGCCCCCTATCAGGTGGCGACCTGGGGGAACATCCCGTCCGACGCCAAGTCAGCCGACAGTACCTACTACGCCAGTTACGGCGGGTACGTCGCGATCGGATACAACCCGGCCAAGGTAAAGGTCGCGCCGACCTCCTTCGCTAGCCTGATGAACCCCGCGTACAAGAACCAGATCGCCCTCAACGGCAACCCGACCCAGGCGAACGCCGCCTTCGTGGCCGTCTATGCGGCAGCCATCGCCAGCGGCGGTTCGCTGTCCAACATCGAGCCCGGCATTACCTACTTCAAGAAGCTGCACCAGATTGGCAACTTCGTGCCGGTCACGGGCAGCGCGGCAACCGTGGAAAGCGGCCAGACGCCGATCCTGATCTGGTGGGATTACCTGCTCGCCTCCGAGGTGCAGCCAAGCGTCCCCGGCTTCAAAATCGTGATCCCGTCGGATGCCGCATATGCCTCGTACTACGACCAGGCCATAAGCAAGTACGCGCCGGACCCGGCCGCGGCCCGGCTGTGGGAGGAATACCTGTACTCGTCCACGGGGCAGAACCTGTGGCTGCAAGGTTTCGCCCGGCCGATTGAGCTGCCGATCTTGGTGGCCAACGGCACGGTGAACGAGACCGCGTACAAGGCGCTCCCGCCGGCCCCGGCTGCCGCCGTTACCTTCCCCTCCCAGGCGGAGCAGGCAGCGGCGCAGACAGTCGTAGCCCAGCAGTGGTCCAGCGTGATCGGTTAGCGGTGGATCAGACCGTAGCGGCCTCTGGGGCCCCGGGATCCCTGGCGGATCCCGGGGCCCTCGGGTCCGGGCCGGCCGGCCGGGCCGGACCGCCCGCGAAGCTGACCGCGGTTGGTGTCGTGCGCTGGCTGCGCCGGATCGCCGGGATCGTGCCCTTCGGGGTTTACGTGACACTCGGCCTGGTGATCCCGATGATCGCGGTCGTGATCGGCGCGTTCCAGAAGCCGAACGGCGGCTTCACGATGGACAACATCAAGATGGCTACGTCCGGGGTCTACCTGCACGGCTACGAGCAGAGCATCATCTTGTCGGTGATCACCGCCATCCTGCCGGGGATCTTCGGGCTGCTTATCGCCTACGCGATCTTCACGGCCAAGCGGGGCGCGATCCTGCGGCGGGTGGCGATCACGGCCTCGGGCGTGTTCGCCAACTTCGGCGGCGTGCCGCTGGCCTTCTTGTTCATCGCCACCATCGGTTCCAGCGGGCTCGTTACCCAGTGGCTGTCCGACCTGGGGTTCAACCCGTACGATCACGGCTTCAACTTGTACGACCTGGGCGGCGTCGCGCTCGTGTACATGTACTTCCAGATCCCGCTAATGGTGCTGGTCATCTTGCCGGCCCTGGAAGGGCTGCGCCCGGCGTGGCGGGAAGCCGCCGAGAACCTGGGCGCGCGTACCTGGCAGTACTGGCGTCATGTGGGCGGCCCCGTGCTGCTGCCGTCGTTCCTGGGCTGCGTGCTGCTGCTGTTCGGCAGCGCGCTGGCCGCCTACGCCACCGCCGAGGCCCTGACCAGCGGGGCGATCCCGCTCACCTCGATCCAGATCGGCTCGTTCCTGAACGGGAACGTCATCCCCGGGCAGGAGAACGTCGGCAAGGCGCTCGGCCTCGGCCTGGTCATCATCATCGCGGTCGCGATGGTGTTCTACGTCATGCTGCAGCGGAGGGCCGCCAAGTGGCTGCGATAGCCGATACCCAGGCAGCATCAGGGACCGGACGGCAAGGCCCCGCCCGGTCACTGCCCGTCTGGCGCTGGGTGATCCTGCTGGTCGCCGCCGTGTACTTCCTCGTCCCGCTGTGGGCGGCGCTGCGGTTTGCCGGGATCAAGGCCCTGGGCTCGGTCGTCACCCAGGCAGGCTTCGCCGACGCGCTGTGGCTGTCAGTCCGGCTGGCCATCGTCACTACGGTGATCACGATCGTGCTCATGCTGCCCACCGCCGTCTACGTCCACCTGCGGCTGCCGCAGGTGCGCCGGCTGCTGGAAGGGATCACGATCTTGCCGATCGTCATCCCGCCGGTAGTGCTCAGCGTGGGCGTGCTGCAGGTGGCACCGTCCTTCCTCAAGAGCACGCCCTACCTGCTTGCGCTCATATACGTGATCCTGGCTATGCCGTTCGCCTACCGGGCCATCGACGCCGGGCTGCGCGCGCTGGACTTGAAGACGGTCGTCGAGGCGTCCAACTCACTAGGCGCTGGGTGGATCACGACGCTGTGGCGGGTGGTGCTGCCGAACCTGAAAACCGCGCTGCTGTCCGCCACCGTGCTGACCGTGGCCCTGGTCCTCGGCGAGTTCACCATGGCTAGTCTGTTCTTGTATCAGACGTTCCCGGTATGGATCGTGGTCTTCGACCAGACCAGCGGCCAGATCTCGGTCGCAGCCTCACTGGACGCGCTGTTCGTGACCTGGCTGTTCCTGATGGCGATCACCATGTTCGGCACCCGGCAGTCGCGCCGCACCGGCGGCGGCGAGGCCACGCTCTTCTCCGTCGCCCGTCAAGAAACGCGGGGTAACTGATGACCACGAACACCGCTTCAGACGCGGCCGCGGCCGACGGCACCCGGCCTGCGGGCGGGACGCGGGGCACCAGCGTGGTGCTGCAGGATCTCAGCCGGTCATTCGGGGGCACCCGGGCGCTGGACGGGCTGTCGATCGAGATCGCTCCCGGCGAGCTCGTGGCGCTGCTGGGCCCGTCAGGCTGCGGCAAGACCACCGCGCTGCGCATCGTGGCCGGTTTTGAGTCCGCGGACACTGGATCGGTCCTGGTCGACGGCAAGGAAATCTCGAGGGTACCTGCCGCTAAGCGCGACATGGGCATGGTATTCCAGAGTTACAGCCTATTCCCGAACATGAACGCGCTGGACAACGTGGGCTTCGGGCTGCGGATGCGCAAGCTGGGCGCGGCCAAGCGGCGCCAGCGGGCCGGGGAGCTGCTCGACCTGGTGGGACTGGCCCCCCAGGCCAAGCAGTTCCCGCACCAGCTGTCCGGCGGCCAGCAGCAGCGAGTCGCGCTGGCCCGGGCGCTGGCTATCGAACCGCGGGTGCTGCTGCTGGACGAGCCGCTGTCCGCGCTGGACGCCAAGGTCCGCCTGCAGCTGCGCGAGCAGATCCGCACCATCCAGCAGCGGCTCGGCACCACGACGCTGTTCGTCACCCACGATCAGGAAGAAGCCCTGTCGATGGCCGACCGAGTCGGGGTCATGAGCCATGGCAAGCTGGAGCAGATCGCCGCGCCGGACGAACTGTACGTGCACCCGGCCACCGCGTTTGTCGCCGAATTCGTGGGCGTCATGAACCGGATCCCCGCCGAGCTGGGCGGGAGCGGGATGGTGTCGTGCGTGAGCTGTACCGTGCCGGTCAAGGAGGGCGACAGCGTGACCGACCTGGGCGGCGACAACGCGGTGGACGTGCTGGTGCGGCCGGAAGGACTGAACATGGAGGTGGCGGAGCATGGTAACGGGATCGTCACCACCAAGACCTTCCTCGGCTCGGTGACCCGGGTCGGCGTCCTGCTGTCCGGCGACGTCACCGTGCAGATCGACAAACCGAGCTCGGAGGCCGCCGCGCTGGCCCCGGGCACGTCGGTTTCTGTGACCCTGCCGCCCGAGCCGGTGCTCGTCGCGCCGAGGCGCTAGCGCGCTTACGCGCCAGCCAGGCGCTTGAGCGGGAAGGGCAGGATGACGCGCAGCGTCGGCCAGAGGCCTAAACCAGGACCCGCAGGCCGTCAGCCCCTCGCTAGCCGACAGTCTTCGCCCAGTTGGCCATCAGGTAATTGGCAGCATCGACGGTCTGGGTCGGGGTGAGGAACACCGGCGTACCTTTGACCAGGGGCAGCTTCACGGCCGCCGCGGTGTTGATGGATCCGTTAGCGGTCATGGCCGCCTGCTCCACCGGCCTGGCGCCGCCCTCCAGCCACAAGTTCTGCCCGCCGTTCGCGGCCTGGGAGTACAAGAGCTCCTCCCACAGCCTGGCCGCCGCCGGATGCGGCGCGTTCTTGTTGATGGACTGGGCGTAGTACCCGCCGAGAATGGCGTCCCGCGGGATGAATACCTTCCACTTCGTCACGCCGATGTATCTCGGGAGGTTGAGGTAGTCCCAGTTGAACACGACAGGGGTCGTCCCTGCCTTCATCGTGGCGCCGGTCGCCTCGATAGGCGAGAAGTTGCCGACCGCCTTGAGCTTCTGGAAGAAGGACACGCCCGGGGCGATGTTGTCCGCCGATCCGCCCTCGGCGAGGCTCGCCATCATGACGCCGTTCATGGCCGCTTCACCCGAGGTCGGGCTCCCGATCAGGGCGACCGCGTTCTTGAACCGCGGGCCGAGCAGCTGTTTCAGCGAGGTGATCGTCCCGAACTTGCTCGAGTACCCGATCGCCATGTAGCCGCCGTAGTCCTGGACCCAGAGCCCGGTCGCCTCCTTCTGGGCGGCGGGGATGTCGTTCCAGGTACTCACCTCGTACGGTGCGAACAGGAAGGCGTTGGCCACGGTGACAGGCATGCTGAGGTCCAGGACGTCAGGTGCCTTAGGGGAGCGTTTCTCCGACATCGCCGCGTCGACTGCCTGCTGGCTCGAGCCGTTAGGGATCGCGTCATTGACCGTGATCCCGTACATCCTCTCGAAGGTCTTAATGATGGCTCGGTAGTTCACCCATGTCGGCGGCAGGGCGATGATGTTGAGCGTGCCTTCCTGCTTGGCCGCCGCGATCAGCGCACTCATGCCGCCGCCGGCCGCAGCGGACGTCTTGGTGGCCCACTTGACGCTTGATTCCGACGAGCTCGATGCCGAACCCGACGAGCAGCCCGTCGCCAGCAGCACTGCAGTCGCGACCGCGGCGAACGCGAATCGATATGGCGATCTCACCAGTGCCTCCTGAAAGCTTCCCTATCCCGAGGCGGATCGCGACGGCCCGGGCAGCGGCGTCGGGAGGGCCTACGGCCCCCTCGCCCCCAGCTGTGAATGCAGCGCACATCCTAGCCATCCCGGCCCACCTTCAGCCAGAGGCCAAAACCAGGACCCGCAAGCCGTCACCCGAGGATATACGGCAGGATGTCGCCAATCGTACCGAGGATGAGCGGCGCGCCGGCCTGCTCCAGGTCCGCGCGGGAGCTGGCGCCGGTCAGCACGCCCGCCACCACCCCGGCGCCGGCGCGCAGCCCGGACTCGACGTCGCTGCCGGTGTCGCCGACCACGGCGAGCTCGCTGACGGCTCCGCCCTGCAGCAACAGCAGCGCGGTCAGCGGCAGGTCCGGCCATGGGCGGCCGCGGCCGGCGTCGGCGGGAGACAGGGCCAGGTCGACTAGCCCGACCCAGCCGAGTTCGGTGATGATGGCGTCCCTGGTCGTGGGGGAGAAGCCGGTGGCCAGGCACACCCGGATACCGGCGTCCCGGCAGGTCTTGAAAACGTCCGTGGCCCCGGGTATGGCCGCCACGTGACCCGCCCGGACCGCCGCCGCGTAATGATCCTCGAACGCCTCGTTGGCCTGCTGAGCGGCCTGCTCGTGGCCGAGGATCCGGCGGAACACCTCGATCTTGGACTGGCCCATGGTCGACCGCACGTCCGTCATGGCCTGGTTGTACGCGGCCGGGGGCAGGTTCTGCGCCGTGATCGCCGCGGAGAACGCCTCCAGCACGCTGCCGTCGTCGTGGACTGTGGTGCCGGCCATATCCAGGCAGGCGACCGTGATACGGGTCATCGGAATGTCTCCTCGGCGATGGCCGGGGCACAGGTCATGCCCCGTCCCCCTGGCCCGGTAACCAACACCACGCCTGGCTCGGGCTCAGAACGGTGATAAAGCGCAGAGCCGGTACTGACCTCGCTGTAAACGCCGGCCCAGCGACGCTGGACCCGCGGAATGGCGGCGCCGAGCAAGGCCTCGGCGCGGGCCTGCAGGTGATCGTAGGCGTCGGAGTCCACGTCGAAGGCGAACGGCTCGTCGTATTCGTGCGTGTCACCGATGGTCAGCCCGCCGTCGGCCCGCTGGACCATCAACAGCTGCGCGCGGGTGCGCGCGGCGACCGGCGCCTGCGGCGGCAGCAGGGCCCGGGCCGGCAGGTCGTAGGCCGGGTAGTAGCGCAGCGAGTCGCCGTCGGCGACTGCCGTGGTAAGCCGCTCGGCCAGCGGAGCGGTCTGCATCATCTGCAGCCGCACCCGGCGCACCCCGTCGCGCGCGAGCGACCGGTGGTAGGAGCCGACCACCCCGGTGAACACGGCACCCGGGCACAGGACCACCAGATCACAGTGGTGCCAGGCGCCAGTGTGATCGCGCACCGCGTTCGGCGCGATCTCGGTCACCTCGCGTCCGGGCCACCACTGATAGGCGTCCCCGGCCAGGTAGCCGCGCAGTGCGGGCAGCACTTGGCGCGGCTCGACGATGGCGTCGGCCCGGCAGAGCAAGCCGCCGGCCAGTTCGCCCCGCAGGGCCGGGTTGACCGTCCGGACAGCGCCCGCGTCGAGCAACTCGAAGTCCCGCAGGACCGCGTCCGGCAGCGCGACCGCCTCCTTGAGCACGCGCAGCTCGGCGTCGTCGGCAGCCACGCTGAGCGAGCCCGCGGGCCGGAAGCGCAGACCCGGGACGGCCGCGCCCAGCTCGGCCCACAGCTCGCGGGCGCGCAGCGCCAGCGCGAGTTCGGCGCCGACACGCCTGCCGCTCACCCAGACCAGCCCGAAATTCCTGACGCTCGCGCCGCGGGCCTCGCCCTCGCGCTCCAGGTGCACGACCTCGTAGCCGTGCCGCCTGGCCATCACCGCGTGCATCGTGCCGAGCACGCCCCCGCCGATCACCACGATCCGTTGCGTCACCCTCACGCCGACCAGTATAGTCGATTTGACAACTTGTATAGCCAACTTTAGACAGCGGATGGACTGGCCGAAGCCGGAGGGTATGGTTGACGAGCCAAAACGACGGCGGCCTGGAGCTCGAGGCGAATGGGTTCGTACTACGTTTCCCGGCTATTTGGCTGCGCGACAACTGCCCGTGCGCGGCATGCGTCGATCCGGACAGCGGGCAGAAGCTGAATGACATCACCGAGTTGCCGAACGGGTTGACGGTAGGCGCCACCGAGGTCGCGGGAGAGTCGGTGGTGGTGACCTACGTACCCGATGGGCACCGGTCCGTGTTCTCCCGGTCCTGGCTGGCCGCGCACGCGCTCGGCGGCGGCCGAGACGAGGAAGGCGACGGGCGGACCGAGGACGACAAGGAACTCTGGCGGCCGGCCGACCTGGACCCGGCGGCCGGCCGCCTGCCCGAGGGCAGCTGGCCGAGCTACCTGGTCGAGCCCGCCGCCCGCGCCCGCGCCCTGGACGCGGTGCTGCGCTGGGGCTTCGTGCTGCTCCATGACGTACCCGCCGAGCCGGGCCTGGTGCTCGAGGTCGCTGCGAGCTTCGGGTTCGTGCGGGAGACTAACTACGGCCATCTGTTCGACGTCCGAGTCGAGCCGCGCCCGGGCAACCTGGCCTACACTAGCCGCCGGATCCTGCCGCACACCGACAACCCGTACCGCGATCCGGTGCCGACCGTCCAGCTGCTGCACTGCCTGCAGGCGGCGGACGACGGGGGGGATACCGGGCTGGTCGACGGGTTCGCGGCCGCCCGCGAGCTGCGCGCCGCGGATCGCGAGACATTTGCCCTCATCGCAGGCACCCCGGTTCCGTTCGGCTATAGAGATAAGAGCACCGAGCTACGGGCCAGCCAGCCGCTCATCCAGCTCAGCCCGCACGGCCGGATCCGGGGCGTCCGGTTCAACAACCGGTCGGCCGGGCCGCTACTGCTGCCGTACGCCGAGGTCACCGCGTTCTACGCGGCCTACAGGAAGTGGGCCGAACTCCTGGCCCGGCCGGAGCGGCGGCTGAACCTGCGGCTCGCCCCGGGTGATTGCCTGATCTTCGACAACACGCGGATCCTGCACGCCCGCACCGCGTTCAGCGTGACCGGCGGTAGGCACCTGCAGGGGTGTTACGCCGACCTGGACGGGCTGGCCAGCACCCTGGCCGTATTGCGACGAGGGGAGACCCCATGACCGCGGTCGAGACGCTCAGGGACCTGTTCGCCGGCCCGGAGGCGCGTGACCACCTGGGCGAGCCGGTGCCCATCGGCGAGCACATGCTGCAGGCCGGGGCGCTGGCCGAGGCGGCCGGGGCCGAAGACCCACTGGTGGCGGCGGCCCTGCTACATGACCTCGGCCATCTGTTCGGCGAGGACGAGGACCGACACGGCGAGTCCGGCGCGCGATGGCTGAGCCAGTGGTTCGGCGCGGCCGTGACCGAGCCGGTGCGGCTGCACGTGCCGGCGAAGCGGTACCTGTGCGCCGTCGACGCGGGTTACTTCGGACTGCTCTCGGCCGAATCCGTTCGCACGCTGTCGCTGCAGGGCGGTCCGATGACGGCGGCCGAGGTGACCGCGTTCGAGTCGCTGCCGCACGCGCGGGACGCGGTGGCGGTGCGCCGGTGGGACGATCAAGCCAAGGACCCGGCCGTCAGCCCGCCGCGGTTCGCGCACTTCGCGCCGCTACTTGAGGCGCTGGTCCGGTCCTGAGCGGGACAGCGCGTTGACCGCGATCGAGTTGTGCACGCTGAACGCGACCGCACTGCCCAGGTAGCGATCGTCGGACCACTCGACCGGCACCCCGGCCAGGTCCGCGGTCAGGCGGCGCTCGCGCAGCATAGGCACCCGAGGGCTCACCCCGAGCAGCCTGGAGTCCTCGGCCGAGGCCGGCACGGCGTCGATCACGTGCTCAGCATCCGCGAACACGATGCCCATCTCCTCCAGGCGCTCGGTGATCGAGCCGTTCTCCAGGTCCATGCTGGCCACCAGCACCCCCACCTGGTCCGGGTAGGCGCCGCGCTCGATCATCACCGGACGGCCAGACAGCAGCCTCAGCCTGACCAGGTGGTAGATCGGCGCGCTGGGCCGGATGGCCAGGCGCTCGGCTTCCAGCGGCTTGGCCGGCCGTCGCTGCAGGGCGATGACCTGCCCGCTCGGCATCTCGCCCATGGCCCGGGCCCAGCGGGAGAACGACAGCAGCTCGCCGAAGCTCTGCACCCTGGGCCCGCCGATGACCACCCGCCGCGCGCCGCGCCGGGACGCGATCACCCCGTCCGCGCGCAGCGCCGCGAACGCCTGGCGGATCGTGCCGCGCGACACCGAGTAGCGCTCGGCGAGCTCGCTCTCCGAAGGCAGCCGGGTACCCGCCGCATACCCGCCGGCCGCGATG
>Ga0187809_10001188_pt1 | contig 12515 bp, 11 predicted proteins | sample NC_wetland_sal_i_8_FD_132415 | JGI IMG/M metagenome (GOLD analysis project Ga0187809, IMG submission 132415) | Wetland sediment microbial communities from Neuse River Estuary, North Carolina, USA - ASW_4 | ecosystem: Environmental > Aquatic > Freshwater > Wetlands > Sediment | place: USA: North... | reverse complement strand
GTTCGTGCAGAAGAAGGCCGCCGCGGCGACGCCGTCGGCCGCCGAATAGCCGCCCGCCCGGCGCGGGAGCCAATTCCGCCATGCGGTAGAGGTTTTCGCATCCGCGGCGGCGCGCCTTGCGTCGCCGCGCGCGCTGCGTCATATGGTCGGCTCCTATCCCATAGAGACCCGACCATGGCGCATTCCATTCAGGAAGTTCTGCAGGCTTTTGCCGCCGGCGAGATCGTCGTCGTCACCGATGACGACGATCGCGAGGGCGAGGGCGATCTCGTGGTCGCGGCGTCGCTCTGCACCGCCGAGAAGATGGCGTTCATCATCCGCCACACCTCCGGCATCGTCTGCGCACCGCTTGGCCTCGACCTGGCGCGCAAGCTGCACCTCGATCCGATGGTGGCGGAGAACGACGCGCCGCTCGGCACCGCCTTCACCGTCACCGTCGACGTCCGTCACGGCCTGACCACCGGCATCTCGGCGGAGGAGCGCACCAACACCGTGCGCGCGCTCGCCAACGACAATTCCGGCGCCAACGACTTCGTCCGGCCCGGCCACGTGTTTCCGCTGGTGGCGCGGCAGGGCGGCGTGCTCATGCGCTCCGGCCACACCGAGGCCTGCGTCGATCTCTGCCGTCTCGCCGGCCTGCCGGCGGTCGGCGTCCTCGCCGAACTGATGAACGACGACGGCTCGGTGATGCGCGGCCCGCAGGTGCAGGCCTTCGCCGACCAGCACAAGCTCCTCCACGTCTCGATCGCCGAGATGATCGCCTACCGCCAGGTGCGCGACAAACTGGTCGAGCGCGTCGGCACCTTCGAGGCGGCGTCCGAGATCGGCCCGCTCAAGGGCTACGCCTACCTGACGCCGTTCGACCGCGTGCACCACATGGCCTTCGTCTACGGCGACCTCGGCGACGGCCGCAACGTGCCGGCGCGGCTGCACCGCGCCGACGTCATCGGCGACGTGTTCGGCGGCGCGCGCACGATCCAGGCCGCGCTCAAGCGCTTCAAGGCCGAAGGCCGTGGCGTCATCGTCTACCTCCGCGACGGCACCGCCGGCGTGCCGGTCGCCGAGATCCCGCACGGCGACACCGGCACGGAGGCGGCGCGCTCGCGGCAGTGGCGCGAGATCGGCCTCGGCGCGCAGATCCTCAAGGACCTCGGCATCTCGTCGATCCGGCTGCTCGCCTCGGCCAAGCGCACCTATGTCGGCCTCGGCGGCTTCGGCATCGAGATCGTCGCCACCGAGCCGGTCGAGGGCTGAGGCTTTTTTACGCGCGCGCGCCTTCCTTCGGCCCCGCGGGCCATGGCAGCTTTTGGCCATGGCGCGTCCTGCACTGCATCGTCTCACCGCCGCGGCGCTCATCGCCGCGGCGTTCGTCATGGCGGCGGACGCCGCGCCGATGCGTCGCGCCGACACCGGGCCGAACGCCATTCCCGTCGACGTCGAACTGATCATCGCGGTCGACGTCTCCTATTCGATGGATCCCGACGAGCAGGCGCTGCAGCGGCAGGGCTACGTACGGGCGCTGCGCTCGAAGGAATTCCTCGGCGCGCTGCGCGAGGGCGTCAACGGCAAGATCGCGCTGACCTACGTCGAGTGGGCCGGCCCGTCCGACCAGCGCATCCTCGTGCCGTGGCGGTTGATCGACGGCCCGGAGGCGGCCGACGCCGTCGCCGCCGAGATCGCACAGGCGCCGTATCGGCGCGCCTCGCGCACCTCGATCTCCGGCGCGCTGATGTTCGCGCGGCCGCTGTTCGAGCGCAGCGGCTATCGCGGCCTGCGCCGCGTCATCGACGTTTCCGGCGACGGCGCCAACAACGCCGGCGCGCCGGTGGCGCCGACGCGCGACGCGGTGGTCGCCGACCGCATCACCGTCAACGGCCTGCCGATCATGCTCAAGCGGCCGACCCCGGGCACGATGGATATCGAGCATCTCGACGTCTACTACGAGGATTGCGTCATCGGCGGCCCGGGCGCGTTCGTCGTGCCGATCCACAATCGCGAACAGTTCATCGACGCGACGCGCACGAAATTGATCCTCGAGGTCGCCGGCCGGCAGCCCGAAGCGCGCGTCATCCCGGCGTCGGCGCAGAAGCCGCGCATCTCCTGCACCATCGGCGAGACGCTGTGGCAGCAGCGCTGGGGCGGGTTTGATTTTCAGTAAGTTCTTCCCTCTCCCCGCTTGCGGGGAGAGGGTGGCGCGCATTGAGCGAAGCAAAATGCGAGACGGGTGAGGGGGCGGTTATGTTGCGCTAAGCCTGTGGGAAATGCCCCTCACCCGATCCGCCTACGCTGCCGCTTCGGCGGATCGACCTCTCCCCGCAAGCGGGGAGAGGTGAAGGAAGATCAGCGGCTGAGCTTCCCCACCACCTCGACATGATGCGACCAGCGGAACTGGTCGACCGGCGTCACGCCGTCGAGTTTGTAGCCGCCGTCGATCAGGATCTTCACGTCGCGCGCGAAGGTCGCCGGATCGCACGACACGGCGACCACCGTCTTGACGCCGCTCTTCGCCAGTTCGCGCGCCTGCGCCTCGGCGCCCTGGCGCGGCGGATCGAACACGACCGCGTCGAACGCCTTGAGCTCCGAGGCGACGAACGGCCGGCGGAACAGGTCGCGCGCCATCGCCTCGATCGGCTTCAGCCCGCCGGCATTGGCCGCGCCGCGCTGCAGCGCCTTGATCGCATTGGCCTCGCTGTCGGCGGCGGTGACGCGCGCCTTCTCCGCGAGCCGCAGCGCAAAGGTGCCGATGCCGGCGAACAGGTCGGCGACGCGCTTGGCTTTGCCGACATGCTCCGTCACCAGCGTCGCCAAGGTGGCTTCGCCTTCGGCGGTCGCCTGCAGGAACGAGCCCGGCGGCAGCGGCACCGGCGCGCGGCCGACGGTCAGCACCGGCTGCGCCCGCTGCGTGACGAGTTCGCCGTGCCGCGTCAGCCGCACGAGGCCGTGCGCGTCGGCGATGCGCGCCAGCGCCGTGATCTGGTCTGGCTTGAGCGCGCCGGAGCCGCGCACGTCGACGTCGAGGCCGTTGTCGGCGGCGGTGAACTGGATGTCGAGCGGCTTCTGCGTCGGCTTGAGCGCCTCGGCGATGGCCCAGGCGGCCTTGAGCGCGCCGCCGAGCTCCGGCGCCAGCACCGGGCAGCCGGCGATGGCGACGATGTGATGCGCGCGCGGCGCCGCGAAGCCGACCTCGAGCACGTCGTGCGTGCCGCGGCGCGCGTGCAGCACCGCGCGGCGCCGGCCGCGCCCGTGCGCATCGACGAGCGGCGCGACCGGACAGACGATGCCGTGATGCTCGAGCATCTCGACGACCAGATTGCGCTTCCACAGCCGGTATTCGGCGAGCGACCAGTGCTGCAGCGCGCAGCCGCCGCAGGTGCCGAAATGCTGGCACACCGGCGTGACGCGCTCGTGGCTCGCTTTGTCGATATGGTCGAGCTGCCGCCGGTCGGGATGGCCGGGCACGGCCTCGGCCGTCACCACCTCGCCCGGCAGCGTATAGGGCACGTAGACGGCGCCGGCCGGCGTGTCGGCGACGCCGTCGCCGCGGTGCCCCATGCGGACGATGGTGAGCTGTTCGGTCATGCGTCTGGTGTACCCCAATTCGCGGTTCCCGACTGCCCTGTCGGGGCGGCCGATCTGTGCTATATAGGGGGCATGACTGTTACGCTCACGCCCGAACAGATGCGCTGGATCGAGGCCGCCGTCGCCGCCGGCCAGTTTCCGTCGGTCGAGGATGCCGTGCGGGTGGCGCTGGCGGACCTCAAGCTCAGTCTCGAGCTCGACGATCTCACTTGGGCGAAGCCCTACATCGATGAAGCGCGAGCGCAGGTCGCTCGTGGTGAAGTCGTCGATGGAGATGAGTTCCTGGCGCGGCTCGACGAGGGAATCGACGCGCTTCGCTCGCGATGACGCGCCTTGCCCTCGCACCGCTGGCGGAGAGCGACCTACACACAATTCTGACCTATCTTCGGCGCGAGGCTGGAGGCGGCACGGCTGAGAAGTATCGGAGCCGCTTCCGAGAGACATTTGACAGACTATGCACTTTTCCGGAAAGCGGTGCGCCACGGCAAGACTTCGGTGCGGATTTGAGGATTGCCGTGGTCCATCCGTACGTCGTCTTCTACGATTTCGCGCCATACGACGATGCGCTGACGGTGTGGCGCATTCTGCACGGAAAAGTATCGGTCGATGAAAAGCTCCTTCGGGAGCCCTGAATGCAGCTTATCTTGCGCCTCAATGCCCCGGCGGCGCCGGCATGACGCCGCGCCGGGTCAGCGCGTTGAACCGCCACACCAGCAGCGCCGCGTAGACGGCGAGCCCGACGGTGAAGCCACTCCAGATGCCGATCGCCTTGAAGCCCAGCGGGAAGGCGAGGGTGTACGACGTCGCAAAGCCGATCGCCCAGAAGCTCACCGCCGCGAACAGCAGCGGCACGCGCGTGTCGTTGAGGCCGCGCAGCGCGCCGGCGGCGATGGTCTGCACCCCGTCGGCGACGAAGAAGGTCGCGCCGAAGGCGAGCAGCGTCGCCGCCAACGCGACGGTGGCGGTCGTCTCCGCGTCGTCCGATGTGCCGAGGAACAGCTGCGGAATGACATGGCGGCAGGCGATGATGACCAGCACCATCGACGCCATGAAGGCGGCGCCGAGCCCGATCGCGGCGAAGCCCGCGCGCCGCATCGCGTGTGCATCGTGGCGGCCGACGGCGTGGCCGACGCGCACCGTCGCCGCCATCGAGATTCCGAACGGCACCATGAACAGGATCGCCGCCGTCTGCAGCGCGACCTGATGCGCGGCCAGCGCCACGGTGCCGATCCAGCCCATCATGATCGCGGCGGTGGCGAACAGGCCGTATTCGAGCAGGAAGGCGCCGGCGATCGGCGCGCCGACCGCGGTCAACTCGCCGAGCAGCGGCCAGTCGATGCGCCAGAAGCGGCCGAGCACGCGATACTTGCGGAACGGCCGCTGCGTGTAGGCGATCCAGAAGCCGGCGACGCACATCGCCAGATTGATGACGGTCGTGCCGGCGCCGGCGCCAAGCAGGCCGAGCTGCGGCAGGCCGAACGCACCGTAGATGAGCGCATAGGCGAGCAGCGTGTTGGCCGGGATCGCCACCAGAGTGATCCACAGCGCCGGCTCCGGCCGGTTCACCGCGCCCATGAAGCCGCGCAGCGCGATGAACCACCAGCCGGGCACCAGCGACCAGCCGAGGCCGAGCAGATAGATGCCGGCGAGATGCGCGCTGGCCGGATCCTCGCCGAGCAGGCGCAGCAGGTCCTCGCCGAAATACTGCACCGCCGTCATCGGCACGCCGAGCAGCAGCGCCGCCCACAGCCCGACGCGCAGCGAGCGCCGCACCATGCGCGGCTCGCGGGCGCCGAAGGCCTGCGCGGCGAGCGGCGCGACGGCCGAGACGATGCCCATGCCGAGCACGAAGGCGGCAAACAGCACCGTCTGCGCCAGCGCGGCGGCCGCCAGCGCGCCGTCGCCGAGATGGCCGATCAGAACCAGGTCGCTGGTCATCATCGCCACCTGGCCGAGCTGCGTCAGCGCGATCGGCAGCGCGAGCTTCACCGTGGCGCGAAGCTCGGCGCGCCAGAGCGCCCGGCCCTCACTGAGGACGGCATCGGCGGCGAGTTGCGTGTCGTGAAGCTGCATGGCCGGCGGACCATAGGGTGTCGTGTGGCGTTAGGAAGGCGCCACCGCCTGTCCGGCGGCATTTGACGCGCGGGAGTCGCCGCGCGGCCACACATATCAATGATGCTGATGTTGCGGATCGCGGCCGCTCAGGCCTTGTCAGCCGCCAGCAGGAACTCGGCGTTGCCGTCGCCGCCGACGATCGGCGAGGGGATGACGCCGCGTACGCGCCAGCCGAGCGCGCCGGCGCAGGCTTCGATGTCGTCGCACACCGCGCGGTGCACGGCCGCGTCGCGCACCACGCCCTTCTTCACGCGCTCGCGGCCGGCCTCGAACTGCGGCTTGATCAGCGCGATCAGCACGGCGTCCTTTGCCGCCAGCGCCGTGACCGCCGGCAGCACCTGCTTCAGCGAGATGAAGCTGACGTCGATGGTGACGAGGCGCGGCGCTTGCTCGAAGGTGGCGGCCGGCAGCGTGCGGATGTCGGTCTCCTCCAGCGAGACAATGTCCGGTCGCCGGCGGAGGCTGTCGTGCAATTGCGCCTTGCCGACGTCGACGGCATAGACGCGGCGCGCGCCGCGCGCGATCAGCACCTCGGTGAAGCCGCCGGTCGAGGCGCCGACGTCGAGACAGACGCGGTCCGTGGCGTCGATGCCGAAATGATCGAGGGCCCCGACGAGCTTCACGCCGCCGCGCGACACGTAAGGATACGCCGGCGTCGCCTTCAGTGCGGCGTCGCGCGCGATCTCTTCCGACGCCTTGCGCACCACGGCGCCGTTCGCATGCACCAGACCCGCTTCGATCGCGGCCTGCGCCTTGGCGCGGCTGTCGAACAGGCCGCGCTCGACCAGCAGCCGGTCGGCGCGCAGGCGTGGCGTCGTGTTCATGATGCGGCTCGACACGTCATCGTTCGCGCACACGGAACCAGTTCCGCATCGCGCGGTTGTTTTTATCGCATATCAATTTTCTGTGGCCAATCTCGGAGGCATGCATGGCACGGAAGTACTCGAAGAAAGCGTCGAAGTCGGTCAAGCGCGCGATGGAGAAGCGCAAGAAGGGCACGCTCAAGAGCGGACGCAGCGGCAAGAAGGTCAAGAGCAGGAAGCAGGCGGTCGCTATCGGCCTGTCCGAGGCGCGCAAGAAGGGCGCCAAGGTGCCGAGCCGCAAGAAGAGCAAGAAGAAGAGGGTGTAACTCTCTCCCTCGTCCTGAGGAGCGAGCGCAGCGAGCGTCGAAGGACCTGTGAGTCAGAGATCCTTCGAGGCTCGGCGGCTGGCGCCGCCTCGCACCTCAGGATGAGGGGAGAGGTCAGCCTCCGAAAGAAATGCCCGGCGCAAGGCCGGGCATGACGCGTTTCATTCGCTTCCCAGCGAAAGGCTTACGCCAGCTTCACGGTGTCCTTGGTGGCGTCCTTGCCGAGCGCCTCGAACACCTTGGTGACGATGCCCTTGGCGTCGAGGCCGGCCTGGGCGTACATCGCCGCCGGCGTGTCCTGGTCGATGAAGACGTCCGGCAGCACCATCGTGCGCACGCGCAGCCCGTTCTCCAGCGCGCCGGCGTCGGCCAACGTCTGCAGCACGTAGGCGCCGAAGCCGCCCATCGCGCCTTCCTCGATGGTGATCAGCACCTCGTGCTCGCGCGCGAGCTTCATCAGGAGGTCGACGTCGAGCGGCTTGGCAAAGCGGGCGTCGGCGACCGTCGTCGACAGGCCGTGCGCGGCGAGCTCGTCGGCGGCCTTCAGGGCTTCCCCGAGCCGCGCGCCGAACGAGAACAGCGCCACCTTGTGGCCCTCGCGCAGGACGCGGCCCTTGCCGATCTCGAGCGGCTTGCCTTCCGCCGGCATCTCGACGCCGAGGCCTTCGCCGCGCGGATAGCGCAGCGCCGACGGGCGGTCGTCGAGCGCGACCTGCGTCGCCACCATGTGCACGAGCTCCGCCTCGTCGGCCGCCGCCATCACCACGAAGTTCGGCAGGCAGCCGAGATAGGCGATGTCGAACGAGCCGGCGTGCGTCGGTCCGTCGGCGCCGACCAGGCCGGCGCGGTCGATGGCGAAGCGCACCGGCAGCTTCTGGATGGCGACATCGTGCACGACCTGATCGTAGGCGCGCTGCAGGAAGGTCGAGTAGATCGCGCAGAACGGCTTGAAGCCCTCGGTCGCCAGACCCGCGGCGAAGGTCACCGCGTGCTGCTCGGCGATGCCGACGTCGAAGGTGCGCGTCGGGAATTCCTTTTCGAACAAGTCGACGCCGGTGCCCGACGGCATGGCCGCGGTGATGGCGACGATGCGGTCGTCCTTTTTGGCTTCCCGGATCAGGCTCTCGCCGAACACTTTCGTGTATTGCGGCGCGCCCGGCTTCGATTTCGCCTGCGCGCCCGTGGCGACGTCGAACTTGACGACGCCGTGGTACTTGTCGGCCGAGTTCTCGGCCGGCGCGTAGCCCTTGCCCTTCTGCGTCACGACGTGGACGAGGATCGGGCCGAAGTCGGCGTCGCGCACGTTGCGCAGCACCGGCAGCAGGTGGTCGAGATTGTGGCCGTCGATCGGGCCGACGTAATAGAAGCCGAGCTCCTCGAACAGCGTCCCGCCCGTGACGTAACCGCGCGCGTGCTCGACGGCGCGCGTGATGGCGCGGTCGATCGCCTTCGGCAGATGCTGCGTGAGCTGCTTGCCGGCGTCGCGCAGCTTCAGATACGTGCGGCCGGAGGCCAGGCGCGCGAGATAGGCCGACATGGCGCCGACCGGCGGCGCGATCGACATCTCGTTGTCGTTGAGGATGACGATCAGCCGCTCGTTGCGCGCGCCGGCGTTGTTCATGGCCTCGTAGGCCATGCCCGCCGACATCGCACCGTCACCGATCACGGCGATAACGTTGTTCTTGCGCCCCGCCATGTCGCGGGCGACGGCCATGCCGAGCGCGGCGGAGATCGAGGTCGACGAGTGCGCGGCGCCGAACGGGTCGTATTCGCTCTCGGCGCGCTTGGTGAAGCCGGACAGGCCGCCGCCCTGGCGCAAGGTGCGGATGCGGTCGCGCCGGCCGGTGAGGATCTTGTGCGGATAAGCCTGATGGCCGACGTCCCAGATCAGCTTGTCGTCCGGCGTGTCGAACACGTAGTGCAGCGCCACGGTCAGTTCCACGACGCCGAGGCCGGCGCCGAGATGGCCGCCGGTCTTCGCGACCGCGTCGACGGTCTCGGTGCGCAGTTCGTCGGCGAGCTGGCGAAGCTGCTCGGCGGAGAGGTTCTTCAGGTCGCTGGGGAAACGGACGCGATCGAGCAGCGGGGTCTTGGACACGTCAGACAAAATAGTGCTCCGGACAGGGGGTCGGGCCGCGCTTGTTAGCCCCGCGCGGTCGGGTTCCAATCGGACAGACTTACACCAAATCTGCGCTTTCGGGCAATTCGGCGGCTTTTTTTGCGCCCTAACCCGATGCCGCCGCGGCCCGGGCGGCGAGGTCCTGCGGGCCGCAACAGACCAGATAGTAGTCGTAGGGCGCGCCGGTCAGTTCGTTGGCGAACAGAAACTGGAAGTGGGCCTGAAAAAAGCGCCAGCGGCGGCGGCCGAAATTCCCGGGCCGCCACATGTCGCGGAAGCTAATGGATACCACCTGCGGATTGCGGCGGGCGGGACCGGGGTCGATGCCGTGGCCGGCGACCGGGTCGAACGGCCAGAGATTCATAATGTCGTGGCGGGACTGGAAGTCGACCCAACCGACCTGGTCGGAGACCGCCAGCCGGCGCAGCCGGTCGCGGAACCACTGCGCGCGCTTGTAGAACCCGATCACCGGCAGGTTGGCGCCGATGGTCAGCAGGCGCACCGGCCGGCCGTGCCCGCCCAACTGCGGATCGCGCGCCAGCGCCCGGTCGAGCACGTCGACCGCGAGGAAGGAGCCCGACGAGTGCCCGACCAGGACGACCTCGTCGGCGGCGCTCGCCGTCACCGCGTCGACCACGTAGCCGGCGAACAGGTCCATCCGCGCCTCCCAGTCGGGGCGCCGGCCATGCGCGAACTGCCAGGTCGAGGCGATGTCGTCGCAGAGGTACAGGAGATAAGTGTGCTTCTCCGTCGCCTGCACCGCCGCAACGAAGGCGGCGAGGCCGACGGCGGCGCCGAGCCCGTCGCCCAGCCACGGCGGCAGCCCGCTCGCGGCGAAGACTGTCGCCGCGCCGAGCCCGACGAGCGCGCCGGCGAGCGCCCACAAGGTCACCAGCACCATCGGATAGAGAATGAAAAAGCCGAAGCGCCAGTGCGCCTTGAGGGTGCGCCAGACCATGCCGTCGGCGATGCTGTACAGCATGGCGAGATACATCGCCGGGACCTTCCACCACGCCGGCCGCGCGAAGTCGCGGCGGATGATGTCCTCCCAGCGCAGGAACATGTAGGTGGTGTCGACGTCCCAGCCGGGGCCGTGCATGTCGGCGTGCCAGGTGGTGACGAAGCGGTCGCGCTCGCTCTTTGGCTTGCCGACGCTGCCGGTCAGACCGTAGAGCGCCAGCGTCTTGCGGAATTCCTGCCGGAACATCCGGTAGTATTCGGGCAGGCCGCGCGGGTCGTAACCTTGGACGTAGATGACAAGACGGCGCCGGACGCTCAACGGCTCAGTCCACGTCGAGCGGCTCGCTGCCGGTGGGTTTGCCGCCGGCATCGAGCGTGATCTTTTCGACGCGCGCCTCCGCCTGCTTCAGAAGCTCCTCGCAGCGCGCCTTCAGCGCCTCGCCGCGCTCGTACATCGCCACGGACTCCTCGAGCGGCACCTTGCCGCCCTCGAGTTCCTTGACGATCTTCTCCAGCTCCTCGATGGCGCGCTCGAAGGGCAGGGCTTTGACGTCGGCGTTGGTCTTCTCGGGCATGCAAAGCCTCTCCGGCGAGTCGACGTGCGCCCTTGTGGCTGCGATGGCGTCGGCGATCAAGGGGGGATTGTCGGCGAGGGCGGGTCTCTCGTCTCCCTCCCCCTGAAAGGGGGAGGGTTGGGGAGGGGGTCATTCTTGTGGATGACCCCCTCCCGGATCGCTGACGCGATCCGACCTCGCCCTTTCAGGGGGAGGTAAAGAAGCGCGGCGCCAGCGCCAGGCGGCGCCGGCCGCGACGAAGCCGCGCGGGAACAGCCGCGGCAGCAGCGTGAGGATGCGGTTCGGCCCGCCGGGGATCGCCAGGCGGCGGCCGGCCATCAGCCCCGCGTAGCCCTCGCGGGCGACGCGCTCGGCCGAACGCGCGAGGAAGGCCGGGAAATAGCCGTGCGGGATGCCGGCGCGGTGGAAGAACCCGGTCGGCACCGGACCCGGGCACAGCGCGGTGACGCGCACGCCTTTGCCGGCGAGCTCCGCGTGCAGCGCCTCGCTGAACGACACCGCGAAGGCCTTGCTGGCGTGATAGACGGCCATGCCCGGGCCGGGCAGGAAGCCGGCGATGGAGGCCACGTTGAGGATGCCGCCTCTGTGCCGGGTGATGTCGGGCAGGAAGCGCAAGGTCAGGTCGGTCAGCGCGCGGACGTTCAGATCGACGATGGCGAGCTGCTGCGCGAGATCGAGATCGGCCGCGGCGCCGAGCAGGCCGAAACCGGCGTTGTTGACGAGGATCGCCACCTCCATCCCGCGCTCGCGCAAGGCGGCCTCGAGCTGCGCGATGCCGTCGTCCGTGCCGATGTCGGCGGTGACGACGTGCGGGCGGGGATGACCTTTGCCGGCGATGCGATCGGCAAGCGCGTCGAGCTCGGCCGCGCGCCGCGCCGTCAGCACCACGGTGTGGCCGTGGCTGGCGAACTCGCGCGCCAGCGCCGCGCCGATGCCGGAGGAGGCGCCGGTGACGAGGACGACGGGCGTGGCCGCGGATGACATGGCGCGATGAATGCTCGACAATGGCGGGAAACGCAATGAGGGCCGGTTTGGTGGCAGAACTCGACGGAAAAATCGTGCTGGTGACGGGCGCGGCCGGCGCCATCGGGGCGGCGATCGCCGCCGCCATCCGCGCGGCGAAGGGCACGGTGATCGCCACCGACCTGAGAGAAGCGTCCGGTATCGATCACGCGCTCGACGTCACCAGCGAGGGCGACTGGCAGCGCGTCGCCGCGGCGGTCGAGAAACAGCACGGCCGGCTCGACGGGCTGGTGAACGCCGCCGGCATCGCCACCGTCGGCAACATCGAGAAGACCGACTTCGCCACCTTCAGGCGCGTCGTCTCGGTCAATCTCGACGGCACGTTCCTCGGCTGCAAATACGCGTTCCCGCTGTTGCGGCAGAAGGGCGGATCGATCGTCAATCTCTCGTCGGTGCTCGGCCTCGTCGGCGGCCCAAACCTGACCGCCTACAACGCGTCGAAGGGCGGCGTGTCCCTCCTGACCAAGTCGGTCGCGCTCTACGGCGCGCGCTACAAGCCGCCGGTGCGCTGCAATGCGCTATGCCCCGCTTTCATCGCCGGGCCGATGGTCGACGAGATCGCCGGCGGCACCAAGAACCCCGATGCAGTGAAGCAGAAGCTGGCGCTCGACATTCCGCTCGGCCGGCTCGGCGAGCCGGAGGAGGTGGCCTCGGCCGCGGTCTATCTGTTGTCGGACGCGGCCGCCTTTATCACCGGCGCCGATGTGCCGGTCGATGGCGGCCTGACGGCGCGGTGATCTTTACCCTCCCCCTTGTGGGGAGGGTCGCGCGCCGCAGGCGCGCGGGGTGGGGGTAATTGCAATTTACAGCTACCCCCACCCCGGCTCGCGTCGCTCGCCGACCCTCCCCACAAGGGGGAGGGTGAAGGAAGCTGACAGCGGCACGGCGCTTATTCACCTTCCCCCTGAAAGGGGGAGGGTCGGGGTGGGGGCACGCTGACTTTCAATTCCGGAAGAGACCCCCACCCGACGCGCTGACGCGCGTAGACCTCCCCCTTGCAGGGGGAGGCAGCAAG
>Ga0187809_10001187_pt1 | contig 12516 bp, 19 predicted proteins | sample NC_wetland_sal_i_8_FD_132415 | JGI IMG/M metagenome (GOLD analysis project Ga0187809, IMG submission 132415) | Wetland sediment microbial communities from Neuse River Estuary, North Carolina, USA - ASW_4 | ecosystem: Environmental > Aquatic > Freshwater > Wetlands > Sediment | place: USA: North... | reverse complement strand
TCAGAACGGCTCTTCCAGCCGCTTGGCGAGGTCTTCGATATTCTCCGGCGGCCAGCCCGGCACGGTCATGCCCAGCGACAGGCCCATAGAAGTCAGCACTTCCTTGATCTCGTTCAGCGACTTCCGCCCGAAGTTCGGCGTCCGCAGCATCTCCTGCTCGGTCTTCTGCACCAGGTCGCCGATATAGACGATGTTGTCGTTCTTCAGGCAGTTCGCCGAACGCACCGACAGTTCCAGCTCGTCCACCTTGCGCAGCAAGTTGCGGTTGAACGGCAGGTTGTCTTCCGGCTCCTCGGCACGGATCTGCTGCGGCTCCTCGAAGTTGATGAAGAGCTGCAGCTGGTCCTGCAGGATGCGCGCGGCCAGCGCCACCGAGTCTTCCGGGGTGACCGCCCCGTTGGTTTCCACCGTCAGCAGCAGCTTGTCATAGTCGGTCACCTGGCCGACGCGGGTCGGCTCGACCCGATACGACACACGGCGCACCGGCGAGTAGATCGCGTCCACCGGGATCAGGCCGATCGGCGCATCCTCCGGCCGATTGGCCGCGGCGGCGACATAGCCTTTGCCCAGGTTGACGGTGAACTCCATGCCCAGCTTCACGCCGTCGTCCAGCGTGCAGATGACCAGCTCGGGGTTCATGATGTCGATGTCGTGGCCGGCCTGGATCTGGCCGGCACGCACCTCACCCGGGCCGGTGGCGGTCAGCGTCATCCGCTTCGGCCCCTCGCCGTGCATGCGCAGCGCCAGCTGCTTGATGTTCAGCACGATGTCGGTGACGTCTTCCCGCACGCCGGGAATGCTGCTGAACTCATGCAGCACGCCGTCGATCTGCACCGACGTCACCGCGGCGCCCTGCAGGGAGGACAGCAGAATCCGGCGGATCGCGTTGCCCAGCGTCATGCCGAAGCCACGCTCCAGCGGTTCGGCGACCACCGTTGCGACCTTGGCCGGATCGGCGCCGGGTTCAACCTCGAGCTTCTCCGGCTTGATCAGCGACTGCCAGTTCCGCTGGATGACTGCGCTCTGTCTCATTGACCAATACCTTTCGGGCCGCGTCGGGCGCGGCCCTTCCCTGGAAACCGTCGGCCCGCACTAGCGGCGGGCCGCACCATCAGACACGCCGGCGCTTGCGCGGGCGGCACCCGTTATGCGGGATGGGCGTCACGTCGCGGATGGCGGAGATGCTGAAGCCCACCGCCTGCAGCGCGCGCAGCGCGCTCTCGCGGCCGGAGCCCGGGCCGCTGACTTCGATTTCGAGCTGCTCCATGCCGTGCTCGCGCGCCTTGCGGCCGGCATCCTCGGCGGCGACCTGCGCCGCGTACGGGGTGGATTTGCGGCTGCCCTTGAAGCCTTGGCTGCCGGAGGACGACCAGGCGATGGCGTTGCCCTGGGCGTCAGTGATGGTGATCACCGTGTTGTTGAAGGTCGCGGCGACATGGGCCACGCCGGCCGTGATATTCTTGCGCTCCCGGCGGCGGGGGCGAGCGGTAGCGGTGGCGGCTCTCGCCATGGTCTCAGATTCCTGTTCAGTTCAGCGCCGCGATGGGGGCGCGGCCGGCAGATCCAGCAAAAACAGCAGTCGCCCGGACTACTTGGTGGCCTTCTTCTTGCCCGCGATCGGCACCGCCTTGCCCTTGCGGGTGCGGGCATTGGTGTGCGTGCGCTGGCCGCGCACCGGCAGCCCGCGGCGGTGGCGCAGGCCGCGATAGCAACCCAAATCCATCAGCCGCTTGATGTTCATCGCGACTTCACGCCGCAGGTCGCCCTCGACGCGGTATTCGCGGTCGATCAGTTCACGGATGCGCAGCACCTCGTCGTCCGAGAGCTGGTTCACGCGCCGGTCGTCGGGAATGCTCAGCCTGGTGCAGATCTCGGCGGCCTTGCTCGGGCCGATGCCATAGATATAGCGGAGCCCGATGGTCACGCGCTTGTTGGTGGGGATGTTCACGCCGGCAATACGCGCCACGCCTGTAACTCCTAAGGCCCGGCCGGAAGGCCGGGGGTTGTCGAACCCCATTCGGGAAATTGCGCATGCGACGCAGCCCCCATATGGGGGTTCGTCGGAGCGGCGGACTATACTTGCCACGGACAGGGAGTCAACGCGGTCTGATCAACTTGTCGTGATCACCCGCCCTGCCGATCGTCCGTAGATCGGCGAACAGATGGAGCCGCCGGACCGTCTTGAAAACCCCTGGTACATCCCGCCGGAAGTCCGGTGCCGCTTCAGAGGCCGGGAGTACCGCGTCGTGGCCGAGGGTACCGCGTCGTGGCCGAGAGTACCGCGTCGTGGCGGGCGCAGGCCCGCCACCCATGACTTGCTGTGGGAGACTTTGCGTGTGGAATTGGCGTGTAGCCTCGAGTCACAAGCAGCCAGTCGTGGGTGGCGGGCCTGCGCCCGCCACGACGGAGTACGCTCGAAACGCGTCGCCACTTCCGGCGGGATGTACTAGGGCTCTGCCGGAGGGAAGCTGCCGGCCTGAGCACCGCGACCGGCGACGTCACGGGCAAGGTAGATCGCCTCCATTGCATGGCACAGCGCCTGCGAATCGCAGGCCGCACTCGCAGCCAGCCGCGCCCGCATGCCCTGCCGCAAGGCCGCCAACCGCGCGGGCAAATCCGCCTGGCGCGCCAGACGGATTGCCGTCTCGACATAGGCCGCTGCGTCAGGCGCGACCCAGTCGTCCAGTCCCGCCGCCAGCAGCAGGGAGCGGCTGGTCCGGGCGACCCACCGGTCGCCGTTGAAGCCCAGCACCGGCACGCCCTGCCACAGCGCCTCGCTGGTGGTGGTGCCGCCATTATAGGGAAACGTGTCCAGCGCGATGTCCACCTGTTCGTACGTGCGCAGGAACGCGAAATGCTCCGCTGCCCCCAGCAGCGTAAGCCGATCGGCCGGTACACCTTCCCGGTCAAAGCGCGCCACAAGCGCGGCTCGGTTGGATGCATCGTCCAGGGTGCGGTTGCGCAGCAGCAGGCGCGCCTCCGGCACCGCCCGCAGGATGAGCGACCATGCGGCAATGACCGCAGGCACGAGCTTGTACGCCGAACCGAGGCAGCCGAAGGTGGGATAGAGGTTGCGCAGGATGGGCGGCGGCCCGACTTCCGGCACCGGATAGCGCACCTCGAACGCCAGGTAGCTGCCGGGCACACGGGCAATCCGCTCCGAATAGTACGTTTCCTCCTCCGGCGGCAGCACCGCTGCATCGCCCACCAGCAGGTCGAACGCGTCCATGCCGGTGGTCGCATAGGTGTTGAACCAGGCGATCTGGCGGGGCGCCGGGCGGTGCAGGAACAGCGGCAGGCGACCCTGCCGGCTGTAGCCGTTCAGATCGACCAGAACGTCCAGCCCGGCCTGCCGCACATGCCGCGCCAGTTCGGCGTTGGATACGCCGTCCACCTGCCAGATGCGATCATCCGGGTGATCGATATAGCCGCTCGCCGAGGACGGATCGGAGCCGTCGGACAACAGGTGGATCTCGAACCGCGCACGGTCGTGCCGGTTGATCAGGCCCCAGACCGGCTTCATCCAGTTGCGATCGCCGAAGAACGCGCTGACATAGCCGACCCGCAGTTTGCGGCCGGTCTGGATGGTCGCCGGAGGCATCGGCCGGATGCCGCGCCCAACCGTCGCAATCCAGCAGCGCCGCAGGCCGAGCACGGCGGCATTGTCGAGGTCGGCTGCCCCGGGGGCGATGCAGGCGAGCGCTGCCGACGCCACCGCGGCCACCTCCGGATCACCGCTGCCGCAGGCCTGCCGGTATTCGGCGACGGCCGCGTCAACCTCGCCCAGCTGGAACAATGCCTCGGCCAGGTTGCAGCGGGCGCCGGCAGCGTCCGGGCGCAGCGCGACGGCCTGACGCAGCGCCTCGGCTGCGGCGGCATGGGCGCCCTGCCCCGCCAAGGCGCAGCCCAACCCGTACCAGGCCTCGAACAATGCGGGGTCGCGTTGCAGCGCCTGGCGGTACAGCACGACCGCCTGTGCACGATCGCGCTTCTGATGCTGCCGGTCCGCCTGTTGCAGCAGTTCCGCCGCGGTTTCCACCGGCGGTCAACCGACCGGGGCGACCCGATCGAGCAATTCCAGCAGCTGGCGGGTCACCTCGTCGATCTCCGCCATGCCGTCCACCTCGTACAGCATGCCCTGCGCGGCATAGTGCGGCAGGATCGGCGCGGTCTGCCGATGATAAGCCTCCAGGCGAGCGCCCACCGTGTCGCGGTTGTCATCGGCCCGCCGGGCGAATTCGGTGCCGCCGCAGACGTCGCACTTGCCGTCCAGCCTGGGCCGCTTGAAGCTGTCGTGGTAGCCGGCGCCGCATTTGGCGCAGGTAAAGCGGCCGGCGATGCGGTCCACCAGCGCGGCGTCGTCCACCTTCAGCTCGACCACCGCATCCAGTTTCATGCCGTTCTCCGCCAGCATGCGGTCGAGCGCCTGCGCCTGCGGCACGGTTCGGGGGAAGCCGTCCAGGATGAAGCCCCTGGCGCAGTCCGGCTGGGAAATTCGGCCGTGCAGCATGCGGATCAGGATATCGTCTGAGACGAGCTGGCCCGCTTCCATCACCGCCTTGGCCTCACGCCCCACCGGCGTGCCGGCGGCGACTTCCGCCCGCAGCATGTCGCCGGTGGAAATCTGCGCGATGCCATAGCGGTCTTCCAGCCGCTTGGCCTGGGTGCCCTTCCCGGCGCCGGGCGGTCCCAACAGGATCAGTTTCATCCCCGAATTCGGGCGAATGCCCGATCCCCTGATTTGCGGCCGAACCTGGCCCGGCAGTCATGGCCGAACCGGGTTCGCCGTCATCGTCGATTGCGAACACGCGCCTTGCGGATCAGGCCTTCATACTGATGCGCCAGCAGATGCGACTGGATCTGCGTGACGGTGTCCATGGTAACCGAAACAACGATCAGGATCGAGGTGCCGCCGAAATAGAACGGCAATCCGTAGTCGCTGATCAGCACCTCCGGCAGCAGGCAGACCGCCACGAGGTACAGGCCGCCCACCGCGGTCAGCCGGGTCAGCACGCGGTCGAAGTATTCCGCCGTGGCGCTGCCCGGACGGATGCCGGGCACGAAGCCGCCGTACTTCTTGAGGTTGTCCGCCGTCTCCTCCGGATTGAACACCACCGCGGTGTAGAAGAAGGAGAAGAAGATGATCATCGCGGCGTACAGGCCGAGATACAGCGGCTGGCCGTGCGACAGCTCGGTGGAGATCCACTGGAACCAGGCCGGCCCGCCGCTGGAGAAGCCGGCGATGGTCGCCGGGATCAGCAGGATGGAACTGGCGAAGATCGGCGGAATCACGCCGGAGGTGTTGATCTTCAGCGGCATGTGGGTGGAGTCGCCGCCGAACATGCGGTTGCCGACCTGCCGCTTGGGGTATTGCACCGGCACCCGGCGCTGTGCCTGCTCGATGAACACGATGAATGCGACCACCGCGACGGCCAGCACGAAGAATGCCAGGATGAAGAACACCGACAGCGCGCCGGTCCGACCCAGTTCCAGCAGCGAGGCCATGGCCGAGGGCAGGTTGGCGACGATGCCCGCCATGATGATCAGGCTGATGCCGTTGCCGACGCCGCGGGCGGTGATCTGCTCGCCCAGCCACATCAGGAACATCGTGCCGCCGACCAGGGTGATGACGCAGCTGAACTGGAAGAAGATCCCCGGATTGACCACCGCGGCGCCGAAGCTGCCGTGCATGCTCTCCAACCCTATGGCGATGCCATAGGACTGGAACATGGCGATCACCACCGTCAGGTAGCGAGTGTACTGGTTCATCTTGATCCGGCCCTGCTCGCCCTCCTTCTTGAGGGCCTCCAGGGACGGGATCGCCGCGGTCATCAGCTGGATGATGATGCTGGCGCTGATGTACGGCATGATGTTCAGCGCGAACACCGTCATGCGGCGCAGGGCACCGCCGGTGAACATGTCGAACATGCCCAGGATGCCGGCGCCGTGCTGGTTGAGCATCTCGGTCATGACGCTGGCATCGACGCCGGGGACCGGGATGTAGGTGCCCAGGCGATAGACGATCAGCGCGCCCAAAGTGAACCAGATGCGCTTCTTCAGCTCGGTCGCCTTGGACAGCACACCGAGGTTGAGATTGGCCGCGAGCTGTTCTGCAGCGGAAGCCATGGGCAGGTCCTTGGTCAGGTACGCGCTATTGTCCCGCAGCAGGGGGTAGCAGGGCAAGGCACCCATAGAGTGTCACGGGCCGGCCTTGACGCGGCCATCCACCCCCGACAGCGATGCTGGCCTGTGCAGGCGGCGCGACCAGCGCGGGTGGATGGCCGGGTCAAGCCCGGCCATGACACTATAGCAGCGCACGCCATGACGGCAGCAGCACGGGCCGTGATTGCAGCAGCAGGGGCCATGACGGCAGCAGCACGGGCAGGGGCGGTAGCAGCACGGGCCATGAGGGTGGCGGCAGCGGCCATGACGGCTTTCAGGCCGCGGCTTCCGCCTTTTCCCGCACCACCGTGGTGGTGACCGACCCGCCGGCCTGCTCCACCGCGGCTTTCGCCGTGGCCGAGGCGCCCGACACGGTGATGGTCACCGCCCGCTTGATCTCGCCGCTGCCCAGCAGGCGCACGCCATCCACCCTTCCGTGCACCAGGCCGGCGGCGGCCAGCGTCTCCTCGGTGATCGGCTGGCTGGCGTCCACCCGGCCGGCTTCGATCGCCGCGTCCAGCGCGCCGAGGTTCACCGGCGCATAGACCTTGCGGAACAGGTTGGTGAAGCCACGCTTCGGCAGGCGCCGGTAGATCGGCATCTGGCCGCCTTCGAAGCCGTTGATCGACACGCCTGTGCGCGCCTTCTGGCCCTTTACGCCCTTGCCGGAGGTCTTGCCCTTGCCCGAGCCGATGCCGCGGCCGAGCCGCTTGGACTTCAGCCGTGCGCCGGGGTTGTCGCGCAGTTCGTTCAGCTTCATGTCAGGTCAGTTCCTCGACCTTCACCAGATGGGCCACCTTGCGGAGCATGCCGCGGATCGAAGGGGTGTCCTCCAGCTCCCGCGTGCGCCACATCTTGTTCAAACCCAGCCCGACCAGGGTCTCCTTCTGGCCCGGCTTGCGGCCCAGAGGAGAGCCGGTCTGCGTGACACGGATCTTAGGCATTGGGCTGCGCCTCCGGTTGCGGCTGCGCCGGCGCCTGGGAGTCGCGACGCTGGAACAGCTCCGATACCTTCTTGCCACGGCGGGTGGCGACGGAACGCGGCGAGGCGCACAGCTGCAGCCCGGCGAAGGTCGCCTTCACCATGTTATGCGGGTTGCGGCTGCCCAGGCTCTTGGCGACCACGTCGCCGATGCCCAGCGTCTCGAATACCGCGCGCAGCGGGCCGCCGGCGATGATGCCGGTGCCGGCCGTGGCCGACCGCAGAATCACCTTGCCGGCGCCGAAGCGGCCCTCAACATCGTGGTGCAGCGTGCGGCCTTCCTTCATCGGCACCCGGATCATGCTGCGCTTGGCGCGCTCGGTCGCCTTGCGGATGGCTTCCGGCACCTCGCGCGCCTTGCCGGCGCCATAGCCGACGCGGCCCTTCTGGTCGCCCACGACGACCAGCGCGGCGAACGCGAAGCGGCGGCCGCCCTTCACCACCTTCGCCACGCGGTTGATGGTGACCAGCTTGTCGATCAGGCCGTCATCGGCATCGCGCTCGCGATCCCGGTCGCGACCGCGTCCGCCGTCTCTTGGTTCACGTGCCATTCAAATCACCCCGAATGCAGAGCGGCCGAACCGCCCCAGTCCGCCGCGGCCAACCCGCACCGTGTCATGCGCGGGCATGGCCCGAGCACTCACGCCTTCGTCCCGTGTCCCCCACCGCAAGACGTGGGTTGCCGGGCGAGGCCCGGTCATGACACGGAGGGACGTGCCGGCCATGGCGGCTATCAACATCAGAACGCCAGCCCGCCTTCACGGGCGGCGTCGGCCAGCGCCTTGATGCGGCCGTGGTAGAGATAGGCGCCACGGTCGAACACCACTTCCTTGATGCCCGCCGCCACCGCGCGTTCCGCCACCAGCTTGCCCACCGCCGCGGCCGCCGACTTGTCGGCGCCGGTCTTCAGCGACTCGCGCAGCGTCTTGTCGATCGACGACGCGGCGGCCACCGTACGCCCCTGAACGTCGTCGATGACCTGCGCGTAGATGTGCTTGCCGGAACGGAACACGGACAGCCGCGCCCGGCCGCCCGACTTCTGGCGCAACTGGAAGCGCAGGCGCTGGCGCCGCCGGTCGCGAAGGTCCTGCAACGCGCTCATTTCTTCTTGCCTTCCTTGCGACGGATGATCTCGTCCGAATAGCGGATGCCCTTGCCCTTATAGGGTTCCGGCAGCCGCCAGGCGCGGATTTCGGTCGCCACCTGACCAACCAGACGCTTGTCGATGCCTTCCACCTTGATCGCGGTGGGCCGCTCGCAGGTGATCTTGATGCCGTCCGGAATCGGGAACACCACCGGATGCGAGTAACCAAGGTTCATCTCCAGGTTCCTGCCCTGCACCGCGGCGCGGTAGCCAGTGCCGGTGATCTCCATCGACCGCGTGTAGCCCTGCGACACGCCCTTCACCATGTTGGCGATGTTGGCGCGCGTGGTGCCCCACATCATGCGGGCCTCGCGCTCCTTGCCGCGGGGCTGCACGGTGACCTGGTTGCCGTCGATCGTGGTCTCGACCTTGTCGCTGAGCGGCAAGGTGAGTTCGCCGAGTTTCCCCTTGGCGGTGAGCACGCCGCCCGAAATGGCGACCTGCACACCCTGTGGGAGCTCGACCGGGTATTTGCCTACGCGTGACATGCCACCCCCGTCAGAATACGCGGCAAAGGACTTCGCCGCCGACATTGGCGGCGCGGGCCTCGGCATCGCTCATCACGCCGCGCGGCGTGGACAGGATGGAGACGCCCAGGCCGGCATAGACCCGCGGCAGCTCCTTGATCTTCGAATAGACGCGGCGGCCCGGCTTGGACACGCGATGGATCTCTTTGATCACCGGCTCGCCCTCGTTGTACTTCAGTTCGATGCGCAACTGCGCGACGCCGGGACGCAGCTGCTCCGCCGCGAAGCCGCGGATGAAGCCTTCACGCCGCAGCACGTCGAGCACGTTGGCACGCAGCTTGGACGCCGGCGACACACAGACGGTGTGGCGGGCGCGCTGCGCATTGCGGATGCGGGTGAGCATATCACCCAGAGGATCGGATAACGCCATCTGCCGCGCCTTCTACCAGCTCGCCTTGACCATGCCGGGAATCTGGCCGGAGCTGGCCAGATCACGCAGGGCAATGCGGCAGATCTTGAACTTGCGATAATTGCCGCGCGAGCGGCCGGTCAGCTCGCAGCGCAGATGCACGCGCACACGCGAGCCGTTGCGCGGCAACTCCGCCAATTTCAGCGAGGCGTTGAAGCGATCCTCGACGGGCAGCGACCGGTCCATCATCAGGCCCTTGAGTTCGGCCCTTTTGGCCTTGTCGCGCTGCGCCATGTACTCGCGCTTCTTGTTGCGGTTGACCTGGGAAATTTTCGACATGCTGGTCTGGTACCTCCGGAACCCGCAGCCCCGTGTCAGGGACTGTAGTTTTCCACAATGCTCAGCTCGCGAACGGCAGATCGAAGGCCTTCAGCAGCGCCTTCGCTTCCGCGTCCGTACGCGCGGTGGTGACGAACTGGATGTCCATGCCGCGCACGGACTCCACCCGGTCGTAGTTGATCTCCGGGAAGACGATCTGCTCCTTCAGGCCCATGGCGAAGTTGCCGCGGCCGTCGAACCCCTTGCCCTGGATGCCGCGGAAATCGCGCACCCGCGGCATGGCGATGTTGATCAGCCGGTCGAGGAACTCGTACATGCGCGCCTTGCGCAGCGTCACCTTGCAGCCGATCGGCAGTCCCTTGCGGATCTTGAAGCCGGCGATCGCCTTCTTCGCCACCGTCTTGACCGGCTTCTGGCCGGCGATCGCCGTCAGTTCCGCCACCGCTGCGTCCAGCTTCTTCTGGTCGGCGGTCGCTTCACCAACGCCCATGTTGATGACGATCTTCTCCAGCTTCGGCACCTGCATCGGGTTCGTGTAGCTGAACTCCTGCTGCAGCTTGGAGCGAATCTCGTCGTTGTAGCGCTTCAGCAGGCGCGGCGCCTCGCTCGGGGAGGCCACGGCTTCCGCCACGCCGCCCAGATTTTCGGTCTGCCGCGCCGCCCGCGCTTCCGCCTTGCTCGCCGGAGCGCCGCTGCCGCCGCGTGCGGCGCCACCCTTCGGCTGGTTCTTGCCGCCCTTCGGGGGAGATTTGGTTGTTCCGCTCATTCTTCGCCCCTCAGCTCTCGATGACCTCGCCGGTGGCCTTGGCGAAACGCACCTTGCGGCGCTGCTCGCCCTCACCGACGAAGCGGAACCCGACCTTGGTCGGCTTCTCGCTCTTTGGATCGATCAGCATCAGCTTCGACAGGTGCAGCGGCGCTTCCTCGCTGCGCCGGCCGCCCTGATCCTGCATGCCGCGCGGCTTCACGTGCTTGGTCACCAGGTTCACGCCCTGCACCAGCGCACGGTCCGCACCCGGGAACACGCGCAACACCTCGCCGCGCTGTCCCTTGTCGTCGCCGCTGATCACCCTGACCACGTCGCCCTTGCGAATGCGTGCCGCCATGTCACAGCACCTCCGGCGCCAGGGAGATGATCTTCATGAAGCGGCGGGCGCGCAGCTCGCGGACCACCGGTCCGAAGATACGGGTGCCGATCGGCTCCTGCTGCTTGTTGATCAGCACCGCCGCATTGCGGTCGAAGCGGATCGCGCTACCGTCCGGGCGGCGCACGGGGAAGGCAGTGCGCACGATCACCGCCTGGTGCACGTCGCCCTTCTTCACCTTGCCGCGCGGAATCGCCTCCTTGATGGAAACGACGATCACGTCGCCGACCGACGCCGTTTTTCGCTTGGATCCCCCGAGCACCTTGATGCACTGCACGCGGCGGGCACCGGAATTGTCGGCGACGTCCAGATTGGTTTCGACCGAAATCATGCCGCGGCTCCTTCAGCGGACGTGCCGGAGGCAGCCGGCGCGCCGAGGGGCTGACCGTTGCGCTCGATCACCAGCCACGTCTTGCGCTTGCTGATCGGCCGGCATTCCTCGATGCGCACCACATCGCCGACATGGCACGTGTTCGCTTCGTCATGCGCCGCATATTTCTTCGAGCGGCGGATGAACTTCTTGTACAGCGGGTGCATGACGCGGCGATCGACGAGGACCGTGACGGTCTTGTCCATCTTCTCGCTGGTCACCCGCCCGGTCAGGACGCGCTTGGGCATATCGCGCCTCTCTCCTTACTTCGCAGCGGCGGAGCGCTGCTGCTCCGCCATGATGGTCTTCACCCGCGCGATGCTCCGGCGGACGTCACGCATGCGGCTGGGGTTGGCACCCTCGGCCTGCGTGGCGCGCTGGAAGCGCAGATTGAACTGTTCACGGCGCAGATCGAGCACCATGGTCTTGAGCTCGTCCGCCGTCTTGGCGCGCACGTCGGTCGCCTTCTTGTTCGGCATGTCAGGCATCTCCGATGCGGGCGATGAACTTCGTCCGGATGGGCAGCTTGGCGGCGCCGAGTGTCAGCGCCTGTCGCGCCAGGTCGGGCGTGACACCGTCGATCTCGAACATGATGCGGCCGGGAGCGACGCGGACCACCCAGAATTCGGGCGAGCCCTTGCCGGAACCCATGCGGACTTCCGCCGGCTTGGTGGACACGGGCACGTCCGGAAAGATGCGGATCCACACGCGGCCCGTTCGCTTCATCGCGCGGGTGATGGCACGGCGTGCGGCTTCGATCTGGCGCGCGGTGATACGCTCCGGCTCCAGCGCCTTCAGGCCGAAGGTGCCGAAGTTGAGCTGCGTGCCGCCCTTGGACAGGCCATGGATGCGGCCCTTGTGGGCCTTGCGGTACTTGGTGCGCTTCGGTGACAGCATATTCGTAATTCCTTAGCGCTGCGGCGCCTGTTCCGCGGCTCGGCGATCCTGCGACAGCGGGTCGTGCGCCAGGATTTCGCCCTTGAAGACCCAAACCTTCACGCCGCAGGTGCCGTAAGTGGTCTTCGCCGTCGCTTGGCCGTAGTCGATGTCGGCGCGCAGCGTGTGCAGCGGCACACGGCCTTCGCGATACCACTCGACGCGGGCGATTTCCGCACCGCCCAGCCGGCCGCCGCAGTTGATGCGGATGCCCTGTGCGCCCAGCCGCATCGCCGACTGCACCGCACGCTTCATCGCCCGGCGGAATGCGACGCGACGTTCCAGCTGCTGGGCGATGTTCTCCGCCACCAGCTGCGCGTCGATTTCCGGCTTGCGGATCTCGACGATGTTCAGCGCCACCTCGGCCTTGGCCATCTTGCTGAGGTCCCGCTTCAGAACCTCGATGTCCTGGCCCTTCTTGCCGATCACCACGCCCGGCCGCGCCGCGTAGATGGTCACGCGCGGCTTCTGCGCCGGACGCTCGATCACCACGCGGGAGACGCCGGCGCCACGCAGCTTCTTTTGCAGGTGCCCGAGCAGCTTCAGGTCTTCATGCAGCAGC
>Ga0187809_10001186_pt1 | contig 12532 bp, 16 predicted proteins | sample NC_wetland_sal_i_8_FD_132415 | JGI IMG/M metagenome (GOLD analysis project Ga0187809, IMG submission 132415) | Wetland sediment microbial communities from Neuse River Estuary, North Carolina, USA - ASW_4 | ecosystem: Environmental > Aquatic > Freshwater > Wetlands > Sediment | place: USA: North... | reverse complement strand
CGGCTTTTGCTCCTGCGGACCAAGCCACCCCCCGCGGAAGTAACAATGACCCTGTCGCGCCGTTCGCTCCTCGCTTTTGCCGCCGGCTCCCTCGGTGCCGCCGGCCTGCCGCACGGCGCGCGCGCCGACGCCTACCCGTCACGGCCGGCGCGCATCGTCGTCGGCTTCTCCCCCGGCGGCGCGCCCGACATCGTTGCGCGCCTGTTCGCGGAGTGGCTGTCGGAGCGGCTGGGCAAGCGCTTCGTCGTCGAGAACAAGGCCGGCGCCGGCGGCAATCTCGGCACCGAGACGGTCGCGAAGGCGCCGCACGACGGGTACACGCTGCTGCTGGTCGCGCCTAACGACGCGATCAACGCCTCCCTCTACCGCAATCTGAATTACAATTTCCAGCGCGACCTCGAACCGGTAGTGGCGCTGGCGCGCACGCCGCAGGTACTGGAGGTCAACCCGGCGGTGCCGGCCGCGACCCTGTCCGAGCTGATCGCCTACATGAAGGCCAATCCGGGCAAGATCACGCTCGCCTCGCCCGGCATAGGCACCGGGCCGCACATGGTCGCCGAACTATTCCGGATCAAGGCCGGCGTCGACTTCGTGCATGTGCCCTATCGCGGCGCCGGCGCCGCGCTCGCCGACACCGTTGCCGGCCATACGCAGATGATCGTCACGACAGTGCCGTCGTCGCGCGAATTCGTGCGCACCGGCAAGCTGCGCGCGCTGGCCGTGACGTCGAGCGCCGGCTCCGTGCAATTGCCGGACGTACCGCCGATGAGCAAATCCCTGCCCGGCTTCGAGGCAAGCTTCTGGATGGGGCTGGCCGCGCCGAAGAGCACGCCGCCAGAGGTGATCGAAACGATCAACAAGGCGGTCAACGCCATCCTGGCCGACCCGGCCGTCCGGTCGCGACTCGGCACCATGGACACGCTGCCGATGGGCGGCACGCCGGCGGCGTTCAAGACGCTCGTCGCCGACGAGACCGCCAAATGGGCCGAGGTCGTCAAGGCCGGCAAGATCAAGCTCGACTGACCGGGTCCGCCCCTCCCCGTCGCGGGGCGCCCCCCGCCCTTGACCCACCGCCGCGCACGCTCTCTAACAGGCCCTCTTTTTCTCGTTGAGGACCGTGCGCATGGATCTGGGAATCAAGGGCCGCAAGGCCATCGTCTGCGCGTCGAGCCGCGGCCTCGGCCGCGCCTGCGCCGAGCAGCTGGCCGAGGCCGGCTGCGACGTGGTGATCAACGGCCGCGACGCTGCCCGCCTCGAAGCCACCGCGGCCGAGATGGGCAAGCGCTACGGCGTCAAGGTCACGGCCGTGCCCGCCGATCTCGCGACGCCCGAGGGCCAGGCCGCCCTGCTCGCCGCCTGCCCGGATCCCGACATCCTCATCAACAACAACGGCGGCCCGCCGCTGCGCGACTTCCGCGAGCTGACGCGCCAGCAGATGCTCGACGGCGTCGTCGGCAACATGGTCGTCGCCATCGAGCTCATTCAGAAGACCATCGGCCCGATGCTGGAGCGCCGCTTCGGCCGCATCGTCAACATCACCTCCGGCTCCGTGAAGATGCCGCTCGCCGGCCTCGACCTCTCCTCCGGCGCGCGCGCGGGGCTCACCGCCTTTCTCGCCGGCGTCGCGCGCTCGGTCGCCGACAGGAACGTCACTATCAACTTCGTCCTGCCCGGCGCCTTCGACACCGACCGGCTCAAGGGTACGCTGAAGAAGCTCGCCGAGACGAAAGGCATCTCGCTCGAGGAAGCGGCCAAACAGCGCGCGGCGAGCGTGCCGGCCAAGCGCTTCGGCCAGCCGGACGAGTTCGGCGCGGCCTGCGCCTTCCTGTGCTCGGCGCAGGCCGGCTACATCACCGGACAGAACCTGCTGATCGACGGCGGCGTGTTCCCCGGCGCGTTCTGACGACGGACGGCGCCTGCGGCCTGCAATCATAAAACAATCGCGATCGGGAGGATCATCATGAAACGCGTACTCGCCTGGTGTCTTGCGGCCGTGCTCGGCGGCGCCGTGCCGGCCGCCGCCCTCGCGGCCGACAGCTTCCCGAGCCGCCCGATCCACATGATCGTCGCCTATTCGCCCGGCGGCACCGGCGACGTCATCGCCCGCATCGTCTCCGAGAAGCTGGGCGAGATGCTGCACCAGTCGGTCGTCGTCGAGAACCGCGCCGGCGCCAGCGGCGCGATCGGCGCGCGTTACGTCGCCGGCGCCGCGCCCGACGGCTACACGCTCCTCGTCGGCCAGACCGCCGAGATCGCCATCAACCAGAACCTCTTCCCGAACCTCGGCTACGATCCCGACAAGGACCTCATCCCGATCGCGCTCGCCGGCGTCGTGCCGCTGGCGCTGACGGTGCCGAAGAGCGCGCCCTATGCGACGCTCGCCGAACTGGTGAAGGTCATCAAATCCGGCAAGCAGATCACCTTCGCCTCCGCCGGCATCGGCACGCCGGGCGATTTCGCCGGCGAACTGCTCAAGCTGCGCCTGAAAGGCAACATGGTTCACGTGCCCTACAAGGGCGCCGGCCCGGCGCTGAACGACCTGCTCGGCGATCACGTCGACATGTATTTCCCGGGCTTCCCGGCGGTGCTTCAGCACATGAAGGGCGGCACGCTGAAGATCCTCGCGACGTCGACCGCGCAGCGCGCCAAGGTCGCCCCGCAAATCCCGACGGTCGCCGAGGTCACCGGCATCAAGGACTTCGACTTCAGCCTCTGGGCCGGGCTGTTCGCCCCGAAGGGCACGCCGCCGCAGATCGTCGCGGCGCTGAACACGGCGTTCAACGCCACCCTGAACGACCCGCAGATCAACGCGCGGCTGACCGCCACCGGCGCGCAGGTCACGCCGATGAGCACCGCGCAGTTCACCGCCTTCGTCCACGCCGAGTCCGCCAAGTACAAGACGCTCATCCGCGAGACAGGCATGAAGGTGAAGTAAGCCGGCCCCTGCGCAGGATGGCCGACGGGCGCGGCCATCGTCTGACGGCCCTCCCCCGATCGCGCTCCCGCTGATCGCATCAACCGTTCGGTTGACGATTGCGGCCTCATGTGAGGCCACAACACGGCGATCAGCACGGGAGCGACCACATGCCGGGCACCACGGCCTGCGGCCTGCCGATTGCGATCGTCTTGGTCGCGGTCGCCCTTCTGAACACAAGTCCTGTTGGCGGCCGGGCGGCCGCCGCAGACGCGAGCCAGTCCGCAGCAGACGCCGCGGCCCCGCCGTCGGCAGGGATCACGCAACGGCCGACCTGGAAGACGATCAGGCTCGGCACAGTCCACAGCGTCATCGCGTTGCGCGAGGCGCTCGAATCACCCGGCTGCGGGAGCGCCCGTGTCGCCGTCGCCAGAATGAGCGACAGACCCTCCTGTCATCTCGGCTCCGATGCCAACGAGGCCTTGGGCCAGCGCGGCTTCCGATTGTCGGCGGACATTCGCGCGGTCGATCTCGTGCAGGCCTCCGCCGTCGACCTCGGCTTCGCCGCCGACGCCACGCCGGGCCTGGCAGAGATCTATGCGCGTGGCGAAGAAGCAGGGTTGGCCATTTGCCCCACCGAAGTCGGGCCGCAACTCCGGCTGCAATATCTGAATCAGCCGGTCGGCGAATTTCTGCCGATCGCCATGGCGCCGCTCGCCACCTACGCCGGCGAGCCCATCATCTTCCTGGTCGGCAATGGTGGGGCGGGCCTCCTGCTTGTGGGTAGAAGCGCCGCACCGGACACACATATCCCGGGCTTCATCGAATTCGTTTTTTGCCGGCCCGCGCGGCAGTCCGCGCCGGCCGCGCCCTTTCTCCGCTGACTCACGCGGCGGCAGCGCGATCCCGCCCGGTCTTTCGCGCAGCACGCCTGCCGAGCCCGGCCAGCCCCAAGAGCGCGCCGCTGAGAAGAAGCAGTGACGACGGCTCCGGAACGCAGATCGCCGCCTCGTCCGAGATGAACTCGTAGTCGATGGCGGAAATCGGCGCACCCGCGTCGTTGACAAACGTGACCGTGCCCAGGTCCTGAATGGCGTTGGTCTCCAGCAGATTGATGACGTTGCCGCCTGACAGCGGCGTCAGTGGCGTGATGCCCAGAGAGATGAAATTCGAGACCACCGTGTTGGCAGTGCCGCCGACGCCCGAGAAATCGTGCACCGACAACGAGAACGTGTCGCTGAGCCCCGACGCCACGCACATACTCGTCTGCGTGCCGGCGCAGGCAACGGCTTGCGCCACGGCGGACGCGTGGCATCCCGCCGCACAACGGAACAACATGTCGAAATTTATATTGTAAAGATATCGCCTGTTGATTCTCACGGCTGCCCACGCTGTTGCGAAGGGCCAGGACGGCCAAACCATACTTCCCTTTCCTTATTGAGCGCCCCATCTCGCTTCAGCGACAGGAATTGGCCGTGCCACAGAATTACATTCTTTCGACAGTCGGCCCGGACGAGACGCGTGAACTGACGCGCGCCAGCCGGCACATCACGTTTTCGCATGGCGACATCCTCGGTCACGACCATACGCCGATCCGCGACCTGTTCTTTCCGTCGTCCGGAATGGTGTCGATCGTCGTCGAACTGGAAGACGGCGAATGCGTGGAAACGGCGATGGTCGGCTATCGCGGCGTGCTCGGCAGCGCCGCCGCGTTCGGCGGCGACGAACATGTCGGGACGGGCTTCGGGCAGATCCCGGGCGAGGGCTGGCTGGTGCCGCGAGCCAGGGCGATCGCCTTGTGCGAACGCAACGGCGCCTTCCGCCATCTGCTGTTCCGGCAGGAGCAGTACATGCTGGCGCAGGCGCAGCAGACCGCGGCCTGCAACGGCCGCCACATGCTGTCGCGGCGGCTCGCCAGCTGGCTGCTGCGCGCGCGGGCGATCACCGGCTCGGATCAACTCGGCCTCACCCAGGAGTATCTCGCGCACATGCTCGGCGTGCAGCGCGCCACTGTCTCCGTCGCGGCCGCCGCGCTGGCCGACACCGGCGCCATCGACTATCGCCGCGGCCGTGTGCAAATTCGCGACGCCGATCTCCTCGGCGCGCACGCCTGCGAATGTCATCGCGCGCTGGCGGAGCGGCGCACGCGGCTGTTTTCGTGCGACAGTCCGGTGCCGGCCTGAGCCGGGTCCCCGCCGCCCGAAGCACGGCGCGCTCCGATTTTATTTCGCGCACGGTCTACGAGCCGACAGACAGTCCCGACCCGTGGCGCCATGATCCGCACATGGGCTCGAGACGGCGACGGGCAATCCACGTTTCAACGACAGGAGATGTCGTGCAGATATTTCGCGGCGCAGCATTCGACCCCGAGGCGATTGCCAGACTGTGCGCGGCCTACGAACTGGCGCGGCAGAAGCTCCGCGGGCGGATCGATCTCGGTGCCGCCGGCGACCAGGTGATCGCGCGGAGCGTCATCCGGCTGGCGGAAGCGGGTGAGCAGGATCCCGAACGGATCGCGCTCTCGGTGCTGCAATCGATCGGCTTGCGCGGCGACGCCTAACCGCCGAGACCGGATCAGTTCAGCAGGCGCCGCACGCTGTCGAGCAGCAGCGGAAAGTCGACCGGCTTCTTGAGCACGAGATCGGCCGTGGCGCCCTGCCCGCCGGCCGGCATGTTGCCGCTGAAGATGATGATCTTCGTCCGCGGCCAATCGGACCGCACGCGCTCCGCCAGATGCACGCCGTCGAGCGAGCCCGGCATCTGCACGTCGGTCAGCATCATGTCGTAGGCGTCGCCGGCGAGCATCGACAGCGCGGCATCGCCGTCCACCGCCTCGTCCACGTCGTAGCCGCGCTCACGCAACTCGTCGGCGATCAGCAGACGCAGCAGCGGCTCGTCTTCCACGACCAGAACATGCTTTGACGAGAGTCCGGTCGGAGTGGCGCCGTCCGAGCTGTTTTCAATTGTCACGCCTGCACCCGACCACGATGTAAGAACCGAGAGACCAACCCTGCAGGGTCGGCTCGGTTCCCGCCGTGATCCGCCGGTGGGTCCGGTCCGTTCAATTCATCGTCAGCTGTCGGATCGCAGACTGTGTCGCGTGCCGCTCATTGCATCGCAATGGTGGACGCCGCGTTGAAAAATCTGGATCGTGTGTCAAACGACACAGACACCGATTTGCTCCATCTGTAGTGTTTCGAAAGATTCAGCATCGGGATGCACGGCATGCGCTACTATCGCTTTGAGGCCGACGGCTTCCGAAGCTCGTACGACTTCTGCGCCGACGACGACGTCGCGCGCCGGGCCGGCTTCGAGGCCGCCGTCGAACTTACACGCCATCTCGGCCATCTCGTATTCGTGAACGTCTACGACTCCGCCGGCCGCATGGTGGCGCGCCTGCCGCGCGTTCCCGAGACCGCGCCGGGCGCCTGACGGCGCAAGCGCCACACGCCGTGCGGACCCGGGTTCCGCTACGACAGCGTGTCCTCTTCGTCGGACCGGGGCAGCGGCGCCTCGGCGAGCCCGGGCGCGTCCGGCAGCGGCGGGATGGCGACCGCGCTGCGGCCGCCGGCCGCGACGCCGTCGCTGACCGGCAGCAATTGCTCCCGCCGCTCCATCAGCGTGAGATGACAGGCGCAGGCCTCGCCCGCGAGCTTGTGCACGTCCACGATCGCGATGTGGCCGCGGCGCGTTTCGATGGCGCCGGCCGCGGCCAGTTCGCCCGCGGCGACCGAGACGGTGGCGCGCTGCACGCCGAGCCCCAGCCGCAGCTCGTCGTGCGTGATCAGCAGTTCGTCGGACTCCGTGGTGAAACGGGCGCGCAGCAGCCAGCTCGCCAGCCGCTCGCGCAGAGCGTGCCGCGCGTTGCAGGCGGCGACCTGCTGCGCCTGCGCCAGCACGAATTGCTGGAAACGCAGCAACAGCGCCCGCAGGCGCACGTTGCGCTGCGCGGCCTCGGCCACCTTCTCGCGCGGAATGACACAGGCCCGTCCGCGCATGCGGGCAACGGCCGTCGCGAAATGCGGCTGCGGATCGAACACCGCGGCCGCACCCAGCGCGCCGCGGCAGCCGACCAAAGCGGTCTCGACCTGGTCGCCGCCTTCGAGTTCGACGACGAGCGAGATCAGGCCGGACTGCGGAAAAACGATCTGCCCGGCCGGGGCTCCGGCCTCGCACAGGATCTCGCCGGGATGGAACTCGATGTCGCGGCCCGCGCGCGTGAGGGCGCGCCGCTCGTCGGGGTTCAGGACGGACAGGATGTGGTTCGCTTGCATGGAACTGTCTTGAGCTCCGTGTTTGCGGATCGTACAGGTCTCGGTCGGTGCGGGGCTTCGGGAATGCGCTGACGGGGCCGAAATCAGGTCCTGGCGGCGGGATACGGGGCGTCTCTCTGGGTGACATGGCCGCAGGAGCCGCAGCGGAAAATGTCGACGTGGCCGCGGTCCAGCCGGCCAACCCGGGCCACCATCATGGTCACCGGTCCGGCGCCGCAACGCTTGCAGGCGTCATCATCGTCTTGCTGCTTTGTCGTCCGGTCGAGCATGGCCGGTCAATCCAACGTCGTTTCTGTAATGTGACGAGTATGTAACGGGCTCCATCTACAGCAAGTGCCGCGTGTGCGAATTCACACATACGTGAGGTGGAACCGTCAGGCGCCTGACACCTGCGTCTGCCGGGGACCTGATATCGTCGATGGATGACACGACCGTCCGGCCCCGACGAGCTCCAGCAATCCATCTCCGGCCTCTGCAAGCGGGTCGAGGCGCTGGCGCCCGGCGCGCGCACCGGCGTCTGCCTGGCGAGCGCGGACGGCGCCATGCTCGAGCGGGCCGTCTTCCCGAGCCTGCCCACCTCCTTCGAGGCGGCGATCCGCGGCATCCCGATCGACAGCCCCTATTTCGGCAACTGCACGGCGGCGATGGACGGCCACCGCGTCATCACTACCGAGGACTTCGCGACCGAAGACCGGTTCGATCCCCGTTTCGTCGCGCATTGCCTGCAACACGAGATCCGTTCGCTGCAATCGCGTCCGATTTTCGCCGGCAACGGCCGTCCGCTCGGCACGTTCGTGCTGGGCTATGGCGAGCCGCGTGCCGCCAGCGGCTTCGACGACGCGCTCATGCGCTTCGCCGCCGATGCCGTGACGGCGATGCTGCAGCAGCACGCGGTCTGACCCGGCGCATCACGCACCACCAATCTGCGAATTGCCGTCACAGCCGGCGCGACGCACCACTCCCTTGGCTGCCGATCCGCAAAAGCAGGCACTTACTCATTGCGTCCGCAGCACATGGGGAAGCAGCACCGATTGCCGATTATGCGCGTGACAACCCGCCCCATTCCATGGATCATATGTCTTACTTAATATCCGTTTAGTTGTTCAGCTCTTGCCGGCGGTCTGCCGGGATACCGACATTCTTCATGACCTCTAGTCTCTTCATGACCTGGCCTATGCGTTCTTTCAATTCGAACCGGAAATGGACATGCAAGCAAACAATATTCTCTCGGCCATCGAGGCGTCCGACCGCGCAGAACTGACGAACGCGGGTCACCACATCACCTTCGGCCACGGTGACGTTCTCGGCCAGCGCGACGAAGCGATCGACCACGTCTTCTTCCCGGTGTCGGGCATGGTGTCCGTCGTCGTCGAACTGGAAGACGGCGAATGCGTCGAGACCGCGATGCTCGGGCATCGCGGCGCGCTCGGCGGCGCGCTCGCCTTCGGCGCCACCGAACATGCCGCGACCGGCTTCGGCCAGATTGCCGGCGAAGGCTGGCTCGTCCCGGGCGGCAGGGTCGTCGACATCTGCCAGCGCAGCGAGCGGCTGCGCGACCTCCTGTTCCGGCAGGAGCAGTTCCTGCTGTCGCAGGCGCAGCAGACCGCGGCCTGCAACGGCCGCCACACGCTGCCGCGGCGCGTCGCGAGCTGGCTGTTGCGCGCCCGCGCCGTCGTCGGCTCGGACAAACTGGGACTGACGCAGTAGTACCTGGCGCAGATGCTCGGCGTGCAGCACGCCTCCGTGTCCGGCGCCGCCAATATCGTCGCCGACAGCGGCGCCATCGAATATCGCCGCGGCCGCGTCGAGATCCGCGACGCCGACCTGCTCGGCAGTGTCGCCTGCGAGTGTCACCGCGTGCTGGCCGAGCGGCGCGAGCGCCTGTTCGGGACGGTCGCCGTTCCCGCGACCGCGCCGGCCTGAGCGATCGGGTCCGTCGCGTCCGCCGTGCTTGCGGCGCACGATATCCCCTGACACGCGGTGCGCGCCCTCCAATTGACAAGTGCGCCGGCTTCAAACGACATGCGCCGGCACACGCTCCGCGAGTGCGCCGGCGCTGCCGCGCCCCCACCCGTTGACCTGCATCAATGCTCCTCGCGCGGGCGCGCAGAGATTTGATCCCGGACTCTGCCGCCCAATTGATCGCCTGCGGTCGGACCTTTCGGCTGCCGGACGACGCACGAGGAGGTCCGGCCATGACGATGCTCGACGAACTGGTCCCAAGCGCCCTCGACTGCCGCAAGCGGATCGCCGAAGTGGAGGGCCTCAAGGCATCGGAAGACGCGCACCGGATCGCGGCCGCCGAAGCCGAGAAGCGCGCGCTGCTCGAGCAGCTGACCAAGCCGTCCGGCGTCTCGGACGAAGACCGCATGGCGCGCGCGGCCACCATCATCAAGCGGGCGGTCGACAACGGCCTGACCGAAGTCGAGGTCGGACGCTTCCCCAACAAGCTCTGCACCGACGGAGGCCGCGCCATCAATCAGCAGGAAGCAGGTTGGGAGCGCACGCTCACCGGTCTGCCGCGGGAGTTGTTCGCGTTCTGGCAGAAGTATCTCCAGCCGAAGGGCTACAAGATCAAATATCAGATCGTTGATTTTCCGGGCGGCATGCCGGGCGACATCGCGATCTCGCTCAACTGGCAAGGACAGCCGCGCGGCTAGCGATCGAGCGAGCGCATCGGCGGGACCGAACGCACATGGCACAGAAGCACGGCGACGGCCGCATGAAGCGCAAGGCCTACGAGAAGGAGCTCAGGGCGCTCCAGGTCAAGCTCTGCGACCTGCAGGACTGGGTCAAGACGTCGGGCGCCCGTGTCATCATCGTGTTCGAAGGCCGCGACGCCGCCGGCAAGGGCGGCACCATCAAGGCGCTGACCGAGCGCGTGAGCCCGCGGGTGTTTCGCACCGTCGCGCTGCCGGCGCCGTCCGACCGCGAGAAGACGCAGCTCTTCATCCAGCGCTACATCGAGCGCTTCCCCGCCGCCGGCGAGATCGTGATCTTCGACCGCAGCTGGTACAACCGTGCCGGCGTCGAATACGTCATGGGCTTCTGCGGCGAGGCCGAGACTCAACGCTTCCTGAAACTCTGTCCCGAGGTCGAGAAGTACGTCGTCGACGCCGGCATCCGGCTGATCAAGGTCTGGCTCGAGGTCGGCAAGGAAGAACAGGAAAAGCGGTTCAACGCGCGGATCGAGGATCCCGTGCGCCAGTGGAAGCTCAGCCCGATGGACATCGAGTCGTACCGCCGCTGGTACGCCTACTCGAAAGCCCGCGACATGATGCTCGAGGCGACCGACAGCGATCACGCGCCGTGGTTCGTCGTGCGCTCCGACGACAAGCGGCGGGCGCGGCTCAACTGCATCGCCCACATCCTCGACCGCATCCCCTACAAGACGCACGCCCGCAAGAAGGTGAAGCTGCCGGCGCGCACGGACAAGGGACGCTACGACGATCAGGCGTCCATGAAGCGCTTCAAGATGGTCGCCGAGAGGTTCTGAGGCCGCCAGCCTGCCGTCCGGCCCGCGTGGGGCGAGCGGCATCGCGGTCGTGGGTGCCGACATGGCTGAAATGCTGGTCGCGTTCGGGCTCCTCGCCGGCATCGTCGCCGCGCACGAGATCGGCTTCAGGCTCGGCGCGCCGGTCCATGCCCCGGACGAGCGGTTCGACAATCAGATCGTCCTCGTCCGCGCGTCGACGGCCGCGCTGGTCGCGTTCCTCGTCGGCTTCGCCTTTTCCGGCGCCGCCTCGCGCTTCATCGACCGCGCCGACATGATCGTGAAGGAATCGAACGCGCTCGGGACCGCCTATCTGCGAGCCGACGTGATCGCCGAGCCGTATCGCGGCGCGCTCAAGGCGGCGCTGAAGGAGTACACCGCCGACCGCGTCACCTTGGTGAGCCGCGAAGGCCGCGACCGGATCCCGCCACTGCTCGCCAAGGTCGGCGGCTTGCAGGCGCGCATGTGGCGCGCGGCGGTCGACGGCACCCGCGGCAACGCGCCGCTGATGGCGCTCGTCCTGCCGCCGGTCAACGAGGTCATCGACCTGCACGCGGCGCACCTCGCGATGGCGCGGCGCCATCTGCCCGCGCCGATCATGACCGTGCTGCTGGCGTCGGCCGCGATCGGCGTCGGCCTCATCGGCTTCAGCAACGGCCGCATCGGCCGGCGCTTCTCGGCGATCGACTCCGTCTACGGCGCGGTGCTGGCCGTCGCCCTATGGATGATCTTCGACCTCGATTACCCGGGCCTCGGCACGATCACGGTCAGCAATCTGGGCTTCGTCGAGGCTCTGGCCGGGATGCATTGAGCGCGCGCGAGCGCGGTTCGCGCTCCCGGTCCGCCGCCCCGCGGCGGCTTCACATTACCTTCGCGACACTGTCACTCGCCGTCCGGACAGTGCCCCGGGGCTCGCGACACATTCCATGACAGGGAGATGATGATGAAAGGCACGGCAGCCGGGGCGCTCGCGCGCCCGCTCGTCTTGCAGACCGGACTGGCACTCGCGGTTCTCGTAGCCAGCGCACAGGGGCCGGCATTCGCTGAAGACCACGACGCCTCCTTCCGCCCCGGCAACCTGCTGGTCAGCCGCCTCGTCTACGACAACAACCCGAAGACCCTCGTCGCCGGCGTGACCCAGCTGCCGCCGAACTGCGTGGCGCCGAACTGCGTCACCGCGATCACCGACGGCACCTACCCCTACGTCTGGAACAACGACGGCATCGACGGGAATTTCGGCATCACCGCGCGCATCTTCCTCGACCAGATGACGACGTCCGGCGCCTTCATCAACTCGCTCCCGGTCGGCGGCGACGGCCACGACCGTGATCACGACCGCGACGACAGGACCAGCATCGTCGGGAGCTTCTCTTCCAAGTCGGAAGGCGCGCTCAATCTCTCGGTCGACGGCCGCGTGGTCAGCCTCATGGGCTATCAGGCGCCGGTCAATGCCGTGGACGTGTCGAACGCCAACACGCCCGCGGTGGTGGACCCCACCAACCCCGATCCGCTGCAGAACTACCGCGTCGCCATTTCGGTCGATCCGTCGGGCCACTTCTCGTTCACGGCGACCAACGCCTATAGCGGCAACAACGGCCGCGCCGTGGTGCTCAACGACAAGAACGGCGCCGACGTGTTCTACGGCTCGGGCAACGCCGGCAACGGCGCGAACCCGCAGCCCGACGGCATCATCATCGGCGCCGGTGCGCAACTCATCAAGGCCGCGCACAACGACCTCGCGGCGCAGACCCCCGGCCTGCCCACGCCGGTCGGCAGCTTCAGCATCACCCAGGTCGGGCTCAAGGCGGACAAGATCGGCAAGGACACGAACTTCCGCGGCCTGACCGTGTT
>Ga0187809_10001185_pt1 | contig 12536 bp, 11 predicted proteins | sample NC_wetland_sal_i_8_FD_132415 | JGI IMG/M metagenome (GOLD analysis project Ga0187809, IMG submission 132415) | Wetland sediment microbial communities from Neuse River Estuary, North Carolina, USA - ASW_4 | ecosystem: Environmental > Aquatic > Freshwater > Wetlands > Sediment | place: USA: North... | reverse complement strand
TCCAGCGGACCTGTCGGTCTCTTTGGCGAGGATCGGTTAAGTCGAGCGCGACGGTCGATTAGATGCTGACGTCCGCTCCAAGCCGCACGTTGGTTTCGGCGATCGTTTGGTCCGCCTCGGGCCAGGAGCGGACCTACTGGTCATTTTCGATAGCGCAATGCCTCGACGACGGCGGTGAACGCAGCCGACGGGTGCTTCCGGCTCGGATAATAGAGGTGATAGCCTGAATAAGGCGGGCACCACTCGGCCAGCACGCGCCGAAGCCGGCCTTTGGCAATGTGGCCTTCGACCATCCCTTCCGGCACATAAGACAGACCGATCCCGGCGAGCGCGCCATTGAGAAGCTGCGCGGTCCCATTGCAGGTGAGCTGACCCTCGACGCGCACGCGCAGATCGCGATTCCCGCGCTCGAATTCCCACGCATAAAGGCTGGCATGCGTCGGGAGACGCAAGTTGATGCAGTTGTGCCCAATCAGGTCCTGCGGTTTCTTCGGCTCCGGGCGAGTCTTGAAATAAGCGGGTGAACCGACGACCGCCATCCGCATGTCGGGTCCGATTCGTACCGCGATCATGTCTTTCGCAACCTGCTCGCCGCTGCGCACGCCTGCGTCGTACTGCTCGGCCACGATGTTGCTGAGGCCGTAATCGACGACGAACTCAACTTTCAGTTCGGGATTTTTGCGCAGCAGTGGGGTGAGCTTCGGTAGCAAGATCGTGTCGATCGCGAATTCGGTCGCAGTGACCCGCACCGTGCCGGATGGCTTCGAGCGCAAGTCGCGGAGCGAGGCGATTTCGTTTTTGATCTCCTCGAAGCGAGGTGCCACGACACGCAGCAACCGCTCGCCCGCATCAGTCGGCGCGACGCTGCGCGTCGTGCGCGTGAGTAGAACGACACCGAGCCTGGCTTCCAACTGGCGGATGGTCTGGCTCAAAGCCGATTGCGAGACGCCGAGTTTCGCCGCGCCTTTCGTAAAGCTGCGCTCCCGCGCGACCACCGCGAACGCTGCAAGATCGTCGAGACTGTCACCGCGGGCCATTGAGTAGTCCTGCTTATAGGTCCATGCGGATTATAGCGGCTTATCGAAGGGGTGCCACTGCGCCAGATAAGCGGCACGGGGGAGCGCCCCAACCGCATTGGCGAAAAGTAGCGCGCCTCATGGAGATTTCTGATGGATATCAAACGTAACGGTTTCCAACCCTCCGCAAAGGGGCCTGCCGAATATTTCACCGGGACCGTCCGCTTGGACGCGCCGTTCAAGACGACCGAACCGGCCCGTGCGTCGGGCGCCACGGTCACGTTCGAGCCCGCCGCTCGGACCGCGTGGCACACCCATCCCCTCGGACAAACGCTCATCATCACGTTCGGCTGCGGCCGCGTTCAGCGCGAAGGCGGCCCGATCGAAGAGGTCCGCGCCGGGGACATCGTCTGGTTCCCGCCCGGCGAGAAGCATTGGCATGGCGCATCCCCAACCGCTGCGATGAGCCACATCGCGATCGCCGAGGCGCTCGACGGCAAGGTCGTCGATTGGATGGAAAAGGTCAGTGACGAGCAATACGGCGCCTGAGTGGGTGCCTCCCGTGGAGCGGGACGACATGAGCGAAGCAGCAACGGCAAATTCGGTCCCGGCGCCGGCATCTCGTACGAAGCCGAGGTCCGCGTCGTCCTCGGTCATGCAGTCCTTGCTGCCGATCATGGCCGTCGTGGCGATTGGATTTCTCGTGATCGGGTTCGCGCTGCCGGTGCTGCCGCTCCATGTCAGCCAGGGTCTCGGCTTCGGTGCCTTTACAGTTGGGCTGGTCACCGGCAGCCAGTTCGCCGCCGCTCTCGTCTCACGTGTTTGGGCGGGGCATTTCGCCGATGGGAAGGGACCGAAAAATGGCGTCACGGTCGGACTGATTGCCGCTGCGGCGGGCGGCGCTCTCTATCTGCTCTCGGTCATGGTCCGATCGCCTAGCGCATCGGTGAGCCTACTTCTCGCTGGTCGCGCTGTGCTCGGCGGCGCCGAAAGCTTCATCATCACCGGTGCGGTGAGCTGGGGATTGGCTCTGGTCGGGGCGCAGGGTGCCGGACGGGTGATTGCCTGGGTCGGCACGGCCATGTTCGGCGCACTCGCGATCGGGGCCCCCATCGGCACTACGCTCTACAACGCTGCCGGATTCGGCGGGGTCGCGCTCGCAACGGCTATCATCCCGCTCGCAACGTTACTGGTTGTTGCTAGGGTGCCCGCCGCCAAGCCGCAGCATACGGGAGCGAAATCCGGGTTCGCCAGCGTTGCGAAAGCCGTCTGGCTTCCGGGCATCGGCGCGGCGCTCAGCAGCATCGGCTTTGGGGCGATCCTTACCTTTGCCTCCTTGCTGTTCGTGCATCGCGGCTGGACCCCGGTCTGGCTCGCATTCACCGCGTACGCACTTGCTTTGGTCGCGGCGCGGCTCGGACTTGGCCAGCTGCCCGACAGGATCGGCGGCGCGCGAGTCGCACTTGTGTCGGCGCTCGTTGAAGCCTTCGGTCTTGCGCTGATCTGGCTCGCCCCAGGCGCGCTAACCGCGGCGATCGGAGCCGCGCTGACCGGCTTCGGCTACGCTCTCGTTTATCCTGCGCTTGGCGTCGAGGCAGTCCGCCGCGCACCGCCGCAGAGCCGCGGCCTCGTCATGGGGATGTACACGGCCTTCCTCGATGTGGCCCTCGGCTTCGGCACACCCGCTCTCGGGCTGATCGCGAACTCGTCCGGCCTGGGCTCGGTATTCCTCGTCAGCACGTTCCTCGTTCTCGCCACGACCATCTCCGCGGTGTGCCTGCTCGCTTCGCCGAAAAGGAGGACGACATGAACCCTGTTCTTTGGACCCACCGCACCGCGGGATTGCCACTCATCAGCAACGCTCTGCGTTTATTGCAACTTCGAAAGGATGCACCATGACTAACAACTCCGCCCCTCGGAAGAGCCCGTTCGGCGACATTGCGCCAGCCCTGGGGGATTACACCGACAATGTGCTCTTCGGGGATGTGTGGAAGCGGCCGCAACTTTCCCCGCGCGACCGCAGCCTGGTGACCATCTCAAGCCTGATCGCGCAGTACCGCACAAACGAGCTGCCGTTCCATCTGAAGTTCGCGCTTCAAAATGGCGTCACCCGCGAGGAGATAATCGAGGCCATTACGCATCTTGCATTCTATGCAGGATGGCCCGTCGCAAGCACGGCCATCTCGACAGCACGTCGCGTCTTCGAGGAGGTCGAAGCCAACCCCGCTGAACCAGCGAGATAGAGAGAAGCAAATGATCAAGGACAAGGTCGTCATTATAACCGGCGCTTCCTCCGGTATTGGAGAGGCAACCGCAAGGCTGCTGGCCAGCCAGGGCGCCAAAGTGGTCCTGGGCGCCCGCAGAACCGAACGCCTGAAGCAGATTGCCGGCGAGATCGGTAAAGCAGGCGGAGAGGCAATATACGCTGAGTTGGACGTCACAAAACCTGAGCACAACGAAAATATCGTCCGGCTCGCGAAGGACACTTTCGGACGTGTCGATGTCGTCTTCCTCAATGCGGGTATAATGCCAACTGCGCCCCTTTCGGCGATGAAGGTCGCTGACTGGCATCGAACAGTCGATATCAACGTCAGAGGCGTACTCAACGGGGTCGCAGCGGTGCTTCCGACCTTCATCAAGCAGAAGTCGGGTCACGTTATCAGCACGTCATCCGTCGCGGGGCTGAAGGCCTATCCGGGCAGCGCGGTCTACGGCGGCACCAAATGATTCGTACGCGACTTCATGGAGGTCTTGCGCATAGAGTCCGCCATGGAAGGCACCAACATTCGGACGGCCACCATCTACCCCGCCGCAATCAGCACGGAGCTGCTCCAGGGGATTTCGGACCCCACATCCGCAGGTGCTATGAAGAAGCTATATGACGAGCATGCCATCGGGCCGGATCGCATAGCCAGAGTTGTGGCTTTTGCGATCGATGCGCCGGACGACACCAACATCAACGAATTCACCGTCGGGCCGACGAGCCAGGCTTGGTAGGTAACGCATGTCATCGTCAGCCTCTGGCTCCGGCGATCTCCGAGGAAGCAAATGGCCTTTGAGAAAGCCGGAAAATCCTGAACGCCTGATGTCCGCTCCGAGTCATCCCGCGACATGCAGGTATGTCTTCGATAGGTCGTTTAAGCGGCAATTAGCGGACCTTTGCGCCTGGACGGGCGTATCCGAGAGTGTTCGCACTTTTATACCAAGTGGTGGGATTTTGGCGCGCCGGAAGGGATTCGAACCCCTGACCCCCAGATTCGAAGTCTGGTGCTCTATCCAGCTGAGCTACCGGCGCGGCGCAACCGTCAACGCACCCTAGCGCAGGCGGCGCAAGCGGGGGAACGGCTTTTTCCAGAACAATTTCCAAGTCATGCACGTGGCAATCACGGCGGTGGCATGGACCTTGAACAGCGCTTCGCGGTTGTTCACTATCCGTGGGGGCAGAGTCCAGACGGTGACAGGGTAATCCGCGGCCCTGGCGTAGCGCCGCGAGCACCGATGGAGCAGCGTGTTTGGCCGTGCGACTGAGCGCTTCATCGAACCGTCACGGGCGGAACCGCTCCGCAGCGTCCGTCGCTGGCGCGACCGGCGCTGATCTCAGGCATTCCACGTGGCTCATCGCATGACGCATTCGGATGGCGGCGAACATCTGCCGGTCAGCGGGCCGCGCAATCTCGCGCTCGGCATCGAGCGTATCGGGCTGCTGCCGATCCGCTATCCGCTGGTTGCGGCGCTCATCTTCCTCGTCCTGCTCGGCGCCGGCGCGGTCGGCTTCGAGCGGCTGAAGGTCGACGACTCGCTCAGCCAGCTCTTCCGCTCCGACACGCCCGAGTACAAGACCTACCGCGAGGTCACGCGCCAGTTCCCGGCCAGCGAATACGACGTGCTGATCGTGGTCGAGGGCGACAAGCTGATGGCGCGCGACTCGCTCGAGAAGATGCGCAACATGGCGATCGACCTGCAGTTGATCGACGGCACGCGCGGGCTGATCTCGCTGTTCTCGGCGCGCGAACCGCCGCCGCCCGGCGGCGGTGTGCCGCCGCCGTTGTTCCCGCAGACGCTGCCGACCGGGGCCGAGTACCAGGCGCTGGTCCACCGCGTGCTGACCAACGAGATCATCCGCGGCAAGCTCGTCTCCGACGACGGCAAGCTGGCGCTGTTCGTGCTCGCGCTCGACCCGCAGGCCGTCGACAACGGCAAGCTCGCCAAGATCGTCGGCGACGTGCGCTCGACCGTCCACGACGACCTCGAAGGCGCCGGGGTCAAGAGCGAGCTGTCCGGCGTGCCGGTGATGCAGCTCGAGATCCGCAACGCCATCGAGCGCGACCGGCTGATCTACAACTCGCTCGGCTTCATCGCCGGCTGCCTGATCGCGGTGATGTTCTTCCGCCGCATCTCCTTCATGATCATCGCCGCCGGGCCGCCGCTCGCGGCCATCCTGCTGGCGCTCGGCTCGCTCGGCTGGCTCGATTTCCGGCTCAACATGTTCCTGAACGTGATGACGCCGCTCATCATGGTCATCAGCTTTTCGGACTCGATGCAGCTCACCTTCGCGGCGCGTGACCGGCTGATCGCCGGCGACAGCAAGGTGGCCGCGTTCCGCAACGCGCTCTACATCGTCGGCCCCGCCTGCGTGCTGACGCACGCCACCGCCGGGGTGTCGTTCATCGCGCTGATGTTCTCGCAGTCCGACCTCATCCGCGCCTTCGGCGAGGCCGGCCTCGTCGCCGTCGGCGTCGCCATGGTGGCGGTGCTGATGCTTGTGCCGCTGCTCGGCATGCTGCTCATCCGCAACGAGCACCGCTTCGCCGAGGAAACCCGCGGCGCCGACACCGGCCTCGACTTCCTGCGCCGCTTCTGCTCGTGGATCGCGACGCAGATGGTGACGCGGCCGGGGCTCTACTCCCTCATTTCGGTGGTCGTCGTCGGCGCCCTCTGCGTCGTCTATCTGCAACTGCAGCCGCGCTACCGCCTGGCCGACCAGTTGCCGGACCGCGAGCAGGCGGTGCAGGCGGCGCACCGGCTCGACGCCAAGCTGACCGGCGCCAACCCGATCGACGTGCTGATCGACATCCCGAAGGGCAAGTCGCTCTACGACCCCGAGACGCTCAATGTCATCGCCGACGTCCACGCGCTGGTCGAGAAGCAGGCCGGCGTCGGCAACGTCTGGTCGCTGCAGACCTTGCGCAACTGGCTCGCCGAGAAGATGCACGCCACCGACGTCGCGACGCTGAAGCGCTACGTCGACATCCTGCCGAAATACCTGACGCGGCGCTTCATCTCGGCCGACGAGGACGCCGTCATCGTCAACGGCCGCGTGCCCGATATCGACGCGAGCCAGCTGTTGCCGGTCATCCGCGCGCTGGATCGCCAGCTCAACCGCGTGCGCGTGAAATATCCCGGCTACACCATCGCCGTCACCGGCCTGTCGGCCATCGCCGCGCGCAACTCCGCGACCATGATCGACCGGCTGAGCCGCGGCCTGACCATCGAGATCGCCTTCGTCGCCGCCTTCATCGGCATCGCCTTCCGCTCGCCGGTCGTCATGCTGGTGAGCATATTGCCGGGCATCTTCCCGATCGTCGCCGCCGGCGCGTTGCTGCTGGCGCTCGGCATGGGGCTGCAGTTCGCCAGCGTCATCGCGCTGACCGTGTCGTTCGGGCTTGGCCTGTCCGCCACCATCCACTTCCTCAACCGCCTGCAGCTGGAAGACACGGTCGAGGACGACCCCGGCGTCGGCGTCGAGCGCGCAACGGTGCTGGTCGGGCCGCCGCTGATCCTCACGTCCGCCGTCCTCGCCTGCGGCCTGGCGATGACGGTGTTCTCCAGCCTGCCGTCGCTCAGGCTGTTCGGCTGGCTCTCCGCCTTCGCGATGATCGCGGCTCTGGTCGCCGACCTGTTCATCCTGCGGCCGGTGGCGATGACCCTGAGCAAGCTGATGCGTCACGCCGGCGGCCGGCACCTGTCCGGCCCGCGCCGCAAGCGGGTGACCAAGGGCTAGGGACTCCGGTCAGGAATCACTGTCGTCCCCGCGCAGGCAGGGACCCAGACGCCTCGGCAAAATCGAGACGGCACGGCGCATGGGTCCCGGACCTCGGCTGTCGCCTCGCCCGGGACGACGGACTTCTAATTCCGCGCCAGCGAGATGATTGCGCCGCGGATGCTCGAGTCCGGCGTCTCCGACTTGATCGACACCGACTGCCGCCTGCCGTGCGTGACGAGGCCGAACAGGGCGGTGAAGGCCGGGCTCTTGGCCAGCACCTTGATGTTCGAGCCTTCCGCCGTGCCGTTCAGCGAGCCGGCGACGTTCAGCGTCGCCTCGCTCCAGCTGCCGCTCACCTTGCCGCCCGCCTCGGTCGCCGTGCCGAGCAGGTCGATATGGTAGCTATCGCTGGCGCAGCGGATGCTCAATTCGAGCGTGTCGCCGCTGTGCAGCACGTCGTAGGCGGCACGGCAGTGCAGCGTCTCCTTCGACTTGTTGGAGAACTCGATGGTGCCGCTACCGCGCCACTGCCCTTCCAGCCGCGAGAATGCGTCACCGGCATGGGCGGTCGCCGTTCCGGCGACGGTCACGCAAAACACGGCCGCAAAGAGTGTCCGATGCATCGGTCAGCCCCGTTCCCGGAATCACGTTCGGGGTCCAGTATCGCGCATGACGCTCCGGTTGGAAACGGGCGCCGGCGATCGGCCGCGTCAGCTCCGACGGCGCAGGATCATCGGCATGCCGCCGTCGGGGCGCAAGGTCATCTTCTGTATGGGGCGCACGACATGGCCCGGCGCCAGGGCCCAATCGAAGTTGCGCGCCAGCGAGGCCAAAGTGACGCAGGCTTCCTGCAGGGCGAAGGCCGAGCCGATGCAGACGCGCGGTCCCGCGCCGAACGGCAGATAGGCGAAGCGGTCGATGCCCTCGCGCGCGCCGGGCAGGAAACGGCTCGGATCGAAGCGGTTGGGACGTTGCCACAAGGTGCGGTGCCGGTGCAGCACGTAGGGCGCGATGACGACCATGGTGCCGCGGCGGACGATCTCGCCGCCGAGCTCGTCGTCGCCGCGGGCGACGCGACTGATGGCACTGATCGGCGGATAGAGCCGGTTCGACTCGTCGATGACGGCGCGGGTCTGGACCAGGCGATCGGCCAAGGTCGTGATGTCGTCCTTGTCGAGCTCGCGCTCGGCCTCGTCGCGCAGCCGCGCGCACCACTCGGGCGACTGCGACAGGAGATATAGCGACCACGTCAGGCAGTTCGCCGTCGTCTCGTGGCCGGCGGCGATGAAGGTGAGCACGTTGGCGCGCACCTCCGCTTCGCTCAGCCTGTCGCCGGTCTGCGGATCGGTCGCGTTCAGGAGCAGCGTCAGCAGATCCTGCGGCACGTCGTCGGGCGTCTCGGCCAGCCGGCGGCGGCGGTTCGCGATCAGCGTGTCGATGGTCTTCTCGAAGAACCGCAGGGTCTTCCAGACGCCGAGCCGGCGCGGGCGCGGCACCGAGGCCGGCAGGCCGAGGATGTCGAACGGATCGATGCGGCTCGCCACCTCGAAGTAGCGCTGCATCGCCAGCCGCACCTCTTCGCGGTCCGCGCCGATGCCGTCGGAGAAGATCGTGCGCTCGAGCACGTCGAGCGTCAGCCGCGTGACTTCGGCGCCGACGTCGACCACCTCGTCCTGGCGTGCGGTCAGGCGCGCGACGAGGTCGTCGACCGCGCCGGTGACCGCGCCGGCGAAGCTCATGACGCTGCGGCGGGAGAACAAAGGCGCCAAAGCGCGGCGCTGCACGCGCCACTGATGGCCCTCGGCGCTGAGCAGCCCGTCGGCGAGACCGGCCGAGAGGATGCGCCGCTGCATCCAGTCCTTTTCATAGTTGCGCGGATTGTCGAGCAGCACGCGGCGGATCGCGGCCGGCTCGCTCACCACCACCGCGCGGCCGAACGGCAGTCCGCCGGCCACGACGGGCGCCTCGAAATGCTCGCGCGTCCAGGCTTCCAGCGGATTGGTCGCCAAAACCTTCAGCAGCGACAACACGCCGAGCGGTTGCGCGCGCGGGATCGGTGCAGGCGGCCTCGGCAGGGTGACGGTCTGCAGCATACGCGAACTCACGGTGAGGGTCGTTTCTAGACAGAGCCTCGTAAACGACACAGTTCCATCACGGTTCCATTGTCCGCAAGTGCTTTCAGGCCCCCGCCCGCCGCCGGATTGAACTTTTCGGCCCGTCGGACATTTGGCTCAGTGGAATCTTCTCATGGCCAATCAGGGGTTTGGCAAATGTCTGTACGATTTCGAACGACCGCCGGCCTGGCCGGGCTCGCGTTGTTCCTGTCGGGCGCGTCGGCAATGGCCGCCTCCGGGCAGGCCGGTCCGGCGGGCACGTGGCGGGTCGAGAAGGGTGACGCGCTGATCCGCATCGTCGATTGCGGCGGCCAGTACTGGGGTGTGGTCGCGTGGGAACGCACCCCGGGCACCGACCACAATAATCCAAATCCGGCCCTGCGGTCGCGCCGGACCCTCGGCATGCCGGTGCTGCTCGGGATGCGCAAGGACGAGCGCGATCAATGGACCGGCCACATCTACAACGCCGAGAATGGTCAGACCTACGACAGCCACATCAAGCTGGCGGGCCCGAACACCTTGCGGGTCGAAGGCTGCGTGCTCGGCTTCATGTGCGGCGGCGAGACGTGGACGCGCGCCGGCGGCGACGCGCCGGCCGTTGCCGAAGGTCGTCACGAGACGCGGCCCTACACCACCGGAGCCGGTCGCGCCCATATGTCGATCGCCGAGGAGCCGGCGTCGCGGGTCTGCTCACGGATCGGCCGGCACTGAGCCTTCGTCGATCTCGCGCGGCTTGCCCATGAGCGCCGGCTGGAACAGCACGGCGGCGCACAGGGTGCAGCCGAGCGACAGCGCCAGCAGCTTGCCCATGCTGGCCGTGCCGGGATGGCTCGACAGGCACAGGCTGCCGAACGCGGTCGCGGTCGTCAGCGCGCTCCATATCACCGCGCGGGTCAGGCTCGATTGCAGGAGCTTCGTCTGCCCGGCCCGCCACGCCATGATGTAATAGATCTTGAACGCCACGCCGACGCCGAGCAGCAACGGCAGCGCGATGATGTTGGCGAAGTTCAGCGGCATGCCGATGATGACGCAGAGCTCCAGCGTCACCACACCGGCCAGCAGCAGCGGCACCAGCGTCAGCAGCACGTCGCCGATCCGGCGCAGCACGATCAGAAGAATGATGCCGATCGCCAGCAGTGCGTAGACGCCGGCGTGCACGAAGGCCGACACGATCGTCTTGCTCGATTCCAGGATCGAGATCGGGCCGCCGGTCGCCGTCGGATAGGCGGCGCTGACCGCCTGCGCGAAGTTGCGCAGAACTTCCGTCTTGTCCGGATCGCCTTTCGGGAAGGCCTGGACGCGCGCCTTGCCGTCGGCGGCGAGCCATTGGCTCTTCAGCGCCGCGGGGATGTTGTCCGCGGTGACCGGCGTCGCCTGCAATTCGCTCGACAACATCGCCAGATCGACCTTGAGCGGCACAAGGAACACGGCGGCCGCCTTGTTGCGCAAGGCTTGGCTGCCTTGCGCCAGCTTCGTCATGTCGTCCGAGAGATGACGGGCGGCGACCGCCCCCGCCCCTTGCGCCGTCCCGGCCATCTGCTTGAGCCGCGCGGCGGTCTTGGTCAGCGCCTCGACGTTATCGGCGTCGGTGGCGCGGTCCTCCTCCGTCGGCGGCTTCAGCGCCGGGCCGAGCTTCCGCGCGAGGTCGTGGATCAGCGACAGCTTCTGCGGCTGGTCTTCGGGGATGAAGCTCTGCAGCGTCATCACCCGCTCGACCTGCGGCAGCGCGCGCAGCCGTCCGGCGACGATCCGCGCGTCGGCGAGCGAAGCGGCCGTGACGTCCACCGCGTTGACGCCGACTCCGGGATCGCGCTGCACGTCGAGCAGGGTCGAGATCGACTCGACCTTGGTGCTGCGCAAGTGGATCGGGTTGAAGTCGAACGAGAGATAATAGAGGAGCGGCAGGCCGGCGAGCGCCACCAGCACCGTGCCGGCGACCACGCCGACGCGGTGCCGCTGCAGGAAGTCGTCGACCGGCGCCAGCGCCTTGTAGCCGACCGGCTCCGGCTCGCCTTGCGGGTTCATCACGGTGATCAAGGCCGGCAGGAAGGTGATGCTGGTGGCGTAGGCGATCAGCATGCCGGCGCCGGCGATCTGCCCGAGCTCGGAGACGCCGCGATAGTCGGTCGGCAGGAAGGAGAGGAAGCCGGCCGCCACCGCCGCGGCGGCGAGCGTCAGCGGCACGCCGATGTCGGCGGCGGTGCGCGTCAGCGATTCCTTCAGGTCCGGACAGACATGGCGCTCGGCGCGGTACCGCACCGAGAACTGGATCGCGAAGTCGACGCCGAGGCCGACGAACAGCACCGCGAAGGCGACCGAGATCATGTTCAGCGCGCCGACCATCAGGAGCCCGATCGCGGCGGTCATGGCCAGACCGGCGAACAGGTTGATGAACACGGCGCCGATGATGCGCTTCGATTTCAGTGCCAGCCACAGGATGATCAGGACGATGACGACCGTGCCGATGATGTTGGTCGAGGCGCCCTGCTGGACCGTCGAGAACTCCTCGTCGCCCATCGGCACCGTGCCGGTCAGACGCACGCGCGCACCGAAGCGTTCCGCCAGGTGCAGGTCGGCCGCCGCCTTGCGGATGGCAGTGTCCGATTTGAGCCCGGGCTCGAGCGCCGAGTAGTCGAGCACCGGGTCGACTTCGACGAACCGGCGCAGCTGGGTGACCGGCGGCTTGGTGCCGCTCATCAATTCCTGCCACGAGAAAACCGCCGGCTGGCCCGCCAGCACATTGTCGATTGCGCCTGCCGCCGTCGCCATCGGCCGCGCCATCTGGTCGAGCGTGAGCTTGTTCTGCACCACGCCGACCAGACCGAGATTGAGCGCCGTGCTCAGGCCGCGCAGGCTTTGGTCGTTGTTGAGGGCGTCGATGAGCGGCTCGGCCGCGCCCAGCCCTTGCGTGAACTGGCCCACTTCGCCCAGCGGCTGGAACAACAGACCGTTGCGGGCAAAGAACGGGCTACCGCCGATGTCCTCGACGGCGTGGAACTGGCTCGGTTCCGTCCGCAGCTTCTGCACCAGCGCGGTGGTGGCCGCCGACACCAGTTCGGGCGTGGGCGCGTCGATCACGACGAGGGTCGACGAGAACTGGCCCGGAAATTCTTTTTCGAACGCCGCCTCACGCTGCCGCCACGGCAGATCGGAGGAAATAAGCTTGTTGATGTCGGTGTTTATCGCGAAGTGCGTGGCGGTATAGGCGGCCGAGCCCGCGGTTGCCGCCAGCGCCACGACGATGACGAGCCAGGGAAACCGCGTGCAGAAGCGGACGATACGGGAGACGACGGCAGCAAGCATGAGGCGTTAAACCTATCCTATACGCCCCTGCTCCGGTTCCAGCTCTGCGATTTTCACAACATGGGACCGGGGAACCATTCAGAGCGACCTCTATTATCCCCCATCGAGCGCCTTTTCGAG
>Ga0187809_10001184_pt1 | contig 12550 bp, 13 predicted proteins | sample NC_wetland_sal_i_8_FD_132415 | JGI IMG/M metagenome (GOLD analysis project Ga0187809, IMG submission 132415) | Wetland sediment microbial communities from Neuse River Estuary, North Carolina, USA - ASW_4 | ecosystem: Environmental > Aquatic > Freshwater > Wetlands > Sediment | place: USA: North... | reverse complement strand
GCTTCGATGCCGGCGTTCCGCAGGAGCTCCTGCAGCTCCTCCGCCTCGGTGACGTCCCCCGCTGTTGCGACCTGGACCATGCGGCTCATCGCGACCGGATCATAGGCGCTCCGGGCGGACGCGGCGCCGCCACCTTTCACGAGCCGCGGGGCGCCGCGCTCCGGGAACGGAACCTCGATGACATCGAAATCGCGCGGCACGACCGTCTCCGGAAAGATGGCGCGCGCCTCGCGTGCGAGCTCCGGCCCGGCGTACCGAGGCGACACGTGCGTGAGCGCGAGCAGGCGCACGTCCGCGAGCTTCGCGACCTGCGCGGCCTCCGTCGCCGTCGCGTGCAGCGTCTCGTGCGCGCGGTCGCGGTCGTTGTCGCCGAACGTCGCCTCGTGCACGAGCAGGTCGGCACGGTGCGCAGCCTGGATGACGCTCGGTGCGCCTGCCGTGTCGCCCGTGATCGCGACCTTGCGGCCGGGCCGCGCCGGGCCGAGCACCTCGTCCGGCGTCACCACGGTTCCGTCCGGGAGCGTCACCGGGTCGCCGCCCTGGAGGATCCCCCGCTCCGGGCCGGCGGGCACGCGGAGAGCGTCGGCGGCGTCCACGTCGAAGCGGCCGGGGCGCTCCTGCTCGATGAGCGCCCACCCGAGGGCCGCCACGCCGTGGTCGACGGCGAAGGCCTCCAGGCGGTGGCCGCCGCGCTCGAGCACGGCCCCGGGCTCGAGCTCGACGAGCGTCAGCTCGTACGGGAGCCGGCCCAGGAACGGCTTGAAGGCGCGGAAGAGGTCCTTCGTCCCGCGCGGCCCGTGCACGGTCAGTGCCGGCGCCTCCCGTCCGCGGAGGGCGAAGGTCTTGAGCATCCCCGGCAGGCCGAGAACGTGGTCGGCGTGCAGATGGGTGAGGAACACCTCCTCGATCTCCGGGAGCCCGACGGCCGACCGCTGAAGCTGCCGCTGCGTCCCCTCGGCACAGTCGAACAGGAGCCGGTCGCCGCCCCGGCGAAGCAGGATCGCCGCCGGCGCACGCCTCGCCGTCGGCATCGACGCGGACGTGCCGAGGAAAATCAGGTCGAGATCCACGCCTTTCAGTCTCTCAACTCGCGGACGAGGCGGCCGTTCGTCACCCCGACCGTCGTCGATGCGTTTCTCGCCAGCGTCGGCCCCCTCCACCCGTCGTGCGAAGACGACCCGAGCCTCGCAGCCGCCGTCTAAAGGTCGATGCCGAGCCTCCACTAGGCTCCGCATGGTGGAGAAGCCGATTCTCGAGCTCTACCGGCGCGAGGTGACCCCTGAGCTGTACGCGGAGATCCGAGAGCTGTACAAGCGGCACTCGATCGCCGAGGACGCGCGCGACCTCCCCGGCCTCATCTCCACGCTGACGCCCGACTGCGTCTACCACCTCGTGCAGTCCGGCCACCGCTGGGAGGGGCACGACGGCGCCGCGCGCTTCTACACGCAGCTGCTGACGGCGTTCCCCGACATCACGTTCGACCTCACCGACATCGTCATCGGGCCGCAGGGGGTCTGCGAGGAGGCGCACGTGACCGCGACGCACAAAGCGGCGTGGCTCGGCGTCGAGCCGACCGGCGAACGGCTCGAGTGGGACGTCGTCATCTGGTTCCCCTGGGACGGCGAACGGCGCCTCTTCCGCGGCGAGAAGGTCTACGTCTCCGGGATGGACATCCCGCCGACCTAGCCGACGAGCACGAGCCGCTGCCCCGGACGCAGCGTGTCCGAACCGAGGTGGTTCCGCCGCTCGAGCTCCCAGACGCCCTGACGTGTGTCGCCGGAATAGGTCCTCGCAGCTATCGACCAGAGCGTGTCGGCTGGGCGCACGACATACGTCCGCTCCGGCCCAGCCCCGTGCGAGCTGCGGGCGGCGACGAGCCCCACGGCGAGGGCGGCGGTCACGGCGACGAGGAGAAACTTCACGAACATGTGTTCGCCAGTGTACGGCGAACAGGTGTTCGTGTCAAGAGCCGGCTAGGAGCGCTTCTTCGGCTTGCCGTGCGTCTTCGGCGACTGCCTCGCGGCCGCGGCCCGTCTCGTGCTCGGGGTCCAGTCGACCATGCCGGTCGTGCACGCCGCTCGGCCCTCGGAGAAGAGCGGCGCGTCCTCGGTGTAGGCCGGCTTCGGAGTCGAGACGCCCGGGCCGCCGGCGGTGAGGAGGCCGCTCTGCCACCCGCCGCCGACGTGCTTGCCGCTCTGGTTCCGGCCGTCGCGGGTCGGCTCGTCCACGAGCAGGAACCATTCGACGTCCGTGACCGTCGGGTCGCACGCGAAGTACCGCTGCACCGTCTGTGCGATGTAGGTCGCCTGCGTCTGCTCGGTGACGACGGCGACGTTCTCGCGGTCGTAGTACTGCGGGTATGCGGCCGTGTTGTCCTGCCAGCCGAGCTCGTCGATGCGGAACGTGAGCCCGTTCAGCGTCGTCGGCTGGCCGGTGCCGTGGAACGCGTCCCAAAGCGCCTGCTTCACACGATCGAGGTTCGGGATGCCGTAGTCGTCCGGGTTCGCGTAGCCGATACCCGGTCCGTCGGTCGGGCTGTTCGGGTTCGGGTAGGGATGGATCGACATTTGATCCATGATCGGCTTCGTCCGTCCTGAGGCCCGGTACGCGGCTCCCACCCCTGCGATGAACGGGATGGGAGCGGTCTGGGACGGTCCGTTCGACCGGGGTGAGAGGCCGAACCCGACCACCTGCGCCGCCGGGTTCACGCGGTGGATCTTGTCGTAGCACTGTGCGAGCAGTGCCTCGTATGCCGCCGGCGCGCTCGCGTTCTGAGGTGACCAGTACAGCGCGGTGTTCGGTTCGTTCCAGATGATGAAGTCGTCGATCCCCCATTGCGCGACGGTCGCCGCGACCATCGCCGACCAACCGCAGAAGAGCTTCGGGTTGTGCGCGGTCGCGGGCCGGCCGTAGAGCGCGAGCACGACGTGGATCCCGTCCTTCTGGGCGATCGGCGCGGCACGGAGCAGGAACGGAAGCTCGTCGATCACCGTCGGGTGCTGCGGATCCCATGAGAGCGTCCACCGTTCCTCGGTCAGGTTCGCGCCCTTCAGCATCGAGTTGAACCACGCGCCGCCGTCGTCGGCGTACTTCCCGGAGTCGTCGGCGACGCCGTAGCTGATGGGCGGAACCGTGGAAGGCGGCGTCGTGGTGGTCGTCGGCGTGGTCGTCGGCGTGGTCGTCGGCGTCGCCGTCGTGGTCGTCGAGCCTCCGGGCGGCGTCGCGTCGGTCCCCGCGCCGACGGCCACTCCGACGACGCTCCCGAGGAGCGCAGCCGAAAGCAGCACCGCGGCGACGAGCTTGCTCATTCCACCCTTCTGATCGACCCCGAGGCCCCGGTCCTTTGGGCCGGTCGGCCCATTTTCGCGGCCGGTCGGGACTACCCTTCTCTTGCAGCGAGGACGGCGTCGACGAGCTTGACTGCACCGAAGCGAACGGGATCGTCGGCAGGGAGGCCCGTCTCCGCCTCGGCCGCTGCGACCGCCGCTCGCGCTGCGTCGTCGTCGAGCCGTCGGGTGTTCAGGGCGATCGCTGCCACGCGGGACCGGCGCTTCGGGAGCGCCATACGCTCGTGCAGCTCCACGAGCTCGCGCAGCGGCGGGATCGGGTGCGGGCCGCCGCCGGCGCCCTCCGTGGCGGTGAGCCCGGCTTCGTGACAGAGGACGAGAAGGTGCGGCGCGCTCCCGTGGTAGAGGCCGACGGTGACACCCGAGTAGACGGGATGGAGGATCGCGCCCTGTCCCTCGACCCACAGCAGCTCGCCGCCCCGGCGGCTTCCCTCGACGACGAGGCGCTCGGCGGCGCCGGCGATGAAGTCGGCGACCACCGCGTCGACGGCGATCCCCCAGCCGGCGATCGCGATCCCGGTCTGTCCCGTCGGAACGAAGATCGACCTCTCGCCGCGGCGCCGCGCCTCGAGGTCGAGCTCGAGCGAGACGGTCATCTTCCCGATCGCGCAATCCGAGCCGACGGTGAGCACGATCGTGCCGGGCACGTCGAAGACCTCGCCGGTCGCCGTGGAGAGATCCGCCGGTGGGCGACGGAGGTCTCGCAGCTCGACGCCGTTCGCGTCCGCGAGCCCGCGCAGCTCCGAGTCGTCGTTGAGGAAGACGTGCAGGCCGTTCTCGACGTCGACGCGCGCCGCGACGCACTGCCGCAGGATCTCGATCCACTCCGGCGGAAAGCGGCCGCCCTGCGTCGCGACGCCGACGAGCGCCGTGGTCGGCGAGTGCTGGAGCGCTTCCTCCACGGTGGCGACCACCGGGACGCCGTCGTCGCTCGCGCCGGCCCGCTTCGAGTCGAGGATGACGGCGACGTCGTCGCGCCGGTAACGCAGAACGCCGCGGGCCGTCTTCCCGTAGTGCGGGTCGGCGGAGAAGCCCTCAGCGAGCAGCAGGTACCGCGTGTCTGACACCGAGACCCGGTTCGTCGGCGGGAAGCTGGACGCCGTCAGCGAAGCCGACGCCCGGCCACGGATCGCGCGCGAGGAGGATGTTGCCGTCGAGGTCGACGTGGTCGAACAGGCTGGCGACCTGTGCTGCCGCGGAGATGCCGAGCCCCGACTCGACCATGCAGCCGAGCATGCACCCGAGGTCGAGTGCGCGCGCCGCGTGCACCATCCGAACCGCCTCGCGAATGCCGCCCGACTTCGCCAGCTTCACGTTGATGCCGTGCGCGCGCTCGGCGCACGCTGCGACGTCGGCGAGCGTGTGGCAGTCCTCGTCGACGTAGATGGGAACCGCGGACTCGCGCTTCAGCCTGCCGCCGCCCTCGTCGCCGGCGGGCAGAGGCTGTTCGCAGTACTCGACGCCGAGCACGGCGAGCTGCGGCAGGGCATCGAGCGCCTCGTCGAGCGACCACGCCTCGTTGACGTCGACTTGCAGCGGGGTGTCGACCACGGCGCGGACCGCGCGCACGCGCTCGACGTCGAGACCGTCGCCGGCGCCGAGCTTGAGCTTGAGCCGGCGAAACCGCGGCGCGGCCCGCTCGGCGCGCCGCGCCATGTCGTCCGGGTCGCCGAGCCAGATCGTCCAGCTCGTCGGCGGCCCGGCGCGACGGAGCCCGAGCAGGCGCCACACCGGCAACGACACGAGCTTGCCCTGCAGGTCGTGCAGTGCCGCATCGATCGCCGCGCGCGCCGCGTATTCGCGCGGCGGCAGGCGGCCTAGCACCTCCTCGAGCGCGAATGGATCGTCGCCGAGCCGCTCCGCGTGCTCCTCGACGTACGCGACCGCAGAATGGGCCGACTCGTCGTAGCGCTCGATCGGCGCCGCCTCGCCGCGGCCGCGTACGCCGCTGTGGGTGACCTCGACCTGGACGACGTCGACGAAGTCGCTCGATTCGCGCGCGATCACGAACGTCTCGGCGAGCTCGAGCGTCACGATCTGCGCGGAGACTTCCACGACGCGTGAGGCTACACTGCGGTGTCTCGGCGCCCGTAGCTCAGGGGATAGAGCGCGCGCCTCCGGAGCGCGAGGCCGCAGGTTCGATTCCTGCCGGGCGCATCGATCTGAACCGGCATCTCTTGACGCCGAAGCGAGTAGCCGAGCCCGGCGCGCACCGGGCTCGGCGAGTCGTGCGGGCCAGGAGCTCCTAGCGGAGCGAGACCGGGAACGAGACGAGCAGGCGGGTCGAGATCCCGCCCGTCAGCGGGTCGCCGGACTTGCGCGCGCGCAGGAACAGGACGAGGAGCCGCTGGTGGCGCGCCGCCGGGAACCCGCTCAGCTGGTTCATGGTCAACGTGACGTTTCCGTCGGATCCCGTCGTCCCTTCCGGCGGGACCGTGTACTGGTTGAACGGGACACCGGTCGCGTAGACGACGGCGCCCTGTACCGGCCGCCCGCTGCATGCGCTGACGTGCACGTGCAGCTGAAGCGTGCCGGCGCCGGGCGTGACGAGGCCGGGAGTGAGCGACTGCTGGCCGATGACGAGACGTGCCGGCGGATTGACATCCGCGATCTGGATCGTCCCGGAGCCCGAGGTCGGGCACCCGTTCGCGGTCGTCGGCGGCGGCGACTGGACGACGGCGGTCGGCACCGAGGTCGACGACGTCGACCCGGCGCTGTTCGTCGCGGTGACCGTCACGCGCAGCGTCGCGCCGGCATCGACCGACTTGAGCTGGTACGTGCTCGCAGTCGCGCCGCCGATCGCAGCGCAGCTGCTGCCCGTCTGGTCGCACCGGTTCCACGCGTACACGTATCCCGTCGGGCTGCCGCTCCACGATCCGTTCGCCGCCGTGAGCGTCGAGCCGACCTGCGTCGTGCCCGAGATCGTCGGCGCCTGCGTGTTCCCCGGAGCGGATGCGCTCGAGACGACCGCCGTCGGGGCAGACGTCGCATCGGCGGACCCGTCGGCGTTCTTCGCCGTCACCGTCACGCGAATGGTGTGACCGACGTCGGCGGACTGGGCCGCGTACGTGCCTGCCGTCGCGCCCGAGATCGCCGCGCAGTTGTCGCCGTTCTGATCGCAACGACTCCATGCATAGGCATAGCTCGTCGGGCTGTTGCTCCACGTCCCGTTCGAAGCGGTGAGCGTGGACGACTCCTGCGGCGTGCCCGAGATCGTAGGAGTCGCCGTATTGGACGGTGCGGCCTTGTCCGCCGCCTGTCCGGTCAATGGAGCTCCGAAGACGGCGCCGATCGCGACAGCTGCAACGGCGATGACGATCGCCGCCGGCCAACGACGCTTCCGTGTTCTCCCTGACATCCTCGAACCCCCTCTTGTCGGCCTGAGCGAAATGCGAGACGCCGTCAGTCGTACCGCTGCCATGAGGGCAAGCGGTTAAGGGTGCGTCAGCCCGACGTAAAAAGCGTTACGCGGAAGGAAAGCGCGGAGTCGTCAACACGCGGCCGTCGGCGAGGATCGTCAGCGCCTCGTAGCCTCGGAGCCGCGCGGTCCAGTTCGGAGCGCGATGCCCGCCCATCGCGAACGCGGCGGTGGCGTAGGCGTCGGCGGTACCGAGCTCGGAGCCGGTGATCGTGACCGAGAGGATGCCGGCAGGTGCGTATCCGCTGTATGGGTCACGCACGTGCTCGCCGCGTGCGTAGGCGCCGGAGGTTGCAACTGCCAGGTCGGTTCCCTCCACCACCCGCGCCACCGCCTTCGGCTCGAGCGGATGCTGTATGCCGATGCGCCAGCGGCCGCGCGAGCGGATGTCGCCGCCGGCGTTGATCGCGTACTCCGCCGTCCCCGCGCGATCGAGCATCGCGGCCGCCTCGTCGACCGCCCAACCTTTGACGTAGCCGGACGGATCGAGCCCGACCGCTTCGACGTCGAAGAACCCCGACGTCGCCTCGCGGAGCTCGTCGCACCGCCCGTACACGCGCCGGACCTCCTCCGATGCGCACGCGAGCGCGAGCTCGCCGCGGCGAATGCGGCTCACCTCGCTCGCCTCCTTGTACGTGCTGAACGTCTCGTCGACGTGGCGGAACCAATCGAACACGTCGTCGGGGACGTCGCCGCCACGCACCTCCACCACGATCGGCATTCCCATCACGTGCTCGACGCGGTGCACCTCCTCAGACCTTCTTCGCGGCGATGAGCGCCGCCTGGAGCGACTGCGTGAATGCGGAGCTCGTCGCGGTGGCACCGCCGACCATGTCGATGTTCGGATTGAACTGGGCCTGCAACACCTCCTGCTTCAGCCAGGGGAGGGCCTGGTCGTTGATGAAGATCGAGCGGTCGGTGTGATTCGGATACACCGGCACGTCGATGCTCGTGATCTTCCGAGCGACCGTCTTGTGCTTGCCGATCGTCGTCGTCGTCTTCTTGACGGTGAGCGTGACCTCGACGTAGCCCCAACGGTCCGCGATCGCCTGCGGGCCGGTGATCTTCTTCGTGACGGTGACGATCTTCTTCTTGGCCGCCGCCGCGGCGTTCGCGACCGGGAGTGCGATTGCGACCGCACTTGCGACCGCGAGGAGCTTCTTCTTCATCGTGTCCTTTCTCAGAGGGCGAAGCGTTCGACGTGGATGTGACGCCGCGGCACGCCGGCCGCGCGGACGTTGCGCACGGCGGCATCGGTCATGCCCGGCGGCCCGCAGACGTAGACGTCGCGTTCGGCGAGGTCGGGAACGAGCTCGCGCAGGTGCTCCGGCGAGAGCAGCCGGTCGCCGCCCGGGGCGGCATGGTCTCCGACGACGTAGTGAACATCGACGCCGAGCTGTTCCAGCTCGTCACGGAGCACGAGCTCCTCCTCGCGCAGCGCGCGGTAGACGACGACGTCGTCACCGCTCGAGCGCTGCACGAGAGCGCGCACCGGTGTGACGCCGATCCCTCCGGCGATGAGGAGCCGTTTGCCGTTGCGCCGCACCGCGTCGGTGAACACGCCGAAGGGGCCCTCGGCGATGACGCGCGTGCCGACCGGAGTCGAAGCGAGCTCGGCGGTGTGGTCGCCGAGCGCCTTGACGGTGATGCGCAGCGACCGCCCGTCGGGCGCCTCCGACAGCGAGAACGGATGTGCGGTCCACCACCGGTTGAGGAACCGCCACTGGAAGAACTGGCCCGGCCGCGCGTTGAGCCGTTCGAGCCGCCGGCCGCTCATCCGGATCGAGACGACGCCGGGGCCCTCGTGCCTGACGTCGGCGACGCGCAGCCGGTAGCGGAACGCGTTCGCCACCGGCACGAGGACGCGGAAGCCGAAGATGATCGCGAGCGTCGCGACGTAGAGCGCGCGCCAGTAATCGGCTGCGACGGTGTCCAGCACGAGCTCGTTGCCGGTCGGGATCTGGTGGAACCATGCGAGCGCGATGCCCGCGTACGCGAGCAGATGCACGGCGTACCACCACTCGTAGCGGAGACGCCGACGGACGATGACGTACGACGTCGCGACCACTGCGATGAGGAGCGCCGTCCCGACGGTGGCGGTGATCATCCCGGGATAGATCCCGCCGCCAAGCATGGTCGAGATCTCCTTGCCGACGGAGTACCGGTCCATCAGCGCGTATCCCCAGACACTGAAGAAGACGTGCGCGACGACGAGGTCGATGGTCGCGTGCCCGTTCCACCGGTGCCAGACGGTGAGCCGGTCGAATCCGACGAGCCGTTCGAGCACGGGGATCCGCGCGAGCAGAACCACCTGGATGAGCGCCGTGTACGCGCTCAGCAGACCGGTGATGCGGGCGACGCTCGTCAGCGCCTCCCCCGTCGTCTTGCCGTCGAGGTTGCCCCCGTGGGCCCAGAGCCAGAAGATCGCGGCGGCGTTCCCGAGCACGAACGTCCACACGACGGCGAGCCCCGCTGCGCGGCGGGCGTGCGGGCGGCGGAGAGCGTGGGCCTCGGCCGCCCCCTGCTCGATCGCCACCTCGCTCATGACCGAATGAGAGCAAGGGAAGCTGAAAATGGCCTGAGAGGGTGGGCGCGCCTTACGTCCGGGTTACACTGAGCCCATGACGGTGACCGCAACCGGAGACCCCCTCAGTACCGATGCCGAGCCTGCCTCGCATCCGCCCCGGTCGCGTCCGTCCGGTCGCTCCGCCTGAGGTCGACTCCCGCCCGCGCGTCACCGAGGTCCAAGGCGACGGCCTGACCTGGATCCACTGGAGCAAGCCGACCTACGACGAGGCGCAGGAGCTCGCCTCGCGGTTCAACTGGCACCCGCTCGACATCGAGGACGTCCTCTCGCGCCGCCAGCGCCCGAAGGTCGACGTCTACACCGAGGAGGAGTCGAGCTACCTCTTCGCCGTCCTCCACTTCCCCGTCTACGACAAGACGATCGGCCGCCTCAACGCCGGCGAGCTCGACGTCTTCCTCGGTGCCGACTACCTCGTCACCTTCCCGACCGTCGAGCTCCGGCCGGTGACGCTCCTCTTTCGCCGTGTGTACGAGAACGATGACCTGCGCCACCACCTCTTCTCGCGCGGGTCGGGCCGCCTCTTCTACGAGGTGCTCGACGACCTGTACGACTACTGCTTCCCCATCGTCGACAAGATCGGCTACAAGCTCGAGCAGATCGACGAGCAGATCGACGACATCTCCGTGCGCGCGAAGGATCTCGTGCGCGACATCCACAAGGCGAAACAGGAGATCATCTCCTACCGCAAGATCATCAAGCCGCAGCGGCCGACGCTTCGACTGCTCGAGCGCGGCGTCGAGCGGTTCCTACCCGAGGAGCTCGAGCTCTACTTCGACGACATCGTCGACGCGAGCGAACGCATCTGGGACATGCTCGACAACTACAAGGAAGTGGTCGAGGCGCTCGAGGACACGAACGAGTCGCTCATCTCGCATCAGCAGAACGACATCCTCTACGTGCTGACCATCTTCAGCGTCGTCGTCCTTCCGCTGACGTTCCTCACCGGCCTCTTCGGGATGAACGTGAGCTTCCCCGGCTTCGGAACGTCGGCAGCATTCTGGGCGATCCTCGGGTCGTTCGTCGGGCTCGTCGTCGGCATGCTCGGCTTCTTCCGCTACAAGCGCTGGCTGTAGTGCATCGCCTATGGGCGCCGTGGCGCCTCGAGTACGTTCAGGGCGCCGACGAGCTCGAGGGCTGCGTCTTCTGCCGCGCCGCCGAGGGCGACGACGAGGAGCACCTCGTCGTGCACCGCGGCGAGCGGGCCTTCGTCCTCCTCAACAAGTTCCCGTATGCGTCGGGCCATCTGCTCGTCGCGCCGTATCGGCACGGCGTCAACTTCGGTGAGCTCGACGACGCCGAGGCGAGCGAGGTGCACCGCCTCGGGGCGGAGGGGCTCGAAGCGCTCGGCACGGTTTACGCGCCCGAGGGGTTCAACCTCGGCTGGAACGTCGGCCGCATTGCAGGCGCGGGAATCGTCGACCACGCGCACATGCACGTCGTGCCGCGCTGGGGCGGCGACACGAACTTCATGCCCGTTCTCGCGGACGTGCGCGTCATTCCCGAGCACCTCGTCGAGACCCGGCGCAAGCTTGCAGGTGCCTGGAGGTGAATCGATACTCAGGTCGTGGGACTCCTCCGACCCTCTCGAACCGTGACGAGCCCGACGGGCGACTACTGGGAGCTCTACGTCTCGAAGACGGCGCTGCCGCGGTGGAGCGGCAGCGACGCCCAGTTCGGCTGGGACGGCACGTTGATCGGTCTGCCGATTGCACTCGGCGCGGCCGTTTGGTTCAGCCTCGTCCTCCCGCTCGGGCGGGTTCTCATGCTCCTCCCCCTGGCGATGGTCCGGGGACACCGGTCCCGTGCCGTCCGCATCGAGGCGGTGAAGAACTTCCCGCGCCGAGAAGTGCTGCTCTGGACGACGACGGATGGGCATCTCCCACGTGTCCTCGATGAGGTCGCGGCCGGGCTCTCCGAGGGGATGATCGCGCGGCCCGTCGGCGCCGTCTACACCGGTGCCGAGTAGCCGTGCTCAGCTGGTACGGGCGGCACGGGACCGACGCCTACGATCTCGCCGACCGGCTTCCACGCGGCCGCGGCCGCGTGGCCGCGTGGAACGCGTACGTCTGCCAGACGTACGCCGACAAGCTCGCCGAGTCGTGCAGACACGCGCCGAACGAAGCGGCGTCGTACGCGCGCGCACTCTACGATCTTGCCTGCCACTGGCTCGAGCGGGCACAGGCACCCGACGGCCGCCTCGATCTCGTCCTCCCGTCATGGGGAAGTCTCGTCCGATCGGAGGAGGAGCTCGTCGCGATGCGCGACACACTCACTGCTCTGCGGACATATGTCGCGTTCGAGATCGGCGAGGACGACCCGCGCCTCACCGCGGTGGACGAGCAGATCGCCACGGTGGACGAGCTGTGGATCCCGCGGCCGACGCCCGAGATCCGCGCCGGCATCGGCACCGCGCTCATCATGGGGATCGAGAAGGCAGTCGAGCTGGGCGGCACGGTGGCGCTCGGCTAGCCAAGCGGGAGACGGGGCTCGAACCCGCGACACCTGGCTTGGGAAGCCAGTGCTCTACCAACTGAGCTACTCCCGCGCTGGGCCGGATTCTAGCCCGCAAGAAATCCGGCCTTCCGGCATCTCTAGTGCTAGGGCCGCAAAACGTGGAGTAGCGGCCGGGGGTTCCAGGTCGAGGCGACGGCCGTCTACGGGGGTCGAGCGGCCGTCGCTTCCCGGAAAACCCGGATTCGCGATCTGCTCCACGGCGATACCGTTCGGAAGAAATCCGAACGGGAGAGACGCATGGCCAACAACGAGCTGCACGAGACCGCGAGGGCGCTCGTCGCGGAAGGCAAGGGAATCCTCGCCGCCGACGAGAGCACCGGCACGATCAAGAAGCGCTTCGACTCGATCGAGCTCGAGTCGACCGAAGACACACGGAGGGCGTACCGCGACATGCTGTTCACGACGCCCGGCGTCGAGGAGTTCATCAGCGGCGTCATCCTCTACGACGAGACGATCCGGCAGTCCGCACACGACGGGACGCCGTTCCCGGAGCTGCTCGAGTCGAAGGGAGTCATCCCCGGCATCAAGGTCGACGAAGGCGCGAAGCCGCTTGCACTCGCCGAGGGCGAGACGGTCACGGAGGGCCTCGACGGCCTCCGCGCGCGGCTCGAGGAGTACCGCGGGCTCGGCGCGCGCTTCGCGAAGTGGCGGGCGACGTACTCGATCACCGACGCACTCCCGAGC
>Ga0187809_10001183_pt1 | contig 12561 bp, 8 predicted proteins | sample NC_wetland_sal_i_8_FD_132415 | JGI IMG/M metagenome (GOLD analysis project Ga0187809, IMG submission 132415) | Wetland sediment microbial communities from Neuse River Estuary, North Carolina, USA - ASW_4 | ecosystem: Environmental > Aquatic > Freshwater > Wetlands > Sediment | place: USA: North... | reverse complement strand
TCAACGTGAACTCGGAGGCCGACGTCGTCGTCATGACCACCGAGGTGCTGCGCAACATGATCTACGCAGGGTCCCGGACGCTGGACAACCTCGCGTTCGTCGTCATGGACGAGGTCCACTACCTCGCAGACCGGTTCCGGGGGCCGGTCTGGGAAGAAGTGATCCTGGGGCTCGCGGACTCGATCCAGGTGGTGGCACTCTCCGCGACGGTGAGCAACGCCGAGGAGTTCGGCGACTGGCTGCGGGAGGTACGGGGCGCCGTCGAGGTGGTCGTCAGCGAGCGCCGGCCCGTACCGCTGTTCCAGCACGTCCTTGCCGGCACCCGCCTCGTGGACCTGTTCGCCCACGAGGCGCCGACCGCCAGGGCGCTCCCGGGTGGCCGTGCCGACGTCAACCCCGAGCTGGTCAAGCTCGCGCAGCAGGACGCACGCCTCCGTGACGACGCCCGCCGTCCCAGGGGACGGTCAGGTCGTGGCCAGACCAAGCCGCGGCACGGCTCCGGATCGTTCGGAGGCGCCGCCCACAGCCGATGGACCGACAGCGGCCACTCGCTCGTGCCACGTCGATCACAGATGGTCACGGCGCTCGATGCGGACGGGCTGCTGCCCGCCATCGTGTTCGTCTTCAGCCGACAGGGCTGCGACAGCGCGGTCTCACAGCTGATGGCCGACGGCATCCGTCTGACGACTGCCGCCAACCGCCGACGGCTGTTCGAGATCGCGCAGGAGCACACGAAGAGCTTCTCCGAGGCGGACCTCGTCGCTCTGCGGTACGACCGGTGGCTGACCGCGTTCCAGCGGGGCGTCGCGGCGCATCACGCGGGAATGCTCCCTTCGCTCAAGGAGGCCGTGGAGGTCGCGTTCGCCGAGGGCCTGCTCAAGGTGGTCTTCGCCACCGAGACGCTCGCCCTGGGAATCAACATGCCCGCCCGTACCGTCGTGGTCGAGAAGCTCGTGAAGTACAACGGCGAGGCGCACGCGGACGTCACGCCGGGGGAGTACACGCAGCTGACAGGGCGCGCCGGACGCCGTGGCATCGACATCGAGGGGCACGCGGTCGTGTGCTGGCAACCGGGACTCGACCCGCGGGCAGTCGCCGGCCTGGCCTCCCGCCGCACCTATCCGCTGCGGTCGGCGTTCGCACCGACGTACAACATGGCCGTCAACCTCGTGGGGACCGTGGGGCGCACACGGGCGCGCGCCGTGCTCGAGCAGAGCTTCGCCCAGTTCCAGTCGGACCGCGGCGTGGTCGCGGCCTCGCGGTCGATCCGTCGCACCGAGGCCGAGGCCGCCAGGCTGCTTGCTCAAGCGCGCTGCGAGCTGGGGGACGCCGTCGAGTACGCCCGGCTGCGTGACTCCGTACGGGCGCTGGAGGCCGAGGCTGCCCGGGGCCGACGGACGGAGAACCACGCGGAGGCGCTGGCCGTTCTCGAGTCCCTGCGGCCGGGGGACATCATCTCCGTACCTGCGGGCCGGCACCGTGGCTGGGCAGCCGTCGTCGAGCCGCGGGCGACCGGCAAGGACGGCCCGACGCCCCTCGTCATGACCGAGGAACGTCAGCTCAAGTCGTTGTCCGTCGCCGACTTCCCGACACCCCCAGCCGTGGCAGGACGGATCCGGGTGCCCAAGCACTTCGACGCGAAGAGCGCTGCGGCGCGGCGAAACCTCGCTGCGGCCTTCCTCACCCGGCTGCACGAGGTCGACCTGCCGGACCCACGGCGCCGGGCGCGGCCCGACGACGAGGTCATGGGCGAGATCGAGGGCCTACGAGCCCGGCTGCGAGCCCACCCGTGCCATCGCTGTCCCGAACGTGAGGATCACGCGCGGCTCGCAGAGCAGGCCATGCGCCTGGAGAGAGAAGCAGCCCTCGCCCGGCAACGCTCGCAGGAGCGGTCCAACACCATCGCCACCTCGTTCGACAAGGTGTGCGGCGTCCTTTCATCCCTCGGCTACCTCGACGAGGCAGGCGCGACCGTGACAGAGCCCGGCCGAGTGCTGACGCGCATCTACGGCGAGCTGGACCTGGTCACCGCTCAGTGCGTCGTCCACGGCGTCTTCGACGGCTTGACCGCACCGCAGCTGGCGGCCGTGCTGTCGAGCCTCGTGTTCCGCGCTCGTGTCATGGATGGTCGGCGGCCCGTACGGATGCCCGATCGGCACAGTGAGGCGGCCCAGGTCAGGTTGCGCGCTCTGTGGCGCGACGTCGGGCTGGTCGAGCGCGACCACCGCGTGGACAGGGGACCGGAGCCCGACATCGGGTTCGCAGAGGCGGCCCACGCATGGGCCGGCGGGGCCGACCTGGCCGAAGTCTTGACCGTGTCGGGACTGTCCGCCGGCGACGTCGTCCGCTGGATGCGACAGGTCATCGACGTGGCTGGACAGGTTGCCGACGCGGCCGGGCCGGGCACGCTTCGGACCACCTGTCGGGAGGCCGTCGCGGCGATGCGGCGCGGCGTCGTGGACGTCGCCGACGAGTGATCCGCCTTCCCTGATTGCGTTCCTCACATCACTCTCACTTTTAGTGAGAGAATTCTCACATTCTGCTGACGCGTCGGAGAATTGTGTTTCTCAACCTTGAGTCAACTGAAAGTGAGAGACACCTCATGATGGCGGGAGGCATTCTGAGATCCCTTTACGGTCTGACTCGAGAGCCATTTGGTTCACTCGATCCGGGGGGATTGACGCATGAGGACTCACCGACTCGTCCGCCGTTTCGCGGCAGTCTCGATCATGGTCGCTTCGGCCGCACTCCCTGCGGGCGTGGCTCACTCCGCGGACAACGGCACGGCTCCCTCGGTCACGACCCAGACGGCCAACATCGCCAAGCTCGTCGACGTCGTCCCCGCCCCGGCTCCGGTCGACCTCGGTCTGCCCGAGAAGCCGACGGGCTCGGTCGGCATCCTTCGGGCCTCTGCGGCGGCTGCTCTCGTGAAGGTCGCTGCAGCCCAGACACCAGTCGTTGCCCCCGCCTCCGACCCGGCTCCCGCGGCCCCGCCCGCAACGACCCGGAAGACCACCACGAAGACGGTCAGCACCACGCCGGCGAAGACCACCACCGCCCCCAAGACCACGGCCCCGGCCGCTCCGGCTGGCGGGGTAGTGGCGCCCCCGGCGACCTCGGGCTCGGTCACCGCTCGCCAGGACCTCGCGTCAGCAGTGGCCGCCGCCACCAACGCGCAGCGCACCGCCGCCGGGCTCAAGCCCCTCGCGTACAGGTCGTGCAGCGTGCCTGCGTCCTGGGCGCTGCACATGGCCTCGGCCGGAAGCCTGACGCACAACAGCCTGACCACCGTGCTCTCCGCCTGCGGCGGCACCACGACCGCGGGTGAGAACATCGCGGCCGGCTACACCAGCGTCGCGGCCGTCACCGCCGGCTGGATGGGCTCCGCCGGGCACAAGGCGAACATCCTCAACCCGAACTTCAAGATCATCAGCGTCGGTGTCGCTCAGGCGGCCAACGGCACGTACTACTGGGTCGAGGACTTCACCGGCTAATACCTGACGCCGTCAGTAGGCCTTCGACACCGTCGACATATTGAAGTCGGGTATCCGCAGCGCCGGCATTGTCGTGAATGTGAACCAGTCGTTCCATTCTCTGCACAATGTCTGCGTCGCCACCGACGCCTCCGTCGCTCTGCGCAGCAGGTCGACCGGGGACTCGTTGAACCGGAAGTTGTTGACCATCCCGACGATCTGGCCGTCCTCGATGAGATAGACGCCGTCCCGCGTCAGCCCTGTGACGAGGAGCGAGGAGATGTCCACCTCGCGGATGTACCACAGGCAGGTCAGGAGCAGTCCCCTCGACGTCGACCGGATCATCTCCTCGAGCGTTGCGCCCGATCCCGCGTCCAGCGTGAGGTTGTCGCTCGGGAAGGCGTACGGCTGCCGTGATGCCGCCGCGGCCGAACGCGTGTACGGCAGCTGCGTGAGCGCCCCGTCGCGCATCCAGTCGACACGCTCCGCGGGCGCTCCGTTGTCGTACACCGACGTCATGCCGGGCGCGGACGCCTCGACGATCGCGAACGGGGGCGCCGGAAGCCGGCCTGGTCCACTCGACAACCGCAGGGGGAGCGGTGACAGTGTCTCGCCCACCCTCGTCGTTCCTGGATCCTTGCCCGCGAACACGGTGCGTCCCTGCTCGGCGTCGCGGCCGCTCGCGGACCAGTAGGTGAGGATCATGAGGTCGGCCACGGCGCTCGGCGGGAGGATCGTCTCGTACCGTCCTGCCGGCAGCTCGATGCGGTTCTCGCACCATCCGAGCCGTGTGGTGACCTCGGCGGCGAGCGCGTCAGCGTCCACGTCGGCGAAGTCCGTCGTGGCCTGCCCCACCCAGGCGGACCCGATCCGGTCCGCGTGCTTGGCGTTGAGCTCGACCTTCCCCCACCGCTCGACGGTGCGGCGGCGGGCTCCAGCGCTCGTCGCGAGCCACACCGTCGAGACGTGGTGCTCGGCGTAGCCGAACATCTCTGTACCCGCCTCGCGTGAGGCCGCCAGGGCCCGGCCGAGGCCCTGCGCGAAGTCGGTGAAGACGGCGATCGAGGTCTCCGACGGACCCTCGGCGTAGTCCTGGTCCACGACCGGCTCCGGCAGAGGGGCACTGTCGTCGCTTGCTGGCGCGTCCTGCGCCGCCGTACAGGCCTGGCCGACCAGGTCGACGAGCTCCGCAGCGCTGGTGACCGGGCCCGACAGGACACCCGCGTGCCCGACCCCGTCCGTACGGCGGATGGCGACCACGGTCGCGACCCTGTGGTGCATCTGGCCGTTGGTGGTCAGCATGTTGATGGCCCAGCGCAGGTTCGCCTCGCCGGAGTCCCGCACGATGACGATGCACTCGTCGCTGGTCGCCGCAGCGAGCCCGGCCTCGATCCAGTCGGTGATCATTCGTGAGCCCCTTCGGCTTCGGTGTTGAGCACGTTCACGGAGCGGAACAGGGCCGCGGGTGCGCCGTGGGAGACGGGTGCGACCTGGCCCGGCTGGCCCTTCCCGCAGTCGAGCGCTCCCATCAGCAGGTACGTGCTCGGGCCGCCGACAGCCTCCATCGAGCCCCAGAAGTCGGTCGTGGTCGCCTGGTACGCGACGTCGCCGACCTGGCCGGCGATCTCGCCGTTCTCGATCGCGTAGAAGCGCTGACCGGTGAACTGGAAGTTGTAGCGCTGCATGTCGATCGACCACGACTTGTCGCCCGTCACGTACAGGCCACGCTCCACTCGCGAGACCAGGTCGGCGACCGTGATGTCCGCCTGTGCCGGCTGGAGCGACACATTCGGCATCCGCTGCAGCGGGATGTGGCCGGAGGAGTCGGCGAACGCGCACCCGTTCGACCGGCCGAGCCCCTGCTCGTACGCCATCTGCCGGTTGAGCTGGTAGCCGACGTGGATGCCGTCACGGATGATGTCGAACGTCTGCGCCTCGACGCCCTCGTCGTCCCAGCCGCAGCTCGCGAGGCCGTGCTCGGCGACTCGGTCACCGACCACGTTCATCACCTCGCTCCCGTACCGGAGGCTGCCCAGCGTCTCGAGTCGTGCGAACGACGTCCCTGCGTACGCCGCCTCGTAGCCCAGGGCCCGGTCCAGCTCGGTCGCATGGGCCACGGACTCGTGGATCGTGAGCCAGAGGTTCGTCGGCTCGATGACCAGGTCGTAGCGGCCCGGCTCGACGGACGGCGCGGCCACCTGCTCGGCCAGCCAGCCCGGCAGCTGCGCGACCTCAGCGTCGATGTCCCAGCCCTCACCCAGCACGTACTCCCAGCCGCGCCCGGCCGGAGGGTTCGTCGTGCGCATCGAGTGGTAGCCGTCGGCGGTGGCCATCACCTCGACCTGGGGTAGCACCCGTACGCGCCGCTGTACCGTTCGGCTGCCCGCCAGGTCCGCGTAGAACGTGTGCTCGTCGACCATGTCGAGGGTCGCCGTGACGTGGTCCACGCCGGGCCCGGTCGCCAGTCGGGCCAGCTCAAGCAGCCGCGAGACACGCTCGGCGTCACCGACCTCGAACGGGTCGATGCGGAACGGCGAGACCCACTCGCCGACGTGGGCGGGCTCGGCAGCCAGCTCCACGGGACGCGACGTGAGCGGACGGCTGATGCGAGCGGCCGCGACGGCCTGGTCGGCCAGCGCAGCGGCTGCCTCGGTCGTGAGCGCGATGCCGGCTGCGAAGCCCCACGAGCCGTCATGGATGACGCGGACCCCGATGCCCAGGTCCGTGGCGTCCGCGCTGCTCTCGAGAGCACCGTCGCGCACGCGCAGGGCGCCCGAGCGGATGCGCGCGACACGAACGTCCGCGTGCGAGGCGCCGAGGTCCCTGGCTCGGCTGAGCGCCGCGTCGGCGAGCGGGTCCAGCGGCAGGGAGGTGAACCGGGGGTCGAGTCCATCAGGCATGGCGTCAATCTAGTGCCGAGGCTCGGGCGCATGCCCCGCGGAACGGCCCGGCCACGGCGCGGGCACCGCACTAGGCTGGCGGGCGTGTCAGTCGCGATCCGCGTGATCCCTTGCCTGGACGTCCACGACGGCCGGGTCGTCAAGGGCGTGAACTTCGTCGGCCTCCGTGACGCCGGTGATCCGGTCGAGCTCGCCCGTCAGTACGGCATCGAGGGGGCTGACGAGCTGACGTTCCTCGACATCTCCGCGTCGCACGAGGGCCGCGCCACCACGCGCGAGATGGTCCGGCGTACGGCGGAGACCGTGTTCATCCCGCTGACGGTCGGCGGTGGCATCTCGACGGTGTCCGATGTCGATCTGCTCCTGCGACACGGCGCGGACAAGGTCGGCATCAACACCGGTGCGATCCGCCGGCCTGACGTGATCGACGAGATCGCCCACCGCTTCGGCAACCAGGTTCTCGTGCTCTCCGTCGACGCGCGACGCGAGGAGGGCCGGCCGTCGGGCTTCGGCGTCACGACCCACGGCGGACGCACGTCGGCTGGTCTCGACGCTCTCGCCTGGGTGCGGGAGGCCGTGGACCGCGGAGTGGGTGAGATCCTCCTGAACTCGATGGACGCGGACGGTACGACCGCAGGCTTCGACCTGGAGATGATCAGGGCTGTACGAGAGGTGGCGCAGGTGCCGCTCATCGCTTCCGGGGGTGCAGGCACGGCGCAGCACTTCGTCGACGCGGTCGGGGCCGGTGCCGACGCCGTGCTCGCCGCGTCCGTGTTCCACTACGGCACGCTGTCGATCGCCGAGGTCAAGCAGGCTCTGGCAGCGGCCGGCCATCCGGTACGGGTCGTCGAGCCTGCCGGGACGGGAGCAGACCGATGAGGGCATGGGTGCCGTACGCGTCGATGGCCGAGGCGGAGACGCGGATCGGCCGGCACGAGGGGGTCGACCTGACGCTTCTGAGCGACCCCGAAGGGCTTGCGGCGACCGCGAGCGAGGTCGTCTACATCGCGCTGCCGAACTTCACCGCGATGCGCGTCTGGCAGGACCTCCAGCGCTACGACCTGCCGATGCTGCAGGTCGTCCAGCTGGGCTCTGCGGGCTACGAGGGGATGTCGGACGTCGTCGGCGAAGGCGTCTCCATCGCGAACGCTGCCGGGGTGCACGACGCCGGCACCGCCGAGATGGGGGTCGCGCTCGCGCTCGAGAACCTGCGCGGCCTGGACACGTACGCACGGCTGCAGCAGACCCACACCTGGGCACCGGGCTTCGGGCGTTCGCTGGCCGACGGGAACGTACTGATCTTCGGGTACGGACGGATCGGATCGGCCCTCGAGCGTCGCGTGGCCGGCTTCGAGCCGGCATCGGTGGTGCGGGTCGCGCGCTCGGCACGTACGGATCCCGAGGTGCACGCGGCGGCGGATCTTCACGCGTTGCTGCCGGCCGCTGATGTCGTGTTCATCACGGCGCCCGCGACGCCGGACACCGTCGGGACGTTCGATGCCAAGACCCTGTCGCTGCTCCCGGACGGCGCGTTGGTCGTCAACATCGGCAGGGGCAAGATCATGGACACCGCCGCGATCATCGGCGAGATCGGACGGCTGCGGTTCGCTCTCGACGTCGTCGATCCGGAACCGCTGCCCGCCGACAGCCCGCTCTGGGAGGCCCCAGGCGTCACGATCGCGCCTCACGTGGGAGGTGCGAACGACTCGGCTCCCGTACGCTACGACCGGCTGATCGCGACTCAGCTCGCGCACCTCGCGGCGGGGGAGCGCGTCGACAACATCGTCTGGGGGCCGCTCACGTGAACGACGACTGTCTCTTCTGCGCGATCGTCGAGGGGTCGCTTCCGTCCCGGCAGGTCTATGCCGACGACTCCGCGGTGGCCTTCCTGGACATCCAGCCCTGGCACCGGGGTCACACGCTCGTCGTCCCGCGTCGGCACGTCGTGAGCGTTGTCGACGACCCGTCGATGTGGGCCGATGTCCAGGCGGCCGTGGAACACGTCGTGCCGCTGCTCGTGGACCGTCTGTCAGCGTCCGGGCTCAACGTCCTCATGAGCGCCGGCGCCGTCGCCGGGCAGGAGGTCATGCACGCGCACGTCCACCTCGTGCCCCGCTACCACGACGCCGCCACGGGCCTCGACAACCTCCTCGGCCGCGACAGCACCGACCTGGACGCCGTCCTGGCGGAGCTGCTGGCATGACGGACCTGCTCGTACGGATGCGTGCCGGCCTGCCGAGGGCCGCCGTCGAGTGGCTGCCCGCGCTCGTCGTGTCGTTCATCCTCCTGCCACTGGTCATCGTCAACGGACACCTCTGGCCGTACAGCCCGAACACGGTCGACCTGAACGTCTACCGCCTGGCGGTCCAGGACATGGTCAACGGGCGCGACATCAACCTGACGAGCACCCCGGTCGACAACCTCAAGTTCATCTACCCGCCCATCGCCGCGATCCTGATGACCCCGCTGCTGCTCGGACCGTACGTGCTGTGGCAGATCCTCTGGACGATCATCGGTACGGGGGCGCTGTTGAGCGTCCTGCGCCGGATCCGCGTCCCTCGGGGCCTGGTCCTCGGCGTCGTCGCCGCAGCGATGGTGCTGGCGATGGAGCCGATCCGTACGACCTTGGGCTACGGCCAGGTCAACACGATGCTGATGGCCCTGGTGGTCGCCGACCTGCTGCCCGACGACCCGGACACGAGACGACGCATTCCAAGAGGCGCGCTCATCGGCCTCGCCGCAGCGATCAAGCTCACGCCCCTGCTGTTCGTCGTGTTCGCGTTCCTCATCGTCAAACGACGCGTGGCTCTCGTCGCGACGCTGTCGTTCGTCTTCTTCACCGGGGTCGCGTGGATCCTGCTGCCGAAGGAGTCTTGGGAGTACTGGCGCAGCCTCGGACAGGGCGACATCAACACGGCCGGACCCGTGTACGTGGGCAACCAGAGCATCTCGGGCGCCATGACGCGCTTCTTCGCCGAGGACAGGCCGACGGTCATCACCGCCCTCGCTATCGGCTTCGTCATCGCGTTCCTCGCCACCTGGGTCGCCGCCCGGTGGTGGCGGCGCGGCGAGAAGGTCTTCGCTGTCGGTCTGGTCGGTCTCGCCACCTGTCTCGCCTCCCCTCTGTCGTGGACGCACCACCACGTCTGGGCTGCCATCCTGGTGGTCGCCGTGACGGCGTCCAGCACCTTGCCCGGGTGGGCGGTGTGGCTGAGTCGAGCGTGGGCAATCTGGATCGCGCTGTGTCTCCCACTCGCCGTACTGCCGTACGGCGGGCACAAGGAACTCGCCTACACGCTGGGTCAGAAGCTGGTCGGGAACCTCGGTCCGATGCTGGGCTCGGCCCTCGTTCTCGCGCTCTGCGTCCATGCTGTGATGACGGTCCGTACCGAGCGCGCAGCAGCGCGTACGGCCCACGTGAGAAATCCAATCCCAGTTGAATGAAACGGTGACTTTTCACCGTTCAACCACCCCCGGTGTAAAGCCCTCAGAACCCGGGTGATGTACTTCAACCGGCAACTAGTGACCGGGTGCCTCCCGGCACAGATCATGAGGGGTTTGATATGAAGACTGTCGTCTACCGGGTGCTCTCGCAGGTCCTCGGTGTCATTCTGCTGGCCGTGGGCGTCTTCGCTCTCGTCGCCGGTCTCTACGCTCACAGCTACGTGAGCTCGCAGCTCTCCCAGGAGAAGATCACGATGCCCGCCGCGGCCGCGTACAAGACGCTGCCCCAGGCCTCGCAGGATGCCCTGGCCCCGTACGCCGGTCAGCCCATGACCACCGGTGACCAGGCTCAGGCCTTCGCGAACCACTACATCTGGGAGCACATGTCGGCTGCCTGCACCACGATCAAGGACGCCAACGGGAACAGCGTTCCCGCCGTTCCTGCTGAGAAGTGCAACTACTCCGGCCTCGGTGGCGTCGTCTCCGCTACGACCGACCCGGCCCAGAAGGCTGCCTACACCGCCCTCCGCAACACGCTGTTCCAGGGCGACACCCTCCGTACGAGCCTGCTGACCGCGTACGCGTTCTGGCTCATCGGCACCATCGCCGTGTGGATCGGCATCGCCGCTCTCGTGATCGGCGTCATCCTCCTCGCGCTCTCGCTCACCGTCTTCAAGAGCAAGTCGCTGGCGCACGCGAACCCGGTCGCCGAGGCTGAGGCCGTTCTGGCCAACTGACGCTCGACACCCTCGAGCACCTGCACAAGGGGCGGCCTTCGGGCCGCCCCTTTCTGCGTGCGTCCCGAAGACCGAGCGCGTGCGTCCCAGTCCTCGGAACGGGGTTTTGACACGTGTCGCTCCCATGGGCGAAAGTGAGCCCGTGCGTAACGTGCTCGTACTTTGACAGCGTGTCGGTGGCCATCGGGGCCTACGACACGCACCCTCGCCTGCCGGCCGGCAGCGGGGGTTTTTTTGTGACACCACCACCGCAGGACCGCACAACGACCTACGAAGCGAGGAGCGAGAGATGACAGACACAGTGCTCTCCGACAGCAAGAAGACCATGACCGGGGCCCAGTCCCTCGTCGCATCGCTCGAGGCTGTCGGCGTAGAGGTCATCTTCGGCATCCCGGGCGGTGCGATCCTGCCGGCGTACGACCCGCTGTTCGACTCGAAGGTCCGCCACATCCTGGTGCGGCACGAGCAGGGGGCGGCCCATGCCGCCGAGGGGTACGCCGTCGCGACGGGCAAGGTGGGCGTCTGCATGGCGACCTCGGGTCCGGGCGCCACGAACCTCGTCACGGGCCTCGCCGACGCGTACATGGACTCGGTGCCGATCGTGGCCATCACCGGCCAGGTGAACTCCAACTTCATCGGCACGGACGCCTTCCAGGAGGCGGACATCCGCGGCATCACCTTCCCCATCACCAAGCACAACTTCCTGGTCACCAACGCCGCCGACATCCCGTCGGCCATCGCCGCCGCCTTCGAGATCGCCAGTACGGGTCGTCCTGGGCCTGTGCTCGTCGACATCAGCAAGGACGCCCTGCAGAAGAGCGCCGAGTTCGAGTGGACCGGCGAGGTGGATCTGCCGGGCTACCGGCCGACGGTGCGGCCGCACATCCGCCAGGTCCAGCAGGCGGCCAAGATGATCGCCGACGCGCAGCGTCCGGTCCTGGTCGTGGGCGGCGGCGTGAGCAAGGCCGACGCCTCCGCCGAGCTGGCCGAGGTCGTGGCAAAGACGGGCGTCCCGGTCGTGACGACGCTCATGGCCCGTGGCGTGTTCCCCGACTCCGACCCCCTCAACATGGGCATGCCCGGCATGCACGGCGCCGTGGCAGCCGTCGGTGCGCTGCAGCGCTGTGATCTGTTCATCGCGATCGGCATGCGCTTCGACGACCGGGTGACCGGTCAGCTCGAGTCGTTCGCCCCCGATGCGAAGGTGATCCACTGCGACATCGACCCCGCTGAGATCGGCAAGAACCGCGAAGCGGACCTGCCCATCGTGGGCGACGCGAAGCTCATGCTCGCGGAGCTCGCCAAGCTCGTCGACAGCTCGACGATGCAGGACCTGAGCCCGTGGGTCACGTACCTTCAGAGCCTCCAGGAGCGGTACCCCACGGACGCCGGCGACCCGAGCGACGACTACCTGCTGCCGCAGGAGGTCATCAAGCGGATCGGCGAGCTCAGCGGACCCGACACGATCTTCGCGACCGGAGTGGGCCAGCACCAGATGTGGGCTGCGCACTTCCTGCCCCATCAGAAGCCCCGCAAGTGGCTCACCTCGGGTGGCGCCGGAACGATGGGCTACTGCGTGCCGGCGGCCATGGGCGCCAAGGTCGGCAAGCCGGACGCCGTCGTGTGGGGCATCGACGGTGACGGCTGCTTCCAGATGACCAACCAGGAGCTGGTGACCTGCGCGCTCAACAACATCCCCATCAAGATCGCGGTGATCAACAACGGGGTGCTGGGCATGGTGCGCCAGTGGCAGACCCTGTTCTACGAGGGCCGCTACTCCAACACCGACCTCCACACCGCCCGGCTGCCTGACTTCGTGAAGCTCGCCGAGGCCATGGGCTGCGTGGGCCTGCGCGCCGAGACGCCGGCCGAGGTCGACATGGCGATCAAGCAGGCCCTCGAGATCAACGACCGTCCGGTCGTGGTCGAGTTCGTCGTCCACAAGGACGCGATGGTGTGGCCGATGGTCGCTGCAGGCACGTCGAACGACGACATCAAGTACGCCAG
>Ga0187809_10001182_pt1 | contig 12562 bp, 7 predicted proteins | sample NC_wetland_sal_i_8_FD_132415 | JGI IMG/M metagenome (GOLD analysis project Ga0187809, IMG submission 132415) | Wetland sediment microbial communities from Neuse River Estuary, North Carolina, USA - ASW_4 | ecosystem: Environmental > Aquatic > Freshwater > Wetlands > Sediment | place: USA: North... | reverse complement strand
CGCATTCCACGGTTCGTGCCCGAAGACGTGCAGCGCACCCTGATCGCTGCGCTGATCGCCGAAGCAATGCACGTCGATCTCGACGCGGCGCGCCAGTTCGCGGGTCAGATAGTCGACGTGGACACCAGCGCCTCCGTAGATATGAGGCGGAAATTCTCTCGTAAAAATGGCAACTCGCACCAGCTTCCCTCCACAGGCCCTCAGCCTACCATGATCGGTGCAACCGCCCGCATGCGGGATGGTGGCATCTTCGGATTGGCATAATCAGATTCGCTCTTCCGTGCCGGGCTTCAACAGCCGCTCCAGTGCGGCCAGAGGAACCCCGACCCAATCGGGACGATGATGCAGTTCGTAGCCGAGTTCGTAGATGGCCTTCTCCAGCTCAAAGACGCGCAGCACCGCGCGGGTATCGTCATCGGACTCCGGCAGCAGGACGGTGTCGCCGCTGCGGATCAGGGCTTCCCATTCCTTCCAGAACTCGCGGCGCGCGCTCTGCTCCCACTGGCGCGCCTCCTCGTCATGGCCGGGGGCAGCCGCCGCCGCAACGTGCGCGGCGTAGCCGAACGAGCGCAGCATGCCGGCCACATCTTTCAACACGCACCACTTCTTTCGCCGCCATGCCAGCGGGCGCGCCGGCTCACCCTCGAAATCAAACAGGACGAAGTCGCCGGCGTCGGACCGCAGCACCTGGCCGAGATGATAATCCCCATGAATGCGCACCTTGTGCACGCCATGGGTCAAGTTCCCGGGCAGTGCGGCCGCCGTGGCGGAGGCCAGCCCATGGGCAACGGCGGCAGCACGCTCGCGCCAGGCGGCGGGAAGTTCGCCGACGCGGCCGGTCAATTCCTGCGCGGCGGCTTGCATCTGCGCCGCCACCTGCTGTTCCCAGGCGCTCAGGTCATCACCGGTAATCGGCTCGGGCGCAATCGCCGCATCCTGCGTCACACTGGCCAGAGCGAGGTGCATCTCGGCGGTGCGGCGGGCTAACTGCCGTATGGCTTCCAGCAGCATCTGCCGGCGTTGGCGGTCCGTTTCCGTCAGCACCGCTTGCAACTGGTGCAGGGTGTACTCCCATCCGTCGCCCTGGTTGGCGACGAAGGCCTGAAAGATTCCCAGAATCCAGGGTTCGGAAGACGAGGATGATTGCCACAGAATCGAACCGGCCAGCAGCGGCACGGAACGAAAGCTGGTTTGTTCCGTCAGCGCACGGGTGATCTCGTAGTCGGGGTTCAGCCCGGGCATGACGCGCCGAAAACACTTCAACAGCAGCCGCGGCGACTGGCCGTCATCGCTGAAGACCATCGACGTGTTACTCTGCTCGGCCCGCAGCAGCCGGCTGCTGCCCGAGGCAGGCAGCTTGTCCAGCCAGGGAAACAGGGCTGCGCTGTTCTGTGTGCGCTGAAAATGAAAAGCACCCGGCGCCGCGGGGGATGATTCCACTTCCGTGAGCGAGGCGAGAAGGGCGCGGCGGAGATCCGGATCGGCAACGCCGTCGGCAACGATCCACACCGCATCCGGCGTGGGAATACGCGCCATCACACGATCCGGATCGATCTGGGCGGCTTGGGCTTCGGTCAGGAGACAAACCGGGAGAAAGTAGGTTTCATCATTCCCGCCGCCTTCAAACTGCACATCGGCCAGAACCAGGGCTTGCACGTCGCCGGCATTCGAGGTCAGCCGGGAGGCATCACGCACCGTGATCTGCCGGATGGCCCGACCCTTGCTGCCAAACCATCGTTGCCGCGGCAACCAGAGCGGCAGGATCCGGGAGATCCAGACCGGAAGACGTTCCAGAAAGCGCGAACCATTTACAGCGGCCGGCTCCTGCTCCATCGTCATGACGGTGGCATCCATGACTCCCATCATCGCATGCAGGCCAAGCGGCCCTCTGGAGGGAAACCATGGTTGCTGCCGGTGATCGGACGCACGGCTGGACCACGCCGCACTTCTTCGTTACGATGGTGGCCAGTGCAGTTTCGCCGTCGCTGGAGCTTTCCATGCGCGCCCAAACGCTTCTCTTCCTCGCCCTCTGGTGCCTGGTTCTGCGGCTGCCGGGTTGGGCGCAATCGTCAACGGCACTGGACCGTGTGCCGCAGATTCCATACACCCGCTTCACGTTGCCCAACGGCATGCGCGTGATTCTCTCGGAGGATCACACCCTTCCGGTGGTCACCGAAAGCATGATTTTCGATGTCGGCGGGCGCCAGGAGCACCCGGGACGCTCGGGCTTCGCCCATCTCTTCGAACACCTCATGTTCGAGGGATCGAAGGACGCCCCCAAAGGCGTCTTCGATCATCTGGTCGAAGGCTACGGCGGCAGCGATAACGCCAGCACACACACCGATTACACCTTTTACTACGAGACGGTTCCCAGCAACGCGCTGCCCATCCTGATGTGGCTTGACGCCGACCGCCTGGCCTCGCTCAACGTCACGGAGACGAACATGAAGAACCAGATCTCCGTGGTGGAGGAGGAGAAGCGGATGCGCGTGGACAACCAGCCGTACGGTCCGCTGCTGTATGTGGATCTGGGCGCGTCGGCGTTCTCCAACTGGCAGAATGCCCATCCGGTGATCGGCTCATTCAAGGACTTGGACGCGGCCACCTTGAACGATGTGAAGGCGTTTTTCGACGCCTATTACGCTCCGCGGAATGGCATCCTCACCATTGTTGGCGATATCGATCCGGTGAAGACCGAAGCCATGGTGCGGGAGTACTTCGGCTGGATTCCCAATCGTGGAGTGATTCATCCGGTCAATACCCGCGAACCGGAGCAGACCAAAGAGAAGCAGGTCGTCGTGCACGATGCCCACGCCAATCTGCCGGCGCTGGCGATTGCCTGGCAGGGCCCACCGCGCAACAACAAGGACTATTACGCCCTTGCCGTCATGGGCGAACTGCTGTTTTCGGGCACCAGTTCGCGGCTGTATCAGTCGCTGGTCAAGCAGCAACAGGTCGCCATCGATGTGGAAGGCGGATTGGGATTTCCCGAGGCCAATTTCGTCGATTACCGATCACCCGGTCTGTTTGGCGGATTCGTCGTGCAGAAGGCCGGCAGCCGGATCACTCCCGATCTGGTCGAGCAACTCATCTTCCGCGAGATTCACGAGATTGAAGCCAACGGCGTCAGCGATGAAGAACTGACGCGCGCCAAGACCAAAATCGCGGCAGAGTGGGTGCGGGGGCAGCAGACCACACTGGAGCGGGCGCGCCGCCTCGCCATTGCCGGGCTCATGGATGGCAATCCCGAAACGGCGAACACGCTGCTCGACATGCTGCTGCGGGTGCGTTCAGATGACATTCAGCAGGCCGCGGCCCGCTATTTGAACCATGCCCGGGTGACGGTGGTCGTGGACCAGCCGGGCGCCGCCCCGCCGGTGAAGGCAACCGTAGCGACCCATCTGCCGGCGACATCTCCGCAGGCAACGCGAAAGGAGAAGACCCGGTGAAACTCGATCGATTGCTTGCCGGTCTGCTGTCGGGATTGCTGCTGATTGCGCTGGCTCCGGCCGCGACGCACGGGTCCGTTCTTCCCTCGGCGGGGCAGGCCGCCACGGCGGCGCCCGATATGACGCATCCGCCGCAGGTGGGGCCGATTCCCGCGTACCGCCCACCCGCCAGCGTGCAGGATCAGCTTCCGAATGGACTGCACATCATCGTCGTCGAGGACCATCGCCTGCCCCTGGTCACGCTGCGGCTGGCCCTGCATGCCGGCTCATCGCAACTGCAGCCGGAAGATGCCGGCCTGGCCGACGCCGAAGCCGATCTGCTGACGGCCGGAACTCCCGGCCGCAACGCACGCCAGATCGCCGAAGCCGCGGCAAGCTATGGCGGCCAAATCGACGCCGAAGCCGGCAGCGACTTCCTGGTCGCCGGCACGAGCGGCCTCTCGAATCGCGTCGATGCCATGTTCGCGCTCTTCTCCGAGGTGATGCTGCATCCCACCTTCCCCGAAAACGAGGTCACGCTGCGCAAGGCCAACATGCTGCAGGAGCTGCAGCTCGACCGCAGCGACCCCGACTACCTCGCGCAGGTACGCTTCAGCCAATTGCTGTGGGGACGGCATCCCTATGCAATCGTCACCCCAACCGAGGCCTCGATCGCCCGCATCGACCGGCAGAAGCTGCTGGCCTTTCATCAGCGCCTGTTCCTGCCCAACAACGACGCGGTGCTGGTCGTCGTGGGTGATATTGACAGCGGCATGGCGCGCAGCATGGCGCAGCAGTACTTTGGCCAGTGGCGGTTCGGCAATCCCCCCGTACTGTCGAATCCGGCGCCGCCGGTGCGCGCCAGCCGGCGCATCTTTATCGTCGATCGCCCCGGCTCGGCGCAGTCCACCATCATGCTGGGCAATCTCGGACTCACGCGTCTGGCGCCTGGCTACTTCCCGTTCCTCGTCGCCAATGAGGTGCTGGGCGGCAGTTTCAACTCGCGCCTGGTCGCCGACATTCGCGAGCAGAAGGGCTTCGCCTACGGGATTGGCAGCCGCGACGTTCCCAAACTGCTGCACGGCGCCTGGCACGTCATCACGCAGGTACGAACGCCGGTGACCGCCGAAGCCCTGCAGGCGATTCTGGCGCAACTGGAAAAAATCCGCACCGGCCCGGTCAGCCCCATGGAGTTGCAGCAGGCGAAACAGTATCTGGCCGGCAGCTTCATTCGCCAGTTGCAGACGCAGGCAGGAGTAGCCGACCAGTTCCTCAATGTGCAGCTCTATCACCTGCCGCACGATTATCTGGCCACATGGGTGCAGCGGGTGGATGCAGTGAGCGCCGCACAAGCAGAGAAGTCGGCCCAATCCACCATTCATCCCAATTCGGAACTGATCGTGGTCGTCGGCGACGCCAGGGCGATCGAAGCCAAACTGGCCAATCTGGCGCCCGGCATGATCACGATCTACAACGAAAAAGGAGAGGTTACGGGAAGCTACCCGCGCACCGGAGTCCGCCAGGTTCCTGCGCCCTGATACGAAATGGGTGCCCCGGACTTCGCGCCCGCATTGCTTCCGGTATCTCCGGACAGTATGCTGACAAGAAACAGTTCTGAATTCCGGAGGGTGGGTCAGCATGCCATCTCATACGAAGAAACCGAAGCGGGTCGTATCGTTCTCAACATTCAATCAGCAGGGCAGCGGCAAGGTACACTCCTCCGTCCGCAATCATCACGTGGTCTTCATGCAGGAGACGGGGAGCTTTCCCACGACGTTCAAGCGGTCGCCGAAGGGCCACGTGACCGGAACCATCCGGCGGTCAGCGCGGCTGGGGGGCAATCTCCGCGTCTTCGGACATGAGTGGGGTAAGGCCAATCTGCGCTGCAGCCTGGCCGTGGCCGTGGCCGAAGAGTTGTTGGGAGCGTCGCCAAAGATGCACCTGATCCACGCTAAAAAAGCCAAGGGCCTGCGCCCGGCGGTGGTGGTCGATACCGGTGATCTGGTGGTGGCTTCGATTCATGCGCCCTCGGGCAATCACAAGTTCGCCGCGTCGGTCACCGACGAGATGATCCGCACGATTCAGCAGCAGTTTCCCGGCAAGCCGGTGGTCATTGGCGGCGACATGAATACCACCCCCGACCTGCTGCGCACGAAGATCAATGGCTCGGGCATGCAGGTGACCGCACCCGGTGGATCGACGCAGAAAAGCGGCAACACACTTGATATGTTCGTGTACACCCCGACCCAATTTGCACCGACACGGGTCGAATCGACACAGGGATTTCAAGGTTCGGACCACCTGCAGGTATCCATGACCGGGACGCTGTAGGCGCTGACGGCTGGAAGCGCTCCCACTCTGTTCCTCATCTGGAGTACACTGTCGCGGGCTGGATCGGATTCGAGGATTCTGGACCCCTGCATCGGTGGCCCCATGCGTTGATCTTGATCGTTCGCACTGCGGCGGGATGCACAAACCTTGAATCCGCTTGAAACGCCCTGAGGAGAGAAACGGGTATGCCTACACGTTCATTCCGCCGCGGGGCGGGCGCCGCAATTCGTTCCTGGATTGGGCTCGGTCTGGCCCTGGTCTTCCCACTCTGTCTGAGCATTGCCCCGGCCACAGCGCAAACGACGAAGCCGGGCGTGCGCATTTACCTGGTTGACGTCGAAGGCGGCGCCGCGACCCTGATGGTCACCCCCGCCGGCCAGAGCATTCTCGTCGATACCGGCTGGCCGGGTGAGCGCGATGCCGATCGCATCGTCCATGCCATGCAGGCAACCGGCGTGCACCGCATCGACTACCTGATCATCACGCACTTCCACATCGATCACATTGGCGGGTTGAAGGCGTTGGCGGCGAAGGTTCCCATCGGGCAGGTGCTCGATCACGGACTGCTGCCCGGCCCCGTGCCCAGCGACATTGATGCCCGGCTGTACGCCGATTATGTCAGCCTCACCAAGGGCAAGCGCCGCACTGCCCGGCCAGGCGAATCGCTGCCGCTGAAGCAGCTTGCCGGCACTCCGCATGTCTCCTTGCACATCGTCTCCGAAGACCGCAAGGTGCGCAGCCTCGCCGACGCGCCCAGCAATCCCCTCTGCAAGGATCTGACGCAGCAGCCCTATGACTCCAGCGACAACGGCAATAGCGTCGCCATGGTGCTGCAGTATGGCAAGTTCCGCTACTTCGATGGCGGCGATACCACATGGGATGTGGAAGGCACGCTGGTCTGCCCGAAAGATGAGATTGGCCGGGTCAGCTTGTATCAGGTCGATCATCACGGCATGGACATCAGCAACAATCCCGTGCTGATCAAGACGCTCGCGCCCAAAGCGGCCATTGAAAATAACGGCGCGCACAAAGCCGGCATGCCGGCCGCCTATCATCATGTCCGCGAGGTGCTGCCGGCGCGCGACATCTTCCAGATTCACCGCAACATGGCCACCAGCGCGGCGGACAATACCATCCCGGTCAATATCGCCAATCCTGGCGCCCAAGATCTGGGCAAGGGTTTCCACGTGATCGTCTCGCGCGACGGCAAAAGCTTCAAAATTGTCAACGAGCGGACGGGCGAAGTACGTACCTACCAGAGCTGAAAGGTTCTGATTCTGTCCTGCGGTATGCTGGGAGCGCCCCTGCCCGGCGATCCCGGCATACCGTCATGCGCATTCTGCTGGTCAACCAGACCTATCTTCCCGACCTCGCCTCCACCGCCCAACATCTTGGCGATCTGGCCCGATGCCTGGCCCAACGGGGCCATGACGTGCGCGTTCTCGCCAGCACCCGCTGTTACGAAGATCCCGCACGCGTGCATCCGCGGCACGAGTCGCGTGAAGGCGTGCAGATCCGTCGCGTTGGCGCCTTTGGTTTCGGCAAGGGCGCGCGCTGGCGGCGCATCGCCGATTCGATCGGATTCTTCCTGCATCTGATTTTCGCTCTTCTTACCGAGCCCACACCCGACGTGATGGTCAGCCTGACCAGCCCGCCGCTGCTGCCTGTCATCGTCGCTGCCATCGCCCGTTTGCGCGGCATTCGCTTTGTCTATTGGGCGATGGACCTCAATCCTGAAGAGGCGATTGCGCTGGGGTACCTGCGCGGCGACTCCGCCCTGGCCGGTGCCTTGCTGGCGCTGGCCGGCTGGGCATTCCGGCAGGCCGATCCGGTGATTGCGCTCGACGCCTACATGGCTGCACATATTCGCCGTCACGGGGTTGCGCCGGAGCGCATCGTGGTGTTGCCGCCCTGGGCTCATCATCCTGCCGCCATCGTGGACGGCGCGGTAAATCGCTTTCGCCTCCGCTTCAACCTGGGGTCTTCGTTCGTCGTGATGTACTCCGGCAATCACAGTCCCTGTCATCCGCTGGATACGCTGCTCGGCGCGGCGCTGGAGCTGCGCCACGAACCCGACATCGTCTTCTGTTTCGTCGGCGGCGGCATCGGCAAGCGACAGGTGCGCGCCTTCCGCGACGAACACCATCTGGACTCGATTCGCGATCTTCCCTACCAGCCTTTGGACGAGCTACCGTGGTCGCTCGCTGCCGCGGACCTGCACGTCGTCGTCATGGGCGATGCATTTGTCGGGATTGTGCATCCGTGCAAGATCTACGGCGTACTGGCGGTCGATGCGCCGGTGCTTTTTATTGGTCCGCGGCACAGCCACATTGGCGACCTTCTGGCGCAGGATGCGCGGGCGGCCGGGCAGATGGTCTCGCATGGCGATGTCGCTGGCGCTGTAGAGGCGATTCGGGCGGCGCAAGCGCTTCGCCAACGCAGCCGTGGACGCGAGATCATTGCCGGGCAGTTCGATCCGCGGGTGCTGATGAGTCAGATGGCGACGGTCATCGAAGGCGCCACCGCCGCAAAGGCCGGAGCATAAACCCTTCACAAAAAAAGCGGCGCAGGCATGCAGGCCTGCGCCAACGAAGGAATGATGGGACAAGACGGGGGAGATGAATATTCTCCCCCGCCTGGTTTTGCGGTTAGAAGCTGAACCGGATCTGCAGATCGAGGCTGCGGTTCGACGACGCCGAGGAGAAGAAGCCGCCGGCCAGCGCCGTGTAATGGAGGAACTGCGGAGAACCGACAACGCTGCCGGGGGCGGCGTAGTTCACGGTGTTGAACAGGTTCCGCGCACGCACCATGAAGGTGATCTGGTACTTGCGGTTGGTGCCGCCGCCGAAGCCAAAACCGCCACGGCCACCGCCACCACTCAGTCCACGTGGCCCCAGTCCGCCGTCGCGAGGTCCACGGCCACCGCCGCCGCCCCCAAAGCCGCCGCCGCCTCGCTTCTCCGGACCAAAGCCGATGGTCTTGCTCAGCGCCAGGTTGGTGCTGAATTCGCCCGGACCGGTGCCGTAGTTAATCGGGACCAGGGTTTCGCCGGCAATCGGATTGGTGTCTAAGTTGCCGTACGGCGTCTGGACCACGCTGGGCCGGCTCAGGTCGGTGGCAAAGGCAGGCCGGTCGTTGAAGATCGAATCACCATTCAGGTCCTTACCCAGGGTGATGTTAAAGGGCACGCCGGAGTTCGCCACGATGAACGGGCTCAGGCTGAAGCCGTATGGCATGGCGATGCGGCCGCCCACGGTGAAGCGATGCGTGGTATCAAAGCTGGCGCGTCCCCAATCCGCTCCCCAATCATACGAATTCGTGGGGAACGAGCCGGAGGTATCGCTCTTCGCGTCGTTGTAGGTGTAGAACCCGAACAGCATGACCCGGCTGCCCGCACGCACATTGAAATTGGCAATGATCTGGCTCTGCTTGAAGATGCCATCCGGCTCATACTGATAGATATTTTCGGTGCCCCCAAGCGGCCGGATGCCACTGCCCGGCACCGCCGGATTAAAGGTGCCCGGCAGCGGCGCATTGATGTTGCGCAGCAGCTCCTGGTGAATACCCCGGGAGTTCAGATACGTCACCGACACGGTGGCGATGCGGCTCACCTGCTGCTCCAGCCCAATGCCGCCCTGCATGATCAGCGGCGCCTGCATCACCGGACTGACCCGGTAGAGCGTCGGCGAGGTATGTCCACCCACCAACGTGGCGGGATCGGGTACGGTCGGATAGAAGTCGGGGTTGACCACCTTGTAGACTTGCTGCACCACCCCGTTCATGCGCTCGGCCTGCAGAATGTTGCCTTCGCCGAAGCGGTCATAGAACCAGCCATAGCCGCCGCGCAGGACCGTTCCCTTCCGCACGCCCCAGGCAAAGCCAAGGCGGGGCGCCACGTCAAAATGATCAGGCATTCCGTTCTGCGACTCAAAGCGAATGCCGTAGCTCAGCGTCAGGTTCTGGCGCGCCTGCCAGGTATCGTCGGCGTACAGGCCGACGTCCATCATCGACACCTTCGCCAGCGGGGTACCCGTCGTGAGAGAGAACTGGCTGGCGCCGCCGCCGTTGGCGCGAATCTGTTCGGGCGTCAGCCCCTGCTGCAAGCCTTGCATAGTGAGGGCATAGGCAGTGAGGCTGTTGAAGGTGAATTGCCCGTTATAGCCGGCGGTGGAACTGGTCGCTTCGCGGTCTTCCCGGATGCGCACACCGAACTTCGGCGTATGTTTGCCCATCGTGGTCGACAGGTAGTTTTGCAGTTCGTAATGAGAGGAATCGCCGATGCTGGTTCCCGCGGAGCTGCCGCCATCGGTGAAGGAGCCCGGAACCGAGATCGTCGGCGTCGTGTTCAGCGGATTCTGGCTATTGTGGCCCCGCTCATATTCGAAGCGGGTGTCATCGACCGCGTTGACGCCCAGAATCTGCGTATCGCTGATCTGCAGGCTGTTCTCATAACGGGAGCTGTTGGCCGCCAGGGAAGGCAGCGCGGTTTGGCCAATCCCCTCGTTTGTATTATTCGCGCGGAAGAAGGAGTAGCGCAGCGTCACCGTGTTGTTCTGGGTGATCTGGTAGTCCAGGCGCGGGCTCACGTGCGTGAACGTGCGCGGCGTGTGAATCGCCTCGGTCAGCGGAGTCTGCTGGAAGTTGCTATCCAGGACTGTCGCATTGATGATCGAATTTTCGTCGATGTTGCGCCGGAATGCCTCGACGAAGAACGAGGTCTTCTTGTTGAACGAACCGCCCACATTGCCATCATAGAAGAGCCGATGATACGAGGGCTCGTTGAAGACAAACGGATTGCGCGCGTTCAACGCCGCCGTATTCAGGTCGGCAGTAAAGCCACCGTGCAACTGATCCGAGCCGGGCTTGGTCAGGATTTCGATACGGCCATAGCCGAGTCTGTCATATTCGGCGGAAAACGGGTCCTGATTGATACGAATTTCGCGGATGGCCGACTTGGGGGGAAGCTGGCCGCCGGTAAAGCCATCGATGTAGATCTGTGCACCGCCACTCCCCGCCGTCGGGCCAGCCAGTGCATCCAGTTCCGTCTGCAGGTCATCCGGATCATCCGACAAGGCCTCCAGCGCCTTGCCCTGAATCACGGTGGCGCTGGCGTTGTTTTCGGGGCGGGTATCCACCTTGGCGCCTTCGTCGGTCACGGTGACCGCTGCCTGCTCCACCTGGAGGGAGAGCGAGGCATCCACCGTACTGGCCTTTCCGGATGCTACTTTGACGTCTGGCTGGGTGAACACGGCGAAACCAGCAGCGGCAATTGCGATCCGATAGACGCCGGGGGCGATATTGCGGAATTCATAGGTTCCCTGCCGGTTGGTATGCCGGATTTGCGTCTCACCGCTGGGCGAACGCAAGGTGACCGTCGCCTGCGCCACCACGGCGCCGGAGGGATCCTTGACCTGGCCGCGAACCGTTCCCGTTCCGCTCTGGGCGGCAAGCTGACCGGGAAGTAGCAATCCCACCATGACCGCCGCCAATGCGGCAAACCTGCTCAACAATCGAAGTAGCTTCATGAGTTCGTACCGACAGTGGAAGAATTTCCGAATGCGAGGATGATTACGATGAGGGGAAAGCCGGGGTTACTGGAATTGCGTCCGGATTTCTACGGTAAAAGGAATCAAAGGAGGGAGCACGGCCAGGGAGAGAGAGCGTTTGCATCAAAACCGGGCGGAGCGAACGCGATCGAAACCAAAAGAAAGGGCGCCTGCCATCGCGGCAGGCGCCCTTTCAGGATGAACTTCTCACGCTTCCGGCTTTACGCCGGCTGCGGGTGCTCGCCCGCAATGCCCGGGGCCGGGCGTTCCGGACGCAGGATCTCCTGATTGCCGGAGGGTCCCCCCGGCTTCGGAGTGGGTTCGATTGCCGGCAGGGCCTTCCCTTCCATGAGCATCCGGATCTCCGCCGCATCAAGGCTCTCGCGCTCCAGCAGCGCCTCGGCCAGCCGGACCAGCGTATCCCGGTTGCCCGTGATGATCTGCTTGGCCTGGTCGTAGCCCTCGATCACCAGGCGGCGGACCTCCTGGTCGATGCGGATGGCGGTGTCTTCCGAGAAGTCGCGATGCTGGGCGATCTCCCGGCCCAGGAAGATCTGCTCTTCCTTTTTGCCGTAGGTCAGCGGGCCCAACTCGCTCATGCCCCACTCGCAGACCATCTTGCGGGCCAGATCGGTGGCCTGCTCGATGTCGTTGCCGGCTCCGGTGGTCATATGGCCCATGAAGATCTCTTCGGCGATGCGGCCGCCCATCATGACCGCCAGACGGGACTCCAGGTAATCGCGCGAGTAGGTGTGTTTGTCATCCGTGGGCAACTGCATGGTCACGCCCAGCGCCATGCCGCGCGGAATGATGGTGACCTTGTGCAGCGGGTCGGAGTGCGGCATGATCGCCGCCACCAGCGCGTGGCCTGCTTCATGGTAGGCGGTATTGCGCTTCTCCTCTTCGGAGAGCATCATCGACCGCCGCTCGGCGCCCATCAGCACCTTGTCCTTGGCCCCTTCGAGATCGCTCATCAGAACGACCTTGCGGTTATTGCGAGCCGCGTTCAGGGCGGCCTCGTTGATCAGGTTGGCCAGATCGGCGCCGCTGAAGCCCGGTGTCCCGCGCGCCAGCACGCTCAAATCCACATCCTCGGAAAGTGGAACACGACGGCCGTGCACGCGCAGAATCTCTTCGCGGCCCTTGACGTCGGGGCGAGGCACCACCACGCGCCGGTCGAAACGGCCGGGGCGGAGCAAGGCCGGGTCGAGCACATCCGGACGGTTCGTCGCGGCGATCAAAATCACGCCTTCGTTG
>Ga0187809_10001181_pt1 | contig 12562 bp, 12 predicted proteins | sample NC_wetland_sal_i_8_FD_132415 | JGI IMG/M metagenome (GOLD analysis project Ga0187809, IMG submission 132415) | Wetland sediment microbial communities from Neuse River Estuary, North Carolina, USA - ASW_4 | ecosystem: Environmental > Aquatic > Freshwater > Wetlands > Sediment | place: USA: North... | reverse complement strand
CCCCCGCATAGTCTTCCGGCAGCGCGAGGCCGTAAGGCCACCATTCGGGGTCCAACTGGGCGGAGCCGCTTTTTTCCATGATTTCGCGCAGCAGCCTGCGGCGGGCGATCACGGCGCCGGGCAGCCCGGCAAGGGATTCGCGGGCGGAATCCGTGAAATTGTCGAAATCCGTTCCCATTTCCAGTGGACGCCCGGTCTGTAAATCAATGAGCGTGCAGTCCACCGCGATTCCCCGGTTATGGCCACTCCCGGTTTTTGGGTTGGCCACGTATCGCTCGTCATGGATCATCTCCCAGAATTTCCTGGTAACGCGGTACGGGCGGTAGGCATCGAAGACCATCAGGCCAAGGCCGCGGCGGTTGAGTTCCTCTTCTGCGTGCAGCAGGTCTCTTGCTGCGAAAAGACGAAGATAGGTCTCCCGCGTACCACGGGGATACATCGGTCGATGGACGAAATTGTCGGAGCCTGCATAACGCAGTTCCAGTACGATCCCGGGAATGAACCGGGTGACGCTTACCATGCGCTGGCTGGAATCCCGAAGAACCATGAGATGGTAGGTGTGCTTCCGGGTCACCACATTTTTCAGGGTCAGCTCCGCAGATATCCCGGTGGTATCCTGGGCCGCGTTTTTGCCTGCCAGGAAGGTGACAACGGCAAGAAGGCATATTTTGTGTACCGGCATGGCATAAAATTTTATCAAGTAACAGGGGGCACCCGGCCCTTCCTCCATGAACGCACGGTGTATGATGGGTTCCTTCTTCTTTGGACGCGCCTCAGCTGTTGCGGATCAGGGCGATGCCGAGGGTCAGGGTCGACACCGCAAGTATAAGGATCCCAAGATACAGGATGATCACCCACCGGTTCGGTACCGTACGCCCCCCGCCCGCCGCCGAGGCGAAAAATCCGCCGCTCACCAGGATGGCGGCCGCGGGAAACCCATCCCGGGCAAGCCACATCCATGAACCGGTCAGTCCCGAGTGATCGGTGAGCAACTCCGCAACCAGTGATAACAGGACCAGCACGCCCGCGTGTGCATGGCCGGCGCGGAACATCGACCGCTGAAACTCCGTCAGGGAGGTACCGGATCTCCTGGAAAGTACTTTCAGCAGGAAATAACCGCCATACTGGATGGTCGGGACTGTCAGCAGCAGGATGCCGCAAATTTGCATGGATACCGGTGTCATATGATGGATTTAAGAATGAGCGGCCCGGGAGAACCGGTAGCATATCTTTCCCTGTCGCGCCCAACCTGCAGGTTCTGCATCCCGGTCATTGATTCAAATATACTTTGCCGTCCTTCATGACCCAGCGGACGTTCCGGATGTCGTGAATATCGGAGGAAGGATCCCCCGAAACAGCGATCAGGTCCGCCAGCAGTTCTGGCCGGATGCGGCCGATCCGGTCGCTTAGCTGAAAAACATCTGCATTGACAGAAGTCGCAGCGCGCAGGACCTCGATGGGCTTCATGCCATATTCGACCATCAGTTCCATTTCGCGGGCATTGTCTCCGTGGGAAAATACACCCACATCTCCTCCCATGCAGATCGTAACGCCCGCCTTAAGCGCTTCGGTAAAGCTTTTCTTTTTCCCGGCGACCGCCGGCGGATCGGGATCGATGCCCTTTCGCCAGCCGGCGTACCGGGCGATGGCCTCCACCGCAGCCAGGGTGGGACAGAGTGCGATGCCCCTTTGTTTCATCAAGGCGAATACCTCGCTGGTACCCTCATTGCCATGTTCAATGGTATTGACGCCCGCCAGGATCGCTCTTCGCATGCCTTCCGCGGTGGTCGCATGAACGGCTACGATCCTTCCACTGCTGTGAGCTGCTTCCACTGCCGCTTTCAGTTCTTCAATGGAAAAGGTGGGCTCCGCCTCCCCGTGATCGCCCCAGCGGTAATCGCCGTATATCTTCACCACGTCCGCTCCTTTCCCGATCTGCAGGCGCACTTCGCGGACCAGTCCTTCCGGGCCGTCGGCCTCGGCGGCTCCTTTTATTTCGGGGATCCCGTCCTTGAGGACCTTCGGGCCATAACTGCCCGTGGCAACAATGGCCCGGGTGGCCACGAACATGCGGGGGCCGGGTACGACGCCTTTTTCAATTGCCTGTTTGAGGCCAACATCCGCGTATCCCATCCCTTCGGTTCCGAGGTCACGAACGGTCGTAAAACCGGCCAACAGGGTCTTTCTTGCATGCACAACGGCCCGGGCGATCCGTTCCGCGTCGGATTCCTTCAATACCTGGTCATCCCAACTGGTCTCATTATAGGGGTGCAGGAACAGGTGGCTGTGTCCCTCGATCAATCCTGGCAACAGGGTGCATCCTTTTAAAACCACGATGACCGCGGCAGGATATTTCGCGGCGATTTCGCCTGCGTCCAGTATCCGGTTACCCTGTACGGCGACCTGCCAGTCATGGTGCATTTGTTCACCATCAAAGACCCGGTCGGCCTCCAGGAGATAAATCGTATCGGCGGGGGCCACCTTTTGGCCGACCGTAACAACCGGACTAAAAAGCACCGCAAGCAGGATGATCGGGAAAAGGGAGAAAGGTCGCTTCATGTCACGAAGGTATAAAGGTGAAGATCCGGTTGATCAACTTCGGGGCGGCCCGTCAAAAGACAGGTACGAGATGATTTCGGTGAGGTACCGCTCATCGACGGCGCCAAAATGATCCGGCTGTTCGCTGTCCACATCCAGCACGCCCACGATCTCCCGGCCCCGGAAGACAGGCAACACAATCTCGGACCGGGAAAGGCTGCTGCACGAAATGTGTCCCGGGAAAGCTGAAACTTCCGGAACGATCAGGACCTTTCCGGTCGCCCAGGAGGTACCGCATACGCCGCGCCCTTTTTGGATCCTGGTGCAAGCCACCGGTCCCTGGAAGGGCCCCAAAACGAGTTCTCCTTCCCGGACCAGGTAAAATCCCACCCAAAGCCAGCCGAACTGCTCTTTCAACGCGGCAGCAACATTGCCAAGATTTGCAATGAGGTCGGGTTCGCCCTGCAACAGTCCTTTCACCTGGGGCAGGAGGCCCCGGTATTGTTCTTCGCGTGAACCCGCGACAATGGACAGGTCTTCGGACATCCCGCAAAGGTAAGGTCCCCCGGATTTCCGTACTCCTGCAAAGTTTCTGTGGAAATCGTCTCAAATTGTCATAACTTGACTAGCCCTTGCCATCATTCTAACAACTCATAAACTTTCCATTATGATCATGGTTCACGACACCTTCGTCTGCAAGCCCGGCAATGCTTCCAAACTGGCAAAACTGTTAAAGGAAGCAATGGCCGGCAACACCGATATGGATCACATTATGACTGACATGACCGGCGAATTCAACCGGGTGATCATGGTCACTAAACATGAGAGCCTGACGGCGTTCGAACAAAGTTTCCAGAAATATATGCAGGACACGGACGAAATGAAAAAAGTGCGCGAAAAAATGAAGGGCTACCAGGACATGTATCTCACGGGATCAAGGGAGATCTTTACGGTCTGGTGAAAATTGTCAGGGTAGGCATTGCGTCGGAGCGGATAAAAAAAGGCCTTACCGTGTATCCGTCAGGCCGATGTCAATAGGGAACATGACATTTCAGGTGAGTGCCCGACAACGGTAAAGCCGTGCCTAGTGTATCTTAATGAACTTTGGATTTACGAGATTTTATTTCTCAGGCTCATCCATGGTCCTCCATTATAAACTTCTCCCCAGCCTTTCGACTTCAGGATGTTTTTAGCAGACGCGCTGCGCATCCCCGATGCGCAACAGGTGATCACCGGCCGGTCCTTCTTTATTTTAGAAAGACTGTGTTGCAGGTTCTGCAGGGGGATGTTCAGCGCGCCCCGGATATGACCCGACTCGAACTCACCCTTGGTCCTTACATCCACGATCTGCGCCCCATTGCGCACCAGTTCCCGGTAATTCACTTTCGGGCCCATGCCCAGGAGCTTTTTCAATGTCTGTATCATCGGATTTTGTTACGTTTTCTTACTAACTGTTTGGATCCACCGCCCACCAGCTGCCCCCGTTCCTGCAGGCAATCCCGTGTGACGCCAGGAGCACGGTCGCCTGCCCGCTGCGGTTGCCGCTTGCACAACATAATACGATCGGCTGTTTCATGGACCTGATCTCATCGACCTTCAGGTGAATCTGCTGGAGCGGAATATTGATGCTTCCGGGCACATTCCCCAGGCTGAATTCTCCCGGTGTCCGGACATCAATGATGGTTGTACCCTCTTGGTTCATATGTTTATTTGAAATGGATGTGAGTTTCAATTGGTTTTTACTGCCGAAGAAGCCGTGCTTCCGCCGGGACGCACCTGGATGGCTACGGGTCATGCCGGTCCGGTTGGCCGGTCATTCCAGGATACCGGCCATCATTTGCAACCACTATGCCGTCTTTTTCTTCCGCGTGGAAATACCAAACGGCAGGTAAAGGGGGCAAAGGCTGATAAAGCTGGTCAGCAGGAAGATGACTGCGATCACACCCAGGACGATCGCAAGCGTGCCGCTGATCACATTCAGATAGTAAAGGACGCCGATTGCTACCGCGATCAAAATCCGGATGACCCGGTCCGTAGTACCCATATTCTTTTTCATGATGCTGATGTTTTGTCCAAAGTGGATACAAAGTTCAGCAGGCGAACGGTCCCGGTCGGTGACAATTATCACATGGATGCGAAGCGGATGAGAGGCCGGTGAGGTGAGATGTCCGGAAACCCTGGAATTGAAGAGAAGGACAAGGGGCCTACAGCATGATCCGCTGTCCGGTCGCCGCCGCTTTATAGATGGCTTCCATGATGGTGATGTCCCGGAGCGCTTCCAGGCCGTCCACGGGCACCAACGGTTTTTTACCGTCCAGCAGGATCGAGGCCATTTCATCCATCTGGACCGTCTGGTGGGTTACGTCGGGGGCATTTACCGGCCCCCCGGAAGTATGCGCCCGGATGGGTCCATAGTTGGACGATGGCTGCATGTCCACAAAATCCATTTCTCCATTGAGAAAGAATTTATCGAGATGGTTCATGGCATAGGTCGAAAGGCAGGAGGCGACCGCGCCGCCGGGAAAGCCCATTTCGAACTGGATGGTCTCGTCGATACCTTCGGGGAATTTTACGGGATCGGTCTTGGTTTCCTGCGCGGTGACCCATACCGGCTCTTCCCCCGTCATATAACGGGCCGCATTGACGGAATATATGCCGATGTCCATCAGGGCTCCCCCGCCGGACAGTTTTTTTTGAAGCCGCCACTGGCCTGGATCGCCAATCGCAAAACCACTGAGACCCTGGAAAAACAGGATCTTTCCCAGGTCGCCGTTCATTCTCATCCGGATCACCTGGAGCGTATGGGGTTCGAAATGCATGCGGTATCCCACCAGCAACCCCACCCCGGCTTTTTGGCACGCCGCGATCATTTCCTGCGCTTCGCGGACATTCACGCTCATGGGTTTTTCGCAGATCACATGTTTTCCGGCACCGGCAATTGCCAGTACGGCATCATGATGCAAGGCGTTCGGCGTAATGACATATACCGCATCAATGTTAGGATTGTCTTTTATCCTGGAATAGTTCTCATAATTGTAGCAGTTTTCGGGCTCCAGGTGATAGGTCTTCTGCCATGCGGCCATCTTGGAAGGTGTTCCGCTGATCACGCCCGTCAATTGCGCCCGGGTGCAGGTTCGCATTGCCTCGGCGACCATCGTCCCGTAGCTGCCGAGCCCCATGATGGCGACACGGAGGATCCTGCTGCTTTCAGCCTGGCGCCCGGGGCGGCCTTTGTTATAGGACTTCGGAAAAGACCCGATGGATATTGCGGCGGCGGACAGGGAGACGTCCTGCAGGAAACTTCTTCTGGAGCGCATCGTTTTGATTATGAAGATACCGCTAAAAATCCATGCGACCGGCCGGGAAAAGGACGGGCGCCAGCTTTACCGGCCCCGGCGCAAAAGAGCCCTTTCGCCCCGGTTCCGGGGCCCGGAAACGCCGGTAAAACGCTGGCATTGAGCCGGGACGTGGCGCAACCGGTTCTATAGTCCTGATCCAAATCATTTTCCGGAGTGTTTAATATCAAGGTAACATGGTCCATTAGCAATAATTTTGACGCGGCATTTTAGTCTGGAACAGGAAATTCAACAAAAAGAAAAATCAAAAGACATGGCTATCGCAACAAACTTTTCAACCACCGAATCCAACCCGGTAAAAAATGAAATTGACCGCTGGGTCAACAGCATTGCGGCACAATGTGAAGCAAGTTCCATTTACTGGTGCGACGGATCGAAGGAAGAATATGAGCGGCTCTGCAACCTGCTCGTAAAAAGAGGCACTTTCAAAAGACTTCATCCTGAAAAAAGGCCCAACAGCTTCGCTTGCTTCAGTGATCCGAGTGACGTGGCCCGCGTGGAGGACAGGACCTATATCTGCAGCCGGTTGAAAGAAGATGCCGGTCCGACCAACAACTGGATGTCGCCGCATCAAATGAAGAAAATATTGAATGACCTCCTGATCGGGTCCATGAGAGGGAGGACATTGTATGTGATCCCGTTTTGCATGGGACCCCTGGGTTCGCCTTATTCCCGGTATGGCGTTCAGCTTACGGACTCGGAATACGTAGTGGTGAACATGCATATCATGACGCGGATGGGAGATGACGTAATTCCCCATATCGAATCCCGGAATTATGTCAAATGCCTGCACACGGTTGGGGCGCCCCTGGACAATGGGACACCCGATGCCACCTGGCCCTGTAACCCCGCCACCAAATATATTTCTCATTTCCCCGAAGAACGCCTGGTGATCTCCTACGGAAGCGGCTATGGCGGCAATGCGCTGATGGGCAAAAAATGTTTTGCGCTTCGGATCGCATCTGCCATGGGCAGGGAAGAAGGCTGGCTGGCTGAACACATGCTCATCATGGGCGTCAGGGACCCGCAGGGCAATAAAACTTACCTCGCGGGAGCCTTTCCCAGCGCCTGTGGAAAAACCAATTTTGCGATGATCGTTCCGCCCGGGGAACTTGATGGCTGGAAGGTCACCACGGTAGGTGATGACATCGCCTGGATCCACCGGGGCCGGGACGGCAGCCTCTATGCCATCAATCCCGAATCCGGGTATTTCGGGGTGGCGCCGGGAACCAATGAGCACACCAATCCCAACGCGATGGCTTCCATGCGCAAGGATACGATATTCACCAATGTTGCGATCACAACGGATGGCGATGTGTGGTGGGAAGGGCTGACGCCGGAAGCCCCCGCCGGTTTAACGGACTGGCACGGCAAGCCGTGGGACCCGGCCGGCGGGAGGCCCGCAGCACATCCCAATTCCCGGTTCACCGCGCCTGCGTACCAGAATCCCGCGATCGACGAGGACTGGGACAATCCCAACGGCGTTCGCATCGGAGGATTTGTGTTCGGCGGACGCAGGTCTACCACGATTCCCCTGGTGTACCAGTCTTTTAACTGGAATTTCGGGGTGTACCTGGCCACGACAATGGGAAGCGAAACGACCGCAGCTGCCTTTGGTGAGGTCGGGAAGGTCCGGCACGACCCCTTCGCCATGCTGCCGTTCATGGGATATCATATCGGTGATTATGTAAACCACTGGTTGCAATTTGGAAGAACCCTCCCCAATGCCCCGAGGGTATTCGGCGTCAACTGGTTCAGGAAAGATGCCGACGGCAAATTTCTCTGGCCCGGGTTCGGCGAAAATATGCGCGTATTGAAATGGATCGTGGAAAGGATCAACGGTAAGGCATCTTCGGTCGAAAGGCCCGTAGGATGGCTGCCCCGGTATGAAGACATGGATTGGACAGGCCTGGAAGGATTTACGCGCGAGAAATTCGAAAGCGTCATGGACATTGACAAGGAACTCTGGAAAAGAGAGATCCTGTCGCACGAGGAATTGTTTTCCAGCTTCTACGACAAACTTCCCAAGGAATTCATATTCATCAGGGAACTGCTGCTTTCCGCCCTGTGGCGATCCCCTGAAAGTCTCGGCCTGCAACCCGAGAATCATTAGGCGGCCGGCGCGTGCACCGGTGTATTAGCGCCGGTACACGCGTCACCAACCAACCACTATGAACTGGTTTACCGAACTGTTTACTGTCAATTCCGTAGCCAATACCGTCATCATCTATGGATTGATCATCGCTGCGGGGATATGGATGGGCAAAGTCAGGATCTATGGTATTTCACTGGGCGTGACCTGGGTGTTGTTCCTGGGACTGCTGGCATCCTATCTCGGCGTGCACGTTACCCCGGAAACCGAAGATTTCCTGCGTGATTTCGGGCTGATCCTTTTTGTTTACTCCGTAGGATTACAGGTAGGACCTGGCTTTTTTGCCTCCCTGAAGAAAAATGCCCTGGGCAATAACCTGCTCGCGGCTTCGATCGTGATCACGGGTATCCTGATCACGATCCTCCTGAAATATCTCCTGCATCAGCCCGCCACCGTGATGGCAGGCCTGATGAGCGGCGCGGTCACCAATACACCGGGACTGGCGGCGGCACAAGCCGCCGTGAAAAGCATTCATTCCGTCGCACCCGATACGTCCCTGATCACACTCGCTTATGCCGTGGCCTATCCATTCGGTGTGTTCGGGATCATCCTTTCGATGATGTTGCTCAAAAAAGTTCTGGGTGTTGATATCGACCGTGAAAGGGAACTGCACCGCAAACTGGAGGTGATCCGGTCGAAAAGGCCCGTTTCATTCCATCTCAACCTGGAAAATGCACAGTTGATCGGCCAGCCGCTCCGGAAGCTTTTGAATTTGTTCCGGGAGCCGATCGTCGTGTCAAGGATGTTTCACAACGGGGACCTGATCACACCCACGCCCGAAGTGATCCTGGCCAGGAATGATGTGCTCCTTGTGGTGGCGCCTAAAAATGAAGCGGACCAGGTAAAGATGGTCATCGGTTCCGAAAGCAGGATGAACCTGAAGAATTCGCCGAACACCCGGCTGATATCCCGCCACGTCGTCGTCACCAATAAGGCAGTGACCCACAAGAGGCTGGGAGACTATGAACAGATGCACCAGCATGATTTTACCTTTACGAGGCTCTACCGGGCGGGAATCGAGATCGTTCCCCACGGCAACCTGTACCTGCAACTCGGCGACACGGTGAAAGTGGTGGGCACGCAGGAAGGCGTGGAACAAGTTGCAGGCGTCCTGGGTAATTCCCTGAAACGTCTCGATGCACCGGACCTTGCTCCGATCTTTCTGGGAATCGTCCTGGGCATCGTTGTCGGAAGCATTCCTATCCATTTCCCGAACATTCCGGTCCCGGTGAAGATCGGCCTTGCCGGCGGGCCGCTGATCGTCGCGCTGGTTTTGAGCCGGTTTGGCGGAGCACTTTACCTGAACACCTATACGACACTCAGCGCCAACCTGATCATCCGCGAGCTGGGAATTGCGCTTTTCCTGGCCAGCGTCGGTTTACACAGCGGCGGCAATCTTTCCAGTGCCTTTGTAAACGGCAGCGGCTGGTTATGGCTGGCAGCCGGTGCAGCGATTACCCTGTTGCCGCTTACCCTGATCGGCCTGGTTGCCTGTAAATTTTTCAGGAAAACATACTTCGAAGTCTGCGGGCTGCTGGCGGGAGCGTCCACGGATCCCCCCGCCCTGGCATTCGCCCTTAAAATAGCGGGCAACGATGTCCCTTCCGCTACCTATGCCACCGTCTATCCTCTTGTTATGATCCTTCGCATCGTAGCAGCCGAGTTGCTGGTATTGCTCTTCAGATAATGACCTTCTTTAAACGATGTATCATGACAAAACAAAATTTCTTTACCGCTTCCCTCGCCCTGGTGACACTGCTCTCCGGGCCGAGGGCGACCGCCCAAACCCAGGAAAAACAGATCATCCGGCGGAACGAAGCCTGGGTAAGTATCAATAGCACGGTATGGTGTTCCGGCAAATGGGGGTTCATCACCGATCTTCATATGCGCCGCAATCACTTTTTCAGGGACCCCGATTTCTATTTTGCCCGGGTGGGCGTGGACTACCGGATCGCGCCATCGCTAAGTGCCGCGGCGGGATATGCCCATACCTGGCAGTCGCCGTCTGTGACCGGCTGGAAAACCTTTTCCAATGAAAACAGGTTGTTCGAGCAGCTGTTGTATTCCACCCGGCTGGCGGGAACGGAACTCACGCAGCGCATCCGGAATGAACAGCGATGGCAACAGATCATGATCAACGACAAGCCCAGCGGGCAAAATAAATTCAGCGATCGCGTTCGTTTGCTGGTCAGTGTTACCCGGCCCGTATTCAAGGACGCCTGGCTGCCGGCACCGGTCATTTCCGATGAGCTGTGCGTCCAGTTCGGCCAACAGGTCGTGTACAACACCTTTGATCAAAACAGGCTGTTCCTGGGCGTGAAGGAAAGAATTACCCGGGACCTGTCGTTCGATATCGGGTATATGGAGGTCAAACAGGAGCTGTCCAGCGGGTACCAGTACGACCTGAACAGGACCTTCCGTTTGTTCTTTTATTACGTGCCCGGTAAAAAAAACAGAAAATCCTAGCCGCGGGAAGGTATTTTATGTTGCCCGTTTACAATACAAAACCGTTTATTTTTGAAGAATAAATCAACGGCATTGTTATGAGACAACGATCCCTCCTGTCCCTGCTAATCCTGGTCAGTACGTGTGCGGCCAGCGCGCAGCAGTCGAAAATATTCCATGTGCTTTCTCCCGGCGGGGAACTCGACGCCACCGTGTCGGTCGGGGCGACCGTCAGCTGGTCACTGAAAAGCGGGGGCGTCACCGTGATCGTTCCGTCCCGACTTTCGATGACGCTGGATAACGGTGTCGTGCTGGGCAGCCTTCCGCATATCATATCGGCTCGGACCCGTTCGGTCGATACCACCTTCCCGTCACCTTTCTACAAGAAGAAGACCGTACCCGACCGGTACAACCAGCTGATGATCACCTGCAGGGGGAACTACGGGATCATTTTCAGGGTCTATGACGACGGGGCTGCCTATCGTTTCTTTACCACGATGGAGGGAGCGATCACGATCCGTTCGGAAGAGGTAAATTTCAATTTTGACAAGGATCATGAGATCATGGCGCCGTATGCTGTCGATCCGCGCGTGAAGGGCGATCTTTTCCAGACTTCCTTCGAATCGGTATACCGTAACCTGACCCTGTCCCGGCTGGCGCCCGACTCAATTGCATTTTTGCCCGAACTTGTTAAGCTGGACAACAACAAGAAACTGGTGATCACGGAAGCCGGCCTGGAGGATTACCCCGGCATGTACACCCTGCCCGATCCATCGATGCCTACGGGACTCCGGGGCGTTTTTGCCGGCTACCCGCTGCATGAAGCACACGCCGGCTACAGCCGGCTGAATAACGTGGTGACGGATCGCGCCGGTTATATCGCCAGGGTGAACGGCACAAGAAGCTATCCCTGGCGTGTCCTGATCGTCAGTGACAGTGACGCCCAGCTGGTGAACAGCGACATGGTACAAAAGTTGTCCGGGCCCTGCCGGATTGCAGATGTGTCCTGGATCAAACCCGGCAAGGTGGCCTGGGACTGGTGGAACGACTGGAACATATCACACGTGAACTTCCGGGCGGGCATCAACACGGAAACATATAAATATTATATTGATTTTGCGGCGGAAAATCACCTGGAATATATCATCATGGATGAAGGCTGGAGCAACGACGATCACCTGCTTGAAGTCAATCCGAACATCAACCTGCGCGATATCATCGACTATGGCAAACAGAAAAATGTGGGTGTCATTCTCTGGGCAACCTGGTATGCCGTAACCCAGGATATGAAGGAGGCGTTTGACACCTATGCCGCCATGGGCGTAAAAGGCTTCAAGATCGATTTTATGGACCGGGACGACCAGCAGCTGGTTGCCTCGATCTATACCATCGCAAAGTCAGCCGCCGAACACCGGCTCTTACTGGACTTTCATGGCATGTACAAACCTACTGGCCTGCAGCGGGAATACCCCAACGTAGTCAATTTTGAAGGCGTGCGGGGAATGGAATATCAAAAATGGTCAGATTATGACAACGTACCCGGGTTCGAAGTATCGATCCCTTTCATACGGATGGTCGCCGGTCCCATGGACTATACACCGGGGGCCATGCGCAACGCCACCCGGCAGGCTTTCCGGCCGGTAAATTCCATGCCCATGGGCCAGGGTACGCGGTGCCACCAGATGGCGATGTATGTAGTTTACGAAGCGCCCTTGCAGATGCTGGCGGACAATCCCACTATTTACAGGAAGGAACAGGAATGTACGGACTTTATCGCCCGCGTTCCGACGACATTCGATCAGACGGTAGCGCTTGCGGGCCGGGTCGGTGAATTCGTGGTCATCGCGCGGGAGAAGGACAATGTCTGGTATGTCGGGGGATTGACCAGCTGGGATAAACGGGACGTCACTGTTAACCTGTCGTTCCTGGGACCCGGGAGCTACCGGGCGGAATTATTCAGGGATGGTGTCAACGCCGACAGGGATGCCACCGACTATGTCCGTGAAATGCTGGATGTCGACGCTACCCGCAAGTTTCAGGTTCACCTGGCACCGGGCGGGGGTTTTGCCAT
>Ga0187809_10001180_pt1 | contig 12572 bp, 6 predicted proteins | sample NC_wetland_sal_i_8_FD_132415 | JGI IMG/M metagenome (GOLD analysis project Ga0187809, IMG submission 132415) | Wetland sediment microbial communities from Neuse River Estuary, North Carolina, USA - ASW_4 | ecosystem: Environmental > Aquatic > Freshwater > Wetlands > Sediment | place: USA: North... | reverse complement strand
GGCCGCGGATCGTCCGTGATGCTGGGCATGTCGGCGCCGCCAGGGCGCGGCGGACTGTGGCCATGCGCGCTGGCGATGCGCTCCGGCTGGAACCGTTCGATCAGGTCGAGCAGCACCAGGTTCTCCGGCTCGATCGGCCGTCCTCGCGAGTCGGTCGTGCCTGGCGTCGCGCCCACCGCCGGCATTTCCCGGTTCGGATCGGGCTGGCCCGGCGTCACGCGCCGCCCCGCCGCGACGTTCTCGGGAAACAGCGACGGCACAATGATCACCGAGAACACCGGCTGCGGCGCGCCAGGTGCGCGCATCTGGTCCAGCAGTCGGTTCACCACCTCTACACCCGCCCGCTCCGAGCCATGCACCCCGCCGATGATCATCGCCCTGCGGTTGCTGGTGCCCGGGAAGTAGAAGGCGTGGATCGGCGTGCGATGCGCGCCGACGCTGATGGTGGCCTCGATGTTGCCCGCCTCCGGCCTCCAGGGATGCGCCGGGTCGTGCGACCGCCGCTCGCGCTCCTGGATCGCCGCGGCGGGCCACAGCGGCTCCGGCCCGAACCGCACGATCTGGTCGGCCAGCCAGCGATCATCGGTCTCCGTCGTCGGATCGGCGTTGGAGCCGAGGATCCGCGTCAGGCACTGCTCCAGATCCGGATCGGAGGCGATCGGTCCGTTCGCCCGCAGGATGTTGAACACTTCGCCCTTGCCGTGGGCGGCCATCGCCTGGCCGACCTGCTCGCTCAGCGGGCTGAGTTGCAGCGTTCCGGCCGGCACGCGTTCCCGCACTGAGGCGGAGCGGCCGGCGAGCATGGCCATCCCGGCCGCACGAGCCTCCCCCTCCGCTGCGCTATCGGCGCTGAACGCGCCGCCTGTCTCCTTCTGCTGGGCGACATGGGTCAGTTCGTGGCCTAACAGTTGGCGGAACCCGAGCGTGCCGGGCCGCCACTGCCCCGGCGCCATGGCGATATCGCGCCCGGCGGTGAACGCACGAGCGCCTGTTTCCGCCGTCGCCGAAGCGTCGGGATGCACCCGCACGGATGACAGATCGACGCCCAAGCGTCGCCCGAAATATTCCTGCTCGATTGATGGTAGACTTTGCCCGGAGCCCAGCTCCAATTCGGGCGCAGCCCGCACCGCACCCGACCTACTCGCTGCCGGCGCGGCTTGCGCGTCTCTCCCTGTCACCATCTGGGTGCGATCGCGCGTCATCGCGATCCGCGGAGCGAAGCGTCGACGTGCGGTGCCGTTGGTCATGCCGCACGCACCTTGCAGAGTTGCCAGCCAGAGGCGGCAATCCCGCGGAAAAGCCCGATGCCTGGCACACCGCCCAACGCGCAATCCGCCAGGCCCGCGCCAAAGGCTCCGGCCGTTGGGTTTGCCGCCCGGCAATGGTTCTTCGGCCAGCGTCTCTTCGGGCAGGTTGCGTGCAAGCCGGTCATCTCATCCGGCTCCCGCGCCGCCACTCGGCCGCAACGACTCTCCATGCGCCAGCAAAGCCATCTGCCCGGCCACCTCCAGCAGCCACGCCATCAAACGAGGGCCTGCCGGTGTCATGGCGGGGGAATAAGCCCACCGGTGCCGTACCACCCCGGCGGCCCCGTCCGCGATGAAGGCACCGATGGGGGCCATCCGGTTCAACCAATCGATCCGCCCCGCGCCGGGCATCGCGTCAATGCGTGTCGTCATGTCCACCCGCACTGCATGGCTGTCGCCGGCGCCGATCTCGATGCGACAGCCGACATTGTTGCCGACGCTGCCATATCGCCACAGCGTGAGACCATCGCCTTCCTGGAACCGCTCGCCGATACCCCTCAGCGCCGCCGCGATGGCAACGATCTCGGTCGCCATATCCTGCGCCGGCAACAGCTCTCGCATGGCAGCGACGGTGTCAGCCAGCGTCGCAGCATCGGTGTCAGGCACGCTCAGCGCGGCCGCGGCCGCATACAGCCCCGCCAGGTACGTGCGCAGCAGTCCTGGCCCGGACGGTGGCAGGAAGGCCGGATAGCCGGTCGCGAGGCCCACCTGCCCGTCCTCCAGGTGCCACGCTCGGCCGAACCACCAATCCTGGTTCAGCGCCGCCACCAGGCCGGGCTGCGCGGCGGCACACGCCAGTCGATTGCAGGCCAGCGACAGCGCGCCGTGGCGGATGGAGGCCGCCAGCGCCAGCGTCGGGCCGTGGCCCTGGGCGTAGCGGAATCCGGCCTGTTGCCCGTTGTCGTGCAATGCGTAGCGCAGCCCGGCCTGCCGCAATTCGCTCTCCAGCCGGGCCTGCCGCTCTGGCTCCTGCATGCTCACTGCCTCCGCTGTGTGGCGGCGTCCGCGCCCGCCGCGGCGCCGGCACCGGCAATCGGCGGCGTCGGCGTGGGACTGAGTATGCCCGCCGGTATCTGGTTCGGAGCCAGGATCCACTGCGGCGGGATGTTGGCGAGCCGGGTCGGACCGTTCGGCGTGAACGGAATCTGATATCCCTGGACCACATTGCCGGCCGCATCCACCTCCACGAAAATCACTCCGTCCGGAACCGGGTTGCCGCTCGCGGTTCGTACCGGGGTCGGACTGTAGAAGTTCATTTGTCGATAGCTGCCGTTATTGGCGCGAATGCGCCCGACCAGGTTGCGCCGCAGATGCAGCCCCCACCAGTCCGGTTCCGGCGTGTAGTTCAGCGGATCGGCATTGGAGTTCGGGACATTCGGCAGATCGATCGTATCCGCGTAATCCACGTTATGGCCGACGATCCATTGCTGCCCGCTGGGATCGGTGAAGTCGGCGGTATCGAATGGCATGGCGCCGCGGTTGCCTGGGGGGTAGGTGCCGCCACGCGGGCGGGTTACCGCGGAGGACAGCACCAACTCGTCGCCGCTGAGCATGTTGTAGTTGGTCTGCTGATTGGCGTTCGGGCCGTAGCGCGCCAGGGTCAGCGGCATCCGGTTCGGGCCGGTCAGGCAAATCGGCTCCCAGACACCATTGATTCTGGCCCAGCCGTAGCCTGTCGGCAGCCGCGGCAATTGGGTGGCTGGGAGGGCATTGAACTCGGCTGGGGGATTCCAGCTGGCCTGCAGCGGAGAGAGCGGGCCCGCCATCATCCAGCGCGGCATGACCGGTGTGCCGCTGAACGGATTCAACGGCTGGCCGCCGCTGCGGTATAGCCCCTCGATCGGCAACGCGCCGAACACGCCGCCGCCGATGGCGCCACCGGCGGCTCCGCCGCCCATGCTGAGCAGGTAATCCGTCAGCGATATTTCGCCGTTGTACCAGTGGCCGAAATTCTCCAGCCCGGCGCCTAGCAGACCGGACGGCGCGCCGATCACGATGCCGGTGCTGCTGCCCAGGAGCATGCGTTGGCCGAGCGTCGGCGCCACTTCGGCCGTGATGCCGAGGCGAGGCGCCAGGGCGCCAGACACCGCAGGGGCCACCAGCGCGCCGGCGGCGCCGATCCCGCCCTGGATCGCGCCACTTTTCGCTCCGCTCCAGAAGCGTTCGCCCGCAGGCCGATCCGCCTGCATGCCCGGCAGAGCGACCTCCAGGTTGCCACGCAGCAGACCACCAGCCGCCGCGCCGCCGCCGACGGCCGCACCGACACCCAGCGCGCCGCCACCGGCGGCAGCGAACGCGAACGGCGCTACGACCGCGCCCGCCAGCCCAGCCTCGATGGCAAAACAGGAGTTGCGGACCACCTCCAGCCCGCGCGCAGTGCGTTCGGCGCCGCCGATGGTCCCTTCGATGTAGACATGCCAGGCCTGTTCGCCGGCGTAGTAATCCTGGGCCACGCTGCGCAGCCGACGCGAGGCCTCGATCAACTGCTGCTCGGTCGGCTCCTCGCTTGCCAGCTCGTCGATGATCGCCTGCGCGCGGTCGCGCGGTCCGGTGTAGATCGATTCGTCCGGAACCGATACGTCGCCCATCCAGTCGCTGATGCCGCGGATGACACTGTTGCTGTTCTCGACATGGTCCCGCAGGGTATCCAGGTACACCTCGGAAAGCCCCTTGTAGCGGTCTGCTTCGAGGCCAAGGTGCCAGGCAAGGCCATGCAGCAACCCGCTGTACTGGACGTCGGTGAGGTGATACTCCTGTCCGCCGATGGTCAGGTTGTGCAGCGGTGCGTCCGGTGGTGGCGCGCCGGCGGCGGGAATGCCATCGGTGTGCATAACGGTACCGTTATGCAACGAGCGGTTCAACTGCGCCTGCGCGTCGCTGCTCAGCGTGCCGGCGGCCAGCGTGATCGTCGTGCCCGCGGCCACCGTGTCGCCAAGGCCCGGATTGGCAGCACGCAATGAATCCGCGGCACTTTCCGAGCCGTAGATGTATTGGGCGATCGCACCCAGGCTGCGCGCCGGCGGCAGCACCGAGACGTAGTACCGGCGCGGCTGCGCCGTTTGGTCGAACCCCCATAGGATCGGCGGTCCGGCAACCGGCGCTGGTTGTCCGGCCCCCATGCGGGCGCTTCCCTGCCCGGCCGAAATCGGGGTCGCGACGGGCTGCGGGGTGGCTTCCTGCAACTGCACCGCCGGTCCCGTCGCGCCCTGTTGCAGAACGTGGCCAAGCTCATGGCCCAGAACGGTCCGGAAATTGTCAGTGCCCGGCCGAAACTGCCCAGGCGCAAAGCCGATGTCCCGACCGGCCGCGAACGCCCGCGCGCCCAACGCGTGCGCCGCCGGCGCGTCCGGATGAAGCCGTACGCCGGACAGGTCGGCGCCCAGCCGATGTTCGAAGTAGCGCCGATCGGGCGAAGGCAGCAGCAGCCCCTCGCCAAGCCCCAGAACGCCGGGCGCCGGCGCGGAAGCCGCACGGGACAGGTTGGGCAGACCTTGGCCACGCGCCGCTCGATCCGCCGAGGCTTCCTTCCCACGGTCGCGCGAGACGGCGATGCCGGACGCCCGCCCGGTCATGACCGCTTTGGGTCTCCCGCCCCGCCGGCAACTTTTCCCGAAGCCGATCGCCGCCCGAGCAACCTCTCAGCCCGCGCCTTGCTCGTCTCAGGTGCGAATATCCAAACCCCTTCAGAAGCGGCTTCGCGGAAACCGGGATACGGCATGCAAGCAGCACGCTGGCTGGAGTAGCCCTCTTGGTCCACCGCTCCGCCGGTCGGAGATGCGAGAAATCCGCGCACGTTGGACCGCGGCTCCCGCACATCGGTTCCGCTCAAGCTGCGTGCCCAACGGCTCATGGCAGCGCCGTGGCGACCGCCGCCGCCGCATCGGCATCACGCGTCTGCTGCTTGGACGCGCGTTCCGCCAGTTTCTTATCCAGCGCGAGCTGCGCCTCGATCACCGCCTCCTCGGCTGCCGCTGCATCGGCCAATGCGGACAGCCAGGCATTCGCCGCCGTGGTCCACTGGCCTTGCAGCACCGTGCCGTTCGGGTCGGAAGAAACCTCGTCCGCCAACGCCTTCTGTGCCGCCGCATAATCCGCATAGGCAACCACCGCCGCGTTATGCGAGGCGGCGTCCGCTGTCGCACTGAGGGTCTGCGCTGCGGTCCGGTCCGCGAGTGCGGCATTCAGGCTGTCCGTGGTGTCGGCAGCGCTCGCCTGGATCCTGGCCAGCAGCTGCAGTGCGGCGGAGCGCGCCTGGGTCAGCGCAGTCTGCTTGGTCAGCAGAGCGGCCTGCGCCGCCGTCAGGTTGGTCGCCTCGGTCGCTCCCAGCGCGGCGATGTCACCGTCGAGCGTGGTCACCGCGGCAATGCCCTTGGTATCGAGATCGGATTCCGACACACCCTTCGCCGCGGCCGTCGCGGTCTTCAGCGCGGCTGCCGATGCGCTCGACAGCGCGCCGCCCGCACCTTGCGCCGGCACCACAGCGTTCAGCGCGGTCTTGCGCGCGGCGATCGCTGCCGTCACCACGGAACCGTCGGCGGCCACCTGCGCCGCCTCGGTCTGCGTGCGGGCCAGCAGCGAGTGGATCGCCGAGGCGGCGGTGCGCGTCGCCGCGGCGACGCTCGTGGCCTGGCTGCCCTGCGCGGTGGCGGCGGTAAGCCCGGCCTGCAAGGTCGCGAGCTCGCCATTGAGGTTGTTGAGCGTCGTCGGGATGTCGGTCATCGGGCTTCTCCTGCGGGCCAGCTGGGGGACGGTCGCCCCTTCTTGGCGAATTCGGCGTTGATGGCGGCGTGCATCAGGGCCGGCGTGATACGTCCCGGCCCGTCGGCGGCGGCGTAGGATGCGGCCAGCGCGGCGTTGCGGATCTCGCCGCCAGTCAGGTCGTAGCGTTCGGCCACAGCCGCGAGGTCGATCGCGCCATCCACCCGCCCGGACGGCAAATGCGCCTGCCACAGTCTGAGGCGCTGGGTCGGTCCCGGGCGTGGCATCGGCACGATCAGGTCGAACCGGCGCAGGAACGCTTCATCGACGCCCTGCACCATGTTGGTCGCCAGCAGGGCGATGCCCTCGAACGCCTCCAGGCGCTGCAGCAGGTAGTTGACCTCGATATTGGCGTAGCGGTCGTGCGCGTCCTGCACCGCGGTGCGCTTGCCGAACAGCGCGTCCGCCTCGTCGAAGAACAGCAGGGCGGCAAAGCCTTCCGCGGCCGCGAACAGTTCGGAGAGGTTCTTCTCGGTTTCCCCGATGTATTTCGATACCACCAGCGACAGGTCCACGCGCATCAGCGGCAGGCCGAGCCTGGTGGCGATCGCCTCGGCGGCGAGGGTTTTGCCGACGCCGGAATCACCGGCCAACAGGCACACCAGCCCGCGCGGTCCGTAATCCAGCTGCCAGCGGAACCGCACCGGTACGCGCAGGCGATAGCGGCGGATGAGGTCCTCGAGACGCGAGGCGGTGGTGTCGTCCAGCACCAGCCGGTCCCAGGGGATCTCGGGCGAGCGCACGCTCGCCATGCGCACCGGGCGTTGCGGCGCCAGCGCCAGCCGAGCGGCGGTGATCCCCTCGGCATCTCCAGCGCGCGTCGCGACCGCCGCGATGTCCGCGGCACTCATCCAGGTCTGGTTGGCCAGCAGGTCGGCCGTGCGCTCGCAGACCAGGCCGGTTTCCCACCAGGCGGCGGCCTGCTCCACCGGGTCGGGCCGCGGCAGCACGATCCGTGCGGGAGGGCGGGCGCCGGACGCCGCGCGCACATGCGCGGAACCGGGTGCGATCAGCACGACCGGCGCCACAAGGTCCTCGGGTGGACCTGGGAAATCGGCCTGCTCGGGTGCGACCACCGCCGCGACAGCACCGGTCGCGAGGGCAATCAGCGCCAGCTCGCGCCAAGTGAGTTCCTGGACCGACGTCGATGCCTGGAACAGCGCCAGCGCCCGCCAGTTCTCCTGGGCGTCATGGCCGGGCTTGACGCCTGCGGACTGGTTCCGGGAGCCATCCGCCCCTGCACGATCGGGTCGGGCTGCAATGGAACACGCCATGTCGGGCGTAGATGGCCCTCGGAACAAGTCCGCGGGCGTCAGGCCCGGCCATGACTCTGATGGAGCGGTGCAGCACGCCGCCAGCACCGCGTCACCGCGCGCCGGGTCACCCACCAGGTGCAGCAGCGATGCATCCGGTTGCGTGAGCCACGCGCCGACTCTCTGCATGGTGGTGTCGAGGCTCGCCGGAAGCGGCACAGGCCGCGGTGTTCGCCGGGAGACCGCTCCAGGCAACGCATCGGGCAGTGCGCCGTCCAGCAGCGCGAGCAGTGTGGTGCTGGGATCGAGCAGCCGGTCTCCGGCCGGCTGCAACGGATCAGCCAGGTGCAACAGGCCATGCCGCCAGAGCGGACTGGTCCACAACGCGGCCCGCGCACCGGGCGGCGGCGGCGCATCGCCGATCAGCAGCCGCAGCCCGAGCCCCGCCGGCAGCCGCCGCAACCCCGTCCCGTTGATGCCCGCCACGACCGCGCCGGCCCGGTCATCGACGCAGGGCAACACCGCCAACCCCAGCAGGTCGAGATCGAAGGCCGACAGCGCGCAGCCGCGGGCAATGCGGCCGAGCGGATGCTGCAGCTCGGCGAGGTCGTCGAACAGGGCCGAAGCGGCGTCGGTGATCGCCTTCGGCTCCAGCTCGGGCAGCAGCCCCTGCACCAGGGGCTCCAGCGCCGGTTCGGGGCGGCGCAGCAGGAGGCGTGCCGCCGCCAGGGCGGTCAGGCGCAGCACCGGGTCGTGTAGCGCATGCTGGCTCACAGCCGCGGCCCGTATGTTCGAGCGGTGGTCGAAGCCACCACCGTCATGGCCGGCGCAGGCCATGACGGTGGTTGGGTTCGGCCGCGCGCCCAGACTTTCGTTCGCTGGCATCATGTCGCGCCCGCCCCGTCATAGCGGAAACGCACCACCCGGCCGATCCAGGGCAGCCAGCCGGGATCGATGTCCCAGCCTGCGCGCCGCAGCCCGATGTCCGCGGTCGCCAGTGGCCAGGTGAGTTCCGCGCTCCAGGGGGTCAGCACCAGCCGCCCCGGCCGGAGCAGCAGCCGGGCCAGCCGCCCCTCGACTGCATCGCCGAACGGATCCGGTCCGCCGTAGTAACGGCGCAGCGCACCGGGTGCCCAGCCGATCTCCGCCGGGGCCGCCGCCAGCGCCTGGTCCAGGAAGCCCGCCGCCTCCGGCGGTGCTGTCAGGCTGTCCAGCGGCGCATCTGGCGGATCGACGCCGGCAAACGCCGCCAGCAGTGGCCGATCCCGCTCCAGCAGCACGCGCCGCGCGACGGGCGGCAGCGGCGCGGAGACACGCTGCAGCGCGAGTAGCCCAATTCTCCCGAGTAGATCGGACGCCTCGTGTGGCGGCACCCCGCTCACGATCTCCAGGTCCAGCAGGGGCCGCAGCAACAACAGCAAGCCGCCGTTCATCACGCTCAGGCCGGGAGATTGCTGCGGCTCCGGCAAGAGCACCGAGGATGCGGCAGGCTCTGCTTGGACCGGCAGTGCCGCGAGCTCGGTCAGCGCCCCGCCGATACGCTGCGCGCTACGCCCGAACCGGCCGAGCACCAGCGTAGCCGCGGGCGCGTGGGCCATCAGCGCCGCCAGATTGAACAGAGCGCGCTGCTCCGCCGGCACCGCGCCGAGCATCCCGCCCAGTTGGGCGGGAACCTGCGCCCAGAGCTCTGTCCAGCCATGCGCTGCCGATGCCCAACCGTCGCGCTCCATGGGGACCGACGGCAAGGCCATTGCCAGCCGTTGCAGCAGCCGGCCGGCGAGGCGCCGCGTTGCCACCGGGCTCAACAGGTCGGCCAGAGAAGCACCCCGCAGCAGATCGAGCAGATAGACCGCGGCACGCGCCGGGTCGCGCTCGATCCATTCGCCGATGATGCGCGCCGCGTCAGGCGAGCCGGACAACAGGCTTTCGGCCCACCAGGGCAGGTGCAGGCCCGCTGCAATGTAGTCCAGGACCGCCGCTTCGGCCTCCCAGGCATCGGCAAAGACGGCCGCCTCAGCTTCATCGTCGCTGGATGGCTCCGGGCCGGCTCCACCCGGCGCCACACCGCCCACCGGCGCTCGCCGCGTTCCCATCGCATCGCGGAACGCTTCGGCGAGCGTGGACGCGATTACCGCCGCCCAGTCCTCCGCCAGCCGATCCGGCTCCTGCTGGAACGGCAGCCGCACCTTCAGCCGGCGCAGCGCCACGGCCGCATCCGGCGGCAGGCCGGCCATCACCGTCGCCCGCGTCAGCAGCGGATCGAGCAGCGATGGCAGGCGATGCACCGCATCGTCCAGCACCGGCGCGGCCGCCCACGCGGTCTCCACATCCGGCGCGACCACCCGGTTCGCGAGTCGCCGAATGCTGAGCGTGGCCATCGGACTGCCGCTACACTTTCCGTGTCAGCACAGTGGACAGGATGCCGGTACGCGCCGACCCGAGCGTGGTTGCAACCGATGACGCCTGATCGAGATAGCGCTGGGTCGCCGCGTCGGTACCGGTCGCCGAGCGCACGCTCTGCAGCGCCTTCACCAGATCGCCGCCGCTCTGCCCGAGCGCCGCATGCAGCTTGTCGGCGAGGCTGGCCGGCGGCTTGATCACGACCTTCACCGAGTCCGCCGCGGTCTTGGTAGCCCCCGCATAGGCGTCCCTGAACTTCGCGTAGTTCTGCGCCCCGCCGAGCAGCTGGGTTGCCTCGGCCGGGCTCAGCGCCAGGATCTGCCCCACCGTCGCCGTCGTGGTGACGCCCTGAACCAGCGAGGACGCCGGCTTGTCCGCATTCGCCGTGCGCAGTTGTGCGAAGAGTTGTGCCGCCTCCGGCGTGTCGAATACCGGAATGCCCTGGGCCAGCGAAGCATCCTCGGCAGTCGCGGACGGCGCGAGCGAGAGACTGCCGAGCGCGCCGGCGCCCTCGCCGATTGCCAGCACCGCCTGCTCCGCATCCGCCGGCGCCTGCGTCGCCGCCAGCAGTTGCACGAATTGGTAGCCGGGATAGACCGCCGCGTACGAGTCGGCCACGCGGTCCAGCGCCATCTGCCGCCGCTGCGTGGCGTCCTTCACCGTCGCCTGCAACGCGGTGTCCTGTGCGTCCACCTGTGCCTCGAACGTGGTGGCGCGGGAGGAGACAGCGAGGTCGGCATCGGCGAGTGGCACCACCCGCGACAGCGCGAACTGCACCGTCGGATGCGCCAGCGTTGCCTGCGCCAGCGCGCGGCGCTGTGCCGGCATCGCCTGATACGCGGTGCGCATCGCGCCGGTACTGACATAGGTGCCCGTGGCGTTATTCGCCGGGGCCAGTTGCGGGAAGATCTTCACGAGCAGCTCCAGAAGTTCCAGCAGCTCGAAGATGGCATCGAGCAACACCATGCGCTGCTTGGCGTAGACCACGAAGTGCCGCGGCAGCATGTCCAGCGCCAGCTGCTCGCGCAGCCCGCCCAGCGTGAAGGCACCCGCCCCGGCGCCGGTCTGCGAAATGCCCCAGGCCGGCAGCTGGTCCTGCGCATCTTCCGCCACCACACCCAGGATCGGGTGGCTGCGCGTCAATCCTTGCAGCGGTACGATCAGCTTGACGATCTCGACCCGCCGGTTGACCAGGTCGGCCAGTCCGTATTCCGGCAGCAGCATCGCCAGGCGGAGCAGTATCGTGAGCAGGGTGCCGGAAGCGGACGCAAGGCCGGACGCCTGCTTTATCGGCTGTGTGCGCGGCGCCAGCACCTTCAGCGGCGATGCGAGCTGGATCGGATCCTTGTCGAAGAAATTTGCAAGGTCCTCCAGCACGTCGTCGTCGTGCAGCGCCACCACCGTGTAGGTGATCACGTTGGTCCCGTTGAAGTAACTCTCCGCCACGCGCGATGCGCCCTCGACATAGCCGGAGACCAGCCCCGCCAGCGCGCCGCCGTTCTTCAGGATCGCGTCGAGCTTGTCATTGCCGGTGGTCGGATTGCTGTTGCTCGCGAGTCCACCGGCCACTTCCGGATCGATCGGCAGGAAACCAACCGGCGGGATATGACGGAACCCGCGCCGCAGCAGGTTGAGGTTGCCGATGGTGTTTTCGGACAGGCTGATGCCGCGCACTGCCAGGCTCTCGGCCAGCATGCACTGGAACTGATGGATGCGTGCCCACGCGGCCGCGCGTGGGGGCAGGCCGAAGGTTGTCCGATGCCAGTCCTCGCCAGGCGTGGCGACGATGCTGCGCCGGGGAATCCAGGAATCGATCCACAACGCGGTGCCGTCGGTGCCGAGGTAAACCATCGCCAGCGCCACCGCGCCGGTATCCTTCCGCCCCGGTCCGCTGCCGATGCAGAAGCCGTCGTCGGTGGCGAAGGCCGGGTCCCATCGCTTGACCAGCGAGTGCTCGAAGACGTCGTAGAAATACGCTGACAGAATGCCGCGCAGGTCCCACACGCTGCGCGCTTTCTCGCTCTCCGGCACATCTACCGGGAACCGCACCAGGCTGAGGCCGAAACCCGCGCAATACTCGTCGGCCTGGCACGTCACCGGCTGGCTGTCGCTGCACACTGTGCCGTAGACCTTGGCGTCGCCGCCGGGCTGCTCCGCCGCCTCGATGATCAGCAGGTATGCGCCGGAGGGCGGCGCGGCCGAACCGCCACTCGCACCGGCCGGATCGGGCGCCAGGCAGATGCACGGCGCGAACTGCGTGCCGCCGCCGACGACCTGCCGCGGGTTGGACTTCTGCAGCGCGATCAACTGTTCCAGGCGGAAGGTGAACGGCGCGGACACAAGGATCGGCCGCCCGATCATGTCGAAGGCGAGACCCGGCTGCAGCACGATGTTCGCCGTAACCGAAAGCCCGCCGGTCAGCGTGGGAAGTCTGCTGTCATAGGTGCTGTTGTTCAGCCCGGCCGCCTGCAGCCCCAGCCCGTAGGCGATACCGGGCATTAGCGCATAGGCGTCCAAACGGGCGCGGTAATCGAAGTAGTTGTCCTGCCGGCGCAGCGCCTCGGCGGTGAGGAACCGGCCGTTGAACCAGTTGGTGCGGCACAGGCTGTTCCACCCATTCACGTCACCGCCCGTCGCCGCCGGGAAGCCGCTCGTATCAGTCCCCCCGATCGTCCAATTCCCAACGAACTGGTTGAAGCCCATCTGCTCGGCCAGAGTCAGCTTCGCGTTGGGGTCGGACAGCCGCTTGGCGATGGCCTTCACCAGCACCGCGTCGCTGAGTTTGCTCGTTCCGCTCATCGGTTAGACTCCCTGAAGCGGGTCACGGGGTGAAGGTTGCGATCAGCACCGCATC